>WNFD01017660.1_pt1 | contig 12603 bp, 15 predicted proteins | sample 5400491 | NCBI WGS metagenome assembly WNFD01 (sample SAMN13153343, study PRJNA577476) | soil metagenome | isolation source: 120 cm saprolite under Douglas fir tree site 2 hole 2 replicate 2 | place: USA:California | collected 2015-04-18 | reverse complement strand
TGGTCCCGCCGTAGGGCCGACCTGATCCGACAGGATCGACGCCTCGCCTTCGCGAGCGGGCCTGAATTGGCGCTGGTCACGATGCGGCTTTCCGCCGTTGCCTCAGGACCATTCCGCTCGTTGTTGAAAATGCCACCTGTCGATAACGTAGAGTCACGTAGACGCCGCGCGCCCCGAGGGCGCGCGGCCAAAATTCTTGATGGCTCCACGATAGGGCCGGGACCGCGCAAGCGGTCCCGGCTTGCCATCTACTCGGCGGCGATGAAGTAGGCCTCGGTGTCCTTCGGCAGCCAGCCAGTTGCGGCCAGCAACTGCTCGGCGGCTTCCGCCATGTCCTGCTTCTTCATTTGCGCCATCCGATCGGCCGTTTCATCGCTGACGGCCTCCCGCACGGCTTCAAGAATACGCGCCTTGGTGATGCGGCCGAGATAGGTCCGCACCGTCGGCCCCCAGTAGCCGGTTGTGTCGAGCGAGACGGCTTCCGCCAATTTGTCCGCCGTTGCCAGGGCGCGCGGCTTCTGCTCCCACGGCAGCTTGACCGCATTCACGGTCAGGGCAACGGCGAACATGGCCATCAGGCTGTCATGATCCAGTTCAGCCACAAAGGTCCACAAATTGGTAACGTCGCGGGGCATCTGCCTTGCCCAATTGGCATGACGCTCCGCCCACGCGCTGCCAGCCGGAGTGTCCTCGATGCCGTCCGCATGCGCCGCCAAGTCAGTCTTGATCGGCTGAATGCCGACAACGTGCGCTTCCGCCCCGAGATAGAAGATTTGGGAGGCAAGCGCATGGGTAACGGCGACGACGGCGATATCTGGCTGTTCGCTCAGATTGAGCCTCAGTCCCAAGGTACGATATGCCGTGAGGTCTCGAACAAGGATGTCCGACAGCGGACTGTCGTTATCTTCCTCGTCGGCGGCCTCCTCGCCCGCCGCGCCGTCTGCGTACTCCACTCGGCCGTCCACACCCTCGACATCAACGTTCGCCGAAGAAGGTTCGTCGGCCGGATGTTCAGCTTGTGGCTCGGGCTTTTCGTCCTCGGTCCGGATGAAGCCGCGTTCGATCCGCACCGTGCCGTCATGATTGAGGATCACGAAAGCGCCACCCCGCGCGATATCGTCGGGATCATAGGCGTGCCGTTTGGCTTCCAGCCGCTCGATGTCAGCCTCAAGCTCGCAAAATCGAGCGTCCGCATGATCAGGAAGTTCATCGGCCGCCTGGTTCCATTCGGCCAACTGGTCGACCTCGCGCCGAGCTGCCTCAAGGGCTGCCTGATCGTCGACGGAAAGCTTCACCGGACGCGGATGCGTCCGGCTCAGACCGTGGGCGTGAGGAAAATCGAGGTGGGCTTCCGTCCATCTCCAGCCCTCCGTCTCGCGCATGGCATCCGCTTCGCGGCCAAGCTTCGCGATCACCAAAAGATCAAGCAGCGCCACATCCTCGAAATAACCGCCGCGGTACTCGGTGAACAGGTCGCGCAGGATCGTACCGCCGGCCTCCGTGTAAGCTTCAACGTCGACAAACACGGCGCGGCGATCCGTGGCGGCCACGTGGGTTTCGGTCAGCAGTCGACGGATGGTGGTAGCGTCGCGGTTAAAGGTCGCGAAGTTTACGGACTTCACTCAGGAGAATGATCCGCACGGCGAGCACGACTTCTTAAGCTTCGAGCATTGCAACCGCACGTTCTTTTGGAAATGCGATTACTACAACACCGACATGGATGCCGGTTCCGAAGATCCGGCTGATCCTGACAAAACGACCCGCGTTGGAACGTTGATGCTGGCCGAGGAATACTAATCCCTGCCCCGCTATATCGCGGGGCTTCTTCTTGGCCAGGATTGATTGTGGAAGATATAGAGAGCCGTCATTCTAGCGGCGAATTCCTGCCTTCAACTTGAGAGGCCCGCCGTATCGCGCGACGGTCACCTTCCATCGTATTCGGACCCATAGCCATTGGACCCGGATGCTCCGCGTGAAAGCGGGACGCAGTTTCGCGGTGCGCAAGGTCTTTCCAACGTTCCGCTTCGCCAAGCCACTTCCAACTGTGTTGGGTATTGAGTGTCGCCCGTTGGCGGCACAATAATTCCCTATCACGACAGCCTATGGGGTCGTTCATGGGCATCTCCCTGGACTTTGTTGCCCGCACCCTACGCCTGCTGACGCGGCAGCGTCATTATAAACCGGTGTAACCGCTTCGAGTTTTGCAGTGCGTTTTCTAGAAGAAGCGACAGTGGAGCTGACAGGTGTTGCATGCCGCTGCGCATTTTTGAGAGTGCTAACCGTAAGCCTTTCAGGGCTGCTTTCTTATTCAGTCGCTAACGCGGCGGCCCAGCTGAAGTCATAATGGTAACTCAACACTTTCATAACGACAACGGCGCCGAGAACGCAGATGATCTGCAATAGCGTCCTGGTTGAGAAAACCCTGTTGAACAGTGTCATATGATGCACGCTTCCTAGCGCCGATGGCCCAACTTGATTCCGAGCTTGAGAGCCTTTTGACGCAGCGAGCCTTCGCTGCGCTTTGTAAGCTTCACAATTTTAACGACGGGTGTTTTCGCCTTTGAGTGCGCACGTAACTCCTTCACGTCGGCCTTGGTGTATTCGCGACGCACGACAGTCTTTGCTTTCTTGGCCACTCACTACTCCTCGTTTTCTGGAGCGCCCTTCTAGCACACAAAAACATGCTGGCAAGTTGTTAGTGAAATCGTAATATGCCGACGGAGCATTGTTACCTAGCCGTTGATCCTGCGAAGGTGGTCGATAGCGCGAGCTTTATTGACGATCTCGGCACGGACAGCCTTGATACGGTTGAACTAGTAATGACTTTTGAAGAAGAATTTCGTTGCGAGATAACAGACGACGATGCAGCAAAGATTTTGACCGTCGGCGATGCCGTTAAATTCCTTGAGAAGAATGCAAACACCTGACGTCACGTTGCAATCTCCGTCTCCAGTACTTGTTTTGCGGCTGCAGACTTAAACGCGCTCTATTAAACGCCAGGGACATTGAGATGTTCGCAAAGCCGAAGCCAAAAAAAACCGTCGCGGCGAAGAAGAGCCCCCTTCCGTTGCGAGCGAATGTAAGCTCTAAAGCGGCGAAGAAACCTCGTAAGAAGATTGTGAGGAAAAAGAGAGCGAAGCGCTAAACATGCCCAATAAGGAAGTCCAAATCAATTTCGATGCTTCCGCAACTCTCAGAAAGTGGCCATCAATCAACAATGAACGGGTAAGCGCCTCCCTCGGCGCACGTCCCTATTTGATAATTGATGGTCCTTTTGATGAATGCATTCGAAAGTTCATGACGATGCCTGTAGGTGAGCATCACCTGTATGAGATACACACTGCTCCACAGGCAGAATTAGTTAGCGCTGTCTTGTCCGCAAAACATATCCTTGAAATCGCCCGGCTGCGGGATTTTCTCTGAGCCGCAAAAAGAACGGAAAGAAGTGCAAACGCGAGTTGCCACCCCAAATAACAAACCCCTGCCGGCACAGCCGACAGGGGTAAACATGTGGATGACGAGCGGCGAGCGGTGTTACGTCCGGTGGCTCTTCAAGGAACATGCCTCTAGATGGAAGCCTGTGGCACACAATCGTTCAAGACGATTTTGTAGGCAACATCGGACAACTGTATACGCCAAATAAAACAGCCCTCCGAAGCGAGCCGTTTGTTTCTATTTCTTCTTGCCCGATCCGAACGTCGGCTGCCAACCCGTCGTGCTTTTTTCGTCCAATGGAGATGTTGAAGTATCATTCCTGATCTGATTCAACCGACGGCATGCCGCTGAATGTTTCTCGCATAATTCTAGCCACCCATCTGCGGGGTAGCGCCGACTTCAACCGCGGTGGGCCTCTTCGGTGGGATACACGCCGCGTAGCACTTCTTCAAAGTGGTTTTTGACGCATTCATTGCAAAGGCAGGCCCGGATCCGCAGGGCTTCGCGGTTGAGCACCAGGATTGAGCCGCGGCGGGTGTCCAGAACCCCTTCCGCCTTGAACGTCTGGATCACGCGGCTGACATAGCTGCGGCCAACCCCCAGCATGGTCGCAAGTTGTTCATGCGTGAGCGGCACGGCGTCGGCGTCATCGGTACGCTCCATCGCCGAGATGATCCATTTCGCCGTGCGCTGCTCGATCGAATGGATCGCGTTGCAGGCCGTCGACTGGAAGATCTGGGCCAGCATGCAGTCGGCATAGCGTGCGAATACGTTGCGCAACGTGGCCGACTTTGTCTTCGCCGCGTCCAGCTTTCCGACATGCAGGCGTACGAACGGCCCGCCGAACTTGACCATGATGCGCGTATAGGCCGGCAGATATCCCTGGCTGACAATTCCGCCGACGGCGCCTTCGCGGCCGACCAGAATGGTTTCGACGTCGCGGCCGTCCTCGTTGGAGACCATGTATGACACAAGACTCGGCCCGCACGGGAAGTGGACGATCTCGACATAGTCGCCCGGATTATAAAGCAGGTCGTTGGCGTTGGCCTCTTCATGCGCGAGATGTGGCGCGATCAAAGCAAAGTCGCTGGCGCTGAGCCGCCGCAACAAGTTGTTGAACGGCCGTCCGATTTCGTTCGGAGCGTTTCGACGTCGCGCTGCCATCCCGAAGTGCCCTTGCCCCTAGTGTCGACAATAACTGATCATCTCCGATTTTTGTGTGCACTTGTGCACAGATAGCGGAACCCGCGTTTTCGCTTAAGTATACTTTTGGACATTTCTCCCGGAACGAATCCCCGGCTTTTGCGTGATGTATTTTGGCTGGACAGTCGGGGAGTTAGGAAGTGGCGGAAGATTTGCTTGTGATCCTGGTCGTAGAAGACGACCCGTTGATTCAGACACTCGTGGAAGAACAGCTCACCGATGGAGGTTTCGAGCTGGCCATTGCCACTTCGGGCGAAGAAGCGGTCACCCTGCTAAAGAGCGGCAGCACCAAATACCGCGCGCTTGTCACCGACATCAATCTGCAAGGCAAGACGGACGGATGGGAGGTCGGCAAACAGGCCAGAGAGATCGACCCGGCATTTCCAGTCATCTACATGACGGGCGCGGCGGCCGATCAATGGGCCTCGCACGGCGTTCCCAACAGCATTCTTTTGACCAAGCCGTTCGCACCCGCTCAGCTTGTCACTGCCATTTCCCAGCTTCTCAATAGCGCACAGCCGCCAACGTAAGGCCGCCTCTTTCATTCCAAACCAAATGCGAAATGTCGGCTTTTGCACATTTGAGACATGCTGGCATGTCCGCTCCGTGTTCGCTAGCAAGGGCAAAGCGGACATTGAGAAACCTGTACTCAACAAGTGTGTCTCATACGTACGCGCCCAAAATCCTCACCGTTAATTTTTCCGAGGCATGACGACAACCGTCGATATTTGCAATTAGGCATACGTCGCGTCGGTCTCTAGACATGTAATTCCCTTCCCTGCCGCCTCACGCAGGCGCCCAAACCGGACTCGTCATTGTTGATCGGGCTGTTGGGCAAGATCGGGTTTCGCCAAAAGCGATGCAAGTTGAATTGCCAACCAACAGCACATAAGCAAATCCCCGCCGGTTTGAGCCGACGGGGATAAGCAGGAAAGATGGCTAACAGCTAGCGAGCAAGATACTAGGTAATTTGCCAAGGACCCGCCACCCAAATTGAAATCCCCCACGCAAATCCATACAAGACGATTTAATAGGCACTAGCCAGCGAGTGTATACAGTCCGATTCCCTTTTTATTTGCCTGTTCGCTATTCCGCTAATTGCGCGAATCTCAAATCTGCGTCTGATTTAGGCATGCCGGTCCTCATACGAGCTTGTGGCGGACTTCAACTAAAGTTTTCTGATGAGCTTTTCGGCCGCAAGCAGAGCGTCGGACTCGGACACGTAGTCATCTGGTGTCACGACGCTAGAGCACGCGCCCGCGAGATTGTTCTGCTTGCGCTGGAAAGCGCAGATGACATTCTGGTTGGCTTGACGAACGATTCATACCAATTGGGTGAATCGGTAGAAGCGTTCATTGCCCAAGTCTCATAAGCGCCAAACCCTACGATGCGAGGCGCGTATGGCCCGGCCGGCCCTCACCGGACGCGCCGAACCGGCTAACCGATTGGCTTCTCTTAACGGCGCGATGAACGGCGCGAAATCAAAAATGCAGGGCACGGCGCGCCAGGGCTTTAAGAAAGGCAGGATCATCATGCGCGATTTTTGGATCAAGATTTTCGTTCACGGCAAAGTCCGCCACCTGTGCCTATCGGAAATCAAATCCGGACATATTCGTGATGCAATCCGTTGAGGACCGGGCGGCAAAGAATACGACCTGCCCTCTTTACGGCGCGCGATAGGGGGAGCATCCTTGTCCAAAGCCAAGTGCGTGCGCGTCTCATTATAGTAGCGCGCGTAAAATTTCGGAGTCCGGCGTAGATGTGCCTCGCCTAAGACAATGACGTGGTCCAAACACTCACGCCGGATCGATCCGATCAACCGTTCGGCAAAGCCGTTCTGCCAGGGTGAGGCCGGTGCGGTAGGTTTGTCCCGGATGCCCATGGCACGCAGTCGGCGTGTGACGACCGCACCGTAGATGCGATCACGGTCCCGGATCAGGTAGCGCGGAGCCCTATCCCAAGGAAAGGCCTCCGTTATTTGATGTGCAACCCATTCTGCCGTCGGATTTGCTTTGACGTTGATCCAGACGAGATCTCTGCGGCCGAGCCGGACGATTACGAAGGCATAGAGCAGGTCGAAACCGATGGTCGGAACAACGAACAGCTCCATGGCGGCAATGTCCGGCGCGTGGTTGCGCAAGAAGGTTCGCCATCCCTGGCTGGGTGGCCCCCGTCGTTTGACCATGTACTTGGCGACGCTCGACTGCGCGACCTCAAACCCGAGCTTGAGCAGTTCTCCGTGAATGCGTGGCGCACCCCAAAGCGGATTCTCCATGCTCATTCGCCAAATCAACGCGCGCAGCTTCGTGTCGGTCTGCGGTCGCCCTCCCCGTTGGCGCGACTTCCAACGCCAGTAGCAGCGAAAGCCGGCTCTGTGCCAACGCACGAGGGTCTCGGGCCGGATGATTGTGAGAATCTTCTCTCAGCTTCAAGCCGCAACTTCGACTTGAATGGCGAGGCCAGGACGGCCAGAGCGAAACAGAGTAGCCCGATCATTCCGCCAGCTTAGGCGATTCCGTCACGTCATCAACTCGGATAGGGTTTTCGGTATACACAGCCCTATTGATCGCCGCTGGTAGCGCGGCCTTCGCGGGTGTGAAAGATGCACCGGCCATACGAATAAATGAAAGGAAACTTAAGATGGACATAGAGATAAAACGTAACGGCTCGCAGCCATCGCGTCCGGGACCGTCAGATTGGTTTACCGGAACGGTTCGCATAGACCCGCTCTTTCAGGCGCCAGACCCGGCACGCGTGGGCGGCGGCAGCGTGACGTTCGAGCCGGGTGCTCGCACCGAATGGCACACACATCCGCTCGGGCAAACGCTTATCATCACGGCAGGCCTCGGCTGGGTTCAGCGGGACGGCGGTCCTGTCGAAGAGGTCCGCCCCGGCGATGTCGTGTGGTTTCGGCCGGGCCTGAAGCACTGGCACGGCGCATCGGCGGCCACGGCGATGACCCACATCGCCATTCAGGAGTCGGTGAATGGCAAGAACGTGGACTGGATGGAAAAGGTCAGCGACGATCAATACGGCAGATAAGCACGCTTCGTGTTGGTCTGCTGACTGACGCTGACAAGAAAGAAGAAACGATGGTTGAATGGTCCCAGGATGAATTGAGAAGAATCGCTGAGGCGGATGACCTGCATGTCGCCCCTTTCCGCGACGACGGCGTGACGTATGGCACGCCGACATGGATCTGGTCGGTGGCGGTCGATGGCGCGCTTTATGTGCGGGGCTATAACGGCACGAACTCCTGTTGGTATCAGGCCTCAGTGCATCAGAAAGCGGGGCGCATCATCGCTGCGGGCCTGACGAAAGAAGTCACATTCGAAGCGGCCCAGGGTGAAATCAACGATCGCGTCGATGAAGCGTATCGCGCGAAATACGGAACGAGCCGGTATCTCGCGCCAATGATCAGCGACCGTGCCCGGTCCGCTACGGTCAGGATCACGCCGCGCATGTGAGGAAGCCATGAATGTACGACAGATTGTAGTTCTTGCCGTATCAGTGCTGGGTGCATGGTGCGGGAACGCAGTTGCCGCAGAGACAAAGAAACCTTACGTCCGTATAGCTGACATCGAAATCGATGGCGCTCAGCTTGAAGCGTATAAGGCTGCGGTGACAGAAGAGATTGAAGCTTCGATTCAGATTGAGCCAGGGGTTCAGGCTCTATACGCCGTTTCCGACAAAGAGGATGCGACTCACATAACCGTTTTTGAAATCTACGTTGACGAAAGTGCGTACAAGGCTCACCTGGAAACACCTCAGTTCAAAAAATACAAGGCGGCGACCCAGAACATGGTCAGAGCTCTTAAGCTCGCCGAAACAGTGCCCATCGCGCTTGGCGCAAAGCGATAAATTTATGCCGAAGTCGTCTGATGACGACCGGATGCGTGTCCCGGTTTTACGGGACGCGCATCCGGTCGCATTGCATCCTGAAATCAGGTCTTTGGCGTCGGCATCAGTTCCTGCGTTTCAATCTCGTTCAAAATCTTTGCGAGATCTTCAGGCGGCGTCGGCTTCGCCGTCAGGATGGCCGGTACTTCGACGAACGGGCCAGCATGGGTCACAGAACCGTCGCTGCATTCGCACTCGTGAACAACGGCAATGCCCTGAAACATGGGAGGGTCGGATTCATTGAGCGTCTGCTTCTGGCGCAGGATGAACGTTCCCAGGCCGGGCCGCGTGGGATCTGCCGAAGCGTACAGGAACGCCACGGTATTCGCGCGATAGTATCCGTGAACAAGCACCTTGTTGCTGCTTTCCAGCGGAGCGATTTCACCAGAGAGGATGTCGTGGCCCTTGGCATTCAAAGCCCACGTCTGTGTGTGCGGCTGCTTATCCTTGTAAAACATGGTGAGGTACATCTTGCCGGGCAACAGGTTCGGGGCGGTGGCGTGGACACCCTCAATGAGGACGTGCTTTGCCGCGTCGCCAACCGCCTCAGGGAGATTGGAAGAATGGCTCCATGCGAATTGAACGAGGTTGACGACGGAGTACCCCAGCGCTGACACCATGATTGCCAGGCCGGTAGCGATACCGGCCCAGTACGTCGTCGGTTTGCGTTGGGTGGTGGTACTGCTTTCGGCCGGTGGGGGATTGGCGCTGCCCGAAGCAGAGGACTTAGCTTTCGCGTTGCTCATCGAAATGTTTCCACGACTAGAGGAGAGGGTTTTAGAACCGGCCACCACTAGAGTGGTGACCGGTCAAACGCGTCATCGACTCAGGTGCAAGCTTCACGATGGGCCATCGTTTCCTCCTGGCTTACCCCCATCCGCGATCATCGCGTAATGGGTTCCACGCGAGGTGGTGGTTGCAACTTTGTCGCGCCAGAAGGCAATCCGAGAATAATTTTTTCTCGGGAGCGAGTTGAACAAAGCGCGAGCGATTTATTTGATGGCGACATGATTTGCGCAGAATGTCGCGGTCAATGCAGGGCGTTCGATGAACAGCTGTTAATGTTGTCGTCTCAGCATTGCCTCAATTTCAAGCTGCGAGCTATCGGATTACTCGTGATTCGCGGTAGATTCATATGGCTGAAAAAGACGATGAAGCGTCTTCATTTTTTACCGCCGTACAAACCGCTATCGACTTTGGCGGTCCTGGCTACGGCGAAGACCCGGTCTTGGGGTTCAATATGGCAAGCCAGCACGTACTGGTGCTGCTTGGGGATGCCGTGGCCGCATTTGAACGCGGCTCGTATGGGACAAGCGTGTTCCTCGCGATCACGGCGCTTGAGGAAACAGCCAAAGCCGAACTTCTTGGGTTCAGGATAGAAAAACCCGAGAGCACCCAGAAAAAAAGGGGCGACCCGCTTCATAGCCACTTGAAGAAACATGCCCTGGCGGTTCGTCCGACAACATTCATGGGCCGTCTCCCCAAGATCCTGGGTGCGGAGACATGTACGAGGCTACAACGGGAAGCCACGGATGGCTCGATCAATCGTCTCCGTGAAACCGCAATCTATGTGAACTGCTCCGCCGATGGCAAAATATCAACGCCCGCTATGGCAGTCGATAGAGCGCGAGCCCGCGAAATCGTTCTGTTTGCCCTCGAAAGCGCAGATGACATCATGGTCGGTTGGACGAACGAGTCGTATCAATTGGGTGAATCGGTGGAAGCGTTGATTGCTCAGGTCTCATAACTGCGCGAAGCCAGGCCCATCTCGCGCGACTATTGCTGAAGCAGAGGGACGAAAAGATTCTTCAACGCCTCGTCGTCGAACGTATCTTTCTCGGGTGGCCTGCCACTTCGAAATGACGGCGAGCTTGAGACCTCGGTCTCCTCTTCGAGTTTCGTGATGCGATCCCTCACCGTTTCCACAGCATTTGAAATGACATTGGCGCTCATGCCAACGCGCTTCGAAAGCTTCTCGATCGTATCAATATGCTGCTTAAGGGTCGACTCCGAATCCATTACGGCGGTTCGATGAATTAAACAGCATTTGGTACCGTGACAGTTGCAAGCCCGAGTGAGGTAGCTCCTCAAAATAATCGCCGTCCCGCAGCTTGCCGATCAATTCGATGACTTCGTTGCCATCGCGCCATGGATCAAGGCCATCGACGGGCGATCGGGCCAGTTTGAGCGCAACATCAGAAAATCGCGGATCTCTCGTTGCCTCCCACCAATTGATCAGCAGCTCAATGCGGTCTGTGTTCGAGAGGCCTTTCGCGTGGCGATGCGAAACGTATTCGCCGGGAACGATGGTCCAAGCCGGAAGCTGTGTGAACTGCTCGGCTACTTCGATAAACGAGAGAGCAAGCGCCTTTCCCGAGTCATCCGACAGCCTCAGGTGGATACCAAATCTCCAGACTGCTTTGGCCCAATCAGTCTGCCTTGCGCTGCGGGCAATTTCCAGCAGCAGATTCTCGTCATTTAAATACTCCGTCAGATAGTCCCTCAGTGAGGGATTGACGAAGCCGACCTGCGTGCCTCTGATCGTAACGAAGTCCCCTTCCAATATTCGAAGAGATTCTTCGAAATCCTTTGGCCCGTGACTTTCGCCATATTTGGCGCAAAGACGTGGATGCAATCCTTCATAGGCATCCCGCAAATCGTCGATACTGACCCCGTATTCAGAGCTAAAAAACAGTGCGATAAGCAGGTGCTGGCGCGTTTTTGAGATGTGGGTCCGGAAGGCGATATCCCACAGCTGGCCTGGATGATCTAGCGCGTGAAGAAAGGATGCGGGATAAGCTCCGGCGTCGCTACCGTCGATGCGCGCAGTATCGGTCATCCATTCGACAATGCGCGGATTGTAATTTTTATGATCGACGATCCTGGTAATGTCGCCGCTTTCGATGAGCGCCGCGATGTGGTTTGACGGCGTACCTGCCACGAGAAGATGATTGTAAACTATGCGCGCTTTGATGCGGCGCGTATATATGCCGACATCCAGGACATATTTGCTGATATCTAGTCGTCGGTCCGCTAAGTACTCGGAAACCTGACGCGCCTCGGCAAAGATGTAAGCCCTTGTAGTCAAGATGAAGCGAGCGTTTGGGGAATTTCGAACACGCTTGATGAATCGGGCCAGCTCGGAATCTTTGTGCGCCAGCGCGCTTCGGTCCAACGCAACCTTCCCAAGAAAATCATCGAACAAGAAAATCTGCTTGTCTTTATCCTCGATGACAGCCAGTCCATCTTCAAGGCTCCGGATCGCGAAAAGATCCCAGCCTTCGGCGATGTACGCATAGGAAAGCATTTCTGCCAGTGTCGTCTTGCCGACGCCCGGAGGCCCCGAGATAATGACAACGTGGTTGGCCTCAAGTGTGTCGCGCGCGCCATCAAAACTTGGGTTCGGCGCGTACACTTTGACCTTTGCTTCAATTTCACCTTTTGTGATTTTGTTGAATGCGTGGGCTGCGGAACGCACAACGCGATCCAGAACCGCGGCATCAGATAACCAGAGCTTGATGTGGGATTTGACGATTTCAGGATATTTCCTGAGCAGGGCGTTCAAGTCACCAGGCCCCAAAACATCTGCTTCGCTTAGAAGCGCGGGGCCGATGAGTCCAGCGAGCTCGGACTTATTGGGTGGCGTAAGCGGGCAAGATGTTGCCAGCACGTAGCGGGCGGGAGCCAGCTTGGCAATCGATGCACGCTCACGCTTTATCTGCGACTTAAGCGATGAAAACGAGGATCTCGCATAGTGCTTCGCTTGAAGTATTGTTGCCGACGTCCCTTTGGCATGGCGGCCGTCCATGCCGCCGTCGGGGCCTGCCGCAAAAGCTTCGAATCGAACCCCGAATTCGCGGGCAATAAGGTCGCGGACAAGGTCCTCGAAGTCAGCTGGCGAGAGGTTCCCGAACTCATAGGCCATACTAGGAGCCTGTCCGAATAGTCGCTGTTCAATTCTGGTCGAGTCTGATTCAATCTTGGGCTATGAGCAAGTATTTTCGCCCCTGGAATATCGATCAGACGCTGCTTCTGCCGCCGAATGTGCAGGACTTCGTGCCGAAA
>WNFD01005557.1_pt1 | contig 12605 bp, 9 predicted proteins | sample 5400491 | NCBI WGS metagenome assembly WNFD01 (sample SAMN13153343, study PRJNA577476) | soil metagenome | isolation source: 120 cm saprolite under Douglas fir tree site 2 hole 2 replicate 2 | place: USA:California | collected 2015-04-18 | reverse complement strand
TGGCGTAAATAGGTCGATTTTCCGGCCATGTTTGGTCCCGTCAGGAGCAAGATGCGCGCTCCATCTTCCGTGTCCATCAGCGTATCATTGGGAATGAAGACATCGCCATCCAGTGTATATTCGACAACCGGGTGACGCCCGCCGGAGATTTCCAGGTGGCGCCCCTGCTCCAACACGGGCCGCACGTAGCCCTGGTGTGCCGCCACTTCTGCAAGGCTCAGCAGCACATCGACTTTTGCCACAGCCGTGGCGGTGGACATCAATTGAGTGTAAAAGACGCCCAGTTGGCGCAGCACATCGGCATAGATACTGCGCTCCATTTCCTCGATGCGCTCCTCTGCACTCAAGATGCGCGCCTCGTGTACTTTGAGTTCGGGAGTCGTGTAGCGCTCGACGTTGGTCAGTGTCTGCCTGCGCTCGTAGTCTTTGGGGATCAGGTCCTGGTAGATTTTGGCTTTACTGATTTCTATATAGTAGCCAAAAACCTTGTTAAAGCCCACTTTGAGTGTTTTGATGCCGCTGCGCTCGCGCTCACGAGCTTCGAGCGAGATCATCCAACGCTTCGAGTCGCGGATAGAAGCGATGAGTTCGTCAAGCTCAGCATGGAAGCCCGCGCGTATCACACGCCCATCGTCCTCCTGTTCGCTACCGGCGCCGGTCAAGGCCTTCCCGATGAGTTCGATCACCTGCGGGCAAGGATCAAGCTCTTCGGCGATTCCCATTAATAGAGATGTGTTGCACCCAAGCAGCAGTTCACGCAACTGCGGGATCAGTTTGAGGTACGCGCGCAGCGCCCGCGCTTCGTTGGGGACGGCGCTTCCCTGGCGCACACGTCCGGCGATGCGCTCCAGGTCACCCAGCCCCTGCAGGCACATGGTAAAACGGCTGCGTAGTGCGGGGCTTTCGTAGAGTTCTTCCACGCTCTCTAGACGAGCCTCCAATTGACCCAGGTCAAGCAGCGGCTGCGTGATCGTGCGGCGCAATCGTCGCGCTCCCATTGGTGTGATTGTCCGGTCCAGTACACCGAGCAGGCTGCCATGGAGTGAGCCACTGCGCGCTCCCCGCAGGAGATCGAGGTTGCGTTGAGTGTGCGCGTCCAGCACCATATAGTTTGTAGTGCGATATGAACGTAGTCCTGCCAGCAGTGAGAGGAGCGAGCCGTTCATCTTCTCCAGGTAAGCGATGATAGCCCCTGCTGCTGCAATGGCCTGAGGCGCCTGCGCGCAGCCATATGCATCGAGATATTGCACGCCGAAATGCCTGCACAGGCGGGTTCTTGCCGCCTCTTCTTCAAAGAAATAGATGGGACAATGGGTCACGGTCATAGTTGAAGAAGGAAAATGGAAGGCATCCGTGCGGCTTCCCTCGACGAGCAGGCACTCGACGGGAGCAAGACGCTGTAGCTCCGCCTCCAGGGCGGCTGGCATCTCATCAGGAGCAAACCATGTGACGTTGAACTCACCCGTACTGACATCTACCGCCGCCAGCCCGGTCTGTGCGCGCGCCGAAGCAATCGCCGTCAGGTAATTGTTCTCTTTCGTTGGCAGCAGGCTGGGTTCGGACAGGGTACCTGCTGTGAGGATACGGGTCACGGCGCGCTCAACAATTCCCTTGCCCACTTCTCCGACCTGGTCACAGATTGCCACTTTGTAACCACGAGTAATGAGTTTGCCCACATAGTTTTCCAGGGCATGCAGTGGTATTCCTGCCAGTGGCACCTTCTCCTCGCCATAGTCGCGCTTTGTCAGAAAGATTTGCAGTTCGTGGGCAGCAATACGCGCATCCTCATCGAAGGTCTCGTAGAAGTCGCCGACCTGGTACATGAGGATGGCGTCCGGGTACTGGCTCTTTATCTGTAGATATTGTCTGCGTGCAGGTGTGGTCATGTACTTGCTTCCCCACGTGAGAAATGCATTAATTGAAACACTTGTACTTTATATTATTCTGCGCCTCTTGTCAAAAAACGGTACCTATCCGGAGTCTATCTTAGCAGCTTATGCAAGCCCAGTTGCAAAATACAGGAGGACATTAAACCCAGCCCAATTGTTCTCCATAGCTCCTCTGGTCTTCGATGTCATGTGATCGGTAACGCAGGCCAGGATATACGATTGACACTAGTTGCTCGATACCGTATGCTAGCAAGCATTGATATTCTTTCTCTCTAAGGCTCATGAAAGGATAAAGGGCACAATGGGTGATCCACGCAATGCAATGGATATTAAACCGGGCTATCGAGGACGGGCCTTCACTTCTGATCTCACGGGCCAGGAGTTCTGGCTGGTCGTCGACAAGGGATTTCAGCCAATGGGTCTTGTGCTGGGCAACTGCATCTACTCGATGGGCGCGGTACGCAACTGGCTGGCCGGTTTCAAGGGCAACTTCCAGGGCGAAATTCGCGAATACTCACAAGTGATGTACCAGGCCCGTGAATTGGCTTTGAGCCGCATGCAGTTCGAGGCAGACCAGCTCGGAGCAGACGGCGTGATCGGAGTCGATATCAAGGTCGAATTCATGCATAACGGCGAGTGGATGGAAGTCACGGCCATGGGAACTGCGGTCCGCTGGGTAGGCAGCGGTCCAAATATGCCGCCGACGGCCCAAGGAAAGGTGACCATTCCGGCAGGCTAATAGTAAAAGATGTATTAAAAATCTTCCGCCAGAATTTCGTCCAGCGTCGCGGCCAGGAAATCCGCATTCTCTTTCGTGAACGCCAGTGGCGGCTTGATTTTCAACACATTGTGGAATGGACCATCGGTGCTCAATAGAATGCCGCGCTCTCGCATACGGTTAGCGATATAAGATGCCTGTGCCGGTGCGGGCTCCAGCGTTTCACGGTTCAGCACCAGCTCGATGCCCACGAAGAGTCCAGGTCCCCTCACGTCGCCAATCAACGCGTGCCTTTCCATCAAGCCGCGCAAGCTGTCCATCAAATGCGTCCCAACGTGCAGCGCGTTTGCCTGTAGTTGTTCTTCAGCGATCACATCGAGTACTGCCAGCCCGATTGCGCACGAAACCGGGTTGCCGCCGAACGTATTGAAATACTCCATGCCGTTGTTGAACGAAGCAGCAATCTGGGGCGTTGTCACAACCGCGGCGAGTGGATGCCCATTCCCGATTGGTTTACCCATCGTAACAATGTCGGGCACAACTCCCTGTGTCTCGAACCCCCAGAAATGCGTACCGACCCGCCCGAAGCCAACCTGTACTTCGTCGGCAATGCACACTCCCCCCGCGTTTCGCACATAACGATACACTTCTTTGAGATAGTTATCAGGCAGCACAAGCTGGCCACCGCAGCCCATGAGTGATTCGCATATAAATGCAGCCACCTTGTCCTGGCGCTGCCGGATGATTTTCTCGACATAGTACGCGTATTTCTCGGTTGCCCGCGGGTCGGTTCTCTTGTACCGGCCGCGATAGACATCGGGCATAGGCACTCTGTGTACATAAGGGGGTGCGCCTGTGCCGCCCGGCCCATCGAACTTGTAGGGGCTGATCTCGACGAGGCCGGTCGTGTTGCCGTGATACGCGGCATCGACAACGATCAGGTCTTTCTGCCGGGTGTGCGTGCGCGCAAGCCGCAGCGCCAGTTCATTTGCCTCGCTGCCGGAGCACACAAAGAAACACACGCTTAACGGCGCTGGCAAGGTTGCGCACAGGCGCTCGGCGTAGCGTACAAGGTTCTCGTGCAGGTAGCGCGTGTTGGTGTTAAGTACCGCCATCTGTTCCTGTGCTGCCTTGACCACGCGCGGATGGCAATGACCAACGTGACTGACGTTGTTGACCGCGTCCAGGTAGGCGCGGCCGTTCTCGTCGTACAGGTATTGCATCCAGCCGCGCACAATGTGGAGCGGCTTCTGGTATGAGACGCTCAACGACCTACCAACGTGCCGTACTCTTGTCTCAAGGATCTCCTGGGTATTCAGCGCGCCGACAGGAAAACAATTGGCGGGGATGCGCGCAACCAGGTTCGGGTCTGGACTCAGGCTCAACCAGATGTCGCGCTGGCTGGGCCGCGCGACACCGGGAAACTCGCCCGCTTTGTCAAGCATATCGGTGATGATTTGGAAATGGAGATGCGGCGGCCACCCGCCATTGACTGGATAACTGCCGATTTTGCCAAAGCGCGTCCCTTGAGCAACTGGCATCCCTTCGTAGAGGTCGTCGAGTGAATCTGCGCTCAAGTGGCCGTACAAGGTGAAGAAAGTGAGTTGTTTGCCGGCAGCTGTATGTTGCAGGATGATAGTTGGGCCATAATCGAGCGGAGCTGCATTGTCGCCGAAGCTGTGAACGATGCCATCCAAAGGCGCCAGGACCGGCGAGCCAGCTTCCATAAAAATGTCGAGGCCAAGATGGACCGTGCGCCATTCAGGACCATCGTTGCCTTCCACCTTGTAGGCATCGCTTGTGTAAATCGGGCGAGCTTCGTTGTACCTGCCGATGCCTACAGCGCTATTCGCATCTCTGATGCGGTCGAAAATGTGGCGGCTGAACAGCTCGACGTGGGCTACATCCGCCAGGTTGCCCAATTCGCGGCTGCCGACGCTCAAGTCAAGCATAACCTTGTGAGCCGTGCGCAGGTCTGGTTCAACCACGCGCCCGATTTTATCCTCGTTGCTTTCCAGCCAGCGCACGACTGCATTTGTGTTTGGGCAGGCTGGCAGGTGGCAGGCGTGGCGAAATGTATAGTGGGCCAGCTGTGGGTGGGTATCTGCAAGTTTTTCGAGCAATACCCACGCGGGTTGTTCGCTGATAGTCAGATACTCGTTGTGCGGCTCCAACTTCTGCTGGTATGCCGAGTTGACCACACTGATACACAGCCGGATGCAAATTAACGGGTAGAGTGCTGCCATCTCTGCTTCAGCGAGTGGAAACGCTTCGTGGTAGCCAGCAACGACATGCGCAGCAGCAGAGAGTGGATCAGCCTTACCCATCATCGCATAAGCGGCAGCGATAGCAAGCTCGCAGATTGTGTACGTGTGCACCATGTCGCCAAAGTCGATCACGCTGACGACCTGCCTGCATTCCCTGGTGGAGTCGCCGACCAGGACATTGTAGTCGTTGGCATCATTGTGAATGACACTCATGCGCAGCGCAGGCAACGCGGGCAACACCTCTGTTTCAAAGGCCGAGAGAAAACGCTCGACAATAGCGCGTCTTTCAGGTTGTACGATGTGCTGGAGATAATCGCGGATCCACCCGGCACGCTGCAGGTCCCACTTCAATGTGCGATGCGCAGCGGGATGAGAGAAATCTTGCAGTGCGCGATCCATCCGGCCCAGCAAATTGCCGAGGCTGGCAAGCAGTTCGGGGGTGTGGGGGCGCGTTTTCGCGAAAAGTCTTCCAGGAATGTAGGTGAGCAGCCGAGCGAGGTGGGCCGTGCCATCCCCGGTTATTACCTGCGCGATGCTCTCGCCTGTGGATGTGAGGCATACCTGAGACAACAAAAGAGAAGGGTCGTACGCGGCCAGGCGCTCCAGAGCCCTGTTCTGCATATCAAGTATGTCTCGCTGCTCTTCTGCCTGTGCAATCTTCAACACGAACTCTCGCCCGCTGTCCGTCTTCAGGTGGAAGTTGTAGTCACGCTCTCCAGGCAATGAGCGCGCTGAAACATTAAGGCCGTACAGTTCAGTAGCGATGCGGCAGGCATCGGTAAAAATCGGTGGTTGACGATTGGCGTTCAATATGAATTTACTCCTGGCAAATGGTTGGAGTGAAGTATAGCCCCTTTCCCGCTTCTTCTGCAATGCTTGTGCCAGCGCATAGGCTTGAGACTCGTTCCGTCAGAAAAATCTCACAGCCGTGACATTGCTCTTTGATCCTGGAGAGTAGTAGGTGTAGTGGGTGTAGTGGGTGTAGTGAGTGTCATACAAAAAACCTCACAGCCGCTTTCCACTGCGCACCATCCCCCAGCTGGGGTTCCCTCGCCCGTACGGACCGACAAGCACGTTTCCAAAGAACCTACCCATGAGAGGTCACCACCCGGCCGGGTGTTGCGCCCGTGTGCTGCCCGTCCCTGACTACTCGCGTCCCGTTTACCCAGACATCGCGGATGCCCGTCGAGAGTTGGTGCGCGTCCTCAAACGTGGCCCGGTCCGTGACCCTCTCGGCATCGAAGATCACCACGTCAGCGTAACAGCCAGCGCGCAGGAACCCGCGGTCGCGTAGACCGAGCCGCGCCGCGACGGAGCCGCTCATCTTGCGGACTGCATCCTCCAGCTCCAGCAGCTTCTCCTCACGGACATACTTCGCCAGCACGCGTGGGTAGGTGCCATACTCGCGCGGGTGCGTCGGCCCCAGATCCTTTGCCCATGCGGGGTCCACGCCGCCCGCGTCCGTCGAGATTTTCACCCACGGCTGGCGCAATCCCAGTGCGACATTTGCCTCGTCCATACCGAAGTAAATGGTGAAGATGCGGTGCCGCTCAGAGAGGAGCAGTTCGATCACGGAGTCGAGCCAGTGCTGGCCTCGCATTGCCGCGATTTCTGACAGTCGCTTGCCCGCGTATTGCAGGTTCTCTGGCTTCTCGAACCCTACAGGCATCACGCCTTCTGGTCCAATGCCATGCGCCAGCGCCTCCCACTCACCCGATGGCTCGAGCACCTCGCTACGGACCCGTTTCTGTACAGATGGATCGGCTAGCATCTCGAAAAACGTGCCACCTTCGGCGAGCCATGGCGGCAGCACAGAATCCAGTCCGGTGCCAGACCCCGCGTAGGGATACATGTCGGCAGTCACGTCCACGCCGGAATCGCGTGCCGCCTGGATGCGAGCGACAGCCCCGGACATTTTGTGCCAATTATGTCTACCCGCTGCCTTCAGGTGATAGATCTCGACGGGCAGGTTCGCCCGCCGGCCGATCTCCACAACCTCATCAATTGCCTCAAGCAGATGGTCACCCTCCGAGCGCATGTGAGTGACGTAGATGCCTCCATACCGGCTCGCTACCGTCGCAACCTCGACCAATTCCTCAGTGGAAGTGTATGTATCTGGTGGGTAGATGAGCGCGTAGGAGACTCCGAGCGCCCCATCATCCATTGCCTGGGCCATCACGCGCCGCATCGTCTCCATCTCGCCGGGTGTGGGAACCCCCATCTCATGCCCCTTTGCATATTCTCGCAGCGTCCCACCACCCAGGAACGAGCCAATGTTGGGCGATACGCCGCGCTCGACCATGGCATCCAGCCAATCGCGGAAGCGCGTCCAGCCCTTTGCGCGCTCGGCCCAGTCGCCGATGAGAGCCCGTTGCTTCTGCGCCAGGTCCAGGAAGCTATCCTTGATGCGCCCACCTGCCGGTGCCGGGGTCCACCCCTCGCCCATGATCTCGGTCGTGACCCCTTGTGTGATTTTGGAGAGGGCGCGCGGATCGTGCATCAGTGGGAGATGGGAGTGACTGAGAATGTCAATGAAGCCAGGGCAGACGACCATGCCCTCCGCGTCCACCACCTCGTGCGCTGTCTCCACGGGGACGCGTCCGGGCGGCGAGACCTCAAGCACACGATCCCCCTGGATGGCGATATCCCCATAGAACCACGGATTGCCGGTACCATCTACGACCTTCGCACCTCGGATCAGAACATCGATCCCGTCTGTAGTCACTTTTTCAGTCCTCACTCTCGTGTCTTTCTACAATGGTAGGCGTCGAAGCTTGTGGTAGAGATATCATGTCCGGCCGTAGCTTGCGCTTCACCTGGCCCGGCATGAGCAAATCTAGTCTATTCTTTAATAATGTAACACAATAATCTCGATAAGGGTGCGCGTCATTTTTTGCGTGGAAGCCTGGATGAGAGTCCTCCAGACGCTATCCTTCACACCATTTGATGAACCGCACCCGGTGATCGAGAGCGTGGTTCCTGGATTGACGCTGGCGCACAGGTCGAAAGCTTGCAGATACCTTGCATGATGTAATGAATTTTTTTGGCTGCTGAGGTGAAACATGATGAAATGGAATGGTTGTGACAGTTGTGACACTTGTGACATTTGGGACATACATTTCGGCATTCCAAAGGTGCAGTTACAGGGAGTGTGATTTCCGGTTGGGACAGTTGTGACACTTGAGACAGGGGTCCACAGCCGATGATACGTTTTACGATGGTTGACATGGTGGTGGTGGAGACGATCACCATAGATCACCTATTATCAGTATACCAGGGTGATGCAAATGCTGTGTCAGATGAAGGTGCAGTTCAAAAGGAAAACCTAACTTGCAATTCCCCTGCGCATGGAGAGAATCCCAAGTCCTATGGCGGCCAGGGCACTCAGGCTCAGAACGAGTACATCGCGGCCAAGCACATCGGATGTACGGTAGAAGACGGCTTGTTGCAACGCATGCACGCCATAGGCCAGTGGATTGTAGGCCGCAATGTTCTGCGGCCAGGTCGGATCAAAGGCCAGCACGCCGATGCCACCCGCCAGAAAGAACAGGTAGAAGGCCACCAGGATCGAGAAAGGCGCCACGGCTTGTAGGCGTTGCACCGCCGCTCCGAACGCCACGCCAAGACCGGTCCCCAGGAGCGCGACCAGCGCCAGCACGAGCAGGCTCGACACCCACTGGAAACCTGCTGGCCGCATCCAGTCCAGGGCCGCGCTCAGGAAGAAGATTAGCAGGCCCAGGAGTAAGGTGGCGATGAATCCTGCCAGGACCTTGCCAATGATAATGGCCGAGCGTGCAACCGGCGAGAGCAGCAGTTCTTTGATGGTCCGTGTCTCCCACTCGCGCGCCGTCGCGGTGCTGCTGTTGACCAGGCCACTCACCATGAGCAGCAGCACCAGCATCGGCACCACGTTATACTGGAAGAGTTGCACATCCCGTTGGCGCAAGTCCTGTTCGTGCAGCGTCACCTTGATGGGGCTGGCGCTGCCCTGCGCCTGGTAAAACTGCGCAATCACATCGGGGACGGCACGGCGAATATCATTGGTGAAATCCAGGTTCAGGTTGTTGACGGTCACATCAACGGGCGACGGCTCATGGGCTGCGACGCGCTCGGTGAAGTTGGCCGGGATGGTGACCACCGCGACCACGTCCAGGTTCCTCAGTAACGCTTGCGCTTGCTGGGGACCCGCATCCGTGATTTGGAACACATTGGCCCCGTGGAAGATCTGCTGCATCTCCTGCCCTTTGGGGCCATGATCCAGAGTGACCAAGGCGACCGGGCTGCGCCCCACCGCCACCGAGAAGAGCCCATTGATCAACAAGATGGTGAGCACGGGCAGGATCGACACCGCAATATTGAGCCGGTTGCGCCACCAGACGCTGAGGTCCTTCCTGAAAATCACCCAGATGCTGCGCAAAAAGTTTGGTTTCATTGCTCTCTTCTCTTTCTCATGTGGCGTTTCACACTAACTTGCGACCGTGCTGCGCCGTAACACCAGTGCTGTCAGCACAATCAGACCTAACGCATAGCTGCACAGAATCAGGATATTCGTGCCCAGCCCATACGTGTTGAGATCAAAACCATGAAAGGCATGCTGCTGCAAGACAATGGCGTAGGACATGGGAAAGATCTCTGCCAGTACGTTGAGCACTACATTGCGAAAGAAGGAGATTTGTCCAAACGCCCCGCTGATGAAGAACAGCGGGATACTTGACGCGATGGCCAGTGCCGTAAAGGCCTGGCGCCGTTTCAACAGCGTGCCCAGCAGCGTGCCCCAGGCAATGAAGATGACGGTGCCGAGCAGCGTAAAGCCAATCACTTCTCCCCAATGCAGAGGCCAGACGCCGAAGAGTAGGATCAGTGTGGCCAGGACCACCACGACCGAGACGAGCGCCATCACCAGCGCCCCTGCCATCTTGCCCACCGCGATGGCCCAACGACTAGCCGGAGACAACAGCAGCTCTTTGATTGTCGCCAGCTCCCACTCGCCTGCCGCAGGCACCCCTGATTGCAATAAGCTCCCCACCATCAACGCAATCACTAGAATCGACACCGTCAGGTACGGGATATAGTCCGTGTCCTGGGCGTGCAGGTCGTGCTCTCTCATGGTGACTGTGACCAGGTGGGGAAAGGCCTTCCCATAGAAGGTGGTAATCGAGAGCGGCACCGCACGGCGAATGTCATTGGTGAAATCGGTATTGAGGTTATTGATCTGGACATTCACCTGCACCTGCTGGTTCTGCCGCACGCGCGTGTCAAAATCGGCCGGGATCGTCACCACCGCGACGATCTTACCCGCCTGGAGCAAGTCCTGTGCCTCCTGTGTACTGGCCGTTTGCAGCCGGAAGGAGTGCGCATGCGCCATCGCGTCGTAAAATGCTCGCGCATAGGGACCCGCCTCGTCCATAACGACCGCCGTTGGAGCCAGGCCGCCGCTCACTGCGAACAGGCTCATCAAGATGAGAAAGTTCACGGGGAGGAACACCCCAAGAATGGTCCCAATCCGTTGGGTCAGCGCGCTCTTGATCTCTTTATTCATACAGGCCCAGATGACCCGCAGGTCGTAGGTAATGTGTGCCATGTCATTTCCCTTCTAGTCACGCAGCGCCGCTCCCGTCAGACGCAAGAAGATTTCGTCCAAGGTTGGTTCGCGCACCGCGAGATCGCGTAACTCGTTTCCTTGCGAAACAAGGTTGATAATCTGCGGCACGACGTTGTAGACCCCCTCGGTGGTGATGGTGAGGTGGGTTCCCTCTTGCTTCACCTCTTTCACCCCTGCGATGGCCAGCAGTTCTTCCCGAGTCTCGCTTGGCCTGGCGGTCTCTATCTCGACCACACTGCCACCGTAAGTCTGCTTGAGATGCTCTGGGGTATCCATCGCCACGAGCGTCCCGTGGTCGATGATGGCCAGGCGCTCACACAGGGCCTGCGCTTCTTCGAGGTAGTTGGTGGTGATCAAGATCGTCTTGCCCTGATCGCGCAGCGAGAGGATATAGTCCCAGATTGCGCGGCGTGCCTGAATATCCACGCCTAAGGTGGGTTCATCTAGATAGATGAGCTGGGGATCGTGCAAGAGGGCACGTGCAAGTGCCAGCCTGCGCTTCATGCCGCCGGAGAAGGTGCGCACCGGCGAGTCCTTGCGATCCAGGAGCTGGACCAACTGCAACATGGCGATAATGCGCTCCTTCTTTTCCTTGCGTGGGATGCCAAACAGGTCCGCATGAAACTCCATGTTGGCCCAGGCGGAGAGTTCCTCATAGAGCGCGGTCTCTTGTGGCACTGCACCAAGGATCTGCCGCACCGCTCGCGCCTGGCGACGTACGTCATAGCCCATCACCCTGACCTCGCCGCTGGTGGGAACGGAGAGTCCGCTGAGCATATTGATGGTGGTCGTCTTGCCCGACCCGTTGGGTCCCAACAGTCCAAAGATCTCGCCTTGCTCGACCTCAAGCGAGAGGTGATCAACGGCTTTGAGCGTGCCGAATTGCTTGGTGAGATCGATCATCTCGATGGCTGGAACCGCCTTGCTCGCCGGTTTCACAGGTTGAGGCAGCTGTGATGTGATCTCATTGGCCATAGTATCTTCCTTGTTCAATGGAATGAGGCTTGAGAGGCATCCGGATGAGGCGTTTCCCCCTTGGTGGAGAGCGCATTGGCTCTGATCCGAGCAAACTGCTGGAGGAGCATCTTTCGTTCCTCTTGAGAGAAGCCTTGCAGCAGGTGTTGATTGAAGGCGGTCGCCGCGGATGCCAGCGTGTGGGTGATTTCCTGTCCCTCTGCGGTCAGATGCAGCCGAACGAGACGGTAATCAGTCCGGTCGTGGACTCGTTCGACGAGGCCATGCTGTTCCAGTCGCTTGATGATGCCGGTCACCACCGAAGCGTCAAACGCCAGGCGCTGTGCCAGGGTCCCGATCGGGAGATCCTGTTCGTTTGCAAGCGAACTAAGCGCGAACCACTGCGGAGGAGTAATCACATAGGGTTTCCCCAACGTGGCACAGGTTGTTTGCAACACGTCAGAAAAGGCATGGGCGACGTTACGCATCGTTTGCGTTAACCAGTAGCCGAGGTTCTCGTCTGGTCGCATGGCTCTTGTCCTCTCTCCAAAGCATACTTGCTACAGCGAATATTGTTATAGAGATATTTGCTATAGCAAATATTAACACATAACAGTGAGAAATGTCCAGCTCGCTGTTTTTTCGCCAGATATTTGGAGATAAGGGATCAGGTGGGAGCGCCGGGAGAAGGGGTTTTCCTGAGGGCAGGCAGAAGACTTTCGCGAGGAGGCATGTTAAGGAGCAATGCTGCAAACAGACTATTTATTAAAGGGATTTTATAAACCAGCCATCCGTAGTGCTGGCCTTTGGACCGAGTTGTCGCTGTAGTCCGCCTGGATAAAGCTTGAAGTGAATCCCTTTTGCTGCCAGTGTTTGCATTACCGGTGATAGTTCGCTGCCGCCCACTACCCAGACACCTCCACCTTTCTCACGATTATCGATTACTCTCAATCCTTTTGTTTGTAAGAAAAGGATAAGGTTGAGCTGAGGACTCTGGCTACTCTGAGGTGAGGCTCCTGAACTATAGTGAGTTGGGCCGACATGCCGCAAAGCCTGGTTTGGTATTCGTCCATCAGTAGCTTGTCTTTCTTGCCTTGGTTGAGGTAGAGGTGTATCTATCGGTCGAGATACGGAAGTTTTTTGTAGCGGTGGTATACCTGATGTTGTGCCTGATA
>WNFD01005556.1_pt1 | contig 12605 bp, 13 predicted proteins | sample 5400491 | NCBI WGS metagenome assembly WNFD01 (sample SAMN13153343, study PRJNA577476) | soil metagenome | isolation source: 120 cm saprolite under Douglas fir tree site 2 hole 2 replicate 2 | place: USA:California | collected 2015-04-18 | reverse complement strand
CTGATCGCCGACGAACGGGCAGAACGGGAGGATGGCGAGACGCTGATCGAAGGCTTGCCGAGATCGACGCTGCGCGAATTCAACTGCAAGCTCAGCCTGGTGCCTGCCGGGCACCGGTTCTACGGATGGCAGACGCCGCGAGTGCTTACGCGCGTCACTTACTTCTATATCGACCTTCAGGATCCGTTGTCCGATCCGGAATCCGGTAACGCCTGCCTCGCGATCAGGCCGCGCCTGTTCTTCTTCGATCAGGCCATTTGGGATACGGCGCTCAAGCTCAAGGCCGAAGTCGGGAATGCCGATCCTGGGAGCCGTCAGTATGCTGAGGCCCTTTGCATCGTGCTAATGCACGAGCTCTTCCGGCTAGAACGAGCAAAAGCCGCGGCGCCGAGGCCCGTCCGTGGCGGCTTGCCGGCCTGGCAACAGAAGCGCGTAGCCGAATTCATCGAAGAGCATCTTGCCGAGCACATTCCGCTGGCCACTCTCGCAGAACTCGCCGATCTGAGCCTCTATCACTTTGCACGCGCCTTCACCCAATCGTTCGGCATCCCACCGCATCGCTACCATTGGGCGCGCCGGATGGATCGCGCCAGGAGCCTGTTGCGGATGCCGGCACTCTCGGTGACGCAGATCGGAAGCCGAATCGGCTTTTACGAAACGAGCTCATTTACGAGGGCGTTCCGGAAATTCACCGGACTTACGCCAAGCGAATACCGCCGGCAGCAAGAGCATTAACCTGACGAAGCCACAGGAGGTAAAAATGCGCAACCATCTTCAATTTCGCCGCGGCGAAGCTACCAATCGCTGCGCCATCTGTGATCGGAGTTTTGGTCTCGTTCGACACTATTCCTGGCGGACCGCCCTCTGTTCAAGGAAGTGCGTCGATCGCTTCAAGTCCCGCAAGGAGAACGATCGCAGATGGCTGCTGCCAATTTCCGTCGCCCGACAATTAGTTGCGGCCGGGATTATGAGATCTCGAAACGAGGAGGCCGCGTAATGATTCTTCCATGCAAGCTCCCTGTGGAGCTGCCTTGTTGCCTATTGGCGACGCCAGCCACGCAGATCGCATTAGGAGGCATCTCATGAGGTTCATCCTGGTGAATGGCAGGACGCCGTGCCGGCGATCTACATGCGCGCTGTGCTCCAAGCCAATCGGCACCAATTATCTGCGAGAGATCGCTACGCGACTCCCCTACTGCGATGCCTATTGCTACGCCGAGCATTGTGTCGGCGCGATCCTGGTGCTCGAAAATCACGCAACGGTGACGCACGCGGCGCTCGCCACATCGAGGGAATGAGCGATCGGCCACGCCTTGCGGGAAGAGTTACGAGGGTTCCAGCAGTCTACCGGAATGCTGACACACCTTGCATGGCTGCATAGGGTGTTGGATGATCCGGTGCTTTAGCGGCGCTCGACCTGACATTGTATCCCGTGGAACTTCAGGAAGTGTCGGTTCGAGAAGGATTCGGCAACTTGGGACGGTAGATCGACGGGAGGGCGCAATGGCTCGCATTGGCAGGCGTGTGGCAATGTCCGGTTTGCTCCTGCTTGTGGTGTGCGCGACCGATGCCTCGGCCGACGACATCATGGCAACGAAAGCTGCGCCGGCCGCAGGCACGAGGGCTCCGTCCCAGCCGGCGACGTGCACCAGCCTTGAGGAGTTTGCCGTAACGAACTGCCCACTCACCTGGAACGGCATCACGCTCTATGGCACGATCGACGCCGGCGTGACGTGGCGGAGCCATGGGGCGCCCTTCAACGGGACCTCCGCCGTCGGGGTAGATTATCTCATCCAGAAGTACAGCAGGGGTCCGCGGTGGGATCTCGCGCCAAACGGCTTGACCCAGTCAAACATCGGGATCAAGGGAAAGGAGCCGCTCGCCGAAGGATGGAGTTTTATCTTCGATTTGCAGGCCGGGTTCGATCCTTATTCGCTGCATCTGGCCAATGGACCGCACTCGGTAGCACAGAATGCCGGCATACCGCTCACCAGCCAGGATTCGAACGCAGACTCGAGCCGGGCCGGACAATTTTACAATTCCGTGGGCTATGCGGGCGTCAGTTCACCCTATGGCACCCTGACGGTTTTCCGGCAAAATTCGCTGACCTTGGACGCCGTTTTTGCCTACGATCCGATGGGCGCTTCGTACGCCTTCTCGCCGATCGGCTGGCAGGGAATTACATGCGGTGTGGGCAATACCGAGGACTGCCGGTTCAGCACTTCGATGAAGTATCACGTCGACATTGGCCAGTTCAGGGTTGCGGCGCTGTGGCAGTTCGGTGGGTACGATCTGAACAACGCGGCGACCGGCGCCTACCAACTCCAGATCGGCGGGGACATTGCCGATCTGGCCGGCGGCACCTTGTCGCTCGACGCCATCGGCAGCTACGTTCAGAACGCCGTGTCGATAGGGCTTGCCGGTAGCACACTGCCGGCGGTACTGCCCCAGGTTCTCACGGCTACGCTCTCCGACAATTCGAGCGTGATGCTGGTCGGCAAATATAGCCACGGGCCAGTCAAGCTGTTTGCTGGATACGAGTTCATTCGATATGCGCCACCCAGCAATCCTTTTGCCCCCCTTACCGGTTTTGTTGACATCGGGCGCGACTTCGTCTGCGCCGGCTGCGCTGCGATCAACAACACGAACATCAACAACACGGCATTCAACGCCGGCGACAAGCTATTTCATGTATTCTGGACCGGAGTGAAATACGCCGTCACCGACAATCTGGATGTGACCGGCGCTTATTATCACTACGACCAGCCTCACTTTGGTGCACCTGTTGACTGCGCCGATGGCGCGGCGCTCGCAAACTGCCATGGAACGTTCGATGCAGTTTCCTTCGCCGCCGATTGGCAGTTTGCCAAAAAGTTTGATGTCTACGCGGGACTCATGTTCTCGCAGGTCAATGGCGGCTTGGCGAACGGCTTCCTCCATCGCAACTCGATCGATCCTACCGTGGGCCTTCGCTTCCGCTTCTGAGAATTCCGGACTTGGGACGAACACCTACGATCATCAATCCGGGCTCGGTTTGGATGAGCCGCTCTCTCCAAGCCGGGAACGTGCCGGAATTAAATGGGGAACCCGGAGGACAGGCTACAATCCAATCCTCGTCTGCGCGATTGAGTGTCACCTTGATCGCCGCCAACGTCGTTCCGTTCGAACAAATGTCCCCGGTGATCGCCGGCATGATCCATCAGTGTGACGGTCGACAAACCATAGAAGGCCGGAACCAACAGGGGGACGCTGAGCACAATGCCGAGCGTTACTGCAATCAGGATCGAATCCTGTTTCGTGAACGTCAACATGTTGAACTCCATCAACCGACGCCTCTCGGCGCGCCGCCGAAGCCTGGAGGCGCGATCGAGAGACATCAAACGTCAGTCGTTATATTTCGGCCCGCCGTGGTAATGGTGCGCAGTGGCGGCGTCCGTGTCTGTTGCCACGGTGTGATCGAAGGCAGTGGCGGCGTAGACCGCTTGCTGGTCCGAGCGTGCTGCTGTTTGAGCAAACGCCTGTCCTGAGATCGTCATCAGCATCACCATTGATGCGGCTAAAGCGAGCGTGTTCGTCATGGTGCTATTTCCTTGTGTTGTCGCCCCCGGATTAGGGGTGCATCGCGTCATGAAGACTGCCGATGCGGTTGATGCCGATATGAGCTTGATATCCACCCGTGCCACTAAATTCTGCTTTAGAGTACAAACGTCTTCAAACGACCCGAAGCAAAAGATTGTTGCAATAAAAAAGGTTTTATTGGTCTCCATAACTCCGGCCGTCTATCTGCCCCGAAGAGAACAAGCAGGAAATGACGGCCATGAAGATTGTCACCGCAAGAAGGGGCGTATTAAAAGCATCCGCCCTGATCATGACGACAAGCGTGATCGGTGTTGCTTCGGCGGTCAAATCGTCGGTAGCGGCCGTCGGGTCCGCTTTGACACCTCCTGGTGCCACGCATCTCGAGGCACTGAAGACCCGTCTGGCGCAGGCGCCTCGCCGTCGCGATTTCAAGACGGTGCCGATGATCCTGGACCATCCCGAACAATGGGATCATGAGGCGTTGAACGAGGTGCTTGCCTACGGCGCCGCGCAAAAGCAGGCCTGGGACAACACCGATCTCGGCGGCCCTTGGCTCAACCTGATGCGCAACGCGCTCAATTCGCAGATATGGTCGTTCAAACATCCAGATTTTCTCGCGGTTTCGGTGACCCATGGCACGGCGCAGCTCGCGCTTTTTGATCAGGCCATGTGGGACAAGTATCAGCTCACGAGACTGGCCGGCGAGGATTTCGAGACCAACAGGCTCATCATCGAGCAGAAGGCGGCGGCCACCGATCCGGCCAATTATGAGAACGCAGCAGGGCCATTCTCGGTTGATGACAATTCGATCCCTGCCCTAATGCAGCGAGGCGTGGTTTTCATGTCCTGCCACAATGCGATCTGGGAACAGGCAGCAGCCCTTATCAAGCTCGGCATCAATCCTGACAAGCTCTCTCATGCCGCGCTCGCGGCTGAACTGACCAACCACCTGTTAGACGGCGCTGTTCTGATCCCCGGCGCCGCCGGCACGCTGCCCGAGTTGCAGCAGGTCGGCTTTCATTACGCAACATAGCACAGCTGGCTCCAGTTGATCACGTTAGCGTCGGCTCATACGGGCATGCGATCTCGACGATGCATCCAGCCCCCGGACGAATGGTGAACCGGAATCCGTGCAACTTTACAATTGCAGCTACCAAGTTCAGGCCAAGACCCAGGCCTGAAGTGTGTCTTATCTTGTCCGACCGATAGAAGCGCCTCAAGACAGCGTCGCGTTCGTGTTCGCTTATACCGGAGCCAGTGTCCTTGACGCGCACGATGGTTTCGCCATTGCTGCCCACTAATCCGATCTCCACCCGCCCGCCGGCCGGCGTGAACTTGATGGCGTTGTCCACGAGATTGGCGACCGCCTCGATCAAAAGATCGCGGTCACCATGAACGTTCAATTCGTGTGGCGATTGCACGACAAGGCTGATCCCCTTATCTTCCGCTATCGGCTCATACATGTCGCCTACTTCGCGTACGAGATCCACAAGCGCGACCTGGCCGAAGCCGGCTGATCGCTGACTTTTCTCGATTTCCGCCAGACGCAAGATGGCGGTGATGATGGCCAGCGATTGATCGACCGCCTCGATCGTCTTGTCCGCAACTGCCTGCAGTTGCTGTAGCGTTGTGGCGTTGCTGCGACCGCGCTCAAGCATCAGACGCGCACGGGTAAGGGGCGTGCGCAGGTCATGCGCGATGTCGTGACCGACGCCTGCAAGAGAATGGATGAGAGTTTCCATCTCGTCGAGCATGCCATTGACGATCATCGCAAGTTTTGAGAAGGGATCGTCGGTGTTCCCAAGCGGGAGCCGTTCACGCAGGTTGCCGGCGACGATGCCCTGTACCCGCTCGTTGACCTCCACGATACGCTTTCGGGCACGCGCGCTCAGCGCTACTCCGACCGCAATACAGAGGAACACTGCGGGAAATAGTCCCAGCAAGAGCGCTCGGCCAACGACCCGTGCGATCTCCTCGATTTCTTCGGCATTGCGTCCGACCAGCAAGACCTTGCTATCGGGCAATGTTCGCGCGATCAGCCGGACCGCCTGTTGCTCCCGGCCGATTCCATCTATTCTGTCGACCACGGCGTTCTGTGCCGTGCCGTCGATCTTGAGATCGGGTGGCTGCCTTTCCATATTGCCCGCGATCCTGTCGCCGTGCGCACCAAATAATCCTACGAGCCGAACACGCACCGGATCTTGCCGGAGACCTTCGTTGATCGCGTCGAGCCTCTGCCCGGGTGGCAAGGCTTCAAGGATTCCTATCTGCAAGGCGATCGCGCGGTCGGATCGCAACGTCAGGTCCTGCTTTGTCTTCAAGTAAACGAACCCGAGCAAAGCGACGGTAAATGCCGCAAAAATGCCGGCCACCAGCACCGTCCGCAGCATCGTGGTCGAACGCGTGAACTCAGGTACTTGCATTAGGTTGTCTCGCCGAGGGATCCCAAAGGCGCTCCCCTCGTCTGCGCGTCCTGGGGAATGGTTACGAGCCGTGGAACGAAGCAGGCATGACTTCGTCGACATGGATCCATCCTTCGCCTTTGGCTCGTCTGAGGCGCTTAGCCAGCGCATTGCCGGGTCCGGCTCCAAGCGCCAGCATAGTCGGATCAACGCGAATAGCTCGATTCTACGGAGGTTGTTTCGAATGCCGTATTGGTTTGAGACGCCCTATACCTTGGTTTGCAGCGGGAGAAGGGCTTCGAGCGGTCAAGAGCTGTCGTAGACGCGGTTAGCTGCCGGCCCGATGCAGAGCAGTCTCGACGCAGTCGATCAAGGTCGGTGCGGCAAAGGGTTTGGCCAGAAAGCAAACGGCTCCCGCCTTCAACGCGGAGGCGCGGACGCTTTCCTCGGGGAAAGCCGTGATAAAGATCACCGGGGCAAGGTAACCCTGGGCGCGCATATAGGTGAGAAGGTCCAACCCGCTCATGCCGGGCATCTGCACATCCGCAACGACGCATGCGCAGTCGTGCAAGTGGGGCGACTGCAGGAACTCTTCGGCCGACGCAAATGTGCGGACCAAATATCCATGTGAGCTGAGAAGATTGTCGGTCGCTGCACGGACGGATGCATCGTCGTCAATAACTGAAATCACCGAAAGCATTGACAAAACGACCTTCCAGGCGTGGGAAAACGGCGCTCTCCTCAGCGCCGCCGTAGCCGGAGAGTGAGCTGCCAATCAGGATTCTGAAATCATACTTAGGTTTGTTCGTGCGAGAACTTGGTACGCAATCAGGCGCGTTCGGTCTTTTGAAAAACCGAAGGCAGGCGTCTGTTTTGCCCAATACTCGCGAGACAAACGCTAAGGCTTGGTGCGACGAACTCCGAGCGTTTCGGCTTTTCGTAACAGATCGGCCAACGATTTCGCGCCCATCTTCTTCATGATGTGCCCGCGATGGATCTTCACGGTAATCTCGGCGAGGCCGAGCTCGGCGGCTATCTGCTTATTCATGAGGCCGGATGACACCAAAGCCAGGATCTCGCGTTCGCGAGGAGTCAGGGTCTCAAAATGGGTTTGCAGGTTCGCGACGATCTTGTCGGTTTCGCGCCGCTTGCGGTCCCGTTCAATCGCCACCGTCACGGCGTCCAGCATGTCCTGATCGCGAAACGGCTTGGTCAGGAAATCGACCGCCCCGCCTTTCATGGCCCTCACGCTCATTGGAATATCGCCATGACCGGTCATGAAGATGATCGGAACAAGAATATTCGCCTTCGCCAGTTCGGCTTGGAAGTCCAGGCCGCTCAATCCCGGCAACCTGATGTCAAGGACCAGGCAGCTGGCGACATCCGGAAGCCGGCCTTGCAGCATTTCGGACGCCGAGCCGAACACCTGCACTTCCAATCCCACCGATTGAAAGAGATTGCTCAGCGCCCTGCGCATCGATTCGTCGTCTTCGACAATGAAAACGATCGGCTCTCGCGCGCCGACAGGCTCACGCGATGGTTTGGGGCGCTCGGTCACGATGCTTCCTCCAGTTGCGAGGGCAGGATGAATTGAAACGTCGCCCCCGGCCCCTCATTGGGCGAAGCCGACAGACGCCCATTGTGCGCCTCCACGATCGAACGGCAAATCGAGAGCCCCATTCCCATGCCGCTGGACTTGGTGGTGAAGAAGGCGTTGAACAGCCGATTTGCAATCTCGGCGGAGATCCCGACGCCGCAGTCGGTGACGCTGACATGCACGCGACGCTTCTCGTCTTGGCCCGATCGGATCACGAGCTCGCGCTGCCGATCCGTGATCGGTTGCATGGCTTCGATACCGTTCATCACCAGATTGATGATCACCTGCTGTAACTGAACCCTATCACCAAGGATCATGGGGAGAGAAGGCGCCAACTCGGCTCGCAAGGAAATAAGTTGGCTGCTTAGTTCCCGCTTCACCAGCACGATAGCCTCCCTAACGACATCATTGACGTCGAGCGGCACCTTCTCGATGTCGGATTTTTTCGCAAGCGCTCGGACACGCCGGATCACCTCGCTCGCCCGGCAGCTGTCGTTGATGATCCATTCGACCGAGCGGCGCGCAGCGACGAGATCGGGAGTCTCGCGGTCGAGCCAGCGCAGACAGGCCTCGGCGTTGGCCACGGCAGCGGCGAGCGGTTGATTCACCTCGTGGGCGATCGAGGCTGTCAGTTCGCCCAGCGTGGTCACGCGCGTAACATGCACGAGTTCCGTCTGCGCCTTGTGCAGCTTCTCCTCGGCCTGCTTGGTCGCCGTGACATCCACCACCGCCCCAATGAACTCCAGCTGGTCGTCCTGGTCTCTGACAGCGTGGGCGACAACATGGACATACTTGACTGACCCATCCGGCATCAGCAATCGATGCTCGTAGTCAAGGTCCCTTCCGTAGCGAGATGCCCGGTCAATTGCCTGCTCCACGAGAGCACGATCTTCCGGATGAGCGCGTTGAAGAACCTTTTCGAAAGTGACCGAACCCGGCTGGTCATATCCAAGAATTCTGAAGAATTCCTTGGAACCGATGTACTCGCCGGTGGACATATTCCGGACGAAGCTGCCGGTTTGGCTCACCCGCTGTGCCTCGACCAATTTGGCTTCGCTTCGCCGCAGTTCCTCCTCGGCCCGCTTGCGATCCTCGATGTCGGTGGACGACCCGTACCATTTGACAATGTTGCCCTGCTCATCGCACAGCGGCACGGCTCGAAACAAAAACCAGCGATATTCACCATCGAAGCGCCGCAGCCGAGCTTCAAGCTCACCTGACCTGCCCGACGCCCGTATCGCGCTCCACTTCACCAACATTCCCTTCTTGTCCTCAGGATGAAAGGCGCGAGGCCAGCCGGCTTCGGCTTGGTCCGGTGAGAGGCCGGTATAGTCGAGCGCGGGTTGGTTGAGGAAATCGGGGACCCCGTCCGGTCTGGCGCGCCACACCAAGGTCGGGATCGTGTCGATCACCAGTCGAAGCCGATCCTCGGACTTCTTGATTTCGTCAAAAGCCTTTTGCAGCGCTTCGTTTGCGAGGCGCTGCTCGGTGATATCGATGTGCGTACCAACTAACTCGGCCACTTCGCCATCGTCACCGACGACAGGATGTCCCACGGAATGCACATACCTGATCGAACCATCCGGAAGGATTATTCGAAAATTGATTTCGAAGTCCGCTTTCTGTCGAATAGCCCGGTCGGCCGCCTCGACATTCGGGCGCCTATCTTCGGGGTGAATACGATCCCGGAAGGCTTGCAGCGGTACAGGGCCTTTTACCGGATCGAACCCAAACAGGTTGTATATTTCGGGCGACCTATACGCCCACTTTCGACTGCGCGCATCCCAGACCCAACTGCTTGTATGACTCAAATGCTGAGTTTCGGCCAAATAGGCCTCGATGCGTCGCAGTTTTCGCTCCGTCTCCCTTGCACCCGTGACATCCGTTACCGCGCCCACAAACTCGATGCCACCTGAAGCGTTTCTCACGGCACGTGCCAAGGCGTGAACATATTTCACCGAGCCGTCCGGCATCATCAATCGATATTCATGATCGAATTCCCTTCCCTCGCGTGACGCGCGATCGATGGTCTGTTGCACAGCGGCTCGATCTTCCGGATGGGTGCGCTGGACAATAAGTTCTACGGTCGGCTTCGTGGTCCGGTCGTATCCGAAGATTCGGAAAGTCTGGTCTGACCAGACGATCTCTCCGCTGGCGATATTCCAGCCAAAGCTGCCGGTGCCGCTCAATCGCTGCGCTTGGGTCAGATACATTTCGCTGTGCAGGAGCGCGGCCTCACTCCGCTTCTGATCCCCCATCGCTATCCGCAGGTTATGGCCCGAACGCCGAAGCTCTTCTGTTACCTTCCTCTGCGACGAGATCAGGAATACAACCACGAGAGACGTAATGGAAAACAGGAAGAGACGCGGCACCTCCGAAATACCTAAGGCGAAAAGGTCCTGCTTCCAGGCAAACGAATTGATCGGGGGCACCAGGTGATAGTGAAAAGCCAAAAGAGCGAGCGTAACCGCCAACAATCCCGGACCGAGCCCGCCAACCCACGCAGCGAAAATCACCGCGCAAAGCATCGACGACGCGATGGCCTCGGCGTTCAGCAAGCGCGTGATCAGCTCCGCAGCAACGATCGCGACCGCGACCGACAGGACGGCCAGCGCGTAGCGAGAAATCGTGAAAGACTTTGACACCTGTTGAGTGAGATCAGGTTTTGTCATTCTGCTTGCTCGTCCCGCCCACGATACGCGGCTGGATTTACGGAGAACGTGAGCTGGCGCCCTATCATCGCAAAGCGTCCCGGGTTCCGGCCTGCAAGATTAGAGCATTTTGAAGAAATCCGGCAATTCAATCGTCGCGCCGCGGGCGTCAGGGGCAGATCCGAGGGGACCGAAGCCCTCAAAATCCCAGTCAAATCGGCGCAAAATCGACCAAGCACCGCAATCTCGGTCAAGCAATTCTGGCTGCCAGATCGCATACTTATGGGTCGGCTGCGCACAATCGATGCGAGCGACCTCGATTTCCCGCGGTCGCCTTGGGCGCGCAATCAAGGAGCCGAACGATGAAGATGAAATGTCTGCTGGCGGCATTGCTGCTTACACTCGCGATGTCAGCTACCGCTCAAGCGAGAACATACGAACATGGCGCTCTCTCGCAGGCCTACAAAAGTGAGGAGGGCCGCGAGGTTGCTGCCCCGGCCTGGAGCGCTGCTTGCATGACGGACCACGGCCCCAGCGAATGTGGTGAGCCCATGTGGGTCTATGGTAGCCCTCGCGCGCTTTCACGATACCGGAGCGCGTTCTGACTTAGACCGGCTAACCAGGTGCTGCGGCCGGTCCCATCGACGACGATCTCCAGCTGCTCCCCATTTGGTCCAACTCCTAAACCTCTATTTGATCCAAATAAACGTCCGTTTAATGGAGCCGCCGGTTGGCCGGATCTAGTTTTAGAACAAGCAGCCCGGCCGCGTTTCCTCCCGGCGCGGTGTCGCAGAGCTGCAACAGCGGACGGCTTTCGCGTTGCCTCTTGCCCCTCCCCCACTGGAGCAGGCGGAAGCCGTCCGTTTCTTTTTGCGATGCGGCCGAAGAGAACCGCCTGCCAGATTTCGAGATTTCGCGGATCAGTCGCCTCTCATTAGCCCGCATGTGTGACTCGCAACGGCGGCGGCAATCCGTCGAGTTGCGCGGTCCTTCGCTAATACTCAACCAAATCGGTCGCAATGGCGTCAGCACCCTAAACCTCCGTATTACTCGCCCGATCCTTTTTCAATATCGGAGGCTTACCCACGTACGATTGAGCGAAGTGTCGCAACTCTCCTAGTCTTCCTCCCGGTCGGACAAGCCCAGGCGATTCATCAGTTCAAGTGATCGGCAATCTTCTCTCCGATCAATCAGCAGGAGGCATAGAGTGAATATCAACCTTCCAATGAACACCAATCTGGCGGAAATCAGGGTACCCGACAGCAAGCTCGCCCGCGAGATAACGGAACTGGTGCGCGATACCGAGACGCCGTTGCTGTTTCACCATTCGAGCCGCGTCTATTACTGGGGCGCTTTGGCAGGCAAGCGCCGCGGATTAAGATTCGACCCCGAAATGCTTTATGCAGGCGCGATGTTCCACGACATGGGTTTGACGCATCAGCACAGCAGCGCGGACGAACGTTTCGAGGTTGACGGCGCGAATGCTGCCCGCGACTTCCTGCGAAGCCACGGCATCGCGCAACACGATGTCGACACGGTCTGGACTGCGATCGCCTTGCACACGACGCCGGGCATCCCGCAGCACATGCACCCGGTCGTCGCTCTGGTGACGGCCGGCGTCGAAATGGACGTGCTCGGGTTAAGCTATGGCGAGTACGGCGACGCGGAGCGCGAGGCGGTGGTACAAGCGCACCCGCGCAGCGCGCGCTTCAGGGAAGACATCATCCAGGCCTTCTACGACGGCATCAAGCACAAGCCGGAGACGACCTTCGGCAATGTGAAGGCCGACGTGCTCGCGGATAAGGATCCGCATTTTACCCGCGGCAATTTCTGCAGCGTGATCCGCAACTCCGCCTGGCGCGGGTAAGCCTCCACGTCCCCTCCTCGGGAATTCGAGCAGCCGGCGGCCCCGCGCGCGAAAATCTCCCACTTTCATAAGTCGTTCACATCAAAAACTCAGGAGCCCACCATGTCCAAAACGGAGCGATTTACCAATGCCACCGGCGCGCCGGTCGCCGACAACACCAACATCATGACCGCCGGTCGACGCGGCCCGGCGTTGCTGCAGGATATTTGGCTGATCGAGAAGCTGGCGCATTTCGACCGGGAGGTAATTCCGGAGCGGCGCATGCACGCCAAAGGCTGGGGAGCCCACGGTACCTTCACGGTGACGCACGACATCAGCAGCTACACCAAGGCCAAAATTTTCTCGAAGATCGGCAAGGAGACGCCGATGTTCGTGCGGTTCTCGACCGTCGCCGGCGAAAGAGGCGCGGCCGACGCGGAACGCGATATCCGCGGTACCGCTCTCAAGTTCTACACCGAGGACGGCAACTGGGACATCGTCGGCAACAACACGCCGGTGTTCTTCTTCCG
>WNFD01007508.1_pt1 | contig 12607 bp, 13 predicted proteins | sample 5400491 | NCBI WGS metagenome assembly WNFD01 (sample SAMN13153343, study PRJNA577476) | soil metagenome | isolation source: 120 cm saprolite under Douglas fir tree site 2 hole 2 replicate 2 | place: USA:California | collected 2015-04-18 | reverse complement strand
GCGAGCGCGGCATGGATCGCGGTGGCGTTGGTCTTGTCGAGATAGGCGGGGTCGGCGGTCGCGAAGTAGACCGCGGCGGGAGCAAGACGCGGGGCCCCGCGCAGGGCCGCGCGCGCCGCCTCCACGCCCATGGAGGTCGTGTCCTCGTCGTACGAGGCCACAACCCGGGTCCCCTTCCCGCCCGAGGTCCCGAGCGTCTCGCCGATCGCCTTCCGGTCGAGGCGGAAATAGGGGAGATAGGCGCCGTAGGCGACGATGCCGTTCATGGGAATCGAACCTACCACAGGTGTCGGGCGGCGGCGATCTTGACTGCCCGGGCCGTGGAGTGCAGCATCGTCGAACCATGTCGGCGCTGACGCGGCGTGTGGCCCGGTGGTCGGTCGTCGCGGCGTGTCTCATCATCGAGACCGCGGGTTGCGCGTGGACCGGGCCCCCGGGCTCGCCCTCCACTCCCCAGCCGGTCGCGACGCCGAGCCTGGTCGAGGCGAAGCGCGAGGTCAGCACCTACGTCGACTCTGGCCGCTACGAGGCCGAGGTATCAGCGGTGGTCGATCAGGCAGCGGCCTTTCTCGAGTCACGCGTGCCGCGCGGCGGCAAGCTCGCCATCGTGCTCGACATCGACGAGACCGCGCTGTCGAATCTGCCGAGCTTCCGCGCCAACGACTACGGCTTCATCATCGCGGGTCCGTGTGACCTGCCGCGCGGGCCTTGCGGCCTGCTCGCGTGGATCGGGATGGCGCGGGCGGAGCCGATCAAGCCGGTCCTGACCCTCGCCCGTCTGGCCCGTCAGCGAGGCGTGGCCGTCTTCTTCCTCACCGGACGCCCGGAGCGCCTGCGCGAAGCGACCGAGCGCAACCTTCGGGGCGCCGGGTATGAGTGGACGGGGGTGCTCCTGAAGCCCGACGCCCTGAACACGCAGTCGGCCGTCGAATTCAAGGCCCCCGAGCGAAAGAAGCTCGTGGACCAAGGCTACACGATCATCGTCAACATGGGCGATCAGATGAGCGATCTCGAGGGCGGGTTCGCCGAGCGGACCTACAAGCTGCCGAACCCGTTCTACTTCGTGCCGTGAGAACGCATCCCGTCACCCCAGCAAGTGCTCGATCTTCACCGGCAGCTCCCGCACGCGCACGCCCGTCGCATGGTGCACCGCATCCGTGATGGCGGCGGCTATGCCGGCCAGGCCGATCTCGCCGATCCCCCGCGCCCCCAAAGCGTTGATCTCCTTGTCCGGGAAGTCGAGGAAATGCACGTCGATGGGCGGCACGTCGGCGTTCACCGCCACCACGTAATCGGCCAGATTGCTGTTGATCGGCGCGCCGGTCCGGCGATCGTACGACGTGTGCTCCAGCAGCGCCATGCCGATGCCCATCACGACCGCGCCCTCGATCTGGTTCCGGCCGGCCAGCGGATTGAGAATGCGGCCCGCGTCCATGACCGTCACCACCCGGCTGACGCGCAACCGGGCAATCTCCGGCTGCCACGTGACCTCGACGAAGTGACAACCGAACGAGTGCGTCGAGAACTTCGGCTTCGGGTTGCCGAACGTGGCCTCGGACTTGCCGCTGCCGGTGATCAGGCGGAGGTTGGCCCGCCGGAGCACATCCGCGAACGGCACGGCGGCCGCCGTGCCGTCGGCCTTCACGAAGATTCGGCCGTCCTCGAAGGTCAGCTCCTCGGGCTTGCGCCTCTCGAACGGCGATCCGGGCGCGGCGGTCGCGACGCTCAGCAACGACGCGATCGCGCTGTCGGCCGCCGCGAAGACGGCCGGGACCACCGATGCGGTTGCCATCGAGCCGCCCGAGAGCGATGTCCTGCGTGCCGCACGCGACCCGGGCGGTGCCGTCGTCTCGGAGCTGCACGCTCGCCTCCGCGGGGAATCGAGCGGCGATCCACGTGCACCCGGCCATGCCCCAGCCGAGCGTCAGGCCGTCGCGCTTCATCGAGCCGACCGCGGGCGTGCGCCTGGACCAGCCGAACTTCTCCGCGCCGAGCTCGAAGCACTCGAGCAGATGGCGCGATGAGAACGGAATGCCCAGCTCCTCGTCGATCTTGGGCTCGTTGATGACGCGGAGCCGTACGGGGTCGATGTTGAGCTGCTCGGCCAGCTCGTTCATCGCCGACTCGGTCGCGTAGAGCCCGGGCACCGCACCGGGGCCGCGCATGTCGACCGTCGAGCCGACGTTGCGCTTGGCGCGTCCGAAGGTCACGCGGAGGTTCGGCACGCTGTACTGGAATGCGGTGGCCTCGCCGCAGTCCTCGTGATGGGCATCGAGCATCGACCGGTGGTAGACGTAGTCGTGCTGGAGCGAGACGAGCTTGCCCTCGGCCGTCGCGCCGAGGCGCACGCGCTGCTGGGTGCGCGCCCGATGGCCGGTCGTCTGGAACATCATCTTGCGGCTGACCACGAGCTGCACCGGCTTGCCGAGCTGCCGTGCCGCCGCGGCGGCGAGCGGACAGTGCGTCCAGGGCCAGAGCTTGCCCCCGAAGCCCGAGCCCAGGAACCGGGTGATGACGCGGACGCTCTCTATCGGCAGCCCGAACATCTGCGCGAGGATGCCCCGGAGGTTGAAGACCCCTTGCGACCCCTCGTACAGGGTCAGCGTCGACCCGTCCCAGACCGCGGTCGTCGCGTGCAGCTCGATGGGATTGTGCGTCTCGGCCGGCGTGACATACGTTTGGTCGAGCATGACCGGCGCCCTCGTGAACGCGGCGTCGGCGTCGCCGCGCTGGCTCTGCAAGCGCTCGCGCATGCTGAACGTGGTGGCAACCACGTCGGGCTCGTCGTCGGCCTTGAGCTCGGTGTCGACGTTCGGCTTCTCCTCGGCGTACGTGACGCGAACCACGTCGGCCGCGGCCTTGGCGGTCTCGAACGTGTCCGCCACCGCGAGCGCGATGTACTGGCCGTAGTAGCGAACCACATCGTCCTCGAACGGCGGCCGCCGCTCGTCAATGATGCCGGCGAATCCAGGCCCCTGGATCGAGCGGAAGATCTTCCCGATGTTCTCGCGATGAAAGACGGCTCGCACCCCGGGCATCTTCTGGGCCGCGGCCGTGTCGAGCTTGAGCACGCGGCCATTGGCGATTGTCGCCCCTACCGGAACGGCATAGAGCATCCCGGGAAAGTGGAAATCGGAGGCGTACTGCGCCTTTCCGCTCACCTTCAACGGGCCATCCACGCGCGGGGTGTCGCGACCGATCGGTGACGTTGGCATGCTCCCTCCTTCAGGAGAACTCAGCTCGTCGCGGCCGTTTGCAAGGCATGCGTGAGGCAGCGCTTCGCGAGCTCGATCTTGAATGCGTTCTCGCTCTGTGGCTTGGCGCCGGCCATGGCCGCTTCCGCCGCCTTGCGGAAGCTGGCCGCGCCGGCCGCCTGGCCGACGAGCGCGGCCTCGGCCTCGGGAGAGCGCCACGGCTTGGTGCCCACGCCACCCAGCGCTACGCGTGCCCGTGTCACCGTCCCGCCCGCGACCGTGATCACGACGGCGGCCGACGCCAGGGCGAACTCGTACGACGCCCGGTCGCGCAGCTTCAGATACACCTGCCTACTCCCCGCGCTGGGCGGTGGGAGCGTGACGTGCGTGACCAGGTCGCCCGGTTCGAGCACGGTTTCTCGTTCCGGGGTGCGGCCGGGCAGGAGATGAAACTCGCCGATCGGGACGGCGCGTGGCCCCTTGGCCCCCTGCACGTGCACCGTCGCCTCCAGGGCGGCCATCGCCACGTTCATGTCCGACGGGTTGGTTGCGATGCAGCTCTCGCTCGTGCCCAGGACCGCGAGCGTGCGGTTGCTCCCGGTGATCGCGGGACACCCCGTGCCGGGCTCGCGCTTGTTGCACGACATCGCGGTGTCGCGGAAGTACATGCACCGCGTCCGCTGGAGCAGGTTCCCGGCCGTCGTCGCCATGTTGCGGAGCTGCGCCGAAGCGCCCGCGAGGATGGCCTGTGACAGCACGGCGTAGTCCCGCCGCACCGTCGGGTGGTGGGCCAGATCCGAGTTCCGGACGGTGGCGCCGATCTTCAGGCCGCCATCGGGCGTCGCCTCGACCTGGGCGAGGGGCAGCCGGTTGATGTCGATGAGCCGCGCCGGGGTCTCGACGTTCAGCTTCATCAGGTCGAGCAGGGTCGTTCCGCCGGCGAGAAACCGCACGTCCGCGCCCTGCTGCGCGGTCTTGGTCTGCGCGGCAGCTCTGACCGCCGCCGCGGCATCGTCAGGCCGAATGAACTCGAACGAATGCATGGGATCGCTCCTGCTCGCGGCTAGGCGTTTCGGCGGACCTGCTGGATCGCGGCCACGATATTGGGATAGGCCCCGCAGCGGCAGATGTTGCCGCTCATCAGTTCTTTCACGTCCGCGTCGTCGGGGCCGCAGGGCTCCTTGAGCAGCGCGACCGCCGACATGATCTGGCCGGACGTGCAATACCCGCACTGGTACCCGTCGAAGGCCACGAAGGCCGCCTGCATCGGGTGCAGCGCGTCGGGCGTGCCGAGGCCCTCGATCGTCGTGATCTCTGCCCCGTCGTGCATCAGGGCCAGGCTCAAGCACGAGGCCACCCGGCGGCCGTTCACGTGCACGGTGCACGCCCCGCACTGCCCGTGGTCGCAGCCCTTCTTCGTTCCGGTGAGGACGATGACCTCACGGAGGCAATCGAGCAGCGTCGTCCGCGGGTCAATGGCAAGTCGTTGCTCCTTGCCGTTGACGCGCAGCGTGACCGGGACCGCGCCCTCGATGCTCGGTCCGGCCGCGACTGCCCCGGGTGTTCCGCGCTCGGCGGTGGAATGTGACGCCGGGGCGCACCCGGCGATGGCCACTGCCGCGGCAGAAGCGCCTGCGGTCGAGAGAAATGCCCGACGGGTCAGGTCCGGCCGGTGCGCGTGTGAATCGTCTCGCATAGAAGCTCCCCTTCGGGTGAGTGGCTGATTGATGTGACTTGTGACGGTGGGAGCATGCCTCGGGCGGCCGACGACTCTCTTTTCCAGCAAGAATACGAAACTACTTATTGAGCAACCTCTGTACGTCAGACGTCATCCAACGGGGTGAGTTGGTCGAATCGCCGCTTCAGCACGAGGGATGAAGACGATGACGAAAAGGGACTTGCTGGCGTATGCGCTGGGTGTGTGCCTCGGGCTGCTCGCAATGATGCTGGTTGGTGAGTTGCCGATGGGTCAGTAGCTGTCTCTCCGGCCGGCCGGTTGACGGCGGCGGTGGGCCTCGCATAGCATCCCGCCCAGGATGCCCGAAACCGACCATGGCCCCGGACGCCCGGACGCCGACGAGTGCCTGCCGTACTACTTTCAGTACATCCGGCTCGTCCCCGGCGGGCATATCGTGGATATGCTCGAACACCAGATCATCGAGAGCGCGGCGTTCCTGAGCGCCTTCACGCCGCAGCAGGCGCTCCGGCGGGAGGCGCCGGGCGAGTGGAACATCCTCGAGATCGTCGGGCATTTGGCCGACACCGAGCGCGTCTTCGGCTACCGCGCGCTACGCATCGCGCGCGCCGACCCCGTCATGTGGACCGCGGTCGAGTTCGAACACTACGCGGCGGCGGCCAATTTCCAGGAGCGCCCGCTCGGCGATGTCGTGGCCGAGTTCACGGCGGTGCGCGCCGCGTTCATCGCGTTCCTGCGCGGCCTGGACGCCGCGGCCTGGCAGCGCCGCGGACCTCAGGAGTGGACCACCCGCAGCGTACGCGCCATCGCCTACGCCATGGCCGGCCACGAGCTACATCACCTGGCGGACATCCGCCGACAGCACGGCGGCAGCAGTCCGGCGGCAACGCCTGACTGAGCCGCGCCCCGAGGGCGCGATCGACCCCCTCTTCCGCAAGAACTCGATAGCTCAGCGGAACCCTTGCTCCCGGCGACGCCATCTCATGGACACGCAACCAAGGAGGACATGAATGGGCAAGCTCGACGGGAAAATTGCACTCATTACTGGTGGCAACAGCGGGATAGGGCTTGCGACCGCGAAGCAGTTTGTGAAGGAAGGCGCGTACACCTTTATCACGGGTCGCCGTGATGCGGAGTTGGCTGTGGCGGTAAGGAAGATCGAAAGAAATGTAACCGGCGTCCAAGGAGATGTGGCGAACGTTAGAGACCTCGATCGTCTCTTCGCGCAAATCAAACGGGAGAAAGGCAGGCTCGATATTGTGTTCGCGAATGCCGGGGGCGCGCAGTTCGCCCCGTTGGGCAAGATCACTGAGGAGCATTACGACGCGCTCTTCAACAGCAATGTGAAAGGCCTGCTCTTCACGGTACAGAAGGCGCTTCCGCTGCTGCCGGATGGTGCCTCGATCATCCTGAATGCGTCCATCGTCGCCAGTAAAGCGATCGCCCCCGAGTGGAGTGTTTATAGCGCCACAAAAGCCGCCGTGCGTTCGTTCGCGCGGACGTGGACCACGGACTTGAAGGATCGCCGCATTCGCGTGAACGCGGTGAGCCCAGGCTATACCGACACGCCCCCGTGGCATTCCATGGAAGCGGCCGAGGAACAGATGAAGGCCATTTCCCACAGTGTTCCGCTTGGCAGGTTCGGCACACCCGAGGAGATCGCGAAGGCGGTGGTGTTTCTCGCGTCCGACGACAGCAGCTACATCACGGGGACGGAATTGTTTGTGGATGGCGGGGTCGCGCAAGTGTAGCCAGGAAGAACACGAGCACGAGGGCCGGGCCGCCAACCCGGCCTCGATTTGCGCGGCTGCCGATCAGAACACCGTCAGGTCGACGTCGGCGCCCGCGAGCACGGCCCCCGCGGTGGTGAGCGTGTCGGCGCGTAGCAGCGGCGCCTCCAGCTCCTCGGCGATCCCGGCCAGCTCGTCGGCGCCGGCCCGGGCCGCCCGCACGTCGTTCGCGGCCAGCATGATCTCGACGTACGGAGCCAGGAGCCGGGACCGCGTGATTGGATCGCGGGCCTCCTCCATGACGCGGCGAATCGCCGCCGCGGCCGCCTCGCTCTTGCCCTGCGCCAGCCGCAGCTGCGCGAGGCCAGGCTGTGGCTCACGTCCCGAGTGGCTGGCCTCGCGGTAGGCCTCCTCGGCCTGCGAGAACTCGCCGCGCAGCCGGTGGAGCTCGGCCCGCAGGTACAAGGCCCGACCGACCCAGGGCCGTCCGACGGTCTGGGAGAGCCGCTCGCACGCCTGCCGGGCCTCGCGCATGGCATCCGGCCAGGCCCCCTGCAGCTGCATGATCTCGGCGCGGTGCACCAGGCACTGGCCGCGATAGGGCACGAGGTCCGCCTGCGACGCGCACCACTGGCCGAGCGCCTTCGTCCACTCCTTGGCCCGGCGCAGGTCGAAGATCTGCTGGCATTGCTCGATCACCGCGTAGTAGAACGATCCCGACCCCGATCGGCGACACCTCACCGGCGGTGACGGAGACCATGGCCTCGTCGAGCAGCGCCAGGCCTTGCGCGGTCTGTCCCGACCTGATGAGGGCCTCGCCGACGCCGAGGCGACCGAACGCCACGAGCTGCGGGTCCCCGAAGCGCTCGCCGATCCTGGCCGCCTGATCGAAGGTGGCGTGGAAGGTCGCGTCGTCACCCGCGAACATGCTCCGGACCACCTGGAGCAGGACCAGGTACCCCCGCTCCACGCAGTCGTGTCGGCCATCGTCCAGCAGCCGCTGGCCACGGGCGAGCCACCCGCCGCTCTGGGCCGGCTCGCCCTGGATCAGCGAGGTGAAGCCGAGCCAGAACGCGCACCGCGCCGCCCCCGGGGCCGCGCCTCGGCCCAGAAACGCGTGATGCGCGCGCGCCCAGACATCGGTGCTCTCCGCGTCCCGGCCGACCAAGTGAGCTGCGATCGCGAGCCGCTCGAGGTCTTCGGGGTCGAGGCCCGTCTCGCGATCCGCAGCCGTGAGCTGCTGGTACGCATTCCCCCAGGCCTGTCGCTCGAACGCTGCCCGGCCTTGTTCGAGAGAGGTGGCCGCGGTCATGGCACGCGCCACAGGAAGATGTGGTTACGGGTCTCGCGGACCGAGAGCGTCTCAGTCCGCTCGGGCACCCAGTCGCCGATGCCGTAGCGGTGGGACACGATCCGGCTGCCGGGCTTGAGCTGGCCCGTGAGCTTCGGCCGCAGCCGCGCATTCAGCTCCGGCGAGAGAAAGAGCGTGACCACCGTCGCGCTCTGGATATCGGTATCGAACACGTCCTCGACGCGGAACGTCACGCGGTCCGTGACCCCGGCCCGGACGGCGTTCGCCTGGGCTTCCCGGATGCGCTGGGGGTCAAGATCCACGCCCACACCGCGCGCCCCGAACTCCTTGGCGGCCGCGATGACGATGCGGCCGTCGCCGCAACCGAGGTCATAGACGACGTCGTCGCGGGTGACGCCGGCCAGCGTGAGCATGGCGTTCACGATCGTGAGGTCGGTCGCGACGAAGATCACGTCGAGCTTGGCGGGGTTCGCGGGCTCGCTGACGCCGGCCGACGGCACCCCCGCGGCGCAGCCGGCCAGCGCGGCTGCCGTCAGGACCAAGCTGAGCAGGCGAAGCATGTGCCGGTTCATGACACGAGTGTACGCAGCTGCGGAACGGAGTACAGCCAGAGCGGGGGCCTCGGACTCGGTCGAGGTCGCAGCAGAGGCTCTTGCCTCCTGCTGGAATACACGTCATCGCGGGCCGTGGGATGCGACCATACAGAACGCAGCTTCAGTTCCTCTACAACAACGCGAGCTCGAATCGGTGCGAGATCCCGCTCTTCTATTCGCTGCATCAAATGAGTGTGGAGGCACAATCCGCACGGTGCTCGTGGAATCCGCGAGTATTAAGCGCACGACGGGTAGTATCAGTCGACCTCTGCCGCGCCCAGCGCGCGTCCTTAGTCTTGCGGGCGAAATGCGCCTGGTCCCGCTGGTCCTTACCCTGACTTCGCAATCCTTGTTATACTCTCCAGGTGTTTAGGTCTTAGCGCATCGCTAAACTTGGCCCGATGCGAGCCTCCTACGCACACTGGTGACCGCGTAGAATAGACGCTTAGACTTCGTGCGCCGCGAAGCATCCCGCGCGAGAGCCCCCTAGAGGCGAGTGGAGGAGTAATGGTTGAGCGGGCATTAGTAGCGCTTGAAGAAGCCAACTCACCGTGGCTCATCGAGTCATTGAGGTTCACTGGGTTCTTCAGCCCGGCGGCGACAATCGAACAAGATTGGTGGCGGCGCGTCGTAGGTGGACCCTCGGAGGCCCAGACCATTCGCGCGCGCATTGGCGGATACCAGGAGACAGGACTCGTGGACCATCGACGACTCCTGCTAAGTGTTGAACCGACAAGAGTCGACTGGCGCTTTACTCCGGCTCGAGCCAATGTTGACGCTGGCGCTCTTTCTCTTCTTGGTTCAATTTCTGAGAACACTAGAACCTTTTGCCAGCTTATGAATAGGTGGCTGGAAATCGCCCCTCCTATGGTCCGATTGGCCTTTGGCGCTGCCCTGGTGATTGAAGTTGCCGACCCCGGAAGGGGCTACGACCTTCTTGTCCGCCGATACCTCAGTCACCTGGGCTGAACACCGAGGAAATCACAGACCTCGTTTATCAAATCAACAGGCCACGTCCCGCCACTGCTGGTGTCCCGGGCCTAAGGATCAACCGACTGACGAAGTGGTCAGTTGCGACTTATCAGCTAATGGTTGTGCCAGTCGGGCCTGGACCACTCGAGGTTCAACCGAGACCCACCGAGATGTACGCATCCAACCTCGAACTCGACATAAATACGGACGCGCGGAGAACTGACGAGCTACCTTTCGATGCGAGAGTTCCCTTGTTCTCAGAACTCGTTGCCTCCGGCCTCAACATAGCACTGCATGGTGATGTCTAGTGAGCTTGAGAAAAACCGAGAAATCCACTAGCACCCTTCCACGGAACATCTGGTCCGAGCTGAAGTTCTCTACTCAAGCCGGCCCTCAGGTGAACGCGCAAGCGGACAATTCAATGTTCTGGTCCGCAAGCATCACTGCCCCACTTCTCTACGATCAGTTCAATCGACCGCTCCTAGTAAGTCCCGATTCGGGTGACACCCCTCCGTGGTGGAACAGCATTGCCACCCTTGATTCCACTGCTGATCTCCAGGGCGGTATCACCATGTACAGCACAGACGTGTCAACCATCGGGTTCGCAACTACGTACGTGTCAGACCTTCTCGTAAGAGGGCCTCAACCTAAACACGGGCTTCAGGTTACCTACACCGCCGACGCGGTTGTTCACGATCAGAGTGGCAGCGACCTTTACGTGTGGGCCAAATCAAAGGAACGGCCGGCCCTTCTGTCGTTCCCGCTGAAGCCTGAGGATCACAACTACCGCATGTGGTTCTCATCTCATGTTGAGAACCTCAAACTAACAGAAGGGTCCTCCGCATCGACTTCGACCGCCAAGGATCCGTTTGACGAAGGGACGCAGTTGGAGCAAGAGATCTCGAAGCGCGTGCTTAGTGCCGAATCTGAGTACTTTGAGGACGGTATGGACTCGGAATTCTCGCGGGCGCTGCATGCTCTCGTTGAGGAGTATGGAAACCGAGCCGTGAGCATTATGACGAAGCGTCTGGTCAAAGCCGATCCAGAAGTGCTCACTGAAGCGATTCGTTCACTGAGTCTAGTTGACCACTCATCAACGTATATCGCACGCCGATGGTTTATCGAGGCTGCCTTGCAATCTGAGTACACGATCGTGCGGGACGCCGCAATCAGCAGTCTATGGCGGTTGCTCGATCCGCATGCTGTTCCTTTTTTACTCAGAGCGTGCCGTCGAGAGAACGTTCCAGAGCTTAGAGAAGATATGGAGCAGTTGCTGCAGAGACTAGCGGAGCGGGACGCAAAAGCGTCATAAGTGGAGTGCCCCTCTTCCTTAGAAAGCTAGGGAGAAGGGGACGTTGGATCGATCGTAGCCCTGAAGCGATAGCAGAGCTTCAACGCGAGGCGGGGACCGGCATCTCCTTCTGGGAAATAGCGGACGACAAGTCGAACCTCGACCGAGTCGTGGCGGCGCTCGCCGCCTCTCGTGGGAACGCTGAACAGATCGACTTTGCCCTATTGCCGCAGAGCACCTTGGCGGGATTTGGAGAGAAACTCGAACGGAGTAACGGAGAAACAAAGGACGATGGTGCCAACGAGGTAAGGTCAGAAGGTGTGTAAACGAAGAGAAGGCGGTGTAGCCTTCGGTTCGCAACCAACGAACCACCGGCGCGGGAACGCCGGGGAAGGAGACACCGCCCATGAAGGAGCAGAGCATCATCGAGGTCGGGGAGTCAAGGCCCGTGTGGGAGAGCCTGGAGGGGTTTGCCCGGCAGGGCGTGCAGCGGTTGCTGCAGCAGGTCTTGGAGGAAGAGGTGGAGCAGGCCTTGGGCCGGGCGCGGTACGAGCGGCGTGACGGCGTGGACGCCACGCCGGGGTATCGGAACGGGTTCGGGAAACCCCGACGGTTGAGCGCGCTGGCGGGCACGATCACGGTGCGCCGGCCCCGCGTCCGCGGGCTGGAGGCGCGCTTCGAGAGCCGGCTGCTGCCGCTGTTCAAGCGACGCACCGAAGAAGTGGGCCGGCTGCTGCCCGAGCTCTACCTGCACGGGCTGGCCCAGGGGGACTTCGAGCTGGCCCTGCGCGGGTTGCTGGGGGAGGCTGCGCCACTGTCGGCGCCGTCGATCGCGCGACTGAAGGCGGGCTGGCAGGCTGAGTACGAGACGTGGAAGCGCCGGCGGCTGGACGACCTCGAGCCGGTCTACATGTGGGCGGACGGGATCTACGTCAAGGCCGGGCTGGAGAAGGACAAAGCCGCCATGCTCGTCGTGATCGCCGGACTCCGCGACGGGCGGAAGGTGGTGCTCGCGGTGGAGAGCGGCTATCGGGAGTCGACGGAGAGCTGGGCCGCGCTGCTCCGCGACCTCAAGGTCAGGGGGCTGCGAGCGCCGCGGCTGCTCGTCGCCGACGGGCACCTGGGCATCTGGGGCGCGCTGGGGACGGTCTTCCCGATGGTGAGCGAGCAGCGGTGTTGGAATCATCGCCTCGTGAACGTGCTCGACACGCTGCCGAAGAAGCTCCAGACCGAGGCCCGGGCGTTGCTCACGAAGATCCCCTACGCGCAGACGCGGGCGGAGGCCGAGCGCCAGAAGCGGGCGTTCCAGGCGTGGGCGACGAAGAAGGGCGTGGCCGCGGCCGGGCGCCGGCTCGAGGAGGACTGGGACCGGCTGGTCACCTTCTACGCCTTCCCGAAGGAGCACTGGAAGCATCTGCGGACGACGAACGTGGTGGAGTCGCCGTTCGCCGCGGTGCGGCTGCGGACAGCGGCGGCGAAGCGATTCAAGAAGGTGGAGAACGCGACGGCGGTCATCTGGAAGACGCTGCTGGTCGCCGAGCAGAGCTTCCGCCGACTGGACGCGCCCGCGTGCCTGCCGGAGGTCGCTGAGGGCGTCGTGTACGTCGACGGAGTGCGGGAGAAGCGAGGCAACGCGAAGGCCGCCGCCTGATCTCGTTTACACACTTCCTGACAAGACCTCGGTCCGATAGCAAAGGGACGCTTCGCAGGTGTCACAGGCGTCGACAATGCCCGAGCCTTCCCGCCGACGCGTAACCGTGGTGACTAGGCACAGGGGTCAGCGAGTGGAGAGCTTCAAGAGGCAATGGCAGAAGGCGAC
>WNFD01005553.1_pt1 | contig 12609 bp, 8 predicted proteins | sample 5400491 | NCBI WGS metagenome assembly WNFD01 (sample SAMN13153343, study PRJNA577476) | soil metagenome | isolation source: 120 cm saprolite under Douglas fir tree site 2 hole 2 replicate 2 | place: USA:California | collected 2015-04-18 | reverse complement strand
GTTCATGATGGCTCGCTCCATATCGGCTGCACTGCTCCAGCGGTGTTCAATAGCAGGAGCAAGAGCTTTCATTACAACCTGCTCAAAGGCAGGGGAAACGTCGGGCCGAAGCGAGCGAACGGGGGGAAAGGAGAAAATGCCTGGCTTGTTATTGGCCGCATCATGGTGGGTCAGTACACGATGTAGGCTCGCTCCAAGAGCATACAGATCGCTGCGAGGCTCCGGCATGCCATGAAGTTGTTCAGGTGGCGCATAGCCAATGGTCATAATGATGGTTGACTGAAGTTGCGATTGGAAGGTACGGGCAATACCAAAGTCAATCAGCTTGATCTCGTCTTGATCGGTGACCATAATATTCGATGGCTTGAGATCACGAAAAATGATTGGCGGGTTCTGGCGATGCAAATAGCCCAGTACATTGCAAAGCTGCTGTGCCCAACTACGCGCACGAGCCTCAGAAACGCCATGTGCCCCGTCAAGTCCGGGCACATTGCCTTCTTTCGCCAATATCTCAGCTAATGTACGTCCGTCAATAAAATCCATGACGAGGTAGTGTCTATCATTCTCAACAAAGAAATCGCGTACACGCGGAATGCAGGGATGGTTGAGTTTCAGAAGGAGTTTAGCCTCGCGCTTAAACCACTCCACGGCCTGGCTGCGATCGACATCACTTTGGAAATCGTCCAGCATTTCTTTGACTGCGCATGGTTCATCATCAAATCGTACATCTATGGCATGATAAACTGCTCCCATACCACCGGCAGCAATGGATTTTTCGATTTTGTAGCGCCCAGAAGACAGCAATGTGCCAGCAGGTAAGCGACGAAAGCTACCACGGTTATCACCCGAGGCCGGTGTCTGGGGTGATGGTCTTTGTGCTGCATCGGAAGAATAGGGAGTAGCAATCGACGAGGGATACTCTGGCACTTTATTGCCAGAGTCGGGACCAATTTGCGGAGTGACCGGATTCCCGATTGATGCTATATTATTAGGATCGGGAGAATAATTACTCGCCATATTTTTCTATTCCGTTGATCATAGTTTGTATGTATTTTTCTCGTAAGATTCTCTCATTGGGCGCATTATAACACATTCTTTTTCAGATGGGCAGTAGGATAGAACACAGCCATAATGCGGCCCAAGTCACAATTCGGTGCGGCGTATAATTCTCAAATGCATCCAGAAACGCTGCTGCGCAGCTAGTGCTACGCACTCATCTGAATGCAAGGAAGTATTCTCAAATTATTTATGCCGAAACCAGACCCAATTTATCGGCCTCTTGCGCAGCAGCTACATCAGCCCTCATCCAACGGGCACCAAAGATACCTACCAGGCCGGCAATAAGCAGGGCAGGAGTACATGTAATCAGAAGAGCCCGAGCAAGATCTTGCCCTCCTACATTATGCACAAAGTGCTGCCCATGAGTTGGATCAAAAGCGCTGGCCAGTACGCCAACCAACGTTGGTGCAAAAGCATCACCTAGCAGGTGCGCAACGAAGAGTGAGACGGCAACAGCAGATGCACGCAGAATCGCGGGAACGACATCTTGTGTGGCGGCAGTACTCGGACCTGTGTAGAGCGTCAGTAAAATCGTAGTGATGATGAAGAAGACGCTAAATACCTGTAAATTGTGGGTGGTAATTGCCAGCAAAAAAGCGGGAGCACTCAACAAGAAGCCAATACCGCACACCAGTACACGCGCGCCTTGATGGCGGCGATTCAGCCAATCGGCCATGTAGCCACCAAGCACAGTGCCTACCAGGCCAGCAAGCACAATAACAGCACCGGAGAAAAGTCCTGCCTGCCCTGAACTAAGGCCGAAGATATCTCCCTGCTGGAGATACGTGGGCAAAAAGACAACATTCACGCCCAAGACGAAGAACGCGAAGACCTGCATAATAATCAGCACAACAAGAGTTTTGATACGAAGTAACATACCAAACTGAGAAAACACGTTCGATGAAATGTGGATTGTCTGATGTGGTTCTTCGATCTCAGCCACTTTGCCGAGGGGATATGGATAAAGAGCTATTTCTTCTTCGTCCGCCTCATTTCGTCGTGGCTCACGCAGCCTCCATGCAAGAAATGCCAGGAAGAGGCCCGGAATGCCTGTGAAAATGAAGGCCAGCCGCCATTTTCCAATACCTGCAAGCACTCCACCTATTACAAAACCAACCAGAATACCAATGAGCTGACCTACACTCCACCAACTCATAATACGCGAACGCTTAGAACGGCTAAAATAGTCACTCATGAGAGCAGTGCCAGCGGGAAAATATCCTGCCTCACCTATACCTAGCACCATTCTCGAAAGGAAGAGCGTGAGAAAGCTATTCGCAAATGCCGTGAAGGCAGTTGCCAGACTCCAAATCGCGACGCAAATGGCCACAACGTTTTTGCGTTTCGTACGATCCGCCCAGATACCCAGGGGTATAGTGCTAAGTGTATAGACTACAAGGAAAGATGAGGCAATAACGCCGATAGCATCAAAGCCAAAACCCAGTTCATGTGCTACGACGTTTGCGGCTCCACTGAGAACATTGCGATCGAGGTAGTTCAGAAAGCTGATGCTGAACATTACCCAGAAGACATACATTGCGTACCCCCTGGGAGCATTTTTAGTACTTTCCAGATTGGGATTTGCGGTTGGACTGAGATCACTCATCTGTGCCTCCAGTTCGGGGATAAAAATAAATTAATGGCAACGAGGCTAGATTACTTTACTAACTGTACCATAGAATGGGAGGAGAGGGAAGAGGGTAATTGTTTGCTACTGGACAGAGGTATTGAGCATATCCAGGAAGCTCCAAGATTTGAGATCTCTTTCTAGATGGAAACGTAAAAGGTCATGCATAACGGCCTCTAATTCGGTTTGTAGTTTGGCGTCGAGGCGAAGATAGGAGGCTTCAATCCATTTTCTACGTTGTAGGAAGCGTAAGACTTTGAGAGCATTCAGGGATAGGCGGCGCTCCCAAAAACGGGAGCACTGCGGGCAGAGTGCTCCTCCAAGTGAAGCTCTGAAACCATTCTCTTCCGGGCGCAATTCGCTGGCGCAGTGGGCACAATTTTGCAGAGATGGTTCGTAACCAATTGCAGAGAGCAGATGGAGCTCAAAGTAGCGAAGTAGCAACCGCGTATGGCTTTGATCATCAACTTGTTCACTAGTTAGCTCTGCGTTTTGCGCACGTTGTTGCTGCAATGCGTTTGCGTCCGCGTCCAGGTAGCGGAGGACTTCCAGCAGTAAAGCATAAATGTCCGGGTGTAGAGTCGAATCTTCGACAAAGCGATCCACCATTTCTGCTAGATAGAAGCCGCAGGTCATATGCCAGAGTTCGCTACGCAGATGGAGAAAGTTTTCACGTCCCTCAGCCTGCGTGACAATGTCAAGGTTGCGGCCAAGCGCTATCTGCAACTGACTGCGATTGAGGAGTTCAAGATGACCGGCCTTTTTGCTTACAGGGCGACGTGTGCCTTTGGCGACGGCCCGCATTTTGCCTCTGTTGGGCGTGAAAAGCGTGAGAATCCGATCAGCTTCACCAATATCAGTGCGCTTGAGTACGATGGCTTCGATGGAGTAGCTGCGTTGCTGTCGCATGGGGACACCTTAAGAGTGAACAGATGAATAAAAGATAAAAAAGACGTGACCTACGAATCAAATCACGTCTGATATTCTGGAGGCGACGAGCGGATTCGAACCGCTGGTGCAGCTTTTGCAGAGCCGTGCCTTACCACTTGGCGACGTCGCCGCATACATGTACTTGCATATTAGCGTGTGACGGATGATCAGGGATGGAGCGGGAGACGGGGATCGAACCCGCGACTTTCTCCTTGGCAAGGAGATGCTCTACCACTGAGCCACTCCCGCTTATACATTGCGTTTGCATGATTAAGATAGCATATCAGAGGTGGTTTGTCAACGACTCAATCGTTCGGCAATCCGAGCAAACCCGCCACAGAGATATCCTCGTCAATCGCTTCCCAATGGATCCCTACACCGTTTCCTATTAATTCCCACTGCTGGCGTTGATCATCAGTAGCGTGTTGCAGACGTGGAAACCAACTAAGAGGGACACTATCACGTCCATCTGAGAGGCATACATGGAGACGCTCTGCATCAAAGTAAACGCGTGCTGCGAATGATGTTCTATTGTGTAAAATGCTCATACCATGTCTCCAGAAGTAGATCCAAATGCTCAGAGATAATGTTTTGAAAGAAATTATACACCATAGGGGTCTTTTTTGTGATTGATTCTAACCGACTTCAGTTACTAAAGGATATCATTGAACAGAGAATCCACGCTCTTTAAGCAATCCTATCACACGATCTAAGGTTTCTGCAGGGACACGTACTAAACGACTGTCAGGGGGGACTTCTTCCCCAATAAGCGGTCCTAACTCTTCGTCGGCTTGTATGTCTTGTAGGACCTGGTTGGAGAGACGGAGTAGGGGCGCGTGTTCGACTCCAATTGTATCTTGCTGTTCGTAGCCATCTCCCCATAATTTGAGACGAATCAAGAAGGATGCGGGTATTCCGCCTTCGCAGTAATGCTGTAAGAAACGCACGATATGATCAAGTGACAATCCGGAATTGCATACCTGTTGAATTGCCTCCGGTGTGATCTTTCTCCAGCCTGTTGCCTCGTCCAACACAGTGATACGTTCGACTTCCGAAACTAAATAAAGGTCGAGAACAGCATGGCAGGGTTGCAAGAAGCCATTCTGTTGAAGTCGCCATTGGGGTTCATGTGTGGGCAAGCGTCCGCTCTCTAACAAACTATCGTACAGGGAGGCGGATACAAGTGCAGGAAGATAGTCTTGTTGCCAGAGGATTTCTTGAACGGTTGACAATTGATCGATAAGGACCTCCGCAAGCAGAGGAGCAAGACGACGACCAAAGAGAGGGCGAGTTTCTGCATGAGCAAAGAGTTGATCTAGCAAGGCAGCATCGTCAACCTCGATAAGTGTGACACCCTGCCAGAGTTCGATACGTCGTGCTTGTCGTTCCCACTCAATCAACGAATATTGTACATTCTGAGGAATAGGCCCTTCGGTGGCTTGCTCTAATATTTGCTGGATAGTTTCGGACTGAAGTCCCGCTTGAATCGCTCGTGTAACACTTGCCTTTGTCAGGCGATACTGCGCAATATGCTCCAGCCGGATACGTTCGGCAAAACGATCCAAATTAAGAAGCAGCGCTTCCGGAACAGGGGCAAGAGCTATTACTTCAAAATTTGGTTGCACGACTAAACGCCCCCAGGATGGTTCCTGGATATCCAGGAGTGTCTCACTGGTAATGAGTGCGACATCTGGAACCAGGCGAAAAGCATCTGGGTTATCCTGGCTGTCCACATTCACAAGACCCAACCAGTGTAAAGGTCCTGATACTAGAGTGCGAATGAATCCCCCTTCTACGAGATACCAGCCTTCGCGTGGAGTTAACCAGCCACGACGTAGACGAAAATCCCAACCATAAGGGTTGTTACTTACTGAATAGCGTTCTGTACGCGTACCATCCTGGCGAGGAAAAAGCAGATAGGGGGTATAAAGCCTGGTACGAGCGATAAATGTAGAAAACTCATGCCATTCACCCACCTTTTCAGCTAATAATCGTTCCATGACTTGCTTACGCGAACGTACGACTTCTTCATGTACTGGATCGAGAGGTGCAGGTCCTGGACGCGCGATTACGTTTGCTATATAAGCTAATTCGTTCCAGAATGCCGTATCCAGCCAGGCATGGTAACAGCGACGAGCCCGCTCTAACAATGGCAGAGAAAAAAACATATCTGCTGGCATAGCAAAGAGAGCGCCACGTCGTTCAGAAAGCAGGCCCAATTTCATCAAGAGTAGCCTGATAAAGAGCAGGTGTGGAACATCCGACTCAGTACGTATTTGCTCCATAACTGATGTCCCTTGCGGGCTCAACTGATCTACGACCTGGCGCAATGCAGATCGAGAGAGCAACCGGCTATTGACCAGGGGCATCCCTTCGTGCATTGTTGCTGCGAGCGACCAGTAACGATAGAGAGAACGTTGTAAAGCGCTTATACCTTCGCTTACACCCTCTCCGATGTGTTTGAGCTCTTTAGTATTAGTATCCTGGTCAGAGGTTTGAACTTGTGAAGGGCTACGTTCAACTGTGTTCCAAAGCTCATTTGCCAATTCCAAAACGGTTCGAGGTACAATTAACATGCCGTCGTAGACACCACTTGCATAGTCGCGGCCAACAAAATTGGTTTGTTTGCCCCAGAAGAGCAGGCCTAATAGCAAGAGACGATGTATTGCCTGCTCAAAAATGCCGTGTGGATGGGGTGTAGGATACTGGAGCGTCACTACCCGGTGATGTTCCTGAGTTCTTGAGGCCCCGTCTGCCGAATGAGCTACCGAAGAAGATTTTCGATCAAGCTCAGAAGTATCAGCAGGAGGAACATGTAGACAGCTGAAATACAAAGCAAGATCGCGACTGTTGGCACGTCTCCCGCAGGTAATCAGTTCACGTAGAATGGACTTCTCCATTTCAGTCAAACCGCTCAAGGTATGAATGCAGGAAGTAGGATCGAACAAATATTGTGCGATCTCTGCAATAGTCATTGATGATGGATCGGGTGGTTGATTGATATTCTGTCCCTTAAGTGACACGGGCAAACGCCTGGCCTTCACGATCGCTTGCAGATGGTAAGGCGGCACTGTCTGGAGCAGCAAGAGGTCACTTTGATCCATTTTGCCCCTCAGCCCTGGACGCCAAGAGTAGCGCCTCTCCGGAATCATGCAGAAGCGGGACCTGTCCCCGCCGCTTGAGTTCGTCAAAAAGCTCTTCGATAGCATTTTTCTTCAGAATGAGCAAAGTAGGATGGATGGGACGAACAATCTGCTCATTTAAAGACTTTGTAGCAGAAAGCTCTCGTATAACTTGTTGATCGGCAGCCTCGAGCAAAGAAGCATCGGTATAGAATCGTACCCGTCCGTAGCTTGCTATGCGGCGTTCAAGCTGGTCGAGTAAACGAGCCAGAGTGCCATCCGGCGCAATTGAATGTTGATATTGCGCCAAACTATGCAGAAGTTCCAATAAAGTGAAGGAAGATTCGCCACGAGCAAACGCATCGCCGAGAGATCCTGGTGTCAGTTGGTAACAGAGTTGAGTTGCATGAGCGCCCTTTACTTCTGCGAAGCGCTCGATCAGCTCAATCAAGGGCCAATTAGCAAATGTACAGGGAATGGACAAGTCACCAGATTCCGATATTTCTATGACCGACGAATTTGTTAGTACGAGGGTTTCGGAAGTTATCAACTGGTCATCTACGGATATGCCGTTGAGGAATGAATTTGCTAGTGGCGTTAGTTGGAATGCTAGCAAACGGTCATCGGTTGATAATACAACGTCGCAGATTCCCCACCAATACAGTGGACCTTGAAGCAGTTGAGCGAGATACCGACCCTCGGCACGCATCCAATCTCCAAACTGTGTCGGATGTAAAGGGCGTCCCTCCTCTTGCTCTAACCACCAATGGGGAGAGGAAAATTGACGCTGCCTCCGCTGCAAAAAGGTGGGATTTAAGCGATACACAAAACGCGCAAACGTAGAGAAATTGATCAATTGACCCGGCGGAGCCTGAGCAAGCAACGCGACAAGCGTTTGCCGTGCATCCATATTTTCGATCTCAAGTTCTCCCGGACGCAATGCAGGCTGGATCAGCAAGTTAGCTCGACAGCGTAGACGTAAACCTACATCCTGCAGATCAAACAATTCATCATAAGAAGCCCGATTCAACCAATGTGTAAATAACTCATGCGCTACTTCAGTACGGGTTGAGCCAAGCAGCAGCCTGGCAGCATTGGGCAACACGTGCAGAATAGAGGCCCCAGCATCATCCTTATGCCAGTCTTGTGGCATGGCACGTAAGCCGGATACTTCCGAAAGCTCGGAAGGGCTATTGGTGAAATGCGAAATATCGTTTCCAGACGTTTTGGAGGGCTTGCTAACCTCATTTGTATCATGTTCAAAATACAGGATGTCCGCCAACCTCAACACTCGGATAGCAAAGCGTAAAAAAGGCAAAGGGCGTGGAACTACCGTAAGCAAGTATTCCAGTAAGGCCGTCGAGGGTGTTCCATTTGGAGGAGGAATGGCAATTGATCCATCTACCGGCATGGGATTGAGAGAGCGTACGACGCCTGTCCAACCAGCATCTTCGCTACTTTTCCCATCATACTCAAGACGTTTACCATCTAGCACACGCGCTACAAGGAGTAGATCCGTCAGTAGACTATAAGGCTCAATATGCTGCACTTTGAGTGAAGCAGTGCTCTGGTCACCACCTGTCTCGATAGTAAAAGGGGTGATTGGTATGGCCACATGTAAAGCAGCTCGCACTTCTGCAGGTACATACCAGCATATTTCTAGTGCGGATCCGCTCAGCCCGGTCCCAATTCGCCGCTGTAGGGAGTTATTAAAGGTTGCGCGAATAATTAATGCTTTGCCCTGGAGAATATGTAACATGTCCTGTAACTGACCTGGCCCCCCAAGAGAGAAGCGTTCAAAGAGTCCGCGCAGGTCTATGTCATTCATGGAACCGCCCGCGAGCGTAAGGGCAGCTAATAATTGACGCTGCTCTTTCTCCAGCGTTGCGACTACCCGGCGAATTGCTTCTGGCTGTTTGAGTTCATTTAAGATGGCTTCCGCTAGTTCTTGCTTACTCAAGCCATTCGTAGGGATGTCATATGCTCGAGCTACAGCGCGTAGTTCACTTAACGCTGATTGAACCAATATCTCAACAGTGTTGCTAAAGGGTAATGATGTTTGTAGAGCCTGTAACGGTCTCGTCTGCGCAGGAGCTTGTGATCGTTTCGTCTCTGTCACAACATTGTCATTCTCAACTGGTGATTTCACTCTTTCCTGTTCAAAAGATAGAGGAGCAGGAGTATGAGGTGCCATTTGAAAGTTTAAAGGATGGGCTAACCAACAAAAGAGAAGGGCTGCAGCGTGTGAACAGACGACGGCTGACTGAACAGTGGATTGCTTGCAAGAGCAAGTGACGTTGCACGAAATACGGTCACGAAGCTCGACTTCGGTAAAATAGCTATCTAGAGTGGGGAAAATTGCCTGTTGTGACTCTAATGTACTATTTGTCGTTGATGCATTTTGATTGGGGATTGTGTTAGATACCTCAACGATGCCAGAAAGCAGTGCCCCCTGACGCTTCGTTGCATGCACGGCGCCTTTTCGATAATACTCTTGTCCCAAAGACGCCACCATAAGTCCCGCCATGCTAACGATATCAGATTCGCGCAGGCGTTGCAAAGCGCCAGGTATAATATCATACATACTATTACATAGCCTGAGAAGTGAGTGAGCAATTTGGAATGATCATTCCGCACTATAATAACATGTGGAAGAAGTGGGGTCAATGACAATTCGAGCTTCATATACTGTGAAGATGAGCTTCCTCAGAAGAACGCATAGACCCTGGAACCTGGTTATTGTACTTCACCAGTGAGGTACACTAGATACAACGATTTCGATGTATGCTTTTGGATTTAGGAGAGTAATTATTATGGAAGCAGTAGCGCAAATGACAACGTTTCAGTCCGGTAGCCGCCAACTCGAGGGATATCTGGCACGTCCTGAAGGAGAGGGGCCATTTCCTTGTATGGTAGTTATCCACGAGGCATATGGTCTCAATGAGAATATAAAAGATATTGCCCGTCGCTTTGCCGAGCAAGGATACGTTGCGCTAGCAGTGGACCTGTTCGCTGGTCGCAATCGCGCTATTTGTATGTTTCGCTTCATGGGTGGTCTGCTACTTAATTCTCTTAACAACAGCACCATCGCTGATCTAAAAGCATCGCTGACCTTCCTATCTGAGCAACCGAGCGTTGACGAAGCAAGAATGGGGGCAGTTGGGTATTGTATGGGTGGAAGTTTTGCGATTGCCTGGGCTTGCACAGATGATAGGTTAAAAGCGATTGCTCCTTACTACGCGATGAATCCCCGGCCTTTAGAGGCAGTTGCCCGCCTCTGTCCTGTAGTCGGGTCATATCCTGGAAGTGATTTTACGACGCCGAATGGACAGAAGCTTGATATTGAGTTGGAACGTAATAAAGTGCCGCACGATATTAAAATATATCCGGGAGCAAAGCATTCGTTTTTCAATGATACAACCAGATCTTATAATGAGGCGGCGGCACAGGATTCATGGGAAAGGGTGCTCGCGTTTTTTGGAGAGCATATTGGGGCAAAAGCTGAGGTGTAGAGGAAAGGCTATTGCTCCATTTCATACATGACATTGGCTATCGTAGCGAGTGCGGCTGTTTCTGCACGTAAGATACGAGTGCCCAGGGTAACTACCTGCACACCGTGTCTTTGAGCAAGGGATACTTCTTCTTGTGTCAAGCCCCCTTCCGGGCCGATGAAGAGGATGACTGTAGGTGGGGGAGGAGTAGATCCAGATCGGGGCGACGCAAGCGTCCCCACACCACCCAACACATCCTCCGCCCATACGCGGGTTGCAGAGTTTAAAGCATTATGTAAGGTGAGGGCACGTTCTTCTTCCCAGGGCATGATGGCGAGGGCATAAGGGGAGATCTCGTTGAGGGCGTGTATGAGTGGACGGATGGGCAGGAGTTCTGGGAGACGCGAGCGGCCCGATTGCTCGGCAGCTTCCTGGATAATACGCTGCCAGCGTTGGATTTTGGTGGGACCTGTGTCCTCTAAGCCTGCCATTGAGCGACGGCAGATGATGGGGGAGAAGACTGAAACGCCTAGTTCGGTGCCTTTTTCGAGAATCCATTCAAAACGTGCGGATCTGAGGAGTCCCTGGTAGAGGATGATACGAACGGCTGGTTCGCTTTTGCCGGGTCGACGTTCGATCAGGTGGACTTCGACCGCGGCTTTGCTGGTTTTGGCAACTGCTGTTAAGATTTCGTCACCGCTATTGTCGAGCAAGAGGAGTTGTTCGCCAACATTGAGGCGTATAACATCCCGAATCTGGTGAGCAAGGTCTTTGGGAAGGGCAATATCGAAATTGGTTTCTTTTAGTATGTCGGGTGGAACGAAGAAACGATGCATGGTTTGTGTGAAGGCTACTCTTAGTATTCTGATGAATTCCATCCGGCGATTTCTGGCAATCAAATAAGGTTAACATAGTTTGTCGCAGTTGTCGCAGTTGTCGCACTTGTATCAGTTGTATCGCTTGCAACAGATTCAGAGTAGCCTTTACCTCTCTTTCATTTTTGCATTATCAGGGTGACCCAGTCGTCGATCATTACCTGGTCGATTAGTTTCAAGCCTGCGGCCAGGAGGGGTTGTTCGGCTTCGTGACGGCGATCTTCAATGATGCCACTGGTAATTAACATTCCATCAGGAGCTAAGACCTGGGCCAGATAGGGGGCTATTGAGCCGATAACACGGGCTATGATATTTGCCAGTACGAGGTCATACTGGCCTGACAGTCGAGTGGATTCGGTTTCATCTAGCACCCCTAAGACAACGTTGATGCAGTCGCTCAGGTGGTTTGTTTCGGCATTGGCAACTGCGCTTTCTACCGCTACACTGCTGTTGTCAATGCAGTGAACATTGGCTGCTCCGAGCTTTGCGGCGGCAAGGGCAAGAATGCCAGAGCCGGTACCAACATCCAGGACACACACACCGGGTCGCGTGCGTTGCTCGATCTGCTCAAGGCACATGCGCGTCGTAGGATGTAGTCCGGTACCAAAGGCCATGCCAGGGTCTAGTTCCAGGACTACTTCGTTATTTATGGGGATATATTCGCGCCACGATGGGCGAATGACGAGGCGTTGGCCAATATGCGTGACATGGTAGTAGTCTTTCCAGGCGTTAGCCCAGTCTTCTTCATGGACAACACGGGTTTGCAAGTCGCCGACAAATTGGGGACCCAGGCTGGAAAGGTGCCATAAGCCCTCAGCCACTTGCTGGCGCGCTGCTTCCTCTTTGCCATCGATTGGTAGGTAGGCGTGCACTTTGACGGGTTGCCCGGTCAGTACGCGGTACTCTTGACCTTCGTCGATGAGTTCGATGGGTTCTTCGATTGCTACTCCGCCGGTGGTGTAGCGATTCAGTAGTTCGCTGATGGATTCTACTGCTTCGGGGTGTGTTTGTACTGTTAGTTCTAGCCAATGCATATTTGTGGTACTTTCTACGAAATAATCAGGCCATAGTAGTCATAGGTGGTTTTGATTTCGAAGCCACAGGAAAGATAGAGGCCGATGGCGTTGGTGTTGTCGGTTTCGACATCGAGCATGATGCGTTTCTGGGTTTCAGCGCTGATGGCGCGAATCGCTTCTTCTAGCATCTGTCTTCCGTAGCCAAGTCCTCTGTAGCCGAGTCGAACTTCAAAGGCATAAATGCCTACCTGATCACTCATGAAATCCAATCTCAGACATCCAAGAGGCTTTTGATCAAGCGTTGCCAGGTAGAAGCGGCTCGTTGGCTCTTCAAACAATTTCGCAACCCACCGATTGACCGATTCCACGTTGCCTGAATCTGTAGCAAGGACGGAGACTATTGCATCCAGATCGCTACTATTGGCCTGGCGGATGTGAAGGCCCTTATATACATTTCGCCGTTCTCGAAAGGTTCCTAAGACCATTTCA
>WNFD01005552.1_pt1 | contig 12610 bp, 9 predicted proteins | sample 5400491 | NCBI WGS metagenome assembly WNFD01 (sample SAMN13153343, study PRJNA577476) | soil metagenome | isolation source: 120 cm saprolite under Douglas fir tree site 2 hole 2 replicate 2 | place: USA:California | collected 2015-04-18 | reverse complement strand
AACAGCGGCGCCAACGCGACTTTCGGGATCAGTTGGAAGAGGACCAGATTGGGGTAGAGCATGTCGCGCAGAAATGGCGAATAGGTGATGACGATGGCAAGGCCGATGCCGAGCGCCGATGCCGTGAAAAATGCCATCACCGAGTCGAGTGTAGTTGGCACTGCGTGATGCAGCAGCACCGGCAGGACCCGCCACAGCTCGTGCGCGATCTCGACAGGCGGCGGCAATGTTCCGCGCCGTAACGACAATCTGCCAGACTAGAAGTAGCGCCGCCGCCGTCGCTGCCGGCAAAATGACGGGCCGCAATTTCCGCGCGCCAGAAGTGCCTTGTCAACATGCCAGACGGGCGGCGCAGCAATCCGCGGAGCAACCGGGTATTCGGCGGTCATCCGACCAGCTCCCCCCGCACCATGCTAGCCTCGAACCGGCGCCCGCGCTCGCGGTAGTGGCCTTCCTCGATGCGCTCGCGCAAATGCCCGCAGATCTCGTTGAACTCTCGGCTCTCGCCGATTGCCATCGGACGCGGCCGGGCAAAGGGAATCGTCAAATCCTCGACGATCGTCGCCGGGCGCCGCGTCATGACCAGCACGCGGTCGGCGAGAAATACCGCCTCGCGGATGCTGTGGGTCACGAACAGCGCGGTCTTGGTGTATTGCTGCCAGAGATCCAGCAACAGCTCGTTCATTTCGTCGCGGGTGATTGCATCGAGCGCGCTGAACGGCTCGTCCATCAGCAACAGCTCGGGATCGTAGACCAGCGCCCGGCAGATCGCGACGCGTTGGCGCATCCCACCCGACAACTCATGCGGCTTCTTGTGCATGAAGCCGTCGAGGCCGACCCGTTCCAGCAGCTGGAGCGCGCCGTCGCGATAGGAAGCGAGCGGGCGTTTGAGGACACGGATCGGGAACAGCACGTTGTCATAGGCGCTCTTCCACGGCAGCAATGTCGGATCCTGGAACATGATGCCGATGCTGGTGCGCGGGCCGGTCATTGGGTCGCCGCCGATTGTGATATGACCGGCCGTTACGGTTTCGAGACCGCCTACCATCATCAGCAGGGTGCTCTTGCCGCAGCCCGACGGGCCGAGAACGGCGACGAACTCCCCGCGCGCCACACCCGACTACCGGGAACAGCAGATCATCGACGCGATCGAGCGCAATCTGCTAGGCTTCACCGAGTATTCGGCCAGCAAGGAGAAAAACGATGAACGACGCGATGACCCTGTCGCAGCGCGCTGACGCGCTCGAAGAGAAAATGAGCCGCGAGCTCGACTATGTCGTTATCAAGTCGCGGCTCTACAGCATGGCCGAAGGGGATATGAGCCCGGCGCCGAACGCCGGCGCGTTGATGGCAAAGAACCCGAACGCGCGCGTCCTGATGGGCGACGATCCGCGCTTGCCACCAATGCCGGAGAAGCCGACGCTCATCGATTTCTTCAAGTACCGGTTCGGGCCGGCCGCGCATCTGCTGCAGAGCGCCAAGCACGCTTTCAATGCCGATTTGCCGGAGAAAATGGTGCTAGCCTGCCTGCTGCACGACATCTCGACGATCGGCTTCATCCGCGGCGACCACGGTTACTGGGGCGCGCAGTTGGTCGAGCCCTATGTCGATGAGGAGGTGACCTGGGCTATCCGCGCCCACCAGGTGCTGCGGTTCTATCCCGACGAGTCGGTCGGCTACGACTATCCGCAATCTTACATCAATTCCTTTGGCGCCGATTACCGCCCCGATCCCTATGTCGCGGAAGACTACAAGCGGATGCGGAACCACAAATGGTACATGTCGGGGCGGATGATCACGGTCCACGACATCTATTCGTTTGATCCGAACGCGGTGGTCGAACTCGAAGAATTTAGCGATGTGATCGGCCGCAATTTCCGCCAGCCGGAACAAGGGCTCGGCTTCGACAACAGCCCGGTCGCGCATATGTGGCGGGCGATGATCCGGCCAGCGAAATACCTGTAGGGATGGCATTGTCCGCTTGCCCGTGGTCGAGGCGGCATCGCTCTTCGCACATGGAACCGATGCGTCTCAGATCGCGCGCACCGAGCTAAACCGGCCGCACCAAAGTCCTGCTCGGAGATCAGCGCGACGATGTGCGTGGCGAAAGGGTAATTAGGAAGCGAAGACACACGGCGACATGAGGCGCGAAGCTCATTCAGCTGTCGCGGTAACCGGCGTCGTCCTGGGTGACGTTACCCGCAGAAAGCGGATCATGAAAGCCGCAGTACGCCCAAATGGTATCCAGCAGAACAGGTAGACGGCGGTCACGGCGCGGCCCACGGCCTCTGGCTCGCTCGCATCACCAAGCCCTGCCGCGTTGGCGACGACCCCGGCGATGGCAGCGCCGAACGCGGTGCCAAGCGAACGCACCGAGGTCAGCGCAGACGCGGTACTGCGCTGCTCGCCAGAAGCGGCGCTCGCCATCGCGCGAGCCACAAGATGCACGTTATAGACACCGATGCGGCGGACAGGCGGCCTCGAGGTCGACCCAAGGGGATTAGGTGTGTCTGCCACATAATTCCGGAAATGCTTGGCTTGACACGCTCTACGGGCAGGTGCGCTCTACCGCCGAACTCGCTCGGTGGAGGAAACGTACATGTCCGTTACAGAAATGCCCTTGACGCGCATGACCGAGGCGGAATGGCAGACGCGGGTCGATCTTGCCGCTTGCTACCGCCTCGTCGATTTGTTCGGCTGGTCGGACCTGATCAACACCCGCATCACGGCGCGCGTGCCGGGGCGGCACGACCATTTCCTGATCAACCCCTACGGTCTGCTGTTCGACGAGGTTACCGCATCGTCGCTGGTCAAGATCGATGTCGATGGCAACAAAGTCGAGCCCTCGGAGTGCGAGGTCAACAGCGGGGGTTTTGCGATACCCGGCACTGTGCATATGGCCCGGCCGGATGTGGCTTGCGTGCTTCACACCCACTCGATCGCCGGCTGTGCCGTGTCGATGCAAAAGGATGGGCTGCTGCCGCTCAACCAGCATGCGCTGCAGGTGATTGGCGATGTCGCCTATCACGACTACGAGGGGTCGGCGCGAAGCCCCGAGGAACGCGCGCGCTTCCTCGCCGATCTCGGTGATCGCCACATCATGGTCCTGCGCAATCACGGCCTGTTGATCGTCGGGACGAGCATCGCCGCGGCCTTTGTCGCGACCTATCGCATGGAGCGGGCTTGCGCGATGCAGCTCACCTTCCAGCAATCGGGCGCGGAGTTCCACCCGATCGGCGACGAGGTCGTCAGCGCTGCCTACGACAATGCTAGGATTCGCCCCACCGGCGGACGCAGTGATCCGGCCAAGTTCGAATGGCCGGCCCTCTTGCGTAAGCTCAACCGCATCGATCCGTCCTACAAGCAATAGGCCTCGGGGACTGAAGGCTGACAACATGGTCACCACCATTAGCGCGATCTACCGCTACCCGGTAAAGGGCCTGAGCGCGGAGAAAATGGACCGCGTGGCGCTGACGCCCAGCGAATGTCTGCCGCACGATCGGCGCTTTGCGATTGCGCTCGCCTCGACACGATTCGATCCGCAATGCCCGGAATGGCTGTCGAAGATCCATTTCATCATGCTGATGCGCGACGAAAAATTGGCGCGGTTGCAGACCCGCTTCGACGCGGAAAGCGGCGTCCTGGTGATCGCCGAACACGGTCGGATCTTGCTGCGCGGGCAGATGAGAGAGCCGGAGGGGTGCCGGCTGGTCGCCGAATTCTTCACGGATTTCCTCGGCGCCGCGGTGGACGGACCGCTGCGCGTCGTCGAGGCGCCGGGGCACGCCTTTGCCGATGCGCGACGTAAGCCCAATGCAACGACCGACAAATATGTCTCGCTGATCAACCGCGCGAGCATCACCGCACTGGAGGCAGCGATAGGCGTGCCCGTCGATCCCCTCCGTTTTCGCGCAAATGTCTATTTCGACGGGGCACTGGCGTGGAGCGAGCACGACTGGATCGGCTCCGAGATCACCCTTGGACCCGCGCGGCTGCGGGTGATTTCGCCGATCACCAGATGCGCGGCGACCCAGGTCAATCCTGTAACCGCGAAGCGCGACCTCGACATCGTCGCCGCCCTCGGGCGCGCCTTCGGTCACATCAATATGGGCATCTACGCCGAGGTGGTGGCGGGCGGCGAGATCGCCGTCGGCGATGCGCTAAATACGCGAGCCGAACGGTAGCTCCGGCTTCTGTCCGCCGCGCCACAGGCTGAAAGCTGCCGGGGCGGCCATGTCCTCTCCTCGGGGTTCGGGGTGTTAACTTTAAATTTTATGAGACGCGGCTGCCTGTCGGTCATTTCAAATATATCTGCATTCGATCGATCGAGAGCCCCCGCTAATGCCCGTGATTTTCCTGATGCGAGCTGTGTTAAAGGCGGTATCGGCGGTGCTTGGCGGCTTCGGTGTCTTCTACGCGATAATGAGCTTCCCGGCCCCGGCACTGAGCGGCCTCGCCCTGGTCCTGATCGGCGCGGCGTTGGGCATCACCTACTGCCTCGACCGCTGACAAGCGCTCGGCCGCCCCTCCCCACCCGTGGAGAAGATTGCCACCGCGGCATCTCTTGAACCGACATTCCCGCTGTTTTCGCTGTTTTTGCAGGAAATTATCAGCGAGCGACATAGCCTTCGCCGCAGAAATCCTGGAGTTCCGGGAGTGCGGCGGAGCAAGGAACAGCGGGGAACCGGCTGTTCGGCCCGGTGTAAATCCGTGTCGGTCCGCAAAAACCGGGCCCCCTGACGCATGTTTGCCTGCGACGAACCCGTTATCCGTTACCAACCAAATCACAATATTACTGCAATAGCATGTTGCTCGCAATTTGTCAAAGAACAAACGAGAGGTGCCGGTCAATCAGGCGCGGGGCCGATAGGTCAGAGGTTTGCCGATGGGGCTCCCTGGGAGGCCCGCCCGGCCGGAGAAGCCCGTCGAGGCTCCACCGAGTCCGGCCGTCACCGAGCGATCTTGCGTTTTTAGACTGAGCTCGAGCCCTTGCAGTCTGCCCGCCGTTGGCGTGTGATTAACAGGCACAATTAACCGCGAATTTTACCGACTTAAGTATCAATTCTCTAATGAGATTAACTTTTAAAGTCTAAGCTCATCGGCCAACGAAGAAGGTCGGACCGCGAGAAAAATGCGTGTGGTGTGGGCCCGATCACATGCTGGTTGAGCGATCTGGGAGATGATCAGCGGAATGCATCTCGCGCCGGTTGGGAAGCGGGATGCACGGGCTGGTGGCGATGCGGATACAGTTGAAAGGAACGGCCATGCACATCGTTGTTGGACCTGTTTTAGCCAGGGAAGGGCGGCTATGCCTTCGATTGCTGGACGCCGCAGCACGGGCTCAGCCGCGGGTACGCCTACGGTCGGATCGAAGATGCCCATTACGCACGCAACGTCGAAATCAGATATCGCAAAAAGGGCTATTCTGGTCACATGATCGCCTGCAACACAGTCGATGACTTCGTGCGGTTAACGATCTGACCTCCGAGGTCGAGAATTTCCAGGGTAATTGTAGAATATCGACTCCCGCGACCGGTCGAAAGCTGTGGTTCACGATCATTGGCGCCGAGCGGGATCGGAGATGAGACCCGCTAAGGCACCCGTGTTCCGCTGAGGAGAGCTCCGCCCATGCGAAGAATGTTTCAAGTCTGCCAACGGGGCCGCGAATCTAGATGGACCGTCACGCTCGGAAATACGGTCTACGGTGCCTATCTCGACAAGGAGCCAAGCACTTCTCGATGCCGTTGACGCGGCACGCGATTCGCTGCAGGCCGGCTGCGAGGCCCAGGTCTGGATTAGAGATGGGTCGACCGCGGAGCAGGTCTTCTAACCGGTTCAGCGCAACCCGCCCCGGGAATGTGATCGCCGGCTATTTTGCAGGCTGCTTGAGGCCGGAAAGCAATGCTGGCGATACGAGAGCCGCTCCATTGTGCGTGCCGCCCCGCCCGTCGCTCCCGCTCGATCGCGACTCCTGTGACAAGGCCGCCGGCCGCTATTTCTCCGCCAACAACCAGATGCTGTTCCAGTCGGCGCATGGCGCGGCAGCGCGGAACTGAGCGGTGCGGCTGAGGAATACCTTGCTCGGCGTTCCGCACGGAGCACTAGCTAGGCAGTTTTCGAAACCGGCACGAACCTTGTCCCAAGCCTCGCGCCGGTAGGCATCGAGTGCCTCGACAAAGGCGTCGCGTAGCGCCAAGCGCTCGCCTGGGACCTCGCCTTTCTTGCCCAGCAACTCGAAAATGCGCTGCGGCTGGTCTTGCCGACCAACAGCACCGAATCGATCTCCCGCGTCTCCACCCAACGGGCACCCAAGGCCGATCGGCCGAAACCTGGCCGATCATTGCCCGTCCGACCCGATCACCGGTGGATCATAGTGCCTCGCGCGATCATCGCGGGCACTAATAGCCACGATCCGACTCTTTTCGACCCAAATTAGCTAAATTGTCGGCGAACGCGGAAACCTTCCGGCGGTGCGGACGAGGATCAACCCCTCTATCCTTTGGGAACCGAACGCGCCCGATGGAGCGAATGGTTGCCCTGCCCGCCACGGCTTGTAGAATTGCCCACCGCCCCGGGCGAGCCTGTTCCACCCCGACCGTCGGCACAATCGGAGATCCTCATGGCAACAAATTATGATCGCACCGCGGAAGATCTCGGCAACATCGTCGGGCTCGAGCACGTCAATCTGCAGATCCCCGATCAGGCAAAGGGAACGTTGTTCTACATTTCCGGGCTGGGGCTGACGCGCGACCCCTATATGAACACCGGCCTCGCTAATATGTGGATCAATGTCGGTAAGAGCCAGTTTCACCTGCCGACCGGCGATCCGTGGGTGTTGCGCGGCGCGATCGGCCTGGTGACGCCGGACCGCGACGCCCTGCTAAAGCGGCTCGACAGCGTCAAGAAGCCGTTCGCCGGCACCAAGTTCAAGGTCTCCCCAAACAACGACTATGTCGAGGTGACCTGCCCGTGGGGCAATATTTTCAACATGCACAGCCCCGACATCGAGCGTTTTGGCGCGATCAATCTCGGCATGCCCTATCTCGAATTCGATGTGCCGGTCGGGAAAGCCAAGGGCATCGCACGCTTCTATGAGGTACTGTTCCGCGCCCAGACCAAGCTCGAAGGAAACGGCTCGGGCAAGGTCGCCCATGTCACCGTCGGCCATCACCAGGAGCTGCGCTTCCGCGAGACCCGCAAAGCCCAGAAGCCCTATGACGGTCACCACATCCAGGTCTACGTCCAGGATTTCTCCGGCCCCTACAAGGAGCTGATGAAGCGCGAATTGTTGACCGAAGAGAGCAACGCCTACCAGTACCGCTTCGAGCACCTCGTCGATGTCGACAGCAACGAGACATTGTTCGAGATCGAGCACGAGATCCGCAGCATGACGCACCCGCTCTATGCGCGCCCGCTGGTCAATCGCAACCCGGCGCAGAGCCAACAGAGCTATCAGATGGGGGGCGACGATTGGGACTGGGAGCTCCGCCGCAGCAATGTGCGGCTCACCGGGCTCCCACCGATCGACACGCCGCGCGCCCAGGCATTGAAGGACCGTCGCGCCCAGCGCGTCGCGCGGGCGATGTAGCGGACCCCGATCAGGTTGGGTTATCCCCCTTTAGCGTCGCTTCCGGCCCCCGGAAAACCCGCCCTTGCGGGCTGCCCCGGGGTCACGGGTGGCCGCCTTTCGCTCACGCGGCCCGTGGCGCGCTCACTGCCACCATTCCACCACGAGCGAGGATGCTAACCTCCCGATCTATGCGGTGGAATCCGTAAGCCGTGGCTAATGCACAATCGGAAAATGCTGTCGCAGCCGCATGACGCCTGACCGGCCTCGCTCCCAGACATGCCGATTTCATTGGCGTGACAAAGCCGTGAACTGTTCGCCCGCTGCTTCCGAGGCGAACCGATATAGGGCGAACCGCCCGCCAGCTAAGCAACGGCCCCCGACGAAGCGCGACAGGTAGTCACGAGGCTGCATGCAATCACCTCTATCGTGGCACCGGACATCAGCTATGTACGGAACGCCGAGCACCGCGAGCTGTATCTGTCTGGCCTGCGCTTGGCGGCCGGCGACACCACATGAGCCAGACCCGCCGTCTCGCCGCGATCCTCGCCGCCGCGATCTCGCCGACATCTTCGAATTGCAGGATGAGATCACCGAGGCGGTGACGATCGCGGTTGCTCCGGCCATTGCGGACGCCGAGCTACGACGCGCCATGCGCAAGCCGCCAGGGAGCCTCAACGCCTGGGCCGCCCATCAGCGCGGGTTGTGGCATTTGGGCAAATACAGCGTCGAGGACAACGGTCTCGCGGAGAAACTCTTTCCGCAGGCGGTCGATCTCGACCCGGCCTTCGCCGGAGGCTATCGAGGCCTCGCCTATGCCCAAATCCAGGCAGCGGTGGGCGGCTTTCACACTGGTGGTCTGCCCAAGGCGCAGAGCTCGGCCAAGGCATTGGCGCGACGGGCGATTCCGCTGGACGGCGCTGATGCCGAAGCCCGCACATTTCTCGGCGAGGTGTTGCTGTACCGCGGCGACCGTGAAGGTGCTCTGGCCGAGGTTGAGCGTGCGCTGGCAATGACGCCGAACCTGGCCGGTGCCCACGGATGGCGCGGCGCAGCGCTAATCTTCTCGGGTCTGTCGAAGGAGGGTCGCGGCCGTCCAGACGAGCATTAGGCTCCCCGCGACCCCTTGATGGCGTTGCGGTTGAACCACGTGGCACTAGGTTTTTATTTCTCCCGGGAATACGAGGCGGCGATCGAGGCTGCGAAAAGGGGGATCCGATCACACCCCGATTTTCCGTCGACCTACCGTTGGCTCGCCGCTGCCCTCGGCCAGATCGGTCGCACCGCGGAGGCGAAGGAAGCGCTCGAGAAGGCCATCGCGGTCGCCCCGGCTTCATTCGACATGCCTGCCCACGGGCTCGTACGTGGCATCGGCCAGAAGACCACGCCCACATGCTTGAAGGTCTGCGCAAGGCGGGATGGGAGGATTGACTCGGCTTGCCGTACCAGATGTCCAGATCCAGGCCCTTCCCGGGTCGACCTCTTCCGCCTGTCTGTTCCGTTTCGTTCCTCCCGACTCTGCCTAGTAGTGCCCGCTACTGTCCAGCCGCAGGGATTACTGTCCCGCAGGATTATCAGGAGGGCCGAATTACGGCAGTTCTCGCCGCCGCAGCGGCACGACATTCCCGGCCTCGCTCTGAAATGCTCGCCGCATGGCTCTCTGAACGGCCTCCGCCAGAATGGCCGGCTTGAACGGCTTCATGATCAGCAGGTCCCCGCTCCCCTCACCCGTCAACCCGGATCGGTCCGCAAAACCGGTGACGAATAGCACCTTGAGGTCCGGGCGTGTCTGCCGCGCCAAACGTACGGTGTCCGTTCCCGATAGGCCCGGCATAACGACATCGATCACAATGAGGTCGCACGGATCGCCCCGCTCCAGGATCGCCAGCGCGGCCCGTCCACTATCGGCCTCCGCCACGAAATGACCGATCTCCCGAAGGCACTCCACGGTCACCCAACGGACAGCTGAATCATCGTCTACGACGAGAATGCGTGCGCCGGCGCTCGTCCGGGCAAGGACCGAACTTGCGTCCTCCGGACGGGCTATCGGGGGGCAGTTTGCACGCGGCAGGTAGATCTGCACGGTTGTCCCCCCGCCGATCCGGCTGCGGATACGGACCGCTCCGCCGGATTGACGCACGACGCCGAAAACCGTGGACAGGCCTAGCCCTGTACCCTTGCCGATCTCCTTCGTTGTGAAGAAGGGCTCAAAGGCGTGTTCAATCACCTCTGGACTCATGCCGGTCCCAGTGTCGGTCATCGAGACAAGGACGCAGTCTTGGCCAACGACCTCCTCTGCCACATCGTCGCTACCGGCCGGGATGTTTGCCGTTTCGATCAGAAGAATGCCGCCCGAGGGCATCGCGTCGCGCGCATTGGTGGCAACGTTAAGGAGCGCTGTCTCGATCTGATTGGTATCGATCAGGGTTGGCCACGACGCGCTCGCGAAGGTGTGACGAACCTCTATGGTGGCGCCGATCGAGCGACGCAGGAGATCGGTCACCTCGATGACGATGGAATTGATGTCGGCAGACACAGGCTCGAGGCGTTGCTTGCGCGCGAAAGCGAGTAGTGATCCCGTGAGCTTCGCCCCGCGTGACATGGCGCCTTGCGCACTCTGCAGAAGACGCAGGCTCTTCTCATCGGAGATGCGAGCCTCGAGCAATCCCAACGAGCCGCAGGCAACGGTCAGAAGATTGTTGAAATCGTGCGCGATCCCGCCCGTCAACTGCCCCATCGCCTCGATTTTCTGCGCCTGCACGAGCGCTGCTTGCGCCTGTTCACGCGCTTCGATCTCGGCGGTGAGCCGCTCATTTGTAGCAGCGAGTTCCCGAGTTCGCTCCACCACCAGCGTCTCAAGCTGTAGGCGGCTCCGCGCCAGCTTCTCGCGAGTTTCGACGATCTCTTGGATATCGGTGCAAGTGCCGAACCACTTGATCATCCGCCCCGTCTGGTCCCGTACCGCCGTGCCGCGAGTCTTAAACCATCGGTAACTCCCGTTCGCACCGCGCAACCGATGCTCGAGATCGTAATCGCCACTTCCATCGACCGCCGCAGCCCAGCACGCTGCCGTAGCTGGGAGATCATCGGGGTGCATCAAATCCTTCAGTCTCTTCGAATCCAATCGCTCATCTGCGGACATGCCGGTGTATTCCAGCCACTGACGGCTCAGGTAATCGCAGCGCCCATTTGGCAGGCATGTCCACACCAGCTGCGGTAACGATTCGGCCAGCGTACGGAACTGCTCCTCGCTTGCGCGCAACGCGGCCTCCGCCGCCGCACGAGCGCGAGCGCGTTGCTCGAGCTCTTCGGCGCTGGCACGCAATGCGTCTGAGACCTCATCGATCTCCCGCACTCCGCCTGCTGAGGGGCTCGGATGCGCGCCGCTGCCCATCGCTCGTGCGGCCGTCGTGAGCGCTGCAATTGGCCGCCGGATCGCTCGCGCTATCCACCAAGCTAGCGAGAGGCTCAGGCAGAGCACCCCCGCTCCGGCGCACAGGGCAAGCTGATAAGCACGGTGGAGAGGTCCATCGATCACATCCTTCGGAACGGTGATCGCCGCGGTCCAGTCGGTGACGGGCGACCGAAGGAAGGCGGAATAGGCTCTCAACCCTTCGCTGGCGACGCTGGGAAGCCAACCTGCAACGGCCTTTGACATCTGCTCATGGAGCATCGGTGCCGCAGGCTGGCCGAAAAAGCGGTCGATATCCCGGTTGCGTGCGACGATGATGCCTTTGCGGTCAAAAACCCCGGCAGTCCACTCGGTCGGGAGATTTTGATCCCGCAGGACCGCGGAAAGACGGGCTGGGTCAAGCGCCATCGTAAGCACATAGGTGACCTTGCCATCGCGGAGGACCGGTACCCCGACCGTTAAGATCGGCCGTTGCAGCACCGTGCCCATGAAGAGGTTAGAGATGTGCGGTTTACCCGTCCTGACGACGCGCTCGACCATGCCACGGTTGGTCTGGCGGGCGGGCAGCTCGCGATAGGGCCGGGTGGTGCTGACGAGTTCCTCCGCATTGGTGTCGTGGAGGCCAATCGCAAGCCCCTGGACCTTGAGCGCCTCTCGGATCTGGCTCGCAAAGGCCTCCATATCGCCTTGCTGGAGGCTGGGGGAACTCGCGAGGATCTGCAGAGAAACCTGAACGCTTCTGATCTCGCGGTCGACGTCAGCGAGCAGGTTTTCCAATCTTTCCCTTATGTCGCGCTCGATCTGCGATCGCTCGTTGTCGACGGTGCGGAGAATGGCAAAGGTAGAGAACGCGACCAGGGGCAGTACGGTCACGAGAATTAATACAACTAGCCGTGCCTGGATGCCGAAGCTGCGGCGCCGCCGAAAGCCGTGGATCGCAAACCCTGAATTGATCATCGCCGACCCGTGTGGCACTCCGCAGTTTGCTAGGTTCGGGGAATGTAGCGCGCCTTCTGGATCCGGCATGGAGAGACAACGGCACCACTCGCCCTAGCCGAAGGGTATGTCGTTGGCTCCTTCTGTTTGTCGCTAACCACGCTCGCCAACCCGATGATTATGGGATAAGCTATCGTTCTCAGCGAAGAATCCCTCAAGTCGACGCGAGTTGAATACGCTACCAATCGTTCACCCCTTATCAGATGCCCCCTCGATCTCTTCCGCTAGTCGCTCACACTCCTGAATCAGGTCCCGAAGATGCTGTTTGGCCCTCGGCGTGGTGGCTCCCGCATCGAGGCTCCGGGCTCGCGCCGCTGCTGCGCGATAATATGCGGCAGGTTGTCCCTTCAATAACCTCCACTCCGAATCCTCGTCGAAATGAAACTCATCGCGTTGCCGCTTTCCCTTCCCCTGCCGCGGGTCCAAAGGCGATCGTGACACCTCCGGATCGCGCCCGTTTTGCGTACTGCGCTCGGCAGACCGGGCGAAGCGCTGAGAGTTTACGCTACCACAGGCGGACCAAGGCTAATGGGGCGACGGCGACCAAGATCGCGCCCAAAACCCGAGCGATAACACCGATAGCGCAATCAGCGGCAGTACCCTGATTAGCGGAGGAGTGGCCCCACGTCCCGATC
>WNFD01035998.1_pt1 | contig 12611 bp, 9 predicted proteins | sample 5400491 | NCBI WGS metagenome assembly WNFD01 (sample SAMN13153343, study PRJNA577476) | soil metagenome | isolation source: 120 cm saprolite under Douglas fir tree site 2 hole 2 replicate 2 | place: USA:California | collected 2015-04-18 | reverse complement strand
TTCGCCCTGCCGGTGGATGTCGCCCTCGGCTATTGCCCCATCGCGATTACCGGAAAGGGCGGCGTGGAATACAACGCACACGGCAGCTTCATAGTCGAGGAGTACAAGAAGCCGGAATACGAAGTGCGGGTCATTCCCGACAAGCAGCGCGTGCTGGAGGGTGAACCCATCACCGCCACTATCGAAGCCAAGTATTACTTCGGCGAGCCGGTGGCGGGCGCTGAAGTGAAATATGTCGTCCACCGCGAGATTTCGTATTCCTGGCTCTTCGGCGATACGGACGATTCCGGCGGCGACCAGAACGATTACGAAGGCGGAGAAGGCGGCGCCATGTACCAGAGTGGCATGGACTCCGAATACGCCGGCGACCAGATTTCAGAGCAGTCGGGCAAGCTCGACGCCAACGGACGGCTGCGTATCTCCATTCCCGTGAAAGTCGACAGTAAGAAGTATGATCAGCAATATCGCATCGAAGCGCGCGTCACCGATGCTGCCCGCCGCGAGATTTCCGGCAGAAACACGGTGCTGGCCACCTACGGCAGCTTCCGGGTAGGGGTCCAGGCCGACAAATATCTCTACGAACAGGACGAGACCATCCACCTGAAGGCCCTGGCCCGCGATTACGACAACAATCCGATCCAGACCTCCTTCCACATCGAGCTGACCGATCACGAATATAAAGACCGCAAATGGGTTGAAACCGTGGTCGCTTCGATTGACGGAAAAACCGGCCCGGACGGCAACGGACAGGTGGACCTGCCCGCTCGCAGCGGTTACAACCTCAAAATCACCGCCCAGACGCCCGAGGGCCGCACCGTCCAGAGCACCAACTACATCTGGATCGTCACCCCCGGACGCGCCTACTGGCGTGAGAACCAGCAGCAAATCCAGATCATTCCCGACAAAAAGTCTTACAAGCCCGGCGACACCGCCAAGCTTTTGGTAATGACTAATGTCCCTCAGGCCCATCTGCTGATCACCACCGAAGGCCCGAACCTGCGATCGAAGCGCGTGCAAAAAGTCACCAGTTCCTCCGCCGAGATCATGGTGCCCATCACCAGCGCGGAAGAACCCAACATCTATGTCTCGGTTGCATTTGTGAACAAAGACACGCTCTACACCGGCAGCAAAAACCTGAAAGTGCCGGCGGATGAAAAGCGGCTCAAGGTCACCATCGAACCCGCTCTGGCCCAGTTCAAGCCCGGCCAGGCGGGCACCTATAACATCACCGCCACGGATGCCGGCGGGAAACCAGTTGCCGGCGAATTCAGCGTGGGCGTGGTCGATGAAGCGATCTACGCCGTGCAGCCCGACGCCTCCGGCGACATTCACACCGCGTTCTATGGCTCGGTGGGTACCAACGTTCGCACCGAATCCTCATTCAGCTTCTTCTTCACCGGCGAAGCCGGCACCAAGCCCATCATTCTCGCGGGCGGCGGCAACGGCCACGACCGGCTGGCCCAGTTGAAGCCCGAAGCTCTGGTGCAGCCGAAGATCCGCAAGTTCTTCCCTGACACCGCGCTGTGGCTGGCCGAGGTCCGCACCGATCAGAGCGGCCACGGACAGGCGCAGCTCACCTTCCCCGACTCGCTCACCACGTGGCGCGCCACCGTTCGCGGCAACACCCAGGACTACAAAGTCGGCAGCGCCATGAATAAAGTCATCGTCCGCAAGAACCTGATGGTGCGCCTGGCTGTGCCGCGCTTCTTCCGCCAGGGGGACGACGTGACCGTCTCGACCATCGTCCATAACTACCTCACCGGCGACAAGACCGCGCAGATGTCGCTCGACGTCCAGGGTCTCGACCTGAAAGACCCCGGCGCGCGCCAGGTCACCGTGGCTACCAAAGGCGATCAGCGGCAGGATTGGCAGGTCCACGCGCAAAACGTTCTGAGTTCCACGCTGACGGCCAAGGCGCTCACCAATGAAGAGTCTGACGCCATGGAACTGACCCTGCCGGTCATTCCTTTTGGCGTGAAGCTCAACGACAGTAAGTCGGGCGCAATCGGCAACGCCCTCGGCCAGGACCAGCCCACCATCAATCTGCCGGGCGATCCCGCCACCTCGGCCCCCACGCTCAAGATCGATGTCAGCCCTTCCATTGCGGGCAGCATCTTCGGCGCGCTCGACTATCTCACCGGCTACCCCTATGGCTGCACCGAGCAGACCATGTCGAGCTTCCTGCCCAACGTTGTCGTCGCGAGCGCCATGAAAGACCTCAAGCTGCAATCCACCATCAACACTCCGGAGCTGAAAAAGAAGATCGCCGCCGGACTCGACCGCCTCTATGACTACCAGCACGAAGACGGCGGCTGGGGATGGTGGAAGGAAGATGAGAGCATGGTCTTCATGACCGCCTACGTCATCAGCGGATTGGGGCAGGCCAAGGCCGCGGGCTATGACGTCCAGGACAACGCCGTGGACCGCGGCCGCGAATGGCTCAAAGGCCAGTTGGCCCGGCATGAGCGCATGAAGGCCGACCTGCGGGCTTATGTTGTCTACGCGCTCGTGCTGGCCCGCAATACCGGCAACGACGAGAACCAGCGCAAGGTGGATCCGAAGATTCTCGACGACGCTTATGGCGCGCGCAGTAAGATGTCGATCCAGGGACTCGCCATGATCGGTCTTGCGCTCCAATCCATGGGCGACGGACGCGCCGCGGAAATCGGCACGATGGTCGAAAAGCAGGCCGTCATCACCGACTCCGAGGCAAGCTGGCCGTCGCAATACGACTCGTTCATGGAGTTCGATGTGGACGACGGAGTGGAATCGACCGCCTATGCGCTGCGCCTGCTGAGCCTGACGCATCCTGACAGCCCCATACTGCCCAAGGCAGCGTTCTGGCTGGTGTCGCATCGCGACGGCGGCTACTTCTGGCTCAGCACCAAGCAGACTGCCATGGCAGTCTTTGGCCTGATCGAATATGTGAAGGTCAGCCACGAATTCGACGCAGACTTCACCGCCACCGTCTTCGTCAACGACAAACAGGTGCTCTCGCAGCACTATAGCCGCGCCGACGCCTTCCGAGGCGATCTGCCCCCCGGAAAACTGTATTGGTCAACGCGCGGCGAATATTATTCGGCCGACAAACGCGTCTTCCAGAACAACAAGATCGCTCTCAGCATCAGCCGCGATTACTATCGGCTCACACCCCAGCAGAAAGACGACAAGATCACTTACACTCTCGATCCGCTGAAAGGCGATGTGCACTCCGGCGACGTCATCGCCGTGCGCCTCGGCGTGAACGGCAGCAAATGGAAATATCTTCTGATTGAAGACCCCATTCCCGCCGGAGCGGAGTTCATTCAGAACGACGGGCTGTACGAATTCAGCCGCCAGGAAAGCTGGTGGGGATTCTGGTTTACCCGCCGCGAATTTCATGACGACCGCGCAGCCTTCTTCCAGACTTACTTCGACGGGCACCAGGAATACGTCTACCTGCTCAAAATCGTGAACCCCGGGAAATTCCGCATCAGCCCGGCATCCGTACAGCCGATGTATCAGCCGTCCATCATCTCAACCACCGACGCCGCGACCCTGGAGGTAAAGTAAATGGCCATCCTTAGATTCCTTCGCACCACGCTGATCGATCCGCTGCTCGACTGGCGTCTCTGGGTAATGCAGATTGTCGGTTGCTCTCTGCTGATGGCGCTCTTCTCCTGGTTTCTGCACCTGGGCGACGCTTTCTGGTGGCAGCTTTCTTTCAGCGCCTTTCTCGGTCTGATCATCGGTTGCGGCTCGCTACTGCTGGCGGGCGGGACTCTCAATTACTTCCTCGACCGCGCACGCGACCCCGGCAAGCCGGCGGAATTCTCCGCCGCTCTCCGGCGCACCGTCCGAAGCATATTGCCTCTTCTGCTTCTGGCCATGGTGTTTTACCTGTTCGAATCGTGGATCGGGAAGCTCGAAAATTATCAATACTCCTTCCCGGGATGGATGCGATCTGAATTCCCCGCGTGGCTGCGCCGCATGATCAGCGAAAAGGCCGTGGACAACCTCTACGGACTCTTCATCGGTCTGCTGACCTGGGTGATTGTGCCGGGCATCCTGCTGCCGTTCGCGCAGCTGCTCGCCGATCTCGGCTTTCGCGGATTCATCACGCTTCGCCCGTGGCTGCGAACGATCCGCCGCTTCCGCCACTGGCTATTCATGCTTCTGCCCTTCGTTTTCGCAATCCTCATCTTCGCCTTGATGGACATGACGCTGAATCCCACCACGGCGACCCTGACCAGAGAGAAGTTCTGGCTGGGCACCAGACTGCTGCTGGCCTTCGCGATCGCTCTTGCCGGATGGTTCATCCTCTGCGCCGGACTGGCCCGCGGCCGCATGCGCGCGGACGCGGAACCCACAGGCAAAGCGGCGGCGACGCCCGAACCAAAACCCGTTCCCGTGGGCGCCGCCACAGCGGATGCGAAGTAGAGCCGGCAATCAGCAATCGGCATTCAGCCATGAAACATTTTCGAGGAGAGGTAGGATGCATTATCCGCAATAAACGCAAAGGTTCACCATTGAAAATCACCGGAATGTTTCATTGGCTGATTGCTGAGTGCTGAGTGCTGAGTGCTGACTGCTGACTGCTGACGGCTGAGTGGAACCAAAGCCTCATCGGTTGCGTATATTGATGCGAGGTCATCTCACTTGAAATTCTCAAAGCTTTCTCTCCGCGTCCTGCTCGCGTTTCTGCTGGCCCTGACCTGCGCCGCTCAAACCGCGCCCGCCGGCCCGGAAGGTTCCTGGCAGGGGACCCTGGGTGCGGGCTCGGTCAAACTCAGGGTGGTGCTGACCCTGACCCAGACAGCGCCGGGCGAGTTCAAGGGAGTTCTCGACAGCCTCGACCAGGGGGCCACGATCCCCGCCGACAAAGTCACGCTGACCGGCGACAAACTCCGCGTCGATTTCGCGCGCGTCAACGGCTTCTACGAAGGCATCATCGGTAAAGACGGCACAGAAATCACCGGTACATGGACGCAAAATAACAACGCGCAGCCGCTCTCATTCAAGCGGGCGGAGGCTGCTGCTTCCGCCGCCCCCGCGCCGATCGCGCCCAAAGATGATTCAAAACCTGCCGCTCCCGCGAAACCCTTCTCCTCTCCCGTGGATGTAACGATTCCGGTCGCTCCCATCGCGTTCCATGCCGATGGCAAGACCCATTTCTCTTATGAACTGCACATTGTCAACTTCGCGGGATCGGGCATATCGCTGGAACACATCGATGTCATCGACGGTTCGGGCGCAGTGCTGACGAAGGTGGATCGCGCCGATCTGGTCGCCAACGTCCTGCTGCCCGGAAACCGCCAGGCTGCGGGAATGGACAAGCTCAACATCGGCTCCGGCCAGCTCGCCGTGGTTTACATGTGGGTTACCTTCGACAGCGGAGCAGCGATTCCATCGGCCATTGAGCACAAACTCACAGTTAAGAGTTCGAAATATCCGGATGAGATCGTCACCACGTGCGCCCGTGTGCAGGTTGGCAGGGACGTTCCGGTGATTGGCGCGCCCCTGCGCGGAGATAACTGGCTGGCCGGCAACGGACCTTCCAACACCTCAGGACATCGCCGCGCACTGGTTCCCGTGGAGGGCCACGCCGCCATCGCCCAGCGCTTCGCCATCGACTGGGTGAGGATTTATCCCGACGAAAAGACCTTCAAGGGCGATCCGCTCGATAACAAAAGCTATCGATCTTACGGCGTGGAAGCCCTGGCCGTAGCCGACGGAACCGTCACCGAAGTCAAAGACGGAATCCCCGAAAATATCCCCGGCGAAGATTCGCGCGCCGTCCCCATCACCATGGAAACCGTCGGAGGGAATCATGTAGTCCTCGACATCGGTCACGGCCGCTATGCCTTCTACGCGCACCTGCAGCCAGGCAGCCCCAGAGTAAAAGTCGGCGACCATGTCAAACGCGGCCAGGTGCTCGGACTGGTGGGCAACTCCGGGAACTCCACGGAGCCGCATCTTCACTTTCATATCAGCGACGGCACTTCACCCCTGGGGTCGGAAGGAATGCCCTACGCCCTTGAGACATTCGAAGCCAAACCAAAGATCAACGCCCCGGCAACGAAACATCGAATGGAGATACCGACGGAAAACGAAATCGTCGTTTTTGAGTAGCAGAAAATGCGGACAGGAAAAAGATTTAAAATTTGAAATTTGAAATTTAAAATCTTTTCCTCGCATCCCTCGGCTCAGCCATTCCAGCACACGCTCTTTGCCGTTTTCCCGCACCATCTTCTCCACCCGCGCGCGGGCTGCGGTGTAGGCGCGTTCGACGCGTTGCCGGTCTTCGGGATGTTGCAGGGCGGTTTCCATCTCCGCATCGCTCATCGTCACCGATTCGCCGCTCGCGTGGTCGGCGAAATAGAGCACCAATCCCTCGCGAAACCACAGCGGCGTTCCCGGATGCGCGCGGGCCTCGATCAGAAGATGGACCAGTTCATGTCGCAGCGTCGGATCCACACCTGATCTGCTTCGCAAGGTGGCCAGCGGCTGAAGGCTGATGACGCGCCCGCGCGTGAACGCCGCGATCCATCCGGGACGGCCGGTGGAGTTGCGATACGCGTCGAGCGACGGATACACCCTGATCTGCGGTTTGAATTCCAGATTCCATCCAAGTTCCGATTGCAGCGCGGGTAGTATCTTCTCGGCGAGCGTGAACGCCTCCATGTCCGTCTCCGGCTGCGTGCTGAGAAATTCCACCAGTTCGCCTTCACGCTTCTGCCACTGCAACCCGCCGGCCGCCGTTTTGCCCAGCGTGGTTCCCGGATAATAAAAAGACAGAATCTCGCGGTAGCTTTTTCCCTGCCGCGCCATCTCTTCCGCACCGGCCTGGCAAAGTCCGACTCCGTGGCCGCCGCCGCGTCCGGTGAAGATGATCGAGTCGGGCGTGGTTTCTATTTCGTAGAGATCGCTGCGCACCTCATTCCAGCCGAAGGCGCGCCCGATGGCGAAGCGCACGGACGATGCGGAAACCATCCAGGGACTTCCCGTGGGAAAATAAAAAGCGAGTTTCAGCGCGCGTCCGCTGGGCGTGCGCGACGCCACCGTCAGCCGGCTCCAGCCTTCCGGTACCTGAAGCCCCTGGTCGCGGAGGGCCTTCTCAAGTTTGCGGCGGTCGATCTGCGCCTTCCACGGCAGAGGCGAACCGCGCACGCAGTAAGGATCTTCGTGTCCGGAAAGATAAGGGGCCCTGAGGTCGGGCCAGGCCTCGGCGGCGGAGGCCACGCTGCCTCCGCAATTCTGGTGATAGAAGGTGGCCGCGGGCCGGCTGTCGTACCACAGCATCTCACCCCGCGTCGCCTGGGCGGCGGCCCGCGCCTTTGCGCCAATGCCCGCGAAGTTCAGGGTCTGACAGTGCGTGCTGTCGCAGAAATCGAAACCTGCATTCTGATGGCGGGGCCGGAAACGCACAGCGTACGTCCTGATCGCCACCGCCATCGCCTTCACGCTCTCGGCCTGCTCAAAACTGCCGCTCTCCCCGGCCAGCGCGGCGGCTACATAATCTTCAAGCGGGACACTGAGCAGAAGCGTGAGCCCGCTGTGGCTGGCTTTGATTTGTAGTTGCGGCGCGCAGTTCTCGCAGGTTTTCCAATTCAGATTTCCCGCGCGCGCCGAGAGCTTCACACGTTTTTCAGAATGCAGGCTGTAGAGACGGACGGTCAGATTCGTGCCCTGCCCAAAGGCTGAAGACGAAAACGGCATCAACGACAACAAAACAAGAAACGCGCCAAAAAGTAGCCGTACTTTCAACGTATCGGTCCAATTCGCGTTCATTCGCGTTAATTCGCGGCTAATCCCGCTTTTGACTGAAATACGCATCCAACACCTTCCCCGCGATGGCCGCCGCATCCATGCCTCTTCCCTGCCGGAGGTAAACGACGATAGCGATTTCCGGCTTATCGGCGGGCGCGTAGCCCACGAAGAATCCATGCGTCCAGGTTGTTCCGCGGCTGGGCAGCATGCGCCATTCCATAACGGACAGACCGTTCCAGTCCGTCAAAAACCGGCGCGGCGCTTCCGGTATCCGGCGTTCTGAGTTTTTGCAGCGCCAGATTGCGGTACGCCATAAGCAATTCCAGCGGAGTCACCTCGATCCCCCACTCACCCAGCGCCTGCAGTTGAAGCTGCGGTTCCTCGCGTGCCTCCGTGAGAGTACCCACGGCCTCGTTCGGTACAAGATGAGTCTGCGAGGTAAATCCCGTCCGCCGCAGCATCCGCGCCAGTTCATCATGTTTGAGCAGGGTCGCTACCGAAGCAAAATACGAGTTGCAGGAATAGGCGATGGCGAGGACGAACGGCTTGAGAGTCGACCCCGGCGCCGCCAGCCGTTGCGCCGCAACCTCCGGATGCGATTTCGCCAGAATCTTTCCGGAAGCGACGTTCAAAACCACCAACGCCCCCGGTTTGCCCGCCATGGAGCGAGTCACCGCCGCCTGAAAAGCGCCAGGCTCTTGCGCGGCGGCGGAGAGCGTAAGAAGAAGCGAGGCAGTCGCAGTTAAGTGCAAGATGGATGAAATTCCGGACACTCCAGTAGAAGACCATGAATTAACCCGCGCGTAAAGGATTGAAAAATGCGACACATCATTCCCGCGTTAATTCGCGTTCATTCGCGGCGAATCCGCTCTTCTATAACCCGCTCACCAGCCTGGCCATCGTAATCCCGAAAGCCTGAGCCAGGCTCTGCAGTGTGGGCAGGCAGACGGTCTTTTTGCCGTTTTCCATGTCGCTGATATAGCTGCGGTCGATGCCAACGTGTTCGGCCATATAGACCTGGGTCCAGCCCTGTTTACGGCGCAGGTCCCGCAATCGCCGGCCAAAACGGAGATTTAATTGATTTGACATAGCTCCATACTGCCTGTAGGCTAAAGACGATAAATCGGCCAAAGCCGACATAACTTGAAGCAGTCATGAAATCCGAAATCTACGAATCCCTGAGCGTGATCAACCAGGCCACCGAGCAGATGGTGCGGCACGTGCGGCGTCTGCGCGACCTGGCGATTCTCACTCCCGGCTTCGCGGAGGTTCGACGGCTGACGGCCGAACAACTCCGGGCCCAGATCAACCATAAGGTCATCATCACCATGGAGGAAGCTGAAACCCAGAGTGCGTCCCTGCTGAGCAAGCTGAAGGAGGCCGAAGAAAAGAAGCTTGCCGGCGAGGAGGAGGGCTGACCCGGACAGGCCCTGCGTCATCCCCCGCGCAGGGCTTCCGGGTCAGGGTGAGCTGGTACCGTGACCAGACGGTAAACGGACTCCCAGGGATGGGTGCCCCACCCTTCGCGCTTTTTGCGAAGGGTGGGGACGCGATGCTCTCTGATTCGATAGTGTGATAACCACACGGTCGCGGGGCCAACTTCATTCCTGCTGGTGTTTGCTCTTGTTTTTCATTCGCGTTCATTCGCGTAAATTCGCGGCTAAAGGTTTTTGCTGTGTAATTCATCCAGCGCCCGCTGCATCCTCGCCCGCACCTGTAGGCTGATGGCTTTCACCACCGCCGCATCCTGCGCAGCTTCCGCCGAATACTCTTTTTCAACATGCATCGGTTCCAGAAACCGCGTGTGCCATTTGGAAGGCAGCGGAAACGGGAGCAGCGGAAACGTCGAGATCGGCAGGCAGGGCCAGTCGGAATAGCGCGTCCAGCGGCGTGACCTGATCTGCGCGAAGATCGGATGGACCGCCGCGCTCCCGACGGTAACAAACGGAATGATGGGAGCTCGGTGGCGCAACGCCATCTTTACGAAAGCGTCGCGCCCGAAGCTGTGCAGCCGGTGCGCGTCGCGGTAGCGCGCAAAGGCCCCGCGCACGCCCTCGGGAAAGACCCCGAGCATTTCGTCGTTTTCGAGGATACGCGCCGCGCTCTCCTGGCATGCGACCACGCCACCCAGCCGGGTCATGACATCGGCGACGAACGGAAACTTCAGCAGGCCGGGATGCGTGAGAAAACGCGGGACCCGTCCGGTGGCTTCAAGAATCAGGTGCAGCGCCATCACCGCATCCCACGGCATGAAGCCGCGATGGGTTCCCACCAGCACCGCGCGGCCCTGCAAAGGCAGGTGCGAAACTCCTGCGGCTTCAATTCGCCAATAACGGCGAGCCAGAAACCGAAACAGCGTTCGGCTCAGCGAATCGATCCAGCCACGGTCCATGCCGAATTCGTCGAATGCCGGCTCCGGCGACCGAAAGCTCGTGCCGCCGGCTTCCGGCAGCGCCGCAATGCTCGACCTGCGCGGCGCAAAGCCGAGTTCGCGCCTGATTCTCTCATTCGAAACAGTCCACGGATAACGCAGGTAGTCGAGCGCTTCGGTTTCCGCCACGGCCCGTTGCAGAATGCGCGGCACGGGAATCCGATGACGCCCCGTAATCCGCAGCAGAGAACGTAACGGGACCACCGTATCGGGTGCGACGTTGAACACGCCCTGCACATTCCCGTCGACGGCACAGCGTATGGCCTCCGCCAGATCCCCGACGCTGAGAACCTGGAGAGACGGGTTATGGCCCGGCAGCGTAATCACCATCCGGCGCGCCAGCCGCCTGCCGAGAAATGAACCGGAAGAGGCTACGGTCACAGGGCGCAAAATCGTAAGAGATGTTTTTCCCTCGAAGCGCTCGCGCGCAAGCGCCTCAAGCTCCCGCCATCGTCGGGGAATCCGCTGATCTTTAAGAAGAGGAGGAGCGTAGTCTTCGCCCACCAGACTTTGCCTTGCCGGACCGGTCCCATAGATAAGGGCGCTGGAACACAAAACAAGTCTTCCGATTCCCTGCAATCGGGCGATTTCAGTAAAGACCTCTTCCGCCTCGGCTGTATCCGGAGTCATTCCAAGCCGGCCCGAAAGAGAGGAGGAGGAGGAGGGAAGATAAACGAAGGCCGTTTCGCTGCCGCTCACCAGCGCGGAGAGTCGCCCCGGAACGATCCGTTCGCAGGGCGAACCAATGCCCGCGAGCGCATGAAGCAGCGACTTTGCCAGAGGATGGTTGGCCGACGCGATAAGAACGGTGCGCAACGTCAGGCCCGCCGGAATGCCGGGGTATCCAATTCCGGCCCGATCACCCTCCTGTGGAGGCGTACACAGGCTCTTCGGAGAACGTGTGGTTCCAGGCCAGCTTCAGGTCCTCGAACTTGTCATACAGCCAGGCCTTGGTGGGCGAGACCCCAAGCTGGCGGAACATATCTTTCTGGTCATACTCATTCCAGACCTCGGCAATTTTACCGTCGACCATGCGGAACCGGCTCTCGCCGCGGACCAGAATGCGCTTGCCGGTGGCGCGAAGCCCGTTGCCATGCCCGGTGTTCGTCCCTTTGGCCGTCCAGGAGACGGTGACCATATCGCCTTTGACATTCATGCGGTCGGCGGTCATCACCAGATCGGGAGCGGCCGTGCGCCATCCCTTGCCTTCGCTCACGGCTTCATTCAGCCGATAGTTCTTGTTGTTGGTATGGACCGTGCAGTCGGGATGATAGATCTGACCGACAGCTTCGTAGCGCCCATTGGTGAAGAGCTCATCAAAGACCCGGGCCACGTGGGCCTTGTGCTGCTCTTCCGTCCCAACCTTCACCGCGCCCTGCGGACGCGGGCTCTCATGAGCCGGTTTCCTCTGCCCCCAAAGCAGGGTCAGTCCAACGCACAAAAAAAGCGCCATACATAGAAGTCGCGATTGCCGCATAGAACCTCCGGATACGGACGTGCTGTTTTCTCGGATTATACTCCGAAAATTAGACGGGAATCCCCGCTCTTGAATCCGTGTAAATCAGTGCCTTTATCTGTGTTCATCCGTGGTGAGGTGTCAATCACGTCTCTCTAATTAAGAAGCCTTATATATGATCAGAAATTGATAGAATGTCCATAATTATGTACACTAAATTGAAATCGGCCAAATTGCCGATTCCCGTCCAGCGCGCGCTTACGAAACTCGGAAAAGACATCCGCGGTGCCCGGGTACGCCGCCGCATCTCCACCCTGGTCATGGCGGAACGCTGTCTGATCGCCCGGACAACTCTGCATAAGGTTGAGAATGGCGATCCGGGGGTTTCGATAGGCACATACGCTACCGCACTCTTCGTACTGGGCCTGACCGACCGATTGATGAACCTGGCCGATGTGCGCTTCGATGAAGTGGGCCTGACCCTCGAAGAAGAACGGCTGCCTCAGCGGATTCACTCAAAACCCTGGGGTGGCAGTTCCCGAAAAAAACGCAAACAAGGCATCTGATGGACCGCGAGATTCTCGTCCATATCGATCTCGGCAACACGCCCGTCCTGATGGGGCGGCTGTGGACACGCATGCGCGCCGGCAAAGAGAGCGCAACGTTCGAGTACGACAAGAATTGGATCGGGAATCCCTTCAGCTTCGCCCTGGAGCCAGGCCTGCAACTCGGCCCCGGTCCTCATCACACGACTCCGGGACGATCGCTCTTTGGCTCCATCGGAGATTCTTCTCCGGACCGCTGGGGACGGGCGCTGATGCGCCGCGCGGAGCGCAAACAAGCGGAACGCGAAGGCCGCGCCCCAAGAACGCTCTCAGAATCCGACGTATTGCTGATGGTTGACGACGAGGCCCGCCAGGGGGCGTTGCGTTGTGCTGAAACCGAGTGTGGTCCATTCCTGCGCGCATGCCGCGG
>WNFD01005551.1_pt1 | contig 12611 bp, 10 predicted proteins | sample 5400491 | NCBI WGS metagenome assembly WNFD01 (sample SAMN13153343, study PRJNA577476) | soil metagenome | isolation source: 120 cm saprolite under Douglas fir tree site 2 hole 2 replicate 2 | place: USA:California | collected 2015-04-18 | reverse complement strand
TGCCTGGAACGACCCGATGGATCCGCCAGAGGAAATCATGCGTCTGTTCCCTGGACGTAGGTCCCTTAAACGAACGCACCTCGCATCCCAGCGGATTGACTTGTGCCATGACCTGGCGAATCGTGCCATCTTTGCCGCTGGTATCCATCCCCTGGAGGACGATGAGCAGGCTGTGATGCTGCGCCGCCGCCAACAACTGCTGCAACTCGCCCAGTTCTTCGCTGAGCTTTTCTGTCTCTGCTGATGCCAATGCGCGGTCCGTATTCTTATCAACAAAGTTGGGATCGTAATCCTTCAACCTGACTTTGCTGCCTTCATCAACCTTCCATGCAAGTTGCATCGTGTTTCTCCTTTCGCATTGTCGAACTCGTCATAACTTTTGAAATGAAACAACGGCGGAGGTGGGCCTACCTCCTCGGTTCACTGCTCCAAAGGTGGAATGGAGCTGCGAAAATAGGCGGCTTATTTTCATCGATTTTTAACACAGATTACGATAATTGGCCGGTGTAGCGTTGAGATGTGATCGGTACGACATCGGCGACCCTATGCTCGCTGATCGAGAAGAGCAGGGTGATGTACTCGCCCATAGCCCAGTTGAGCGGGTTCATCGATTTTGTGGGCGTTCCCGGCATATATCCTGCCTGGGCGTCATTGCTCCAGATTTGCTCAGGGATCATGCCTGAACTGTTGGCTGCCGCCATCATTGCAGTCAAGTACTGATCGGCATCCTGACCGGCAGCGACTTCGTAGATGCCGCGCTCTCCCGATAGGATCGGCCAGAACTGGCCTATGCCCGATCCGTCGTAGTCGGAACCGTTGGCGTGTTCGCCGTAGCCGTCGTGGTTGTAGCGGTGCCAGTAGTGATTGCCGTTGATTGTTTCTTCGATGGTGGCATCGACGACCGACAGAGACGACGTGATATACAGTGAGTTCGCCGGGTAGATGCCCTGGCGCACCAGTTCGAGGAAGCCCATGTCTACGACGGAGCGCTCGTCATAGGAGCCGCCGCTGTTGCTGATTTGGATCATAGCGGCATCGTTGGGATTGCCGTTGCTGTCGATGCGCTCAAAATAGTGGCTGTTGCCCAGAGGGCCGGTGGTCGTATACGTCCACGCGATCACCATCTTCCGGTAGTAGTCGGCTGTGCTGAGATAGCGTTGCTGGCTCGCGGCATCGTCGTTGATGCGGGCGATAGCTGCGGCACAGACCAGCCCGCTGATCATGGCCGCGAGAGTTGACGGGCTGTAGCCCCCATTCTCTTCCCAGCGTTCCTGTCCCGTCACACCGCCCGATTTGACGAGGAGATCGGCTGCCGGTTTGATATGGTGAAGATAATCCCCCGAATCGGTGACGCCCAGTTTCCAGGCCAGCATGATCGGGAACGCTTGCTCATCCATCTGTATGCCACTGAAGTAGGGTGTGCCATCAACGTAGCTGTTTTGCGGGAAAAGACCTCCTGTCTGTTGCTGTTTGGTAAATGCCCATAGCAGCGCCCGTTTCGGATCAGCAGCGTCGCCGGCTACGATCAGCGCGCTGGAGAACTCGTACATATCGCGTTCCCAGACGAGATGATAGCCGCCGGAGTCCTGGTCGCCGTTGCTCTCGCCCCAGGGCGTCCCTAGTCCTGCGACGAACGCGCCCGTTTGCTTATCCTGCGACGCCTTCAACACATTCGCTGCCAGGTAGTATTCCTGCTGCCGCGCTTGCTGGATGGCCGGTGTACTGCCTACTGCCGGTGGTGTCCGCAGGCTGTCATCATAGCCGTTCCACTGCGTGACATACGTTGCCAGCATGTTTGACCGGTCGTTGAGCGTCCCCTGCAAAGTTTCTTCCGCGCCGGTCGTGGCATCGCTGCTGCCGCTGCTCTGTCCGAAGGAAAGCACGAGCGTGAAGGTAATCGATGTGGCCGAAGAAAGGTCAACCGCGCCGCCATTGGAGAGATCGAGCAGACCGGTCTGCACAGTATTGCCGTCAGTGGCCGCGCTGTACGTATAGTTCATAGTGTAGTCCGGGCAGGCGCTGCTCCCGCAATTGGACGTTCCCGCGAGATCTGTCCAGCCGTCGCTCTGGCCCATAAAGCCGGAACTGGTCATGCCCGTTTGATAGGGAAGCGATGCCGCGAGGGCGCTGGCGTATTTCCCGGCTCCGCTCGTGCTGACCAGCATCGTTTTGCCATGGTATGTTTTCGTGTAGCTGTTGTTGTTGTCGCCTTTGTCGTGGATGGCCAGATCGTAGTAGACGTAGAGCAGGTAATCGGCGAGGTGCCCTTGTAAAGCCTTGAACGTGACCTGCTGAACGACAGAGTTGCGCGCCGGATCGGTGTAGATGATCTTTGTGAGCTGGTAATCCCCGTTTTTGGCCGTGTTCGTCACGATCCACGCCAGCGAGTGGTTGTTGTACAGCCGGACTTTTGGGATTGTGCCGGTTTTCTCCTGGTTGACCCAGCTATGACTGCTGTCTCCGATGAGAAATTGCAGGGCGGATATGTTAGGAGTATCAGCTGTTGGGTAATATACTTCTCCGATGATGCCGTTGCTGCCGGTGAACCAGACATCGCTGGTGGTATTTTGCGCTGTTCCCAGGATGGTATTGTCGGATGGGGACCAGTTCGAGGTCGTCCACCGGTCGTTGTTGGGCGCTGTGCCGCCAATTGTGTGAACGGCGTGCGCCTGGAAGAAACGCGGTAACGCGAGAACCAGGACGACAATGATCGCGGCAATGATCACGAATGCCGAAAAGAGCAGCGAGCGGTGATTACGTAAGAGTGTCATCAGGATCTCTCCTCCCAAAAGGTGCTGCCAATTACCTTGATGGGTCAGCACGTAGGCGCCAGCATGAGCGCACCCCGTTGTGCCTGCTTGCTGCCTGGCCAATACTGGCGCGCTCATGCACACTCACGATTTAAGTTGGCGCCTGCGCATATACCTGGATGATGCCCGTCTCCTTTAAAGCGGGCATCATGGCATCCCAAACGCATCATTCCTTGCTAACCCTTGACCCCGCCAATGGTCAAGCCGGACTGGAAGAAGCGCTGCATGTACAGGAACATAATGAGCAGCGGAATGGAGATGATCACCGAAGCCGCCGCGAATTCGCCCCACGGTGTACGGAAGTCGCCCTGCAAGGCGAAGAGGCCGAGCATGAACGTCAGGTTGGAGCCGGTCGCGTTCGAGTTGAGCACTAAGTTTGCCAGCGCGTACTCATTCCAACCGCCGAGGAATGTGAACAGCGCTGTGGCGGCCAGGGCAGGGGCAGCCAGCGGCAGCGTCACACGCAAGAATGCCTGGAGGTGGGTGGCTCCATCGATCAACGCCGCCTGGTCTAGCTCGACAGGCAGGGTATCGAAGTAGCCTTTCATGTTCCAGCAGGAAAAGACGAGCGAGCCTGCTGCATAAATGACGACCAGTCCGACCAACGTGTTGAGCAGGCCGAGTTTGTTCAAAAGGACGTAGTACGCGGTGAGCGCCAGCAGTCCGGGGAACGCCTGGAGCGCCAGCAGAGCATTCAAAGTCATCTCGCGCCCGGCGAAGCGGAAGCGCGAGAGCGCGTAAGCACCGGTCACTGAGAAGGCCAGCCCGATCAGCGTTGTCAGAGAGGCGATGAAGAACGAGTTGGCGAGCCAGTTCAACAGCGGCAGTTTCGTAAGGACGTAGATATAGTTGTCAAAGGTAGGGTTGGCGGGAAGCAGTTGCAAACTAGTCGTGTAGAGGTTTTGGCCGCCGGCCAGTGACGCCTGGACAACATAGTAGATGGGAAACAGGGCAAAGATCGTCATAACGGCGAGGAAGAGGTAGATGAGCCCTACCGATGACCACGACGAGAAACGCCGCCACATGACCAGGGCTGCCGCGCCTTCACGTTTGGCTGCTCGCCCACCAACTTGCACCTGTGTGGATACCGCTTCACGACTCGTACTGGCTTTCATAATTCGATCGCTCATGCGAGCGCCTCCTTCCTTCTCGTTCTCTGCTGCCCGATCGCGCGTGATAAGAACGTGAGAGCCCCAAGGATGATGAACACCGTGATGGCGAACGCCGCTATAGCGCCGTAGTGGGGATTGGCTACGGTAGCTCCCAGAATGCGGTTGTACATGTAGATCATCACAAACTCGGTGAAACCTGGCTTGGAAGGATCCGGCGTTGGGCCGCCATTGGTAATGAGGAAGACGGTATTGAACATCTGGAAGGTCGTGATGGCACTCAGGATGGCGGCGGGCGTGATAGCAGGACGCACCAGTGGAAGGGTGACGTTCAGGAAACGCCGCCAGGCGTTCGCACCATCGACGGCAGCCGCCTCGTTTAACTCCGCTGGCACGCTTTGCAGCGCCCCCAGGATCACGACGGTGAAGAACGGGTAGGACAGCCAGACGTTGACGATCACCACTGCTGCGAATGCCCACCAGGAACTGGTCACCCAGGGAACACCGAAATTGTGGCCGAAGAACACTCGCCCTATCTGGTTAATCGGGCCGAAGTCGTAGTTGTAAAGGAACTTCCAGATCAGCGCGGTGATGACCGCTGGCACTCCCCAGGGCACAAGCAACACTACGCGCCAGAACGCCAGTCCCTTAATCTTGCGGTTGTTCAGCGCGAGGGCGGTGAGCATGCCCACGACGAGGAACAGGGCGACACACATAACGACGTACAGCACCGTTTGCCCTAAGACGAAGAGCAGGTCGCTATCGGCAGTGAAGAACAACTTCTGATAGTACCCCAACCCTCGCAGGGTGTAGTCGTCGTTGAAAAACGTCAGGTTGGTGAGTGAGAGGTAGAAGGTGTACAGGATGGGAGTACCACTGACGAGCGCAATCGTGAGAATCATGGGGGTCAGATAGGCAGTGATGGTCCAGCGACTCACCTTCAGCATGTGTTATCCCTCCTTCCTGAAACACAGATTGCAAAGAACATCGTGATCAAAGTCCTTTCTTCGATGGCTGAAAGAAAGAGGAGTGGAGAGCCAGATGCTTGCCGGTCTCCGCCCCTCCCTCAGCGAGACTATAGGGCGGTAAGTTCACCAGGACCTGCCCGCCCCTGCATATCTACGAGGTGATCTGCGATATGTTTTTCTGTGCGGCGGTTTCGGCCTCGTTCAGCGCCGTTTGGACGGGCGTGCTGCCAGCCCATATAGCGGCCAGGGCATTGTCCATCGGGGTCCAGACGCCTGTCATGAAAGGTGTATTCGGCAGGGCTACTCCCAATTGTGCCTGGACAGCAAAGCCCGATATCGCCGGGTTCGAGGTCACTGAGGGATCATTGTCGGCGGCCAGGTTAGCCGGAACCTCGCCATCGACTTTTGACATCGCGACCTGGTTGGACGCGTTGGTGTAGAACTTCAGCAGGTCCGCAGCCAGAGCAGGATCCTTGGCATTCTTCGTGATCCACAGCGACTTCACGCCCACAAACGGTTTGCCCGGCGTATTGGTAGAGGTGATGACGGGAATCTTGGCGAAGCCAACGTCGATACCGGCCTTGGTCGCGTAGTCAGCGTAGGCCCAGGGGCCATTGATGATGGCGGCCGCTTTGCCCTCGGTGAAGAGCGAGGAAGTGGCGTCGTAGGTGGGCTGCTTCGGCATGTAGGGCCTGAATTGGGCGATGTAATTCGCCGCCGCTACTGCCTCTGGCGTGTTCAGGTGAGCCTGGCCGTCAGGGGTCACGTATTGAGCGCCAAAGCCGTAGAAGAAGGCGGCATCGTCGTACGTGGACGTCGAGGGCCATACAATGCCGTACTGACCAGGGTGTGCCTTCGCGTAGGTCTGCTCGAAGGTCAGCATGTTATCGGTGTTCTGCGGCAGTTGGTCGGCCGTCACCAGCTTCTTGTTGTACATGATCGTGACCGCCTCAACCGCTTCGGGAACGCCATAGACGTGCCCGTTGAAGGTCACAGCCTCGGCTGCCGCCTTGTTGTAGGTCGAATTGACGTAGTCCGAACTGATGTACTGATCCAGGGGTATGACGATGTGACCAAGTACCAGCCCGCCCAGCTGGTCATCTACCCAGGCGATGATATCGGGGCCGGTACCGTTTTTCACGGCGGTTTCTGACTTGGGAACAACGTTATCCTGGTGGACGAGATTGATGTGTACACCGGGATGCAGCTTCATGTAAGCATTAAAGATGGTCACCTTCGCATCCAGGTAGCTACCCTGCCAGCCGTGCCAGATGGTGATGGTGCCACTGAAGGTCGTCGCCGGGGGAGCTGACGGTTGAGAACCCCCGCAAGCAGCCAGGAGCATTGCGCTCAACACTGCAAGCGGCAGGAAGTATTTGAGGACGCGCTTGAATGACATGGTGTAATCCTCCATGGTCTTAAAATAGCGGGAATAATTTCCTCGCCTGTTAGCTTACTTGCTTTACTTTACGCCCAACTGCAAGGCTGGACGTAACTCCACGCGCACGCGGCGTCGAGATAACATACCATGTAAGGGAAGTGTTCGTGTAGCACCGCAGCGGAGCCTACCCGCCAGGTACATTGATGAGGTCCGTATGCATATCGCCCCCTTTGGGACGGACATACATGGAGAAGCGAGACATTCAAGAGGCTCCATCCTCCTTCTATGCGCTCGATCGCATCCTGCGAACTTACCATAGCGAAGTTTTTACAAATAGGCTCTACGGTTGACAGGTTAAAACAGACTGGCCGATGTTCAATTGCCCCTCGATCAGGCCACCGAAGTATTGCCTGGCGTCCCCTCTTGCCCCAGGTAGGCCTCCAGGCTACAGATAATCGCGCTCAGGTGATCCAGGAGCGTGTGCAGACCGTCGTTGCTCACAACGCTCATCAATGTGCGAATACGGGCCTCGTGCTCCTCATTGACGGAATCGCGCAGGCGGCGGCCCTGCGGCGTGAGTTTGATCAAGATAACGCGGCGATCATGGGAGGCGGGAATACGCACAGCCAGATTGAGGCGTTCCAGGCGATCCACGATGCCGGTCATATTACCTTTATCGGTGAACAGAACACGGCTCAACTCGACCATCGGGCGCCCACGCTCTTCATCCAGGTGTTTGAGTGCCCAGAACTGGCGAATACTCAAACCATGTCCAGAGAAGAATTGGCGGTCGCAGTCATCGAGCAAATAGAAGATCTTGGTGAGCAAGTTGTAAGCGTTCTGCTCGAGATCCCCGTCCTGGTCGACTCCACCATCCTGCGGCGTGGAGGCCCCAGCATTCATGCGCGGAGAGGAAACGCTGCTGCCGTGAGGCATCTCGTCTTGTGCATGCATCTGCTTTTCCTCCATGGTGCTCCTTGCGGGGTGCCGTTTTTCTGTGCGAAACGGCCAAACCGCGCCCGTAAGGGCCTGTGTGACGCACGTCTTGCGACGTGGCTCCTCTCGGCAATGTTAGCTAGCGGTACTTTCTCTTGAGCACTGCCCTAACCCCGCTACTGCTGTTTAACCCAAGAGTTGTAGAGCTACAGACTGAGGAGGCATCCGTAGGTACGAACTGCAACGCTTCTAGCTAACGGAGGGGATTACTCCCCTGAGCCTGGACAGGATAGTGAACGTACCTGCCTGAGCTATTGCGCTCAACAGCTGTACGTCTTAGCTAAAACCTGGAGACAAGCCCCTAGCTTTAGCTATGGGGTTCCTGACTCATATAGACTGCCCCTTTGCAATCATGTGACTGCCAACTGCGCGAGTGTCCAATTGTCTGCTTATCTATAGTATAGAAAAAAACTGTTGATTTGTCAAGCATTTCGATCAATGTCTAACATCTTCATAGCACTTGATCGATGGCAGCGCCCGGCCATCGCGATCAAAAAGGGTCATGTTACCCCAGCTATCGCCTGCGCCAGGCTGCCAGCCCACGCCTGGAATCCAGGCTGATTCCCAGTAGACGATGCCCCGGCCACGCTGATTAGGAAGCTGGCCAAGCATCGAGAGGATCTCGCGAATGAAGGCCAGTTGGCCTTCAGGTGTGGATGGATAGCCAGGTAAGAGCACCGGGTACGAACCGCCGGCGTTACGTTCGCCATCGCCGTTTGTCAGTGTCCAGGGATAGGCGGCTTCCACGATCACGATGTCCTTGTTATAACGTGGAGCCAGGTCGTTGAGGTTTGCTTGCAGAGCCGATAACGGTCCATGCCACCAGGGATAATAGGAGAGGCCAATGACATCAAAATCCACTCCTTGCTCCAGAATGGCATCATAAAAGTATCGGCTGCCAGCGTTATCGCCACCGCGATCAATATGCACCATGATACGCACATCGTGGTGAGAGCCATCGCGTACACCGGCTATTGCCGCCTTGAGCAGCGTGGTGAACTCAAGCCAGCGCTCACTGCCGTCGACATAGATTGCTCCCTGCGGCCACAGCATCCCGTTGGTAACTTCATTGCCGGTCTGTACCATGTCGACGGGCGTACCTTGCCTGGCGAGACGTTTAACCACGTCCCGTGTGTAGCTGTATACGGTATTGGCAAGGGTGGAGAGGTCCTGGCCTTGCCAGCCCTGCGGCGTGGGCTGCTTGCCTGGATCAGCCCAGAAATCGGAGTAGTGGAAGTCGAGCAGGAACTTGAGATCGGCTGCCTTGATGCGCCTGGCCATCGTTAAAATGTGAGGGAGGTCGTTATATGCTATTGGCGGATTTACCCATAACCGTTCGCGGATGTACGTTGCGCCATGATGTGCTACAATCCGTTCCACCGGTTGCGCCCATCCCTCGTCTGAGAAGGTCCGTCCGACATCCTCAAGTTGTTGCAGAGTGGAGAGATCATGACCCAGCACCAGCTTTTGGTCGGCTTCACTTCGATTCATCAAGGCCTCCGCTTTGCAACTGCTGATACAATTTGTTCACGCAGGTAACGAAAAAGATGGAACGGCCTGTACACATAGAGTATACTTATTGGACCGGTCCAAGTCAAGTGATACCAGAGACGGCACCAGGGCTTGTGAATTATTGCTGAGGGAAAGAGACTCCAAAATCTGCTACGATAGATATTCCAAACCCATCTATCGAAAAGAAGGAGTCTCCAATGACCTATTCTACCGCATTGCCACTCACCTTGCCCTCATTGACCAGTGATCACCGCCAGCAATTACTGCAGAACGACCCATTGCTCAGTCTCTATGAGGTCTTTGCGACCATTCCTGATCCGCGCTCCATGCATGGATTACGCTATGAGCTGGCCTATTTGCTCACCTGCATGGTCGCAGGTCTGCACGGCCTCGCAGACTCGACGCTGGCCATTGCGCAGTGGAGTCGTGACCAACACGCTCTGCTTAAACGGCTGTTTGGACCGCGCCGCTTCCTGTGCCCTTCCGATTCCCTGTACCGCAAACTCCTCCCCCGCTTGAATGCCGAGCAGATCGAATGCGCCCTGGCTGACTGGATACGCAGCACGCTGGTAGCCGGTCCTGATGACCCAATTGCTCTGGATGGCAAAACCGTGCGCGGAGCCAGAACAGATGAGCAAGCGGCTCCCCACTTGCTCTCTTTCCGCACCCATCAAAGCCAGGAAACGCTCTTCCAAGTGGCTGTGTCCGAAAAAACCAATGAGATCCCCGTCGCACAGGCACTCTTGCCCTGTTTGCCGCTGGCCGGACGGGTCTGCACCGCCGATGCGCTTCACACTCAGAAAGAGTTCATGCAGTGCGTCGACGGCTTGGGGGGCAAAAGCGTTCTCACTGTCAAAAACAATCAGCCCACGCTGTATGCGGATCTGGCGACCTATTTTGCTGATCCTCATGCTTCCTTTCTCCCAGACGCGACTCTTGATCTCCAGCGAGGGCGCATCGAAAAGCGGTCTATCCGCGTCAGCACCGAAATGAACGCCTACCTGAAAGACTGGCCGCTGGTTGAGCAAGTCGCTGAATTGACGCGAACCGTCACCGTTCGCAAGACCGGCAAAACCAGCCAAGAGGTGGTTTACCTGATTACCACGCTTTCTCCTGCTGAGGCTAATCCGCGACGCTTACTTGCCTTGGTACGAGGTCATTGGAGTATTGAGAACTCCTCTCACTACGTTCGCGATGTCATCTTTGGGGAAGATCGTTCTCGTCTGCGTACTGGCTCGGCTCCTCAGATCCTGGCTGCGCTCCGCAATCTCGCCCTCACCCTCATCCATCGTTCGGGGTCCTCTCAGATTGCCGCGACCAGGCGCCATTTTGCCTCCCATCCTCACAAAGCTTTTGATCTTCTTCTTCCCAAGAAATTCTCTCAGCAATAATTCACAAGCCCTGGAGTCGGCACGTTTCGTCGTGACTGCGAGTTGCACCGCGCGAAACAAGAGGAAGGAGTGTCGTCCTTCCTTGGATGCGTTCGTGAAATAATGAAAGGCATCGTTGTTTCAGGTCTATTTCAGGGATATAATGCATAATCAAAGCAAGGCACCGAAATCGACAGTCTGCACCCTTCGTCGTTCGCTCTGGACTACACGGGAGGAATCAACTATGTCAGTTGGCCAGAACCATTGTATGAGCTGGCGCTCTCTCTACCTTTTCTTGTTCCTGCTTCTTACCCTGGTGGCAGCATGCTCCACCGGTTCGCCCAGCTCTGTGCCACCTGCTGCGCACAAATCCCCTCCGGCACCCTCGCCGACGATCACAGGCCCGACCGCACCTGGTCTGAAACACTGCCAACCAGCATCGCCAATAGACAATTCTTCAGTGGGGCCAGAAGTACAGGGAACAGCAGCCAATGCTGTATTTTGGGGTCTTCTTCTATCGACCTCAGGCGTCCCCCCGCTGACGAATTCAGAGGTCAAGATCGTCTGGAGAATGACGGGCTCCGGCACTTTTAATATTGTGGCTATAGGTCCGTCTGGCATGAAAGTACCGCCTTCGCAGGGACCAAGCGAGCATCTTGGCTCAAACTGGAACCGCCCGGGGGATGAATGGGGCACCATCTTTATCTTTCCAGTGGCTGGCTGCTGGGACCTGCACGCCACTCGCGACAACGCATTTGGCGATGTCTGGCTCAAGATAGTGGATTAAGCAGGTCCCTTTCTCTATGAACTTTGGACCACAGGCCAGCGAAGCCGATAGTTTCGCCATCATGGATCGCGCGCTTGAGCATGGCATCAACTTCTTCGATACCGCTAACGCCTACGGGGGACAAAAAGCCGTCGGCCCGACTCTCTTGACCTGGACCGGTCCATTAACTATACTCTATCCAGGTGATCTATTTTATTTGCTTATTGCCCCCGCATATGAAATGTCCTATCTTTGTGGAAGGATAGTATGGTAACGATTTATGATATTGCAAAGGAGGCGGGTGTCGCCAAGAGTACTGTTGCCAATGCTCTGACAGGGAAAGGCAAAGTAAGTGAGACGACGCGCCAGCGCGTATTACAATGCGCCAGGGAGATGGGATATCGCCCCAACGTGCTTGCCCGCAATCTCTCTCAACACAAAACGCTCACCATCGCTCTTGTCCTTCCCACCATTGCCAATCCATTCTATCCGGAAATTATTGAAGCTGTCGAGAAGTTTGTTCGCGAGCACGAATACCAGACACTGTTCTGTAACACCCATGGCGATTTTGCCTTAGGGCGGCAACAGATGGAACGGTTGATGAGCCGTTGGGTGGATGGGTACATTATCATGGGATCAAGCATGGATATTGCTGATATTACCCGGTATTTTCAGCAAAGGGTTCCCATTGTTCTTTGCGATTGGCAAGAGAATGAATCCCCTGTTGGGATACCTCAGGTCAGTGTTGACTTTTACCGGGCAGGGCAACTTGCAGCCGAGCATCTGCTCGCACTTGGGCATCGACATATTGCTGTCATCGTTGAGGAACCGCAGCAAACGTTGCGCCTGGCGGGGTTCCGGTCCGTTTTACAAACATCCGGCGTTCCCTTGCCTCCTGAGTTGATACAACGAGGGGACTCAACATTAGAAAGTGGGTACGCCGCGGCGAAGAACCTGCTCGCTCGTCCAGAGCATCCAACGGCTATATTTGCGACCACCGACTGGATGGCCCTGGGTGCTATGGAAGTCATATTGGATGAGGGGCTGCGTGTTCCTCAAGATATTTCCATTATTGGGTTGGACGATATTGTTGTTTCGGCGCATTTGCGCCCTCCATTGACCACTATTGCCGTTCCTAAGTCTCAACTCGCAAAGGAAGCGACTGAGCTGCTGCTTGGTCAGATCGATGGCAACAAGGATATGGCAGTTTTACGTCTGGTGGAGCCTTATCTTGTCTTACGTCAATCAACTACCTTTCCTCTCATACAGGAAATGTAACACAGCAAGACTCGTTCATAACATTTGGTTAAAGTTCATACAATCCGGGCCCGGTGCATTGCCACACCTGCATTCCTGCACCAGGCAGGTTGGTGAGGGACAGCATTCCCTGCTCTACCACTGTTTCCGCGCCGGAAATCACTTCTTGCAAGACAAGGCCATCGGGCAGGCCGCCGTGTCGTACAGGCAGCACCATCAGGCCATCAGGCGCGCGGCGCGCTACGACGATCAGGCGTTCTTCGGGAGCCTCGCGCATGAAGGCCAGTGTCTCACCCGCCGCGTAGAGAATCTGAAAACCGCCGCGACGCAAGGCGGGAGATGAGCGACGCAGGTGGATACACTGTTGATAGAATGCGCGGCGCCCGCTATTCCATGCTCGTTCATCCCAGATCATGCAGCGGCGATTATCAGGGTCCTCGCC
>WNFD01005889.1_pt1 | contig 12613 bp, 11 predicted proteins | sample 5400491 | NCBI WGS metagenome assembly WNFD01 (sample SAMN13153343, study PRJNA577476) | soil metagenome | isolation source: 120 cm saprolite under Douglas fir tree site 2 hole 2 replicate 2 | place: USA:California | collected 2015-04-18 | reverse complement strand
GACTACAATTAGCATTGATAAGGGCTATCTTAGAGTCAAGCGTATACTTGATATGGTATTTACATTTCTTATCCTAATTCCTCTGTTGATCGTTATTGCCGTCTTTGCGATCTTGATCCGTATAGATTCAAAGGGTCCTATCTTTTTCCGTCAGAAGCGGATGGGAATGCATGGTGTTGAATTTGATATGTTCAAGCTTCGTTCGATGTATGTAGATTCTGATGACTCGGTTCACCGCGAATCTATCAAACAGTACATGAACGGAGCGGCGCTCAATGATAAAGTAAATGCGGACAACCTCTATAAGTTGGTTGATGATCCCAGGGTTACTAGAATTGGACGGTTCATACGAAAGTTCAGAATGGATATTGAATATCTTGGTGAGCAATCTCTCTTGCTAGATCTCAAACTCATTGCACTGACTCTTCCAGTGATGCTAAAAGGTCGTGGAGGTGTATGAAAAAACTCTGTGCAATAGTGTTTTAGACTTGTCCAAGAAATTACAATGTTATACTGAAATTGCACGTAATGTGCGTACTATCTCTTTAGAACTATAATTTTCATCCTCAGAGGAATGGCGTATTAAAGTGTAGCCAACACCCGGTATAGTCAGGATATAGGCTGGCTTACTGGGGTCAGGTTCGACCTTCTGACGCAGATGGCGGATATGTGCTTTTATCAAGCTAGTGTCGCCATCATTACCAAACCCCCAGATATGGGAAACGATCTGGTTCGATGTACATACATTATTCGCGTTGATCGCCAACAAATGCAGGAGTTTACTTTCTGTAGGTGTAAGGCGTGACATTTTCCCATTGATAATGACTTCGTTATGGAGTGAGTCGACACGAATAGGGCCGACAGTGATAATGGAAGACGGTCGTTGTGTAAGGCTAGAACGCCCCCTTCGACTCAAAGCATGTATTCGAGCTAATAGTTGCGAAGGAAAGAAAGGTTTGCGTAAATAATCATCGGCACCAGACTCCAAACAGCGTACCTCATCCTGCACGTCCTTGCCATCAGTCATTACTAATACAAGAGCATCATGCTTATGTCTTAGATCCTGACACATTTTTAATGCATCCACGTCCTTAAGTGTAGTATCAAGCAAAACAAGATCTGGCTCTTGTTCTTCCCACTCGATTTTCGCTCGATCTCCTGCATAAGCTCGATAGACTTCGTATCCCAACGTTTTTAACCAACTCGTCAACATTTCCACCAAATCACGATCAGTATCAACAATCAGTAACTTCATATTGCTCCCTTTCCTTCTAAATACTCTATATTCCTCAGGATCCGGGTGAATACAACCGCTATCATCAAAGCATTCAGTCTGTCGATTTTCAATTTCTTAAATGTGTTAGGTCATACCATAGTTTTATAAGGATAGGAACCCACTTACAAGACATTCATCCGTCTCAAATAAGATATCTGAAAATATCTAAGTTCGATGCAAAAGGTAGATGCTGCTGATATTCTGCCACAAAATACTATAGCTTATAGCGGCATTATTTTCAATCTAACAAGCATAATTGTAGCATAATCAGAATAATGGTACAATCTGCTAAAATCCTTGAACTTGAGAAGGAGATTAGCTATGGATACGTTGCCGTCCTTTGGTAATGCTCTGGTTATTCTCAACCCTGCTGCAAATCGCTGCAAAATGGACCAACATCGTGCAATAGTAAGGGACCGCGCGGAACGTGAACAAGCCGGGTATGTTGAAACCACACAGCGGGGGGAGGCGAAAGAACTTGCAATGATTGCTGCCAAAGAAGGTCGTCCGGTGATTATTGTCGGTGGAGATGGATCTGTCCACGAGGCTGTCAACGGTATACTGAGTTCGGGAGGGCGCGTTCCACTGGGTATTGTTGGCGCTGGTTCTGGCAATGACTTCGCCTGGAATACACTTAAATTACCTCGGGATCCCACTCATGCAATTGAGAGGGCATTTAATGGGCAACTCATCGAAGTTGATGCAGGCGTTGTCAACGGTCGCTATTTTGCTAACTCATTCAGTGTGGGTCTGGATGCTGATATTGCTGTCGCGGCAGATCGCATGAAGCATATTCCTTTTATGAGCGGTGCACGGCTGTACTATGCTACAACAATAAAACAATTACTATTTGGCTATCGCAATTGTCCCTGGCTTTCTTTTCAGTTGGATGGTAGTGATGGATCAACCGATAAAATTCAATGGAAGCGCTTTGTACTGATCGCTGTAACAAATGGTCCAACATATGGAGCGGGCTTTCGGATTAATCCGAAAGCCGACCATGTTGATGGGTTTTTCGATGTTTGTACCATTGATTATATGCCCCTGCTACGAGCGTTGAAACTATTGCCAATTGTCAAGAAAGGTGAACATATAGGTCTGCCTGAAATCACGTTTTATAGAGTAAAATCAGTTTCTATCGAAAGTCGGAATTCCGTGAATGTACAGATGGATGGCGAAACAACCAACTCAAAAAGCTACTGTGTGGAGAACCAGCATGCTGCCCTGTTGATGCGTGTCTAAAATTTAAAGGGAGAGATAAAGGAGTCAGGCAATTATTTAATTACTTTGAAAGCCGATGGACAAAGCTTCACCAGTGAACATCGCTCGCAGAGTGGTCTGCGGGCCTGACAAATAGCCCTTCCATGAAAGATCATCAGGTGTGAAAGATCTAGCCAATCTTGACGAGGTACCAGTCGCATCAAATCTTGTTCAACTTTTACCGGGTCTTCATTTGTCGTCCAACCAAAGCGGCGAGCAAGTCGACCAATATGCGTATCAACGACGAATCCTTCCACAATGCCAAATGCGTTACCTAGTACAACATTTGCGGTCTTGCGAGCAACGCCGGGAAGTGTGAGCAAATCTGCCATTGTGCGAGGTACTTCTCCATCGTGGTTAGTAATGATACGTTGACATGCTGCACGTATATTTTTTGCCTTGTTTCGGTAAAAGCCAGTTGATCGAATATCCTGTTCTAACTTCTCCTGGCTAACTGTCGCATAATCTTCAACACTGCGATATTTTTGGAAAAGATCACGAGTGACAATATTTACACGTTCATCTGTGCACTGGGCTGAAAGCTGGGTAGCAATCAGTAATTCAAGTGGATTTGAGAAATCGAGAGAACATTTCGCATCTGGGTAAAGGTTCCACAACTCTGCGGTAATTGCCCGAATTTGCTCCGGTGAACCTGGCGTAGGGCCAGTATAAGTTCTTTGGGACTGTGATAAAAGTTCCATATCTATTTTCTTATCTTTTTTTCTACTTTGAAGGTGGGGTTATAGTACTCAGGCCCTAAGCCTTCTCACGTTGCTTTTGCAAAATATCTCGTAGGGCATCAGCCTGTCCGCGGTTATAGGCGGCAGAGCGTGTTTGTGGCCCGATGATTGGTAACGAGCTTTTTTCTCGTATTTGGGCTGCTCGTTCGTGTTGCACAATCTCATGGACAAGTTGCCGATCACTTAATCGCCAGCCTCTGGTTTGTGCATATTCGGCAAATTGCATTACCCGGGTATAACCCTCAAGGTAATCTCGTTCTGTTTCCTCTTTTGTAGGCAGTTGCTGCATGATATTTTTCTCGTTTGAACCATAATCTGAAATACATCTTCTAGTGCGATCACTAATGAAATTATGTCAAAAAAGCTCAAAGGTGTCAAGGAAATCGTCCCTGGTAGTTTCATTGATAAACGCTGCGATTGACTCGGGTGAAAAGGTTAAAATACGAGTGGCATTTAATTCTTCTAACTCTGGAGTTGATAAGCCATTGACCTGATCTGCTACACAACGACCGATGGCTGGAGCGAGAGCAAATCCATGACCAGAAAAGCCAACCGCAATAGTTAATCCGCTTAAACCTGGTATTTGGCCGATGAAAGGAATGTCATCAATACTTTGCGCTTCCAATCCACACCAGGAGCGGGCGATTTGTAGGTCTCCCACCAGTGGAAGTAGTTCACTGGCTGTTGCCCAGTTGCCCTGGATGCTAGTTGAGCGCATGATAAAAGAGTGTCGATCAGGTGAGGGATCGCCAAGCCATCCTCCTCCCAGAAGAAATGCACCATTTGCCACTTGCTTAAGCGAAAGAACTCGGCTAACAGCGCTTATAACAGGCACTAACTGATAGCTTTGTGAGGGAGTTGAAAGGATCATCTGTAAAGCACGAGTTCGTATTGGAAGAAGCAAGCCAACAGTCATTGCTAATTCATCGCTCCATGCGCCTGCTGCCAATATGACACGTTCGGCTTTTACCTCGCCGCGCTCTGTTATTGCTCCTACGATATGATCATTGTGAATTAAGAGACTCGAAGTGTAGATACCGGTCCAATAGGTTGCTCCGTGGAGTTGGGCAGCTTTAGCAAAGGCGCGGGTCGTGAGAATGGGGTCTGCCTGCCCATCATCGGGACTGTAACTTCCAGCCACGACTCGATCATTTAGCCCTGGTACTAGAGCAAGCGCCTCTTTACGATCTACAAATTGTACATCAGCGAAACCCATCTCATGTTGTTTCTCAACGAATTTGGAAAGTTGATTGGCCTCGATATCGCTCTCCGCAAGTAGTAGGTTCCCCCCTCGGCGATAGCGCAAATCTTCTTCGAGTTCAAGTTCTAATGTCTTCCAGCGTTGGATAGCCTCTACAGCTAACTTTGCTTCAGCATGATGGCGTCCTTGCCTCCGTACTCCACCAGCGCTAGCCCAGGAAGCTGCAGGAGAGCCAGCTATCTGTGACCTATCAATGACTAGCACCTGGCGTCCCTGCCTTGCCAGGTGGTAGGCAATCGAATTCCCAATTACTCCTCCGCCAATTATGAGAATATCAATGATTGCTGCACTCATACTCACCCCTTTTAACGCCAGGTGGAATCGATCACATCAATTTTCGGCTGGTGTGTCAAATTTGGGCGCTTTGTTGTAGCACATTCTGAAAGGATGAGAATGGACCACTATGGTTGCCTGGCATATAACCCCGTAAGTGGGTGCCGCTTTCTTCGTAACTTTCATGCTCGATTGTCCCGTATTGGTGGAACAAAGCTACGAGTTCACCACGATTATAAGGAATAAGCACATCAAGCGTGACAAATTGTAAGAGTAGGTTTTCACTGATGCAGCAAAGTAGGTCATCAATCCCGTCTCCTTTCAACGCTGATACTCGTACCATAGGTAATGCAGCCGCTGCACCTGGCAATTGCAAGATTATATCAGGTGACAAGACATCTACTTTATTGAATGCCAACATCATAGGACGACCTCCGGCACCAATGTCTTCTAACACCTCTTCCACAGCCACGACCTGACGCTGCATGGTTGGACTTGATGCATCTACGACATGTATTATGAGATCAGCCTCTGCGACCTCTTCTAGCGTAGCACGGAAGGCAGCTACCAGCGTTGTGGGTAGGCGCTGTACAAATCCCACTGTGTCAGTTAGTAAAATCTCTTGCCCTCCCTCAAAACGCACCCGTTTTGTCATTGGATCGAGCGTTGCAAAAAGTTTGTCTTCGGCTACACTTTTCACATTAGCAAGTCGATTTAAAAGTGTAGATTTGCCTGCATTCGTATAACCGACCAGAGCTACTACTGGTGCGCCCACATTCTTACGCCTTAAACGATGTAGCTGTCGATGCGTACGCACATGTTCTAGCTCTTCCTCGAGTTGAACTTTTTGGCGACGAAGGAGCCGCCGGTCTACCTCAATCTGTTTCTCACCTTCGCCTCGCTGTTGAACACTGCCTTTCTGACGGGATAGGTGTGACCACTGTCTCGCGAGCCGTGGTAAGTCGTACTCAATCTGTGCTAATTCAACCTGTAGGCGTCCTTCTCTTGTGTGGGCATGTTGACCAAAAATGATTAAGATCAGTGCTGTACGATCAAACACCTGAGCTTCTAGTGTGCTTTCCAGCTTGCTGTGCTGCCTGGGAGTCAATTCGAGATCAAAAATGATGCCGTCACAATCATGAAACTTTACCAGATCGGCAATTTCCTGTAATTTTCCGGAACCGAGTAAGGTTCCGGGGTGAGGACGCGCTAATCGTTGGATGACATGATCAATACAAGTTACACCTGCGGTCATCGCCAGTCGTTCCAGTTCGTCCAGGGATTCTTCTACAGGCCAATTGTTGTCAGGTAGGTCGATACCTACAAGGATAGCACGCTTTGGTGCGTTTGAAAGCAGGGTTCCTGATAGATTTTCTTCATTTGCAGAGTGAATAGAGTGTTCAGGCATATAAAACTCCTAAGAATCATCTTGAATCACAAATCAGGTCGTTTTGTTAAGGAACACATCTATGCCGACATAAGGCTTTATTTAAATGAAGCTACTTTCGCATATTGGCATGGAAAAGAAGGTTGCAACAATGAATGATACTGTGGTAGAAGTTGTAGATGTAGATTTCACAGTCCACGGTAATCAACAGCAAAAAACCTCCTTGCCTCAAACCATAATGCAAAACAGCATTCACATACTGATACAGGCAGTATCATATGTAGTTTGATGTGTTCCGCAATCATGTTAATCGGTTAGATAAAGGTTTTCACTGGTCTCTCCTGTAGGTTGTTGTGTATAGGTTACATGAGGCCTGTGCAAAAGTCAAGGGCTGAAATTGCTCGCGCTCATGCTTTAATCTCAGGGCGTAATGATATAATCTGCATACCTGTTACTAAGGTTGTGTGTTTTCGATCAATATTTAATATACGAACTGTATCCACTCTCATAGGCAATTTTTCAAAGGAGACCCATTCAATGCCCCAATCGCCCGATTTAAGCTCCTATCGTTGTTATTTCCCATCTCTCGAGCTCGAAGTTAATGATAAGCAAGCTATCTACTTCGACAATCCTGGTGGTACGCAGGTCGCACAGAAGGCTATAGATGCGATGGTAACTTACTTCCGTGAGGCCAATGCCAATTCGCATGGAGCCTTTCTAACCAGTAATCGTACCGATCAAATTATTGCAGATGCACGCAGAGCTATGTCCGACTTTTTACATGCTGCCAGTCCAAATGAAATTGTATTCGGTCCAAATATGACCACACTGACTTTTGCTTTTAGTCGTGCAATTGGTAAAACTCTTCAGCCTGGTGACGAGATCGTTGTAACTATCCTGGATCATGACGCAAATGTAGCGCCCTGGCTTGCACTGCAGGAGCGCGGAGTGTTAATTCGTACTGTAGATGTACACCCTGACAATGTGACGCTTGATATGGAAGATATGCGCGCAAAGATTACCGACCGTACCAGGGTTGTAGCAGTTGGATATGCCTCTAATGCGGTGGGCACAATTAATGATGTGGCTACAATCATTCGTTGGGCGCACGAAGTAGGCGCATTAGTTTGGATTGATGCTGTACAGTTTGCTCCTCATGGCCCCATCAACGTACAGGCGCTCGATGCTGATTTTCTCGTATGCTCATCGTACAAGTTCTTTGGACCACATTTAGGCATTCTCTATGGAAAAGCAGAGCATTTAGAGAATTTTCCGGCTTACAAGGTCCGTCCCGCGAGCGATAGTATTCCCGATCGCTGGGAAACAGGAACACAGAATCATGAGGGTTTAGCCGGATTGGTGGGCGTTATTGAGTACCTGGCGATGATAGGTCGCGAACAGAGTAATCGGTATAGTGAGATGTTCAGCGCGAAATCGGAAACAGGTTCGTATCATGCCAGACAACTTGAACTGAAAATCGCCCTGAGAGCTATAATGGATTATGAACGAAGGCTGTCGGCACAATTGCTGGCAGGTCTGAGTGAGATCAAAGGTCTCCAGGTCTATGGAATCACCGATCCACAGCAACTTGCCTGGAGAGTACCTACTATTGCCTGCACTATTGAGGGACATACGCCCCGTGAACTTGCTGAACGCCTGGCTTCTCAAGGTATTTTTGCCTGGGATGGAAATTACTACGCGCTTGGGATCATGGAACGTTTAGAACTCGAGGCAAAGGGAGGGGCACTTCGCCTTGGCATGGCGCACTATAATACGATCAACGAAATTGATCGCGTTCTGGAGTGTTTAGAGCAAATAAAATAGCTGCCCTACTCGCATCGAGTAGTGATCGAAAATGTACCCCAAACGCCACTTAAAACCTGGCCATGGACAGAGACGCTTTTACCTTGCTCAATTGGTTTTTCAGTCATTAAGCCTAGCGCGATAATGAGACCATTGATTTTCACAGGTACTTCTGTGTAAACTCCAACCTCTTGTGCGTCAACAAAAAAGCGCACTTCATCCTTTCCTCTGTGATAACTAATACGATATCGATGCTGTTGCCCAGGCGTGGTTGTGATAGATAGTTCGTTAAAGTCGCAGAAATATTTTGGCTTTACTGCATTTTCAGGATCCGTTGGCTCTGGCACACCTGGGAAAGGCAGTAGAGCATAGATACTTGTGATGACGTCATTACAAGCAAAAAAGTCAAGTGCGACGCCCGTGCTAAAATCAAGGAGGTTGACAGAAACAAAACCATCATATAAATCGCGTGGTTTCGTACCTGAGCAAAGTGCCTTCATATCCCACTCAAAAGAAATTTCGCCTTTTTCTGGTATCTCAAACCTCTTGGTAGAGAAGAACATATTCTTGGCATTATCGAGTATCTGTACCTGGTCGTTGGCGCGACTCAGTTTTGCTGTTGCACGCATGCGCTCTCCCTCAACCACGATAACTGCATTTGGTTCTCTATATCGCCAGAACGTACCATCGGGCAGCGGAAAGCCACCATATTCCCAGGAACGGTTAACACCTGTAATAATACTGTGAAATCCTGCGTATGTTGTAGTTTCTTCTTGCTGTTTATTTGCAATGGTGGCGGCTTGTGTCTTATCCATTCTGGTTCTCCATTCCTATGTCTGTTCTACTTCTTTCATTTGTATTGTATCAAATTTAAGTAAGTTCATGTATTGGAGAGAAGCAGGCGTAATTGAGGAATCGTTGTCTTCGAATACCTGATATAATACTGTTGCTCTTGGATGCATGAGACGGCTATAATGGACGTAATCAATATCATCAGTCCCAACCTACTAGATCTGGGAGGAGTAAGAATGTGGCTAATAATAATCAGAATAAATCACTAGAAGAACCAACAGAACAGAGTTTGGTTCAGCGAATGCTTCAGAGTGTAATTCGTAAAAGTAATGGGCCAAAAAATTTACGAGAACTTGGTATCAGTACACTTTTGAATTTACCCTCAAATATTGGTTTAATACGTAGTTTCATGAAAGCCCTGAATTGGAAAGAAGCACAGGGTGAAGTTCTGGAAGGGCTTAAGAACACAGTAGTAATCATAGGTCTGCCCAATACTGGTAAGAGTACTCTCTTTAATTACTTGAAAGGTCAGCAACTCTCTCCGGTTTCACCTGATGCTGGCACGACTCGAACCCTGGTACGAACCGATTTTGGCCCTTTCACCTTAATTGACACCCCTGGACATTTGCCAGAACTTATGGAAAGTGGCATGGAGCTGGCAAGTGTCATTGTGTTTCTAGTCGATGGCACAAAGGGTTTGCAAGAGAAAGACCGCGAACTGTACGAAACTATCAAAAAATTGAACAAGCCTACAATCCTGGTGGTAAATAAGGTCGATGCTTTGTCTGGAGAAGATACAGGTGATAAGTTAGCGAACGAGGTGGCGGTGGGCCTTGGCGTAGCAGGGGTTATTCCTGTTTCCGGTCGTACAGGTTTGAATGTAGCTGAGGAACTTATACCTGCTATGATTGAAGCAAGCCCCGAAGCAGCTTTAGTAATTGGCCGAGAGTTGCCGGCGTACCGGCGTGGCGCCGCTCAGCGTATTATCCGCAACGCGACACTGATTAGCCTGGCAGCAGGATTGGAGCCATTTCCATTAGTAGATATACCTATTCTGCTTGGAAACCAAATTCGCCTGGTGCTGCGCCTGGCTGCATTGTACGGGGAACCGGTGGATTCAGCGAATACCACCCGGCATCTTCGTGAACTCATTGCGGTGATGGCTGGGGGATTGGGACTCCGGTATCTCGCAGAGCAAGCAGCGAAGTTGGTTCCCTTCGGTGGAGATTTCATTTCTGGAGCGATCGCGGGCGCTGGTACCTGGGCAATGGGCCAGGTCGTGCTGGAATATTATGAAAGTGGGAAAAAGATCAAACCTCAGCGTTTGCGGATGATGTATCGTGATTTCTATCTTCGCTTCCGCGGACAACAAACTTCACAAGATTGGAGTCAAGATGTCCTCGAAGGCCAGGAATCCCCGTTGGAGTTAGAGGCGCCAGGGTAATACTTGTAACTTCCTATACAATAACTAGAGGTTATATATGCCGTTTCCATATGAAAAATATGAGACATTGGTAGGACCGCTCTCTGTCTATTATCCAGAGGGTCAAGATTCTCTGGTTCATTTGATAATTCAATCTATCGATGAGGCGAGTCAACGACTAACGCAAATGCTTGGCCGACCTGTGCCAGAAATGGAGGTTATCCTGGTTGCGCCAGCAGATTGGCATGTTACACCTCATGATGATCCAGAAGAACCAAACAATGCACTCCCCTATTGGACCAGTGTCACTCAGCCTCCTTCTCTTGTCGTACCCTCACAACTTGATCCGATCATAGGTATACCGACACGGGAAAAGCTGTTTTATCTACTGTATACTGTTCTAACACAAGCCTTTCTGGAGAGTGATCCACGTCCGTGGCCCGAAGAAAGCCCTCTGTGGGCTGATGAATGGCAGATGCAATTTGCGGCACTCTGGCTTATGCAACAGATACACGGACAATCAGGGATTGTCTTGAAAGACCTTCACGAGCAGCATGCGGAAATTTTCGAGCCAGAATTGGACGGTAAAACACCTGTGACCATACGCGGCTTCGATTGGTATGAGGATACTTCAGCAGAAGACTATCTGATCTTCAATCTTTTACTCGAGCGGTTTGCTGCTGACTTGCAAGTAAAGCATAGTCCAGACATATTGCCGCGTTTCCTTGATCTTTATCGCAACGATTATAGTGTGTTGCTTAGTGATGATGTAACAGATATGCTTGCGGGCATACTAGGCCCTGGTGGAACGGAGTGGCTCGAAGACCTCGTTTATTTCTGACACTCTCACTCCTCTAAGGGATGAGCTTCTTACTTGCAAAGCTATAAATGCTACGGCTAAAAAGGTTCCTGGTTTCCGTCCGGTATTGAGCCTTACCACTGCTCTTGCATGTCTCAAGATGCGATTCTCGTCGGTGTACAGGGATATCCAAAGCAATGAACACATTGGACAACAAACAGAGAAATGTGCTTTCTATCTTGCCTCGCAGATGCGTGGGTAGTCATTTGGATTTTAGACAAGAGGAGGGATATACACCGGGATACAATTTTCGCAACGCAGTCTCAACTTCGGCAAAAACCAGATTTCTATAGGAGAGACGTTACTCTAGGGTGATAGATGAATATTTTTGCTATATTAACACCCCATTGATTGCTCTACCAAACTGCATCGTAACAAAGAGGGATCGAACTCTACCGTCTCAAAACTACGAAGGAGGATTTTCAACGGCAAAAATCCGTTCTTTTGCTACACGATGCCTGTTTGAAGCCAGGTGTAGACACCAATCTTCGTAGTCCGGTATTCGATGAACGCTTTTCGACTGAGCTTTTAGAGAGCTTAATCGAGAAAAAGGCAGTTTTCTTCATGGCTGAGATAGTACTTGGATGTAGCAAGTTCATAGGTTACCTGACCGTAATATTTGCTAGTATTATTGGTATCCGATTCCTCTCTTACTTTCATAGCTTCTTCTTTCACTGGCCACGATACCGGCAACTGAGATTGTTTACTACCGACGACATAAAAGCGCTTTCAAGTATCCCTTTTGTGAAGATACAAATAACAACAAAGGGACTACCTGATAGTACCAAAGTTATCCGACGGGGAATCCAGAACATCATCACCTTTGTCAGGGAGGCCCCGGACTTGTACGAGGACAAGCTCAGTATAGAAGTGGTCACCGAGTCGCTGGAGCAAAAGGCGCTCCTTGAAGAAGATTTCGCGGAGCCTTCTTTTCCAGTGCATGCTTTTGCGCTTCTAGTGCCTGGCGAATACGAGACCCCGACTAAAACGAAGCTGAAAGCCCGATCTCTTCATTATATAGTCGAGTTAAGGCGGCGCGGATTCAACCGCAAACCAGGACGAACCTACATCGTCCACTATGACGAAGAAAGTGTGATGGAGCCCGACGAGCTGAGGAAACTCATGCACTACCTGTCTACCAGCCCCAAACCGCTCAGCGAAGGCCCCATTTACTACCCCCTGGAGTATAGCGATGCTCAGATGATTTGCCGGGCTATGGAGGCTAACCGCCCGATAAGTTGCTTTGAATGCCGGTCGGTTATGGAGAGGGGCATACCGCTGCACCTGCATGGTTCCAATCTCGTAGTTGAAGAGGATTTGGAGGACGCGCTTGGTTGGGATATTGGCACCCTGGATGGACAACCACTGGTAGCTGAGGACTACGTCTTTGGGGTGCAGGCCTACCTACGCCGGGGACCGCAGATATTCGGATGGCATGGCAGCATCATGCTTGAGCAGCCCCCGTTTTCGCTCAAGAGCGCCTTTAAGCAGCGCTACCGTTGGGTTACGGGGGTGCTGCAAGGCATATCACTCATGCAG
>WNFD01005550.1_pt1 | contig 12613 bp, 10 predicted proteins | sample 5400491 | NCBI WGS metagenome assembly WNFD01 (sample SAMN13153343, study PRJNA577476) | soil metagenome | isolation source: 120 cm saprolite under Douglas fir tree site 2 hole 2 replicate 2 | place: USA:California | collected 2015-04-18 | reverse complement strand
ACAATCCAGCCAAGCCCGCCGGCGGTCGACGTCGCGGCGGCGCCGGAACCGCCCGCCCCATCCGCCGGCACCTTGCCGTCCGTGCCGAAGGCCAATCCGCCGCCGGATAAGGCCGGCAAGCCGGCCGAGAAAGCGCGACCAGCGCCGCCGCCACCATCTGCGGTCGCGTACGCCGCGCCGCCGCCACCGAGGCCGACCTCGCGCCGCCCCGAACCGCCGGAGAGCCGTTCGGCGCGCGGCAACGGCCCGCCCGTCGCCAGCGCGCCGGAGCCGAGCCGCAAGCCGCAAGCGGGGGAAGCACCGGCGGGCACTCTTCGCGGACCACCGATCGATCTTGCCGATCTGCCACGCGGCGAACCGCAGGCGAGACCGGCTGCGCCGAGCGAGCCGACCGCGCCGGCCGCCTCGAGCAGCGCTCCGAATACTCCCAATCCCGCGCCAAACGCCGCCATCGCGAACGCCGGCACGGCGCGCGCGCACGGACCGACGATGCTGTTGTCCTCGAGCCGACGCGCGGCTGCCGAGCCATCCGCTTCGAGCAACGAGGTCTGCCGCAGCTATACGGCGACGAAAACGCTGCTTGGTCAGCCTCGTCAGGTCAACGGGCTCGCTTGCCGGGATGGCAATGGCGGCTGGCAAATCATCACGGAGCTGTCTGATTAGGCAGGGTTAGGCATGGAGAGAACGCCATGTTGAGACGAACCGTTTGGCTTCTTGCTCTCATCCTCATCATGGTCGTCGCGGCGCCGATCGGAACGCCCAGCCGGACCGACAAGGCGCTGGCAGCGACATCGGGGGGCGGCACCGGCGGGACGGGCAGCGGTACCGGCACTGGCGGAACCGGCAGCGGTACCGGCACTGGCGGAACCGGCAGCGGCATTGGCGGGACGAGCAGTGGGACCGGCACTGGCGGGACGAGCAGTGGGACCGGCACTGGCGGAACCAGCACGGGCGGGACCAGCACCGGCGGGACCAGCACCGGCGGAACGAGTACCGGTGGAACGAGCACCGGTGGAACGAGTACCGGTGGAACGAGTACCGGCGGGACCAGCACCGGCACCTCGGGCACAAGCACCACTGGCGGCACCGGCACCAGCGGCACAACGTCGGGCACCGGCAGTGGCAGCATGACGGGTGGCGGCACTTCCAGCGGGTCGACCGGCGGCGTCGCCAGCGGGTCAGGCACCGGCACCTCTGGCACCGGCACCTCGGGCACCGGCACCTCGGGTACCGGCACCTCGGGCACTGGCACCTCGGGCACCGGTACCTCGGGCACTGGCATCTCCGGTACAGGTACCTCGGGCACCGGCGTTTCCGGCACCGGCGTTTCCGGCACCGGCGTTTCGACCACCAGCTCCGGCACGGCGGCGAGCAACAGCGCCACGAGTGCCGCGGCGATCGGCAGCGCACGCGCCCCCGGCGGCAGCGAGAGCGCTAGCGGCACTGGCAACGACAGCGGCGCGCTTGCCGCCTTCATCGCCAGCCCGGTCTTCAGCCGCGTCGCCGCAACGGTGCCGAGCACGATTACTGCCGGCCCGATCGTTACTTCGCTGGTCGGGCGGCCGTGTCAAACGATGACGCAGAACATCGAAATCGACGGGCAAAGCGTCCATGCCTCGGCGCTGATGTGCCAGCAGCCGGACGGCGCCTGGCGGATCGAGCCGACGCAAGACGCGGCAATCGGCAATGCGACGAGGGGCCCGGGAGCACCGCCGACGACCCAATAGTCGACCGACCGGTGGCCGACCGGAACGGGCCGACGCCGCGGCGCCGGCCAGCTTAATTCCGTGTCCCGCCCGTGCCGGCCGCTGCTATAACAGCGGTCGCAGCACGCACGGAAATGATTGAACATGATCCCCCGCTACAGCCGCCCCGCGATGAGCGCGATCTGGGAGGCGCAGAACCGCTTTCGCATCTGGTTCGAGATCGAGGCCCATGCCTGCGATGCCCAGGCGGCGCTTGGCATCATCCCGGCGGCGGCGGCGCGTGCAGTCTGGGAGAGGGGAAAGTTCGACATCGCGCGCATCGACGAGATCGAGCGCGAGACCCATCATGACGTCATCGCCTTCCTGACCAACCTCGCCGAGCATATCGGCCCGGAGGCGCGCTTTCTCCACCAGGGCATGACTTCGAGCGACGTCCTCGACACTTGCCTCGCGGTGCAGCTGAAACAGGCGGCCGACCTCCTCCTCGCCGATCTCGACGCGCTGCTCGCCGTGCTCAAGCGACGCGCCTTCGAGCACAAGACGACGCTTACCGTCGGCCGCAGCCATGGCATCCATGCCGAGCCGACGACGTTCGGGCTCAAACTCGCCGGCTTCTACGCCGAGTTCGCACGCAATCGTGAGCGCCTGACCGCTGCCCGCAACGAGATCGCCACCTGCGCCATCTCGGGCGCCATCGGCACCTTCGCCAATATCGACCCGGCGGTCGAGGCGCATGTCGCCGAGAAGCTCGGCCTCGCCGTCGAGCCGGTTTCGACCCAGGTGATCCCGCGCGACCGCCACGCCGTATTCTTCGCCATCCTCGCGGTCATCGCCGGCTCGATCGAGCGGCTAGCGATCGAGATCCGTCATCTGCAGCGTACCGAAGTGCGCGAGGCGGAGGAGTTCTTCGCGCCTGGCCAGAAGGGCTCCTCGGCGATGCCGCACAAGCGCAATCCGGTGCTGTCGGAGAACCTCACCGGTCTCGCCCGCATCGTCCGGGCCGCAGTCATTCCGGCACTGGAGAATATCGCGCTGTGGCACGAGCGCGACATCTCGCACTCCGCCGTCGAGCGCGTCTTCGCCCCCGACGCGACGATCGCGCTCGACTTCGCCCTCGCCCGCGCCACCGGCCTCGTCGACAAGATGGTGGTCTATCCGGCGCAGATGCGGCGCAACCTCGAGCAACTCGGCGGCCTCGTCGATTCGCAGCGCGTCCTGCTCGCGCTGACGCAAGCCGGGATGAGCCGCGAGGACGCCTATCGCGCGGTGCAGCGCAACGCCATGCCAGTCTGGCAGGGCGGCGGCCGCTTCCTCGACCTCCTCAAGGCCGACCCCGAGGTCACCCGATATCTCGAGCCCGCCACCCTCGAGCGCCTGTTCGACGAGGCCTACCACACCAAGCACGTCGAGACGATCTTCCGCCGGGTGTTCGGCGAGGCTTAGGCGATCCTCAGCCCTTCATGATCTGCGCCTTCGCGTCGGCGGCGCAGCGCCGAAGCTCGTCGGCGACCCGCGCGGCGTCGATTTTCACACCCTTGGCCAGGAAATCCGCAACCACCTTGTCGATCACATGGTGATCGCCCCCCTTCTCGTACTCGGTGCCGACGACGTCCGCGGCATAGGCTTGCGCCGCCGCGCCGTCGAGCCCGAGCTGCCCTGCCGCCCACAGACCGAGCAGCTTGTTGCGCCGCGCCGTCACCTTGAAGGCGAATTCCTGATCGTGCTTAAAGCGCGTCTCGAACTCCTTCTCGCGCTCGTCGAACTTGCTCATGGCTACTGCGACCCCGCCTGCGATGCGTCGGAGCATTATGGCCTGCCTCTCTACGACGCGCCATGTCATGCGCTATGATTGGTCACGCCTTCTTTGCTCGCCGAAATGGTTAAATCGTCTCCCTCAGTGGGACAGATCGATCGACATGTGCACCCTCGTCATCCTGCGCCGGCCCGAGCACCCCTGGCCGGTCGTCATTGCCGCCAACCGCGATGAGATGATCGACCGCGAGTGGCGGCCGCCTGCGCGCCACTGGCCGGATCGTCCGGAGACGGCGGGTGGGCTCGACGTGCTCGCCGGCGGCTCATGGCTCGCGGTCAACGAGCACGGCCTTGCCGCCGCCATCCTCAACCGCGTCGGCAGCCTCGGTCCGCTGGCCGGGCGGCGCTCGCGCGGCGAGCTGGTCCTCGAGGCAACCGACCATGCCGACGCGCGCGTCGCGGCGGAAGCGTTGAGCGCGCTCGAGCCGCGCTCCTACCGGCCGTTCAACCTGATCGTCGCCGATGAACGCGATGCCTACTGGCTGCGTCATGCCGATCCGACCGGCGTGATGCCGATCAGCGTCCGCCCGTTGCCGATCGGCCTCTCGATGATCACCGCCGGCGACCTCGACGACGGCGACAGCACGCGCATCCGCGACTACCTGCCGCGCTTCCGCGCGGCGCCGCCGCCTGATCCCGAGCGCGGCGACTGGGCGGCCTGGGAGGCGCTGCTGGCCTGCGCCGACGCCGACCCCGCCGCCGGACCGCGCGGCGGCATGAACTTCGCGACCCATGAGGGCTTCGCCACGGTGTCGAGCGCGGTCATCGCCCTTCCCGCCATCGGCCGCCCCGCCGTTCGCCCGATCTTCCGCTTCACCTCCCGCCGCCCGACGCCATCACCATGGCAGGAGATTAACCTATGAGGCAGGCGCCTGACGTGCCCATCATTGTCTCGCCCGCGGCTCCTTGCTATACAGCAGCGAGTGCACTTTGACTCGTCCGGCGCCGTCTCCGTAACGATCGTATCTTCGAAAAGGCCGCCATGTCCCGCCGCAGGCAGATCTACGAAGGCAAGGCCAAGGTCCTGTTCGAGGGCCCGGAGCCGGGCACCATCGTGCAGTATTTCAAGGACGATGCGTCCGCTTTCAACAACAAGAAGAAGGGCACGATCACCGGCAAGGGCGTGCTCAACAACCGCATCAGCGAATATTTGATGACCAAGCTCAACGAGATCGGCGTGCCGACTCACTTCGTGCGCCGCCTCAACATGCGCGAGCAGCTCGTCCGCGAGGTCGAGATCATCCCGATCGAGGTGATCATCCGCAATATCGCCGCCGGCGGCTTCTCGAAGCGCCTCGGCATCGCCGAAGGCACCGTGCTGCCGCGCTCGATCGTCGAATACTACTACAAGAACGACGAGCTCAACGATCCGATGGTGTCGGAGGAGCACATCACGGCCTTCGGCTGGGCCGCGACCCAGGACCTCGACGACATGATGCAGATGGCGCTCCGCATCAACGACTTCCTGACCGGGCTTTTTCTCGGCGTGCAGATCAGGCTGGTCGATTTCAAGATCGAGTTCGGCCGGCTCTATAAAGACGAGGAGATGCGCATCGTCCTCGCCGACGAGATCAGCCCCGACAATTGTCGGCTGTGGGATTTGAAAACCAACGAGAAGATGGACAAGGATCGCTTCCGCCAGGATCTCGGACAGGTCGAGGAAGCCTATCAGGAAGTCGCTCGCCGCCTCGGTATCCTCGCCGAGGGCGGCGCGGTGGACCCCAAGGGTCCCAAGGTGGTGCAGTAGGAGCGGTGTAGATCGACATGAAGGCACGTATCCACGTCACGCTGAAACCAGGCGTTCTCGATCCGCAGGGCAAGGCGATCGGCCACGCCCTCGGCAATCTCGGCTTCACCGGCGTCGGCGAGGTCCGCCAGGGCAAGTACATCGAGGTCGAGCTCGCGGAAACCGACAAGGCGCGCGCCAAGGCGACGGTCGAGGCGATGTGCCAGAAACTCCTCGCCAACACCGTCATCGAGAACTACGCGATCGAGATCTGAGCGGCGGCTCACGTTCCGGTCGCCACCCAGTACAGCAGTTTCCGCTTGCCGCCGTCTTCCACGCGCCTGCCGGCGGGAACGCCGCTATTCGCCAGAATGACCTTGCGCGATGGCTCGTTGTCCTCGTCGCAGGTCACCAGGACGCGGACAAGCCCGATCTGGCGCGCGACCGGCAGGACGAGAGCAGGCGCCCGCGTCGCATAGCCGCGCCGGCGCTTCCACGGCACGACGGCGTAGCCGACATGGCCGGAGACATGTGGCGGCAGCTCCTCGCTGCCGCGCAGGAAGCGCAGATTGATCGCGCCGCAGAAATCGCCATCCGACAGCCAGAAGAGGCGAAACGGAATGCGCGGCTTCCGGCTGCCATCCGGCTGCGGCACGGTGCCGTTTTCGTCGGTCAGATCGTGCAGCAGGGCGGCCGGATCGCGGCGCAGCAAGGCGAGCTGCTCGGGCGCGACATTGCGCTGCGTATTCGGCGACCAGCCCCGCTCGAGCGCCGCCGCGTAGCTCGCCAGCATCGCCTCGCTTGGCGCCACCAGCCGCAATTCTTCGTTCATCGCCATCTCTCCCTTGATCCGCCGGATCCGGAGGGGCGCCCGACAATGCGAAGGGCCCCGACCGTTTCCGGCGGGGCCCTCGGCGTTATACGCAGCAGCGCAACAATCAGCGCATGCGACAACCCTGCGATCCCACCGTCATGGCGTGGGTCAAGCAGCAATTCGTAAGGTTGCGTTGTCGCTTTCGCATGGCGTGACGCTAGCGAGCGCCGCGGCCGGTTGTCAACTCCGGCTCAGCCGCGCCGCTTGAAGTTCCTCCCCAGCACCATCAGCGAGAAGATCTCGAACAGCATCTGGGCGCCGACCATGGCGGTATTCGTGGTCGCGTCGTATTGCGGCGCCACCTCGACGACGTCGCCGCCGATCACGTCGATGCCCTTGAGGCCATGCAGGATCGCCTGCGCCTCGCGCGGCGTCAGCCCGCCGGTTTCGGGTGTGCCGGTGCCGGGCGCATAGACCGGGTCGAGCCCGTCGACATCGAAGGAGATATAGGTCGGCCCATCGCCGACAATCTCGCGCGCCTTGGCGATGACGCCCTCGACGCCGAGCTTGGCCATGTCCTCGATATGGATCACCGTCATGCCGCTGTCGTAGGAAAATTCCCAGAGGAACTCGGCCGGGCCGCGAATGCCGATCTGGATCGTGCGCGCCGGATCGAGCACGCCGTCGAGCACGGCAAGGCGGAAGGGCCCGCCATGATGGAATTTGGCGCCTTCATATTCGCCGGAGGTGTCACAATGCGCATCGAAATGGATGAGCCCGACCGGCCGCTTGGCGCCCAGCGACTTCAGAATCGGATAGGTCACCGAATGATCGCCGCCGACCGAGAGCGGTCGCACCCCGGCGGCTTCGATGCGCGCATAGAATGCGGCGATGTCCTCGATGCAGTGCTCGAGGCTGAAGCGCGAGCGCATCGGCACGTCACCGATATCGGCCGCCTTGCACTCGGCGAACGGCACCACCTTGAGCGCGTGGTTGTAGGGCCCGATGCGCTCGACGTCGCGCACCGCGCGCGGCCCGAGCCGGGCGCCGGCCCGGTTGGTGACGCCGAGATCCATCGGCACGCCGATGAGGGCAACATCGAGCCCGGCGAAATCGACCTTCTGCGCGGCCTCTTCCCGATAGGGGGCATCAAGCAGCGTCGACACGCCGCCATAGGGCAGTTTGCGCTGGTCCTTGCCTTGGAACACCAGCGAGACGACCTTTTTGAATTCGGGATCGAGAACATCGCTCCCCTTGCCGCCGGCATATTTCGCGCGCAGCGCGTCCAGCTTTACCTTGTCGACCATACGGGCTCCTCGAAAAGACCGTTCAACCTACTCCGCCGCACCGCCACGGAACAGAGCCGAGACGAGCGATAGCGCTAGTGCATCCTGGCGCCGAGAATCTGATAGAAGCTCAGTAGAATCTCAATGCCGATGAGGCCGATGATGTACCATTCGAGCCGAACGCTGCGCTGGTTCTGCACGAGATCGATCAGCATGCCGACGGTTTCGTTGATCAGCGCCAGCTTGCGCTCCATCGCATGGCTGCGCTCGACCAGCTCGTACTCGTCCTCGAGCCGCGCGTAGAGGCGCTCAAGCTCGGCATGGTCCCACAGCACGTCGGGTTTCTCGCCGATCTCGACGCGGCCGACCATGCGGTGCTGCGTCAGCAGCACATCGCCGATCTGGCGCAGGAGGTCGCGCGCTTGTGACCCGGTTCGCCCGCGACGCTGCAGCCGTGCGGCCAGCGGCTCGATGCGGTCGAAAGCCCCAGCGATCTTCGCCTCGTAATGCGACAGCATGAGGCTCTTCGAAAGCGCATTGGCGACGATCTGCAAGCGCTCAGGCGAGGCGTCCTTGAGGACGATGCCACCCGAGGGGTCGACCTGGTCCTCACCGCCGGGCTTGATGACGATCTGCACGGCCTCGGTCTCCGGCACCGCCGACCTTTCGCTGATCCGCGGGCCTAGAGAGCGCACGATCTCGTCCTCCTCGATCGGCGACAGGCCGACGAAGACGGCAACGCCGTAGCGGAAGAGGACTGCTATGCGGTTGTCGCCGAGACGCAGCGTCAGCGGCGAGGTATGAATCGTGTCCTCGCGCTCGAGGCCGCGAGTCTCCAGCCGCTCGCCGAGCAACAGCGCACGGGCAGGAAACGAGGTGACTCCGCTGATCGTCGTCATGTCGGCTGGCATTGCGTCCGAGCGAGCGATGGCGAGCGCCCCGGGCAACCGTTCCCGCAAGACATGTCTTGCAGGCAAGCCGTCCCGGCTTCCGGGAAGAATAGTAGCCACTTCGCCCTCCCGCCGCCATTGCAGCCGATCGCGCGCCCGTCCGATCGGTGCCAAATCGCAATGGAAATATCGCGCGTCGGCTGTGAGGCCCTTCACCTCGCCGCGAGCCGACTTGCTCTAGCGTGGCGCCAACGAAACAGCGGTCCGTCAAAATCCCGCTGATGGTGATGGCATCGAACCTGCATTGCGGAAAGGATGTGACATGAACCACGATCTCGACTTGCTGACCGGGCCCTTTCGGAGCAAGGAGGCTAAGGAGAACATCCGGCAGCAGCTTCCGCCGAGACCCCGTCGTCCGATCGATCATGCCGCCTTCCGCCGCGAGGTGTCGGCGTATTTCGAACGCCGGACAGAGCGACTCCGCATCGTCAAGACGACCGTCACGCCGCGGGGCCAGACGATCGACTGGATACCGATCGAAGCACAGCACCCCGCGGGCGTGATCGCCAGCCCGCCGCCGCTTCCGAGGCATCCGCGCGCCTGGGAGAAGCCGCATGGCGAGCAGCCGGACATTATCGCCGAGCCCGAGCTCGAGGCCGCCGGCGTCGAGCGTGGCCCGCGCGGCACCGTGCCGATCCTGCGAAAAAATCTCGCGGCGCTCGGCCACACCAAATCCCTCAAGCAGTACCTGTCAAAATCGCGCGGCCACCGCATCATGAATCTGCACGGCGCAGGCTTCGCAGCCCCTGAGGAAGGTGGTTCCCACCGCTACGCCAACTCCGGACAGCCGGTCATCTGCTTCGGCGGAGAGGGGCAGTTGAGCTGCTTCGATCCATACCTCGAATCCTCCGACGATTTCTCCCTCATCCAGATCGGGCTGTCGAACAGCGACCTCGGCTACCTGCAGACCGTCGAAGCCGGCTGGCAGGAGTTTCAGGACCTGACCGGCGACTGGGTGCCGCATCTGTTTGTCTACTACACGACGAACGGCTACTCGAACGACGACGACAACCAGGGCGGCTACAACACCGACGTCGACGGCTGGGTCCAGTACGACGACACGATCTTCCCCGGCTCGACCTTCACGCCCTACAGCACGCGCGGCGGCGACCAGCGAAAAATCACCATCAAATACCAGCTCTATCAGGGAAACTGGTGGTTCGCCTGCCAGGGACGGTGGGTCGGCTACTATCCGGCGAGCCTGTTCATGGGCAATCAGAGCGTGTTCTCGACGCTTGGCGATCATGCCGACCACATCGGCTTCTGGGGCGAGATATACGATTCCGACGACGTCTCGGGACGCACCACGAGCGATATGGGCAGTGGTTACTTCGCCGAGGCCGGCTGGACGTGGTCGGCCTACATGCACAACCTCCTGGTCCAGACCGGCCGCGACGGATCGATGGGGAATTACGACGGCACGTCGAACCTCTTCAGCAGCGATCCCGACATGTACGACATCGACGCCCACTTCAACAGCGGATCGGGTTGGGGCAGCTACGTCTATCTCGGCGGCCCGGGCGCCGGCTGAGCGTCCGCGAGTTGGCGGTGCGACCATCTCGGCGATGGTCGCACGCCGGCGCGATGAAGGACCGCGCATAACGAAGTCAATTGGTGGGGGGACGTCATGGATGTCGTCGTTGCCGGCTCGGCCAACAACTTCACCTTCTCCGTCATCGATTTCACCAACCCGGCAACGCCGACGATCGTGCAGGTCAATCCTGGTTTCGGCGGCGCCAGCACGGTCGATGCCAAGAGCAATTTCGCCGCCGTCGGCGATCTCACCGGCAGCAATGTCGCGCTATTCGACGTGACCAACCCGGCGGCGCCTGCGCTGCTCGGCTCGATCGGCACCCAGCTTGCCGGCATCGCCGCCATATCGATGGACGGGATGCGGGTGCTTGCCGGCGAGATGAACGGCCTGCGCGCCGTGCTGATCGATTTCACCACGCCAAACGCGCCAGTCATCCTCTCGACCTTCAACACCGGCATCTCCAGCATCTCGTCAATCGCCTTGTCCGGTACGCGCGCGGTCGCCGGCGGCCCAAACGACGGACAGCTCTCGGCGATCGACTATTCGAACCCCAACAATCCGACGAAGAAACTGTTCGATCCCGGCCTCGGCGGTGGGTTGACGGTCGACCTCGACGGCACGATGTGCGCTGCCGGCGACCAGAACGGCTTTCAGGTCGCACTGATCGATATCAGCGGCACGCCAACCAAGGTCGGGACCGCCAACACCTCGTTGGGATCGATCTCATCGGTCAGCATCGTCGGTTCGCGCGTCGCGGCCAGCTCGCCGAACGACGTCAACATCGCCCTCATCGACTTCACCAATCCGAATAATCCCACGGTCGCCAATTTCAACCCGGGACTCAATGGCGGTTCCTCTCTCAAGCGAACCACGAACCGGTTGGCCGCCGGCGACATTCTTGGCCAGGGCGTCAAATTATTCAGCCTCGCGGGCAATACCGCGACGCTGCTCGGCAGCGCCAATAGCGGCATCAACTCGATCGGCAGCGTCGCCTTCACCAGCTTCCCGGGGAACGTGCCGCCGCCGACCAAGCCGAAGATGCAGGTCTCGCAGAATTCCTTCGCCTTCGGCTCGGTCGCCGTCTGCCAGAGCGGCAGCCAGACCCTGACGATCAAGAACATCGGCAACGCGACGCTGAAGATAACCTCGATCACCGCACCGGCGCCGTTCAGCGCCGGCCCGTCGGGCGCCAACAACATCGCGCCGGGCGGCTCGCTCTCGGTCACCGTCAAGTTCACGCCGACCGCCGTGGTCTCGTCGAACGCGACACTCACCATCGCCAGCAACGATCCGACGACGCCCTCGCTCGGCCTGCCGCTGAGCGGCACCGGAACACCGACCCCGCCGGCCAAGATCGCTGTCGACCAGTCGTCGATGCCCTTCGGCGCCTGCCTGGTCAACTGTTTCATCGGCAAGCGGATCACCATCACCAATCTTAGCCCCTGCTTGCCGCTGACGGTGAATTCGCTGTCGACCGCCGACACCGTGTTCCCGATCACCGCAAACGATCCGACGACGCTGCCCTCGACCACCTCGCTCGGTCCGGTCACCATCCCCGGCGGCGGCAGCGCGCGGTTTGTCGTTGTCTTCGCGCCGACGACCACCGGCCCGTTCTCCGCCACGCTGACTATCAAGAGCAACGATCCGACCAACCCGACAGTGCCGATTCTGCTCAGCGGCACCGGCGTGCTGGCCAAGGCGACCTCGATCGACCTCGTGCTCGACACCTCGGGCAGCATGGGTGATCCGGCCCCGGGCGGCACCAAGATCGATGCGCTGAAGAGCGCCGTCGGCCTGTTCGTCGATCTGCTGCCGGACAGTCAGGGTGACTTCATCGGCGGCGTCACTTTCAGCGACCAGGCTGATGTTCTCCTCGACTATGCCGCCGTCGATGCGGCCGAGAAGGCGACGGTAAAAGCCGCCGTCGCCCCGCTGACGCCGGCGGGCGCAACGAGTATCGGCTCCGGGCTCAATCTTGGCTTCGATCAGATCATCTTTCATGCCCAAACGCCGCGCAAGGTACTGCTCGTCTTCACCGATGGGATGGAAAACACGTGGCCGATGATCGCCGACGTCGAGACCCCGATCCTGCAGTCCGGGCTCGAAATCTACGCTGTCGGGTTGGGCTCCGGCGCCGAGATTGACGCCAACAAGCTCAACCAGCTCGCCGCCACCTCGAACGGCAAGTTTTTCGCCAGCGATGACACGCTGATCCTGCGCAAGAACTTCGTTCAGGTCCTCGCCGATGCATTCCGCATGAACATGGCGGCGGACCCGGTGCTGACCATCGCGCAGGGCCAGACGATCGACGTCAAGGTGGCGGTCACGCGCTGCGAGAGCCGGCTCCGCTTCGTCTGTGCCTGGGACGATCTGGACCAGCAGCTGGACCTCACGGTGATCGCTCCCGACGGCACCACGTTCCGACCGAACTCACCGAGCTCCAACCGCCTCGTCAGCTATGTCGCGCAGCCGGGTTATGCCTTCTACAATCTGGCGGTCCCGCCGCTCGACGACAGCGACCGGATCGCACCGCTGGTGATCGGCACCTGGACGATGCGGGTCGGCGCCACAAAGTTACAAGTGGCCCAGGAGCGGTTCACCACCTCGCTGGTGGTGGACACCGAGATCGAGATGGTGACGCATGTCAATCCGGCCGCCACCGCTGCCGCCAGCCAGATCGCGGTCACCATCCTGCACGCCGGTGTTCCGGTTCCCGGCGCGACGGTCAAGGTCGTCTTCGGCGCTCCGACGATCAGTGCCCAGAAGCTGATCTGCAAGAGCCGTG
>WNFD01010132.1_pt1 | contig 12615 bp, 16 predicted proteins | sample 5400491 | NCBI WGS metagenome assembly WNFD01 (sample SAMN13153343, study PRJNA577476) | soil metagenome | isolation source: 120 cm saprolite under Douglas fir tree site 2 hole 2 replicate 2 | place: USA:California | collected 2015-04-18 | reverse complement strand
CCCGGATTTGATCGCCGCTATCAACCAGTACATCCAAACCCACAATCAGAATCCCAAGGTTTTCGTCTGGAGCGCATCTGTAGAACGAATTATGGGCAAAATCGCCAAATGTAAAGAAGCGTTGGAGACACTACACTAGCGGAATCCGATGCCGCCGCGAGCAACGAAGTGCTCGCCAGAAAAAAACGCTTGGGGAACCAATCGCAGATCACGATCGAAAAGTACCCAAGAATTGTGTTTGGTGTGGACGTCGCCCTCGAAAGAGTGGTGAGCTGGCTGCGCCGTCCGCGCTCCGTGCGCCTGGCCATGATCCGCCAAGCGTGTCTTGATGAAAAGGAATTGGCGCCGTCCAAAGAAGTGGGCGAAGTTCTCCGAAGAGCGAATATTCAGGGGATCCGATTTCCAAGCGTTGCCGGAGAAGGACGAAACCTGATCGTTTACTTAGCCAATTCCGACTCCGGTGCCCTCACTTTGCGTAACGTCGATCAACTGAAGAAGAAAATCGCAGAATTTTTAAGGTTTTGAGTCTAACTGAGAATGTCACATTAGGTATTGTTGATCCTAACCGCCGATATTCTGCGGTGCTTGCTGCGTGATGGACGCCTAGATTCAAACCAAACGCTTTGGTTCCAACGCAGGGATTCAGAATGCTAGAACAACTTGTATCGGCTGACTTTGAAAATCCGAGACCTAGTGCCGCACTAGGTGCTCAAGACTGCTCGCCTATCGGACGCGGATTGTCGATCACAGAGCTGAGTCAGCCAAGTGCCGTCGCTTTTCGCCTCGTCCGGCTTGCCTGGGGATGCACCTTTATGAATTACTTTTGGCTCAAGAAACAGCGTGAGACGCTAGGAACGGAACCGACTGGCTCGTGAATTACCTTCGCAAACTTATGGGAGACAAACCCGCGGTGCTCGAAGCTCGACGCCCCTTATGCCGGCTGCGAATGAGAAGTGCGGCCGTCACCGTCCCAATCCCGTCAAGAGCGCGTGCCAGAGTTCTCGTATATGGGTGAGCCGGAGCTGCAAAACGTTTCTTCGGTGGTCTAGTTTGAGCGGGGAGCATTGCCGAGTCCCAGGCTAGCGACCAGACCATAATGGCGATCGCCTTCAACGTCTTGCCCAGGCTTCGGCACTATGGGCACGTCCGAATGGAGGCTAAGCATAAGGCCCTGGCTGCTCTTTCAAACAGCGAGTCAGAGGACGGTTATGTCACCAACAGTCGTCAATTGGCCGCATGCCAAAATGCCTTCTCCCAAGTGATTCAAATAATGGTGAATGTTCCGCGAGGGGGCTTTTAGCTCGCCAAAAGGTCCATCGTTGCAAGGAACTCGTGCAAAGGATCGCAATCCACCAGAACCCTTTCGTGGGTGATCGTCAGCGGCACTTTGACCGCGAAAATGAATTCGTCGGGCGTTCGAGCATTCCAGTTAGCGACGGAGCGGGTGGAGGGGCAAGCATAAAAGGTCGTGTCGACTTCCACGGTAGGAAAGCGCTGTGCGTAGTCTCTCACACCGTCGAAGTGATGGCGGCGACGCTGTATGAAGCGGTCGCGCGCGGTGTCGCGGCTTTGCGCGGCAACGAGTGGGTAGCCGGAATCGCGCAAGGTCCAAGCGTGGTGAAGGTATCGGTTGCCGACGTGCGCGTCGAGCATGAAGTGAAGTTCTTGGAGTTTCTGAAGTGGCTCGATCGACCACCGCGTTCGCCCAGAGACGTGAGCGCTCGGCGTGAAATTCGCTCCATCCTGGGTATGCCGGTGGGGCGGTAGAAACGACGAAGGACGTTGGGCTGTGTGGGAACGGGGCGCTTCGGCTTCGGTAGCCACTACGCCGGGGGCCCAGAAGCATGGAATGGCATTGTAGCCCGACACAAGAATAAGGATATGGGCGCCGCGGACTGCGTGTGACAGGTCCTTCGTCCTTGCCATGTGGCTGGACAGCCTTCGCCTCATTCTTAGCGCAACGATCTTGCCTCGAACGATAGAAGCTTCGGACGAGGTAGCCCCCCCAACCTTGACATTCTCCATTCAAAGCGAATCGCCAGAGATCGTCCGGGCACTCATAGTCCGGTGCCCAGCTCGAGTATTTAGCATGAAGATTGAAGTAGCGGACTTCAGTCTAGTCAGATTCCCTTAGACATCGAGCGAGTCATATACATACTGGGTACCGACATCGAGCACATCGGCCGGGGTGGTCGGAGGCGAAAGCTATGACGCTAACTCGTCATTGATGCGGTGGCCCTTAAGGTTATTTGACGCGTTCGCAGCGGGCGCGTAGACGCGTCCATGCTTTTGCATCCAAGCTTCCCAGATGCGATCCACGTTACAATGATTCAGGAAGAAGACAGGGTCATTGGGTGAAGACGCCGGGCTCATGTCGCCTCCGACCCAAACGTGCACCCGATTGTGCAATCCAGGACCGGTCGTCCCTACCCATCCTTCAACTTGATTGCGAAAACCAGAGGAACTGACCGTCCAGGGCGGTCCGTCATAGAGTGACAATTTCAGCGCACCGGCGGTATCTGTTCTGTTTGGAAGGGTGTCGATGTCGTGGCCCAAATCACGCGCGAGGCCGCGTTTGAACTGCTGTAAATTGCCGTTCGAGTCTGTATCGATTCGCACGCAAAACGAGGAGCTATCACTCGGGTCGAACACAAATGGGCCTGAGCTTATGGGATCGCCGGAACCGCCGATGCCGTCTTTCGTCCAGAGCGCCGATTTCAGTTGCTCCTGAGGAGAACCTTCTCCGTCCGTCGCCCAATCCCAATAGGGCAACGCAAAATCACTCTTCTTGAGGACCCGCTGGAGATTTAGTTCCAGCTGCCGCAGCATAAATCGATGCCATGCGGGGAAGACGGGACCCCGGTGGGCGGCATTCCGGCCCTCGGGATTATTTTGTGATGGCGTCATCGTCATCATCGCATTCACGTGCCAAACCACAAAAAGATCGTAGGTGCTGACCTTCTCGACAGAACCGGCAATCCCTAGGTCCTTGGTGGTCGGCCCAGTGAATTCATTCTTGAGCTTTTTGACTCCATCGCAGTAGTCCGCAAGAGCGGTTGCGTCCTTGAGAGCGTTCGCGCGAGTAATACTCATAATTTCTCCAACTCTAGAGGTTTGGCTTCCTCTACCGCGGTTTGGACCTAGATTTATTCGACTTCGAAGATTTTGCGGCTTTGGTGGCGGGCATTTTCATTCCGCCCATGGACCCACCCTTGCTGCCGCGATGGGGAGAACTAGGCGCAGCTTTCTTTTCAAAGTCCTCTGGAAAGTTATCAATGAGCGCCCGGGCCAGTTCCACGGCGGAGTCGAAGCTGTGGTTTGGCAAACCGTGATATTGCACTTGGCCGAGGTTGGTGAGCATGATGTGCCCGGTTACGACTTGGCCATCGATGGTTATCTCATATCTCGTTTTCCATGCATCATGCTTTTCATGGACGAAGACTTGGCTAGTTTCCGGGCGTTCTGCTTTACGTATTTGGCGATAGATTCTGCCGTGGGTAAAAACTCTCGTTGTGTCGTCATCGGTTCCTCTCCTGTCGGGCAGGCCAGCGATCTCAATAGGATGTCAGGTGATGCTTATGAAGCTATCAGAGTTTGTCACCAATCCTTCCGGATCTAGCCGTTCTCTTTCTGGCGGGGCGGAAAGAACGCCCGCTTCACCCAAGCGATCAAAGCGAGATTGCCAGCCCCTAGCAGTGCCGCGGGAATCGGATATTTATCGACCGTCTCGAGAACGTTCTGGCGAACGACGCTGCCATGTCGCAGAGCGCGCCCCTTGCCGGAAGCACTGATCTGCAGCTGATTCTGATTGATGCCAAAAAAGGACACCGTCAAGCGGTCGTGTTTCTCGCCTCGGGCCTCAAAGGTCGGCGGATCAGCGGCCATGCCGGTTTTGGGGTCCAGGGAACGGATGGCGATGCCCCCCGACAGGAACTGGTCGTTGGCTGAGGCGCCAAAGCTGAGCAGAGCGATCGCGGAACTCCTGGTTTTCCAGGTGCTGGTGTGCTCGGTGAGATTTCGCCAATGGAATCGGAAAGATTCGCCGGCCGGCACACGGATCTTGATCGGCAGGAATCCTTGGGTGGACTGTTTCCATTCACCCACCGACAACCCTACTTTGCATGGCGACATCCCAGTCTGAAAGGCACCTTGCGGAGTGAGCGTGACCAAGCCATCGGTCCCGATAAGGCGAACCCCGAGCGCTCGGTAGTCGCTCGAAATATCGTCCCCGTTCTGCGAAAACTCGACGCTAGAAAATGGCCCGCCGACAGGTTCCACTCGGAGTTTGGTGGCGCAAGAGCCGGAGCCGACGTTACTGGTCAGGTGCGCAATGACCCCGGATGTGGTCGGCGCCACGACCTGCAACGACTTCAGTGCTGCGACGGTTGAATCAGCGAGTTGAGCATTGTCGAAGAAAGCATCGAGCAGCACTTTTTCCGACTCGCTCGGCTGTGCATATTCAAACAGAAAGGAATCGCCAGTCGCAGCTACGGGGTTTGCGAAGGCCACGATCTCGTCTCTCGACCGCACCGTGGCCGGGAACTGTCCGGTGACCTCGGACACGGGAACGTTGACCAACATCCATTCCACCGCCACCGCCGGAAGCAGAGCGGCAACCGAGAGGATCTTGGTGGCCAGACTTGTGTTCAGGAACGATTTCACCGATTTGCTCCTGAAATTCTAGGGAACTGATTCCGTCCCGCCAGTCGGTTTGCTTGATGCTGGCAGGCTCACTCCACCGCGACGATCGTTTCCGATAGAGCCGTCACAAAGTCGCCGCCGTGATCCCTGCTGCGCCAAGCGCGCACCTGCAGAATGTGCTGTCCGGTCGGAGCTACTAGCCACTGTTTCACTTCTGGGCTGAAGTTCTTGACCAGGTCTTCGGTCTTGATGCTTCCGTCCCAGTCGCCGTTCTTCATATGATTTTGTGCAATGCTCCCCATGGCCTTCTTGTTTACGGCAGCCGCCAGGATCTCTCCGCTCCGCGATTTGGCCAAACGCACGAACGAGACTTCGGTGTCGTCAAAATCCGAGATGGAGTGATAGGTAAATTGCGCTTTCTCGTGACCGAGGTGGATGCTGGAGGGCGCAAAACCAACCTGATCGATGCCGATGGACCCTACGGCCTTTGGTCCGGCGGCAATTCCGTGGATATGGATGTGAGAGGGCATCACGCGGCCTACGCTGTCATCAAGGGTTTGCACGAGGTACTGCGAGACGCGCAGCTCTGCGCCGACTGAAGGTGGGATCTGGAGCTTGCTCACCCAGTGCCCTTTCTTTCCCTCCAACCGATAGATGAGCGGTGTTTGGCCTTCCGGGGAGATGACGACTAGCAGCAGGCTATCCTGTTCCAGCGCATAATCGATCGCCACCGGCCAGCTGCCTCGCGAGAAGCCCATCACCGACAGCGAGCTCAGTCCAAAGACAGCGGGCAGTTGCGGTCCATACCGGTCGAGGAGTTCGGCACGGGACTCCGACGAGCCCATGGGCATCTCCTGGGAGCCAAAGGAACAGTTCGAGAAGGCCGGGAACTGCGGCATGACAATCACGCGCGTTGGCTCTGCGCCCCCAGTGGCCTGCCCGTCGCGCGACGGCGCCCGCGCGTAGGTCTCGCTGTATTGCGCGCACGCCGGTAGGGCGAGGAAAGCGGCGCTCGACAGCAGGATTGTAGAGGACGCTAACAAGAGATTGCGGAGAAATGGGCAGGGCACGGGTGTTCTCCTCAATTCGCAGTATGTAAAATCGAGTTTGGCAGTTATCTACAAACGCTACTGCGAAACTACTACCGTTACAAGAAGTAAAGCGGTACCGGCGCGAAAATAGGCTCCGGCATTGCCAGTCCGCTTAGAGAATAGTGTCTTTCAGGGTCATCTCGTTTCATTGCAGAGATCTTGCGCTCTTTTTTTCTAGCCAGGCTGTAACGATCGCCTAACTTGTCTCACTATTGCAATAAGCTGCCGAAAGGTCGGATTCATCCCGAGGTAACCAGTTTCAGCAAGGTGTCTTACGGACGCGGCTGGGCCAGATTTGCGCTCGGATCGTTCGTCCATTGTGGGAGCGACAACGTGCATTCGTTAGCGGAACTGACGTATTGCGAAGTCCTGGCCTTCCTTATGGCGCTCTTTGCGGTGGTTTGTGTCCAGCTGCTGTCTGGGCAGATCAACACGCGGGGTCTATTCACGGGCCACAAGGGAGACGGGACTGAATATTTCAGCCCGGAACGCGTGCAGCTGTTGCTGTTCACACTCGGAGCCGCCTTCCAGTTTCTGTCGAGCGTCTTGCGGGATCCGACCAAATTTCCGGTCGTTTCTGACACTTGGATTGTGGTACTGGGCGGCAGTCACTTGTTGTATCTCGGTGGGAAGCTGGGTGCTTTTTTTCTGGGCAAATCTTAAGCGGTCTCGGTAGGAGGAGAAAATGTCAAACTCGCTTGAGTTGGTCATCGGGTACTTGGTGTGCGGCGTGGTGGGGCTCTTTGCCGTGGCGGTTTTCTGGATGATTTTACAGGGCAAGATCAACCTGGATCTTCTGATTAGCGAAAAAACCGGCGAGGCCAGCATGTCGCGGTTTCAACTGCTGATCTTCACATTCGTCATCGTCCTCAGCTTTTTTCTCATCGTCGTTTCGAGCGCCGGTTTGCACGGGGGAACCGCAGGGCAGGCCGCGAAGCCGATGCTGCCGGACGTTCCTGGAGGTGTTCTTGCATTGCTAGGCATTAGCGCCAGCTCTTACACCGTAAGCAAGGCCATTCAAATGGCCAACAAGCCCGGGACGGAGAATCCGCCCGCCCCGCCGAATCCGCCGGCGCCGCAAAATCAGCCTGGGCCCGCAGGCCAGGCTGGGTGAGGCAGCCATGCCCAAAAGGAATTCGCTCGCTCATGCAGTGGCCGTCCTGCCCTTGGCCATCGGCCTGGCCATGAATGGCGTTGGCGCAAAGGATCAAGCGACGCACAGCACGACGACGGCGGCGGCCTTCTGCACTCAATTCGACATCGACGGAACGGCTTCGGAGTCTCTCGCTGCAGAGGGCGCGACCCCATCAAGCGCTTGCAAGACGCGAGTCAAGAATGGATTTCTCTTACCCGATTCCGCTTGCACACCGGGAGCGGTGAATCCGACCGTCACCACCGAGATACTACAGGATCCGAGCTTTCGTACGGCTTGCGTCCGCGGCCATGCTTCCTCGAGCGCCCAGAAGAATCAGACTTACGACCTCTACGCGATTCCGCATCCGGATCACAATACGGGACAGACCCAGGTCTGCGAACTCGACCATCTGATCTCGCTGGAGCTTGGCGGTGCGGACACTGTCGATAACATCTGGCCGCAGTGTGGTCCAGACGGTGTGGCGCTCTCCGAACGCTTCTTCAAACGCAAAGACGCCGTCGAAAACTTCCTGGCCAAACAAGTGCGGGAAGGCAAGATGTCGCTGGCGGACGCGCAGAAGGGGATCGCGACCGATTGGACTCAGTTTCTCGCGGCATCGGAAGGTTGCGAAGGAGCGGCTTGCGAATGATTTCCACGCGAGGGAATACCCGAGTGACCAGATCTACGTATTTGGCTTCAGCCGCGGAGCCTACAAGGCGCGCGCCTTATGCGGAATGCTGCGCACGGTCGGCTTGCTCGGACGGAACAACGAAGGGTTGATTCCTTTTGCCATCCGCATGATCAAGAAGAAAAACATCGACTTTGCGGTGGCGGCCGATTTCAAAAAGACCTTTTCGCAAGAATGCAAGCCGCACTTTGTGGGAGTCTGGGACACGGTCTGCTCGCTCGGATGGGTCTATGATCCTGTGCATTTTCCTTTCACCCGGCTTATGCAAAATCCGGACTTACACTTCGTTCGTCACGCGATGTCGATCGACGAGCGGAGAGCCTTCTTCCGGCAGAACCTGTTTGGTCCGCCGCACGACGCGAGCCAGAACGTAGAGGAGGTTTGGTTTGCGGACGTGCATTCCGATGTTGGCGGGAGCTATTCGGAGCCGGAAAGTCAGCTGTCGAAGATTGCGCTGCAGTGGATGCTGGACGAAGCGGAGGCAGCCGGTTTGCAGGTAGATCCTGGACGAAAGGCCGACATCCTCGGAGGAAAGCCACCTTACGTCGCGCCCGACCCGCGCGGTCCGAAGCATGAATCCCTGCGAGGCTTGTGGTGGATCGCTGAATTCTGGCCAAAGATCGCGCACCAGAAAGACAGCATTGGCGCGTGGCGCTCCTCGATCTGGTTCAACTTGGCCGGCGCCGCTTTATTGCGCCAGGTTGTTTCGTGCATTCTTCGGTCGAGCAACGAATCAGGGACGGGAGTCTTCGCTACGAACCGCGCAATCTTCCGGCCGACCGGCAAGTGCTGCCATAACAGATGGAAGTCGTGCACCAAGGGTTGGCTGGGAGCGTGGTCAATCGTTGTCTTGGACGAAACGGTTTGTACTCGGGCGCCACTACTTTGCGTGATGCCCATGGGAGACGTGTATGACGGCCGGATTGGATAACCTAAAGCACATCGTTGTGTTGATGATGGAGAACCGCTCGTTCGATCACATGCTGGGCTCGCTGAAGGCGATCGATCCACGGATCGATGGAGTCACCGATCAAATGAGCAATTCGGATACGACCGGCGCAGCCGTCAAACCCGAGCCACTGGCGGATTTTCAGGGGCAGCTCAACCCTGACCCCGACCACCATTTTCCAGCGGTGGACCTGCAAATTTTCGACGGAGACAAGAGCCCAGGAAGAGCCCCGAATATGCAAGGGTTCGTGAAGAGCTACTTCAATCAGCGACGCGATGTCGCGCATTCACAGAAGATCATGTACTACTTCAAGAAAGACGACCTGCCGGTGCTGACCACTTTGGCGCTCGAATTTGCGGTGTTCAACCGCTGGTTTGCTTCGATTCCCGGACCGACGATCTGCAATCGTGCCTTTGCTCACTATGGAACGTCGTTCGGTCGGGTCGATATGAATCCCTTTGACATCATCGAGCCGGTCAAAAGCATTTACACACGTCTGATCAATGCAACTCCGAAACATACCGCCAAGGTCTACTATTACGATACGACCAGTTCCACGATGGAAGTCGTAAACCTGCTGCAGAACCAACCGGAACTGTTTGGCACCTACAAGCAGTTTCTGAGCGATTGCGACCAGGGAAGCCTGCCCGAGTATTCCTTCGTCGAGCCAAATTACAACGACCACGAAACCGACAGTGGAGAAGAAGTAGCCAGCGATCAGCACCCTGACCATGACGTGCAAGCTGGTGAGTTCTTGATCGCCGAAGTATATATGCGGATCAAGCGAAACCCGGCCCTCTGGCGAAGCACCGCGCTGCTGGTGGTTTATGACGAACATGGAGGGATCTTTGATCATGTCCCTCCTCCCTCCTGCACCGCAGATCAATTTACCGCTTCGGCGAACAGCACCGGGACCGGGACGGAGTTTAAGTTCGATCGACTCGGGGTTCGCGTTCCGGCCGTCCTTATCTCTCCGTGGATCCCGAAGAATACCGTCGTGGACCGGGTCTTCGATCACGCTTCGATTCCCGCGACGATTACTAGGTTTTTCTTGAACGACGACGCGAAACGGTCTCCGCGCGAAATCCATGCTGACGTGTTCATCGAACCCAACGCCGCACCCATCGATCCGCAAAGGAATCTGCTTTCACTCGATACCATGCGGACGGATTGCCCGGAGTTCGATGTTTAGGAACAGGAGCCAACGGGAGCCGACAAATATGACCATCATTCATGTGCCTAAGCCTTCGAAGAAAGCGATGAATCCTCACCGGCCGGTATCTGGTTTGCTCTCGGCGCAGATCCAGCACTTGCAGCATGCGGAACGGCGCCTGCCCCTCGCTTATCGCTCGAAGATCTACACTCACGCAATTCGAACCGAAGGCGAAGCGGCACGCTACATCTGCGAGGTGACCGAGGCCATTCATCATGCGCACGAGGACGCGGCGAGGCAACGCACGAAGTCCACAGGCCGCGCAAAGAACAAGAAAAGGGAAACCCGGGCCAAGCCCAAAAAGGGAAGGCCCTCTTGAACCCGCGAATGTCGTTCGGTTTGCTATTGGTGCTCCTGGGTGCGTCGTTCGTTTCGGCTCAAGAAACCCCGCTCGGGGCAGAGTGGCGCCGCGAGAGGGAACGTATTTCAGATGCGTGCGGAGCGTTCAGTTTCGGCTCGGTGCCCGGTTGTGCCTACACCCTTTTTACCGACCATCCCTTTCACATAGCCGCCGGCAGTCTGCCCCCGCAAAACGGATTCGGATTGGGAGCGGCCTTCGTATGGTCGAAAAACACTGCGAACTGGCGTTTGAGTTGGGACGTGGACGCTACCGGCGCGACGAGCGCCGGCTGGCGCGCAGGCGGATACATGACCATGGTTCACACCCCGCATAGCGGGAAAACTCCGATCAAGGTTGTGACGCCGAATCCAGGTGGAACGCCAGCTGAAGAATCAAAACCAGAAGGGGTACGAGAGGAAGGAGCAAAGGAGAAAGGGGAGGCGAGTTTCACTCATCCGTACACTGTCTTCAATTTCTACGCGCAATCGATTTCGCTGAACAAGTTGTACTTCTTTGGTTTAGGCAATGACTCTTCGTTCGCGGGGAAGTCCGTTTACGGAATGAGTCAGACCATCGTTGGCGGCAGCGCGATCAAGCCCGTTTTTGAGTGGCAAGCGATTCGAAAGCTGAATCTTGCGCTGCTGGGAGAGATCAATGGATGCTTTGTCGATCTCCGCGGAGAACATGGGCAGTCCGTGCCTTCGATTGAGGCAATCTACACGAATACAACCGCGCCTGGCTTGGGCAATCAGCCAGGATTTGTTCAGTTGGGCGAAGGAGCCCGGATCAAACCGAGCTTCGGGAACTTCGAACTGAATTACCTAGGTAAGTTTCAGCAATACTTTGCACCGTCGGATTCGCATAGCTCCTTTCTGCGGTGGACGGTCGATCTGAACCACACCTACTATCTGCACGGATACACGCAGCCAGGGCTCAACGCGGGGACCGTTGGTCCAGATTCCTGCGCCCCATCTGGCGACGACTGCCCAAAGATTCCGCGTACACTAAATGTCAGCGGCTCGTTGGGCGTGCGGTTACTCATTTCCGAATCCATCAATTCGGCCAGCAGCGCGGTTCCGTTCTATTTTCAACAGACCTTAGGTGGGCAAGACATCAACAGCGCACTGTCGCTCGGAAGCTGTCAGGACTATCGATTCCGTGCCCCCAACATTCTGCTCTTGCAGGAAACGTTCGAGCATTCGATCTGGGGCCCCTTTGGTTTTAAATTCACGGCGGATCAGGGTCGGGTGGCCGTGACCCGCGGCGATTTGGGCTTCAGCCATTTGAAGCACAGCTTCGCCACCGGGCTGACGCTCCGAGCGGGTGCGTTTCCGATGGTGTCACTTCTGTTTGCCTGGGGAGGGCATGAAGGGCAACACACCGTCGCCAACATGAATACTTCGCTCTTGGGCGGTTCCGCGAAGCCCTCCTTGTACTAGCCGTTGGTTGTTATAGGGCGAATTTCTTGTTTCTGGTACGTCGGTCACTTGATTTGTAATTGACTACTTTCTGACTATACAGTACCGTACGGCGCAGCCATATACTATGAACAATACGGAACGCTTGTTTCTACAAACTCTACCGCGCTGGTCCGGCGTGTCGGTCATTTCGATCGCCGAGAAACTGAGCGATCTGTGGATTCGCGGAGAGAGCGCCGGGCACCATTCCGGCGTTCCTTACGATCAAGATGGGATCGACCGCCTGCGAAGCGAGATTCTTCACGACTTCACGTCAACGCCTTCGGTGCCAGCCTTTAAACCCGCAGGGCCAATTCAGACCGTGGACGACCTCGATTCCGACGTGCAACGCCGCCAGCAAAAGCCTATGCCGGCCATCGGTAAATTCCTCTCCGAGGTTTTGCCAAAGGAAGAACTGGCCATAGTAAAGAAACGTTGGATGGTCGGCGCGAGCGAAATCACAGGAAAGTCGAAAAAGAAGAAGCCGACTGCCAAGGCGAAGTTGTGACGAGCATGCGAGTCCGGGCGATATTGATTAGTTGCCTCATGGCTTTTGGTCTTTTCGCTTCTCTTTCTTGCATTGCAGCTCCATCGAAGATCTGCGCAACCAGGGTCGACCTCAAAATCGTTGCCCGCGACGTTGCATGGCTTTCTTGCGACAGCGGACTGCGCGGATTGGACGCCGCTGGAGAGCTTTTCGATGTATCTGGCAGAGATGACGATCCGACCGCACCAGCCCTGGCGATCCCAGGCGTGGTTACTATCCGCTTGACTCCGAATACCCTCTTGCACTATTCCGAGGTGCACTTTCCTTCGGACTTGCAGCATAACAAGAACTACGTTCTCAAAATCGTTCCATCGAACATCAGCAGTGTGGTCCCTCCGGAACCCGGTCCGGGAGCGGAAGGATGGGCGCCACTTTACGTATCCTTTAGCACCAAGGCGACGACGGTTTTAACTAACGGCAAGGATCCCGCGGAAACGGGAAGCGAGTTTGTCCTCACTTCGGATATCGGCTTTGCTGCCTGCGCGCAGCAGAAACCCACCATCGAAGAAATACTTCCGCTGCTCAAAGCAAAGCCGCACCCCGCCGTTTTGCGC
>WNFD01005544.1_pt1 | contig 12619 bp, 10 predicted proteins | sample 5400491 | NCBI WGS metagenome assembly WNFD01 (sample SAMN13153343, study PRJNA577476) | soil metagenome | isolation source: 120 cm saprolite under Douglas fir tree site 2 hole 2 replicate 2 | place: USA:California | collected 2015-04-18 | reverse complement strand
CTTCGCAGATGAAGCTGTGGCTGGAGATTTTGCAGCGGCGGCCCACACGGGCATTTTTCTGGATTTCGACGAATGCACCGATTTTCGTTTCGTCACCTACTTCGCATCCATACAGATTGATGAACTGCGAAAGTTTGACGCCTTTCCCGAGTTTCACGCTCGGAGCAACGCAAAGGAAATCACTCACAGTGTCACCGCCTCCCCGCGGTTTCGCACCGAACGATCGGCTGCTTCCAGAATGCGGACGACACGCAGGCCGGCCATGCCATCATTGAACGGCTTGGTGTTTTCTTCGATGCAATTCAAACAATAAGCTGTCTCGGCACGCAGTGCTTCGATCTGTTCTATTTGCGGTGCCCACATGTCACCGGAACGATAACTCACCAGCAACTGGTGCAGGTTGCTAGGATTCGTGGACATGCTCACACCCTTGTCATAGATCTTAATCTTTTCGTCGGCCTCCAGATCGTTCCACACCAGCATTTTCTTTTCGCCGCCGATTAACGTTGTGCGGACTTTCACGGGCGAGAGCCAGTTCACGTTGATGTGTGCAATGATGCGGTTTGGGAAATAGACCGTGATAAAAGCAATGTCTTCGACGCCGTTCAGATGTTTTTCGCCGGTTGCCACAACAGCTTCGGGCTTTCTCCTTATGACGTGGTCCATGATCGAAAGATCGTGGGGTGCCAGATCCCAGATCACATTCACATCGTGCTGAAACAACCCGAGGTTTACGCGCAATGAATCGTAGTAGTAGAGATCACCGAGTTCGCCCTGATCCACCAACTGACGGATCTTCTTCATCGCGCCGGTGAACAGGAAGGTGTGGTCCACCATGATTTGCAGGTTCTTGCGGTCGGCCAACTCAATCAGTTCCTCGGCCTGGACCACGTTGCACGTGAACGGCTTTTCAACAAAAACGTGCTTGCCATTTTCGAGTCCTGCTTTGGCCAGCTCGAAGTGAGTCCATACCGGAGTCACCACTGCCACAAGATCAATCTTCGAAGATTTCAGAACTTCCATCGGGTCTGTGGTAAAGGGAATACCAGGATGAGCCTTACGCAAGCGCTGTTCTGTCTGCGGATTTTTGTCCGCGACAAGAACGACCTCGGAAGATTCATGTGTATGGAAATTGCGAACGACGTTTGGTCCCCAATACCCGTAACCGATGACACCGATCCGAACCATTAAGCCTCCTAAGTGCTTTTTTTCATCAGGGCGGCCCGACTCTCAAGATGTTGGCTGCGACTAGGTGTTTTTCTCGAGGTGTGGATTTGTTGGCAACCCGGGACGGGGAGCCGCGGGACAACTCAGAAAGGTTTCGTTAGGTGTTAGAGTCTTCTGGAATTCGGTTGACGTTTCAGTGAGCGCCGTCTCCAGAGATCACTGCCGCTGGAGTCCGAAGAAGAATTTCCAAGTCCAACCAGAGCGACCATGCCCGGGCATACTTCAGATCCAGGCGTACCATATCGTCAAATCGCGTGCGGCTGCGACCTTCCACTTGCCACAGTCCGGTGATACCCGGCTTGATTTCCAACACGCGACGCCGGTGCCAAGTGTCATATGCTTCGAACTCGTACTCGAGCGGAGGGCGCGGGCCCACCAATGACATGTCGCCCATCAGCACATTCCAAAACTGGGGGAGTTCATCCAAGCTCGTCTTGCGCAGAATGCTGCCGATGGGAGTGATCCGAGCATCTTTCTGAATCTTGAAGGTTGGAGTGGTGCCGTTGGCGTTCGAAGAAGAAACCCATCCGGCGATGAAACGACTCACGTACTCCTGGTGAATCTTGCTGTCGCAATTCTTCCACATGGAGCGAAACTTCAAAAAGCGGAATTTCTTGCCGTATTGGCCCAAGCGCTCCTGGCTGAATAGAACGGGACCTTTCGAGGTTGCCTTAATAGCTAAGACGATGATCGCGAACAAGGGCAAAAGCACAATCAACGCAAACGCGCTGCCAGCGATGTCCATTGCCCGCTTGAATCCAAGGGCAAGCTTGCGGGAGGATTTCCTCCTCGAAAGTTCGGGATAGAGCGCACCGTTCCCGGAGCCGTTGAAGTCGCCGTCCTCACGTTCTTCCGGGAAGAAGTGGAAAGAAAGAGAGATCTGCGAAGCTTTGTCCGGTCCCAGCGCTTCGAGGAATGCCGCACGAAACTTCTGCGACATCTTCTCCCGGACTTCCGACGAACTTGCTTTGCCAATTTCCGTTGCGATGACTCCCAAAATGTGGTCGTACACATACCAGCCGATGATGTCGGTTTCCCGGGTGACAGCGCAAAGGGTCCGGCTGATCTCTTGAACGGTGCGGATCTTCTGCTTATCCGAGATGGCGTCCTTCACATCAACCAACAGTAAAACGTAGCGCTTCTGGCCGCGTTCCGCGCGGCGGCGTTCCAGATACAGCATGGACATGAATGCATCTTCCGACAGGATCATGCGGGTCGACACCTCGTCCCCATTGTTGGTCGGAATGCGCACCGTCACATCAAGATGCTTTTCCTCGCGTTGTACTGCCGCTCGAAATAAACCCATGAATTCCGTCTCTTTCCTGACCGCAACCAATCTTTACGCCGATACTCACTACCCTAAAACCGGAACTGTTGCCGACCGCTCCCGAAGGGCTTTCGACGGAGCCCTCTTTGCATCATTGACCGGAGTTACCCAGCAGAGATCGATTTCCATCGCTACAGACCGCTGCAACAGAGACACAGACAAAACAACCCGATGGCTGCCTTTGAAGTTGATCAGAATCCCTTCCAGGTTGTTCAGGCTTCCGTGATTCACACGGACGCGCTGGCCAATCTGGAGGTGGAGCCACGGTTGGCTCGGCAGGCCGGACGCGAGAACTTGCCGGATTGATTCCATCTCACTCTCTGCCACCGGCATCGGGGTGCGTCCGATTCCTACGATCTGCTGTACGCCGGGCGTCATAAGAAGCGGCCCGCGATTGTGAAGTTCGAAGCGGCAAAACAGGTAGCCAGGGAACAGCGGTTGGTCGATCTCCTTCACCCGGTCCGACCAACGCCGCTCGCTTTTGTACAGCGGAAGAAAACATTCGTAGCCCTGCCCCTTCAAATGGGTGGCAACCAGGGCTTCGCGCCGCGACCTCACTTGCAACGCAAACCATGGCAACCGGTGCAGTTTCTTTTCTTCGAATGAATCCAAGTCTTGCACGGAACTTTTCTCCTGAACTGCTCGGTGGTCCGAGCACCACTCCAACCTCTGCAAGCTACCGCCACAAGAGTCCCAACGAACTCGACTCCTAGTGGGCAATTCTCCCGCCAATACCGTTACGAAATGAGGCTTCGTGCACCCTCTCTATGGTTCTTTAAGTGATTGAAAATAAATGGACTATTGGATTCTTACAATTCGTGTGATCCGCAGCTCTCAATTCAGCTTCTATCAGTGAGAAAACGAGTGCTCCTTTGTTCCAAAATCATTCCAAGTGTAGCCAAATGTGCCGGTTACCATGAGGAGTCATTTGCCGGATCCTCAGGCTCGTTGAGGACCTGCTTGTCACCATACACATAGCCGTCCTCGACCTCTCTAACTGCTTGATAAAAGGAGTGTTACAGACGTCTGCGGTGCCACATAAACACCACAGCAACCACTGTCCCATGTGTTCGAAAATTGGCGCTTGCCTTGGGCCTGCCTAGCGCCTCGTGGGCACTTTGCTAAACTTGAACCTAGCAGAAAATCGGAAGAACCCACGCATGGGGGATTGCCAGATGACAGCCATGAGACCGACTCTTTCTTAACCAATTACAAAAAATAGACTTAGCGGGGCAAGCCGCCACACGTAGAGGCAGATCGCAAACCGAGCGTTTGACGCGAACCTCATGGCAATTCACTAGGCCCCGAATTCCTGTAGACAAGGCGCTGCGCTATTGAATCCCTTTCGTTTCTTTCTCGTACCACACGCTTGGTCTCGTTCTCCCTGACTCCGGCCTCCAGTTGGAGCTAGGAAAATCAACCCAACCACCGACTTCTTCCCCGAGAAAGACGCGGTCCGAAGAAAACAGCAGGCCAACGCGTCTTCAGTTTTCTGCGCGATTCATGCCATCATCAGGACACGAGTTACACTCGCGACTCGACTACGCGCATGAAACGCAGAACTTTCGTCAAATCCTCGCTAGCTGCCGCTGCCTCCTCAGTGGCTTTGCGATTTCCCCTGCCACGAGTCGAATCCAATACTCTACGCTCCGCAGCCGCCAAGAAAAATCTGCTGGCCGGCTCTGCTGTTTCCCAGTCCCAGCTCAAGAATGCTTCCCTAACTCCCATCCTCGCGGAACAGTGCAGTATTGTCGTCGCCGAGAACGACATGAAGTGGGATCACACCCATCCTGAGCGTGATCGCTACGACTTTACAGCCGCCGATGAGCTGGTCGCCTTCGCTGAGAAAAACTCCATGAAGGTCCGGGGACACAACCTCTGCTGGCATGAAGCCCAGCCGCCCTGGCTTGCCAACGTCGCCACGCGGGACAATGCGGCTCGGCTTCTCAAAGAACACATCCACACCGTCGCCGGAGGCTACGCGGGCAGGATTCACTCCTGGGATGTCGTGAACGAGGCCATCGATCCTGAAGGTGGCCGTAAAGACGGCATGCGCGATTCGCTGTGGATGCAACTTCTGGGATTGCGCTACATTGCCATCGCCTTCCACGCGGCCGGCGAAGCGGATCCCAAAGCGCTTCTCACCTATAACGACTTTGGGTTGGAGGATGACGATCCCTACAACGAACGCAAACGCGAGATCACACTAGAATTTCTGAAATGGATGCGCAGGAACCACATTCCTATTCATGCCTTGGGACTGCAATCGCATCTCAAAGCAAGGTATGACTACCTCCCGGACTGGGGCGGCTTGCACGCATTTCTGAAACAGGTCGCGAAACTGGATCTGCAGGTTTTTGTTACCGAATTTGATATCGACGATAGCGAACTTGCCGCCAAGTCTGAGAAACGCGAGAAACAACTCGCGGAACTTTGCCGTGATTATCTGAAGAATGTGCTGAAACACCCCCAGGTGACTGCGGTGCTGACGTGGGGCATCGTGAGTCACCAATCGAGACAGAAAGCAGGTTCCAACCGGAGTTCCGAAACGCAGCACATCGCTCTACCGTTTGATGAAAATCTTCGTCCAACGTCGTTCTTGTCGGCCATGATTGAGGCGATTGAAAAACGCTGAGAGGGTACCTTGACACACGGGCGAACAGGTTGCCACTATGCGAGAGGGCACGGGTGAAAATCCTGGTCACCGAACCGGCGGCGGTTCGGAGCGATGCTGGGCCCGCCTGCACCACCAGGGAAGCGTGGCCTTCTTCCTGTTCGGGCTGGTTTTGTTGGTTCCCCTGTATGGGTGGCTCAGGCGCGGCGAGCCTAACACGGGAAAGCGAGCGAGTGTGCTGACTCCAGCAGGGTGAGGTTCAATTCTAGGGTTTCGTGGGCGAGTCGGGTAAGCTCTTGCTCAGAGCTTAATCCCTCGCTTGCCGTGAGGTCTGCTTTTCAGCGGGATACCCGTAATAGTAGCCTCCGTAGCTCTCTGACTTTTCGACGCGGTTGAGCACAACGCCTAGTAAATTCTTGGCGCGAAACTCGGCCGAGGCCTTTTCCGCACCTTCAAAATCGGTGCTGCCCGCGCGGACCACGAAGAGAACGCCGTCGCATACATCGGCCAGAACACTTGCGTCGTGCACGGCGAGAGCCGGCGGCGTATCCAGAAGGATCCAGTCAAACATGCGCGACATATTGTCCAGCAGAAGTTTCATGCGGTCGCCATGCAGGAGCTCGCTGGGGTTCGGCACGGTGCGCCCACCGGGGATCAGGCACAAATTTCCTTCCGGCCCCACCTGCGTAATCTTCGCTTCATCCGCCTCGCCCAGCAAATAGTCGGATAGCCCGGGCAGTGCCGGCGCCCCGAAGGGAAGATGGAGGCGTGAGGCACGCAGGTCCCCGTCAATGAGCAGTACGCGGCATTCGGGCTCGCGCGCAAACGATTGCGCAAGGTTGGCGGTGACGAACGTCTTTCCTTCTTCGGGCACGCTGCTGGTGATCACCAGACGCCGAATGGTCTTGGTCGCGGCAACCTGGAAGAGTCGCGATCTCAGCGTGCGAAATCGCTCCGCTCCTGCCGGTGAATTCGCTTCGGGACTGAACACGCTGAACCGCGGTTCAATTTTCCACGCAGGATGCGAACATTTTTTTACGAACTCCTGGAAGAGCTGCACTTCGACGTTGGGCCCGCCGGAGAACACTCCCTGAGCACCGCGATCGGACCTGTTGTCAGGAAGAACCGCGCTCGTCAACCCTTCCGCCGATAGATCGACCACGTCGAGTGTGGAACGATCTGCAAACTGGGCATTGCGCTCTTGTGCGGCTTTTTTCAGTGCTTCGTGGATCCGGCTCATCGTTATGCTCTTTTCGGTCTTTCTCTGCGAATCCCTACGCCTTCAGGGCTACCGTAACTTCAAAATTGCTGGACTCCCCGTGGCCTCTTACTTTAGTCTTAATAACCGCAGCGGCGCAAGAATCGGGACGCTCACCAGCACAGGCAACTTCAAGCACTTCTCGACATCCCGCTCCGTGTACATGGCCTTATCCAGCATCGCGAGCAGAAACAGAATACCCAGCGCCAGCGCCAGACCTGCGCCGAACCCTCCGCCCACAAAAACACGCAACTTCGGGAACGACGGGCTGGACGGATAACTCGGCGGATCCAACACGCGAAACGTCTCGCTCTGCTGCTGATGTTCCAGGTCCGCGGCCATCGCCGAATTCGCGCGTTTCTTAATAAGTTCGTTGTAGATCTCCGTGGCAGCCTGGGAATTTCGCGTCAATTCCTTGAACTGCTCTTCCACCATCGGGCTGGATTGCACGCGGCCCTGAATCACGCGGATCTGATCTTGAATCTGCGTTTGCCTTCTCGTCAGATCGGCGATGCTTACTTCATCCTGCTTGATCCTTGCGCGCAACTGCTGCAACTGTGGCGGCTCATGTGTTTTCGTCCGTGATGGGTTTACCGCAGCACTAACTGCAGGTTCATCAGCCATCCGCTTCTGCAGGTCTTCGATCTGCGCTTTGAGCTTGATGACATCCGGATGCTCAGGCGTGTAGCGAGTGAGGAGCGCCCTCAGTTGATCCTGCAGAATTGCCAACTGCTGATCTTGTGTATCCGGACTCTGCTGTCCACTCTGCATCAATTTCCAGTTGGCTTCCTGCTGGTTCAACATGGTTTCGTTAAACGCCTTGTCCTGCCCGGCGCGATTCAACGCCTGCGTCGCCGCTTCCAGCTGCGTATTCAGACCTGTCAGCAGTTGCAGGTTGGCCTGCTCTTCTTCCGGCAAAGAACCCAGATACTGTCTCTTGAATTGAGCAAGCCGGGCGTCCTGCTCATCCATCTTTACCTTCGCCTGTTCGAGCTGTCCACTCAAGAATTCCGTGGTGTCCGTGGCCTGCTCCATGCGCCTCTTGGAGTTCTGCTCCATGAACATCGAGGTGATTTCCTGACAGATCTGCTGCGCCACGTGTGGATTGTCAAAGGTCACCGCAACGCGGAATCCGGGCGGCTGGCGGTCAATGGCACCCGACATGGGTTCCAAAAGTTCCACTTCAAGCGACTTCTGCAAATCGTATACGAGCACTTCCATCGGTACCTTGGCACGCTTATCTGGGAACAAGTTAAACTTGTCGATGATTGGCTGCAGGCGCGAACTGCTCAGCAACTGCGCTTTCATCGAGGCCAAGCGCTGGTTCAAGTCCTGAGTCACCACCGGCTTGACGTAGTCCGTGGGCACAACCGGCTGTTCCACAAGTACGCTCGTCGAAGACGTATACTTCTTGGGCAGGACAAGAGTCGCAACAAATCCCAGCGCGCCAAGGAGGAGGGCGTTCAGCGGCAGAATCCACCAAAACTTGCGGAGAACCCTCTTGGCGTCGGCCAACGAGATTTCGCCATTTTGAATCATCGCGCTATTTCCTCATTTCGCCGTATGTCCAAGGCGACATGCCTATATTTCCAGAGAGCTATCCCCATCCAGATCAGTATTACACACTTCCATATGGTGCACGGACCGTTCCATCCTTCCGCCTGAGGATTAGATCTTACTCTTGCACTAAAATGTCTAATTTCAATACGTTATAAGAAAAAATGGAAACAGACCTTCTGACGCATCTCCTGTTTGACTGCCTCAGTCAAGCCGGATTGGAAGAAAAGTATCCACTTTATCCCTAAGTTTGTCCACAGCCGTAAATGGGACCTCGGTCGAGAACCCGTCATCCCCGAGACTTGGTAGTGGGTCAGTTTCCGATTATCCGACACTGACGCCCATTCCATCAGCAGAACGGCATTCTTGTTTTTCATCTGTGCCGCTTCGCGCAGTTCCGCCAAAAGCTCTGCGTCTTGAAAAATCCTGGAAAACACTTTCATCCCTTAGCGGTCCGATGAGGATCTCTGAAGGATCTCGATCCATACCATTCCCGCCGGAATAAACGGAACGCCAGCAGGCGACTCTTCAGAGAAGCCCACGCTTGCGCTGCCTTATGTTTCCGCTTCACTCTCGTGGTTCATCCATGCGTATCAGGACAGATTTCTTCTGTCCATCAGAGAACCAAAGAACACCTGTCCCAAATCTGACCTTACTACCAGTAGTTTGGGAGACCTGCAACTCCTATCCTCATTCTGGCAATAAGAAGATTGAGCGGCGAACGGCACGCCCTCCTCCCCGTTCTGGTCTCGCTCTTGAATTGAATACGAAGGATTGCCCGCGCATGCATAAAACGCGACTGGTGTGTCTCTGTCTCGGATTGCTTTTTGTAGGTGTAGTGTTCTTTCCTATGCCGATCCAGGCAGGTGTCGGAGTAAAACCCACTTCGCTGAGTTTCGGATCGGTCACCGTGAACACGCCGAGCTCGGCAGCTACCGTTGTTGTAACCAACAATGGCCAGCAGACCGTTTCGATCCTGCAGGTTTCGAGCAGCCTTCCGGAGTTTATTGTCATCAGCCCCGCAATGCCCATCACGCTGGGTGCTCATGGCAGCGCATCCTTCCAGGTGGTGTTCCAGCCAGACGCCGCGATGACCTTCAGCGGCAGCATCGTTCTCAGCACAAGCCGTATGAATGGCGGTACTCAATCGATTTCTGTCTTAGGAACGGGAACGACTGCATCGTCAGCTTCTCCCCAATCGTATTTGCTCTCGGCCAGTGCGAGCAGCTTGAAATTCGGCAATACCCTGGTGGGGAGTTCTGCTTTTCAAGCGGTTGCGCTGACGAACACCGGGACAGCGAGCGTCAACCTTTCGCAGGTCGCCATCACGGGCCCTGGATTCACCGTCAGCGGCTTCCCCGGGACCGTGACCCTTGCCGCAGGCCAGAGTTTTACGCTCACTGTCAGTTTTGCGCCGGCCACCGCCGGGAGCGCGACAGGAAGCCTCAGCGTTGCCAGCAGCGCGACCAATTCGCCGGCTACGATTTCGCTGAGCGGCAATGGCGTACAGCCGCAGATCTCAGTGATTCCTGCCAGCGTGAGCTTCGGCAACGTCACCGTGGGTGTGACCAACACCCAGACACTCACCATCAGCAATCCTGGGACAGCAAACCTCAGCGTCACCCAGGCATCACTGGCCGGGACCGGCTTCAGCGTCTCCGGGCTGGCATTGCCGCTTTCTCTTCCCCCCGGAGGTTCCTCCGCCTTCACCGTCGGCTTCACGCCTGCCTCCGCCAGTAGTTTTTCCGGCAACCTCCCACTGGTGAATAACACGCTCAATTCACCGTTCGTTGTTGCCCTGGCCGGCACAGGCGTGTCACCCGTTGCCCAACTCACGGCGTCTCCCGCCTCGCTTAGTTTTGGAAGCATCACCACGGGCACCAGCGGAACGCAGAGTGTGACTCTGGCAAACACCGGTAACTTCAGCGTGTCCGTTTCGCAGATCAGCACCAGTGGCGCGGGATTCAGCGCCACCGGGTTCGCGCTACCCCTCACTCTTGCTGCCGGCCAGTCTACCTCTTTCAGCGTAACGTTTGCTCCAACCGCCACCGGCAGTCTCCCGAGCAGTGTCACGGTTACCAGCAATGCCGCCAATTCCCCCCTAGCCATCTCGCTCTCTGGATCGGGCATCGCGCCTGTGAGCCACTCCGTGAGTTTGGATTGGACACCGAGTTCCTCGTCGTTCGCAGGCTTCAGTGTGTACCGGGGGTCGCTGTCCGGCGGGCCCTACACCAAGGTGAACTCTGTCTTGATTTCCACAACGTCTTTCATCGACACTAGCGTTGCTTCGGGACAAACCTACCATTACGTCGCGACCGAAGTGGACTCCACGGGGGCGGAAAGTCCCTACTCGAGCGAAGTCATCGCCAGTATTCCCTGAATCTGCTTTCAACTCGGCGCGCCTTTTTTCCTTCCTTCTATCTTTCTGCTGTTAGAAACGGACCTAAAAACCGCAATCGGCCTAGCGGAAAAGCCCCCCAAGATTAGCAAGACCCATATCCTTGTCGTGGGACGGGAAATGGCGTCATGCTAGTGAACAGGCCAATGCCTTCCATGAGAAGGCCGGTGAGTGTCAAGCTTCTTCTTTCATTTTTGCTTTCTTCTTCTTTATTTGTTCTTTTTCCAAATTGTTCCCATTGAGCCAAGCCGCCTCTGTCGCCACCCTTCCATCCGCACTCTCTGTTGAGCGATTGTCGCTCGGTGCAAGTTGGGTGTACTCGATTCAGTAGGTGCTGCTACCTGATAATCGACCTCTGTTCCCCCCTTGCGAAGGGAACTGGTCCAGGCATTGTCGCAGTCACCTGATCTCGGCAGTCGAGCCCGGCTGTTTGGATACCATCTCTCTTCTTTCTTTTTTTTGCTCCTTTTTTTTTCGTCCTGTCTTTCCCAGTTTTCCACAGAGAAATTTCGCGCCAGAATCGAACATTTAGTTTGATCAACACGATCTATGCCGGCAAATTCCGCCCCTGGGAGATACTGATTCCACCCGGAGTTGGCCACGGCTACAAAGCGCTGGGAGTGGAGCATATTCAGCTTCTCTATTTTACAGACCGCCACTACAATCCGGCCGACGAATTACGGATCGCCTACAACGACCCCGCGATTGCCTACGACTGGGAACCCAGCGCAAATGAGCCCCCGCGGATCTTGATCATTGGTTCCAATGGGATCGCGACCTTGTCCGCGCGGATGCTCGCAGAATTTTGTATATTACCAATACACTAATACGGGCTCCTGTTTCTGGTTCGAATTTGCACGTGAAGTTCTGCGACAGGCAGGGCGCGGCTCCATTTGCGTCCTCCCCACCACCACGGCCCAAGCGGTCCGCCCAGCCAAGCGTCCGGCCTATTCCGTTCTTTCACCGGCGAGTCTATATGCCCATGGAATGATGTTACGCTGCTGGCAGGAGGCCACCGGCGCTTATCTAGAGGAGTTGCGCGAACAGCGCAAACTCGCTTGATGCAGCGACCATGTTTCCAAAGTCGCGAATCTCTACTTCGTGCGCCTGATCGAGGCCTGATCGGCTAGTCCGCGTGGAGCCACAGCGCCCAAAGGAAAAGACGTATGAATCAACAGTACTCTGATCGGCGACGCTTCCTCTATTGGATCCCTGCGATCCTTGTCGCCACACTGATCTCGCTCTTTTCCACTCACTATTTCAGCAGCCAGCAGACCGGGCGGGTCATCATCCCCATGCTCCATTGGCTTCTCCCCGCAGCTTCACCCCGCATGCTACGCCTTATGCATGTGGGGATCCGCAAAATGGCGCACGTCACTGAATTTGGCCTGTTCAGCATCTCAGTCTTCCACGGCATTCGCGGAGGGCGTTTTGGCTGGCGCTTCAGTTGGGCCCTGGCCACTCTGGTGATTGCGGTCACCTACGCCGGCCTGGACGAGTTGCATCAGTCCTTCGTGCCCTTGCGGGAGGCACGGCCGCGTGACGTAGCAATTGACGCCCTCGGCGTGGTATTGGCCCAGACTCTCGTCTGGTTCTATGCAAAATGGAAATCGAACTTGGCAGCGCCGCCCGAATTGTCGGCGGACGCTGCGAACAAATAGAAGGCAGAATCCTCTAAGTTAAGTTACGGGATGATGGCCTGTTTTTCGTTAGAGTAAAGGCTTTCGTTCCCGATAGAATCCACCCCGGTCGTAACGTAGTAGTAGATTATACCGTTTTGTACAGTCGAGTCGGTGTACGCTAGCGCGGGAACGAGTGAAGAATTGATCTTCGTATACCCTGTCCCACTCACCGTGCTGCGGTAGACGTTGTACCCGGACACAGTCGACGTACTCGCGTTCCAGGACAGCGCCACGGAGTGCGCTTGCTGCGCAGTGGCTGTGAAATTGACATTGGTAAGATTGGTTCCGTTGACTGTCACTGTCTGGTTGGCAAGGCTGAATGTGTATCCTGTATTGGTAGGAGTTACTATATAGGTCCCGTTTGCCAATCCAGTAAAGGTGTAATTGCCTAAGGTGTTGGTAACCGTCGTCGCGCCCGCGGCGCCGCTCAGCATCACTGTCGCCCCGCTCCCACCCGCTGTCGGACTGACTGTCCCAGAAATGCTATACGTCGAGCCACTTTGCACTGTGGCGGTGAAATTGATTCTCGAAACGTTTGCTCCATTGACCGTCGCAG
>WNFD01009417.1_pt1 | contig 12620 bp, 10 predicted proteins | sample 5400491 | NCBI WGS metagenome assembly WNFD01 (sample SAMN13153343, study PRJNA577476) | soil metagenome | isolation source: 120 cm saprolite under Douglas fir tree site 2 hole 2 replicate 2 | place: USA:California | collected 2015-04-18 | reverse complement strand
AAGAGCTTCAACCCGATGCGGGCCGGAGGTGATCATGGCCTTGCCCCTGATCGGGTGACCAGACAGCTGCAGGAGAGCCTGGAACGGCTCGAGGTAGACCAGGTGGACCTGTATCTAGCACACGATTTCGATCCTGATGTGCCGCTGGCCGAATCCTTCTCCGCTTTCGACGCCGCGCTGGCCAGTGGCCGGATCCGAGCCTACGGAGTCAGCAATTTCGACGCCAGCCAGCTGGTGCAGGCGCTCGCCGCAGGCAGGCCGCACGCAATCCAGAACAGCTACTCGCTCCTCGAGCGCCAGGACGAGCGGGAACTGCTCCCTCTGTGCGCGCGGCGCGACATCGCGTACCTCGCGTTCAGCCCGCTGGCAGGGGGATGGCTGACCGGGAAGTACCGCCGCGGGCAGCCGTTTCCGGTCGGCTCGCGGATGACGCAGCGCCCCGGGCCGTACGAGCAGTTCCTCGCTGGCCCGACCTTCGACGCGCTCGACCGCCTGGAAGCGATGGCAACGCGCCGCGGCACCTCGACGGCCGGCCTCGCGCTGGCCTGGCTCCTTGCCGACCACAGGGTCACCCAGATCGTCATAGGGCCAGCGCGTCCCGAACACCTGAAGCCGGTCGGCGAGGCGCTGGAGTGCTCGGTTACCGCCGATGAGAAGGCAGAGATCGAAAGGGCATTCATGTGATCGAGCTAGCGGCGATTGAAGCAGCGCGCGAGCGGATCGCCGGCGCGGCGATCAGGACGCCGCTCGTGCGGCTCTATATGGACGACGTCCCGGCTGAGATTTACCTCAAGCTCGAGAACCTGCAGCCGGTGAACTCGTTCAAGATCCGCGGCGCGACCAATGCCGTGCTGCTTGCCTCGGCAAGCGAGCGGGCGAAGGGCCTAGTGACCGCCAGCGCGGGGAACATGGCACAGGGCGTTGCTTGGGCGGCACGCGCGATTGGCGTGCCAGCCACGATCTTCGTGCCCGAGCAGGCACCGGAGGCGAAGCTTGCTGCGATCGAGCGGCTTGGCGGTCGCGTGCGCAAGCTGCCTTACGACGACTGGTGGAACATCCTCGTCACTGGCCGCGTCGAGGGAGTCGACGGGCTGTTCGTGCACCCCGTGCAGGACCCTGCCGTGATCGCTGGCAACGGGACGATCGGGCTGGAGATACTCGAGGATCTGCCCGATCCCGACGCCGTGGTCATTCCCTATGGCGGGGGCGGGCTGACGACGGGAATCGCGAGCGCGATCAAGGCACTTCGGCCGGAGACGAAGATTGTCACGGCCGAGCCGGCCACCGGCGCCGCGCTCGCCGCTGCCTTCGCCGCTGGGCAGCCTGTCGACGCGGGTTACAGCGCATCGTTCGTCGACGGGGCAGGGAGCGGCCGGGTGCTTGACAGCATGTGGCCCCAGGTCGCGCCTCTTGTCGACCAGGCCGTCGCAATCCCGCTCGACGAGGTAACCGCCGCGGTGCGCCTGCTAGCCGAGCGCATCCGGGTGATCGCCGAGGGCGCTGGCGCGCTGGCCGTTGCCGCAGCCCTGTCGGGCCGGGCAGGCAGCGGGAAGGTCGCCTGCGTCGTCTCGGGCGGCAACATCAACCTGAGCAAGCTCGCCGAAATCCTGGTCGGTGGCCCTGACCAGGGCAGTAATCCTCGGCACTGACTCACAACTGTTACCAAATCCCAAATTGTTCCCTCTTGCACGAGTGTGCCCCGCGATGGTTTGATCAGCGGAACAAATTCGAAGGCTGGAGGGGCGAATTTGGCTTTCCGCGTCGTCCGCACTGCACAGGCGAGCTGGCAGGGAACGCTGCCAGACGGAAGCGGACGCATTGCGGTCGGGAGCGGCGCGTTCGACGGGCCGTACTCGCTCCGCGCGCGAGTTGAGGATGGCGCGCACGCGACCGGCCCAGAGGAATTGCTCGGCGCCGCCGAAGAACTGCACAATCTCCCGCGCTCTGGCGGGAACCGAGATCACACTAGAGGCCAGTCTTGAGGACTAGCTGCTGAGTTTTGACCCCCGAGAATTCGTATGGCGGGAACTGGAGGCAACGTCCATGAAAGGACGCAAGATTGTCATCGCGTCGGTGCTTGGCGCAGTCGTCGCGGCCGGATGCGGCAGCAACGGGGGCGGCACGAACGCTGGCGGTGGCAGCAAGCCGTGCACAGCCCAGATCGGGATCGAGGCTCCGATCACCGGTCCCGTGGCCGTGCTCGGGCAGGAACAGCTGCATTTCGCGCAACTGGCCCTCTCGCTGGATAACAAGCAGAACAAGACTAAGATCACGCTCGCCCAGGGCGACACGCAGCTGGACCCCGCGCAGGCAACAACCAGGACTCAGCAGCTCACCTCGAACTCCAACATTCTGGCCGTCGTCGGGCCGGCCGGCAGCCAGGAGGTTGAGGCCGTAGGCCCGCTGTTCGCGAGGGCGGGCATGGCGTTCATCTCAGGGTCGGCGACGAACGTGACGCTCACCCAGGGCAAATACCCCACGTTCTTCCGCGTCGTGTCGAACGACCGTGTGCAAGGAATGAACGACGCCAACTACATCGTCAACAACCTGCACCCGAAGGCCGTCATGATCGTTGATGACCAGGAGGTCTACTCCACCGGCCTCGTTGGATTCATGACACCGATTCTCAAGGCGGCCGGGATCAAGGTGGACCACCAGTCCGTCTCGCAGAAGCTGACCGACTTTTCCTCCCTGGTCGCCAAGGTCACGCCCGCTACGTCGGTGGTGATCCTGCCCTGGCAGGTGGCAGCTAACGCTCAGCAGTTCGGCCGCAACCTGGCTCAGCAGCACAAGAAGGCCGTGATCTTCGGCACGGACGGCCTGTTCTCGCCAGGCACGTTCACGATCAGCGGCTCGTACGTGTCCGCATTCGGCCCGGACATCACCGCGATTCCCGCGGACGCATCACTGGCTACCGCGGCTAAGAAGTACGGGACGTTCGGTACGTTCGGCCCGCCGATCTTCGCCGCCACCCACGTGATCGATGAGGCCATCGCCTCGGTCTGCAAGGCCGGCCAGACGCCAAGCCGCGCCAACGTGCTGGCAGCGATCAAGAAGACCAACGAGCCAACGTCCATCCTCGGGCAGCCGATCACCTTCGACTCGCACGGGGACAATGCCCATGGCAAGTTCTTCCTCTTCAAGATCAACTCGGCCGGCAAGTACCAGCTGATCCCCGGCTGACCGGCTGAACTCTGATAGCCGCCCGGCGCGCCGACTTTCGGTCGGCGCGCCGCACGGCGGCCTGGTGATGGGCGGGATTCGCACCTGATGGGCTTCTTCGTTCAGGAACTTGTCAACGGCATCGTCGTAGGGGCGCTGTATTCGTTGGTAGCGCTTGGCTTCTCGATGGTGTACGGGGTGCTGAAGCTGCTCAACTTCGCCCACGGTGACCTTTACATGGTCGGCGCTTTCACCGGGTATTTCGTCATCCAGTGGTTCGGCGGATCGAAGGCGCTGACCATTCCCGTGCCGCTGCTGCTGTTGATCATGTTCGTGCTAGCCGCCGCCCTGACCGGCGGCCTCGGCGTGGCGATCGAGCGATTCGCCTACCGGCCGCTGCGCAACGCGCCGCGGATCGCACCCCTGATCACGGCCATCGGCATCTCGTTTCTCCTGGAGAACGCGGCGCTTCTGCTGTTCGGCGGGCAGTTCAGGATCTACAACACGCCCGATTTCATCCCGTTCTCGGCAGGCTTCCGGATCGGATCGGTCAGCGTCGACGCGGTCCAGATCATGGTGGTCGTGCTCGGCATCGTCCTGATGATCGGCCTGCGGCAGCTCGTCGTGCGGACCAAGCTCGGCAAGCAGATGCGGGCCGTGGCCTCAGACCGGGAGGCCGCCGAGATGCTGGGTATCAACGTCAACTTGACGATCGCCGCCACCTTTTTCCTTGGCTCGGCGCTGGCCGGCGTCGCCGGCGTGATGGCCGGCTTGCTGTTCAACCAGGTCACCAATACGATCGGCTTCCTGGCAGGCCTCAAGGCGTTCACCGCCGCCGTGGTCGGCGGCATCGGCTCGCTGCCCGGAGCCATGCTAGGCGGCTTGCTGATCGGCATCGCCGAGTCGTTCGTCACCGGCTACGTATCATCGACATTCACCAACCTGCTCGTTTTCGCGCTGCTGATCATCGTCATGCTGGTGCGGCCAAGCGGTCTGCTTGGCCAGGTGCAGCTGCAGAAGGTATGAATCCACGGTGAGCCTCGATCCGCAGCCTCCAGCCGCCGGCCCGCAGGTCGGTGCCGACGAGTGGGTGGCCAGGCAACAACACAGGCGCGAGTACCTGCCGTCGTGGCTTGGCACCGCACAGCGCGCGGGCGAGCGGATCGGATGGTGGCCCAGGCTGGCCGTCGCGGCCATCGCCGGGCTGTTGCTCCCGGTCATCGGCCTGGGCGGCTTCCAGCTTCAGGTGGGCATCGACGCGCTGGTAATCGCGCTGCTCGCGGTAGGCCTGAACATCGTCGTCGGCTGGGCTGGACTGCTCGACCTGGGCTACGTCGCGTTCTTCGGTTTCGGCGCCTATGGTTTCGCGCTGCTGTCGTCCAGCCAGATCGGGAAGGCGGGCATCCACCTCCCGTCAGTGCTGTCGGTGCCGGTCGTGATGATCGGCGCAGGGATCCTCGGCCTTATCGTCGGCTGGCCCTCCAGGCGGCTGATCGGTGACTACCTGGCGATCGTCACCCTGTTCTTCGGGGAAGCCTTTGTCGAGTTCACCAACAACGTGGCGCCGAGCAAGTTCGGTGGTCCTAACGGGATCACCGCTATTGACCCGGTCAACTCGTTCGGATATCAGTTCACGACCAACACGAGCTACTACTACCTGCTGGTGTTCCTGCTGGTGGCGACGATGGCCGTGCTGCGGCTGCTGGACACGTCCCGCACGGGCCGGGCCTGGCGAGCAGTGCGCGAGGACCCGTTGGCGGCGGCCGCCATGACGATTCCGGTCAACCGGCTGAAGTTGATGGCTTTCGCGTTCGGCGCGATGGTCGCCGCGCTGGCCGGAACGATCTTCGCCGCGCAGCATATCAGCGTTTCCCCGACCAATTTCGATACGCCGGTCCTGATCTTGATCTACGCGGGACTGATCCTGGGCGGGGCTGGCAGCATCGCGGGCGCGGCCACGGGCGCGCTCGTGGTCATGGTCATCTACGACGGCCTGCTCCGCAGCCCGACCTATTCCGGCTATCTCTTTTACCTGCTGATCCTGCTGACGCTGCTGGTCAAACTGCGCCCATGGCGCAAGCTGGGTCTCGTACTCGCGGCGACGGTCGCGTGCGGCTTTGCCGCGCACGCCATTGCCGGCGCCATCTCACCGGCTGCCGTAGCGGGCGGGCCGGCTTCGGCAGGCTGGATCGGCAGCGCCCTTCGCGACTGGGTGATCGTGCCGGCCAGCCCGCAAATTCCCGGAAATTATGGGTTCGTGCTCCTGGTGTGCCTGCTGATCGCGCTTGTCCAGGTAAAAGGCCGGTGGCGGACGATCCTGCTCGTGCCGACCCTCTACGTGGCCTCATTCGTATGGGAAACCCGGCTGGCCAACGAGTCGGCGATTACCACTCAGCTAATGATCGGGGCCATCCTGATCGTGATGATGAACGCCCGGCCGCAGGGCCTGCTCGGGCAGCGCAGGGTGGAGGCTCTCACGTGAGCGAACCAGGCGAGGCTCTGGAACCGCAGGAGCCTCCGGAGCCCGCAGCCCTGAGCCTGGCGCAGCTCTCGCTGTCCTTCGGCGGCCTCGCGGCACTATCCGGGCTGGACCTGGACGTGGCAGACGGCGAGATCGTCAGCTTGATCGGGCCCAACGGGGCCGGCAAGACGACGGTCTTTAACGTGATCACCGGCGTCTATCAGCCGAGCTCGGGTGACGTCAGCTTCGAGAGGCGCTCGATCGCGGGCCTGGCCCCGCATCGCATCGCCCGGCTGGGAATCGCTCGCACCTTCCAGAGCCTGCGCCTGTTCCTGAACATGTCAGTGATCGAGAACGTCATGGCCGCGACGTATGGCAACACCAGGGCGACGCCCGTGGAATCGGTACTCCGGCTGCCCTGGGCCGTGCGCGAAGAACGCCGCGTGCGGGCGCTGGCCGAGGAGGTGCTGTCTTTCTTCGGTCAGCGCCTCGCGGGCTACCGCTGGGATCAGCCCGCGTACTCGCTGTCGTATGCGAACCGGCGTCGGCTGGAGATCGCCCGTGCGCTCGCGACCCGTCCCAGGCTCCTGCTGCTCGACGAGCCTGCCGCCGGCATGAATCCCATCGAGACACACGAGATGACCGAGTTGATCGGCCGGCTGCGCGACGAGCGAGGCGTCGCGGTCTGCGTGATCGAGCACGATATGCACGTGGTCGCTGGCTGCTCGGACCGGGTCGTCGCCCTCGACCACGGCATCAAGATCGCCGAAGGCAGTTTCGACGAGGTGGCTAATAACCCCGGGGTGGTCGAGGCATACATGGGCCGTGACCCGCAGGCGCTGGCGGAGTCCTGATGAGGTCGTGCCGGAGGCGCGCATGAATACGTCGTGCCGGAGGCGCGCTTGAATACACTTCTCAGCCTGGACAATGTCACCACGTACTACGGGCAGATGCGGATACTCGAAGGCATCAGCCTGCAGGTCGGCAACGGCGAGCTAGTCTGCCTGCTCGGCGGTAACGCGTCAGGAAAGTCGACGACGCTCAAGACGATTCTCGGCATCGTGCGGCCCAGGTCCGGGCGGGTGCTGCTGGACGACGAGGACGTGACGAGCTGGCCGGTACCGCAGCGGATCGCCAGGGGGATCGCGATCGTTCCGGAGAACCGCAGGCTCTTCGGCCAGATGACGGTCAAGGAGAACCTCGAACTCGGGGCAGTGCTGCGCAGGACCGAGAAGCTGGACGAGGACTTCGACCGGATTCACGCGCTGTTCCCGCGCCTGCTCGAGCGTCGCCAGCAGTTCGCCTGCACGCTGTCCGGCGGCGAGCAGCAGATGGTCGCCATGGGCCGCGCGCTGATGTCACGGCCGCGCCTGCTGCTGATGGACGAGCCGTCGATGGGCCTGTCACCCGCGCTCGTGCAACAGAACTTCCAGATCATCAAGGAGGTACACGAGTCGGGCGTGGCGGTGCTCATGGTCGAGCAGAACGCCACCATGGCCCTGTCCATCGCGGACCGCGGCTACGTCTTGTCGACGGGGGAGATCGTGCTCGAGGGTGCCGCCGCCGAGTTGCTGCGCAGCGAGGATCTGAAGCGCGCCTACCTTGGCCGCTGAGCTCTCCAGCAGCACCTAGGCCCATCCCTTCTCTCCACCTTGATGATCACGCGGGTGTTGCTCGAAGAGCCACCAAAACTGCGTGATCATCTGCGGCACGGGTCGGCATGCCAGGATCACGGGCGAATGCGCGAGGCCGGCCTCGCGGATTCGCCGTTGACCAGGCGAACATCTCGGCCTATTTTTCTCTTAATGAGTAATTCCTCTGCCGACGTCGCTTCGGCACTCCCAGCCCGAGGCGCCGGCAGCGGATCGGTGCCATCACCCGCGATCGCCGCCGCGCGTGCCCGCTTCAGCTCGCTCCAGGGCGACTTCGTTTTTCTCGATGCGCCGGGCGGCACCCAGACTCCTGACGAGGTCGCCGGGGCCGTCGCTGCGGTATACCGGGAGTCCAGTGGCAATACAGGTGCCCCCTACGCAACCAGCAGGCGGCTTGAGGCCCTGGTTGACGAAGCGCGCGCGGCCTCGGCCCGATTCCTCGGCTGCACGTTCGACGAGATCATCTTCGGCGCGAATATGACCTCGCTCAATTTCACGCTGTCCCGCACGCTCGGCCGGCAGCTGAGTCCTGGCGACGAGATCGTGGTGACCAGGCTCGATCACGACGCCAACGTCGCGCCGTGGCTGGATCTGGCCAGCGACCGTGACCTCGTGGTCCGGCATGCCGACGTTCATGCCGACACCCGGCTGGACCTCGCCGACCTGGAAGGCCAGCTCGGCCCGCGGACCAAGGTGGTGGCATTCCCCTGGGCGGCGAATTCCACTGGGACAATCGTGGATGCCCGCGCGATCTGCGATCTGGCCCACCAGGCCGGCGCCCTGGCGTGGGTAGACGCAGTGCAGTATGCCGCCCACGAGCCGATGGATGTGCAGGCTATCGGGGCAGACGTGGTGACCTGCTCGGCCTACAAGTTCTGCGGTCCGCACCTCGGGATCGCCTTCGGCCGCCGCGGGTTGCTGGAATCCTGGAAGCCTTACAAGGCAAGGCCAGTTTCCTTCGAGCCGGTCGGACACAGATTCGAGACCGGAACCCTGCCCTACGAGCTTCTTGGCGGCCTGCTCGCCACCTACGCCTACCTGGACAGCCTCGGCGGAATGGCCGCGCTCGCCGACTGGGAACGCCAGCTCGGCGAGCGAATGCTGGCCGGACTCCCCGACGGCACGCAGCTCTACGGCCTGCCGGAGATGGTCGGACGGGTCCCCACTTTCCTGATCAACTTCGAAGGGGTGTCGTCGGCACAGCTAAGCGAGGAGCTGGCAGAACGCGGCTTCGGCGTCTGGAGTCACGGCAGCTACTACGCGCTCGGCCTGCATGAGCGGATCGGCTGGGGCGAGGCGCTGCGCGTCGGGCTCGCGCACTACAACACGATGGACGAGATGGACAGGTTCAACGAAATCCTTGCGGCGCTGGTCGCCAAGCACAGGCCAACCTCGTCGCACGATTCAGGACCGGGCGCGCTGATCGCGAGCCAGCATGACTAACCGGCCGCCGGCACAGGGGGGCTCGGTGATCAGGGCAGCGGAGATCCCGGCCGAGCGGGGCGCGGGCGGCGCGAATGTACGGACGCTGCTCGATACCGGCGGAGGTGGGCCGGGCCTGGTACGTCAACAAGTGGATATGCCACCGCAATCGAGCTTCTCCGGCCGTGCGGGCGAAGCAGGCGCGCTTTGGTTCGTTATCGATGGAACCGGCCTACTGGAGATCAACGGGCAGCCAGGTGCTCCGCTCAGGCCGGATCTCGGCCTGCGGGTACCGCCAGGCTCTGACTTCCTGGTGCTGGCCGGCGAAGACGCTGAGCTGCGCCTGGACCTCGTCTCGCTGCCTGCCGCCGCGGATGCGAGTGCGGCGGGTTCAGGTCCCGATGACGGCGCGCTGCGCAGCCGGGACCTCGCCGGCTGCGACGTCGAGACAACCGGTGACAGGCAGTTCCGTGTCCTGTTCGGCCCGGATCGCGATTGCGCGGTTGCCACCCAATTCGTGGGTCAGATCCCGCCGGGGCGCGCGCCAGAACATAGCCATCCGTATGACGAGGTCGTGCGGATACTCCATGGTCACGGCACAGCGCATATCGGCGGCGTTCAGCACGCGCTTGCGCCAGGGACCTGCCTACACCTGCCGCCCGGCTTGCCGCACTGCCTGGAGAACACCGGGTCGGCTGAGATGCGCGTGCTCGGCGTTTTTCACATCCCGCCAACAGCCCGGCGGCCAAGCTAGTCCCTGGTCGCTAATCCCTGGTGGCTAGAACACCGAGATGTGGACATGGTCGTAGTGGTTGGCTGTGATGCTCCCGCGATCGGGCATTGGGACCCACCCCGCCGACGCCATCCGAATATCCCAGATCCGCTGCCGGTAGATGATGTACATGATCCCGAGCTTGGCGGCGTTCGCCTGGGCCCACCTGGCGATCTGATAGCCCCGCTGCACCCACGGGCTGGCGGGCATGACGCCGCCTGAGCTGAGCATGAAGTCGCACGCCCGGCCGAGCGGATGCTCCCCGGAACTCTCTGGGCGGTAACAGCCGATGGCGGGGAAGGGACCGAACCTCAGGTCGACCGCGTTCTTAACTGCCAGCATGCGCGGCGTGATGTTCGGCCCGATCACGGGAGACTGCGGATGGAACTTCGCTAGCAGCCGCGCGACCGTTCGTCTCTGGTGCTCCAGCGCAGTGATCATCCGGCGCAGGCTTGTGAGCTTGGCCGCGGCTGCCTGTTCCGCCCTATCGCTGGCGACGGTGAGTCCCTGGAGCGCGCGTTGCCTGACGGCGCGCTGCCTGGCCAGGTACGTGATGATCGCGGACTTGTCCAGGATCTGTCCGCTGTGGCCGCTGAACAGTGCCGCGAGCGCTTGGTTCGTCCCGCCGCTCACGTAGCTTGCCACGGCCAGCCTGGCGAGCTGGCGTCGCCCGGCGGCAAGCTGTCGGCGCAGCCACCGCGCGTGCGATGTCGCAGCCTTCGCGTCAGCCTCCGCGGCGGCGAGAATCTGGAGTTGACCGCGGTACTGCTTGGACAACTTCCCTGCGCGGGCTTCCAGGCTTGCGAACGTCGGGTGCGAAGCAGTCGCGAGTATCCGGGCGTCCAGGCTGGCTAGCGCTGCCGGGTCGACCGTCGCTGCATCACCGGCCGATGGGGCGAGCAGCGAACCCGCGACGATCGCGGCAACCAGGGCCGCGCGACCGCGTGCCGCGCGGTGCGACCAACGTGCCGAAGCGGCGACCCGGCCGTGAGCTGAATCCGAGCGGCGCACAGGCTCACCTCATCCCGCGGTCCGCGCGTGTCAGGCAGGCACGCGCCGCCGTCCACCGACACGTGAGCAAACTGAGCCCGACCATAGCAGCGGAACCCGCTGCTTGCAGGCGGTCTGACCCGATCGGGGCCCAGGCAGCCTGCACGCTGGCGACGCGGATCGTCGGGAATCCCTGTCAGGGCCAGACCAGGCCGCACCAGCATAGGCAGGAGCGACGAATCAGCTAGCCGCGGCGGGTCTATACCTCCGAGACCATTCGCACCGGCGGACGGATGACGGAGGCAAGACATGACCACCCAGCAACCCACAGCTACCAATGCAGTCGTAACTGGCGCCAGCCAGGGCTTGGGCCGCGGCATCGCGATAGCACTGCACCAAACCGGCGCGCACGTGATCGGCGTCGCCCGGGATCCATCCAACTTGGACGACCTGCGGGCTCAGCTAGGCGAGCGGTTCACGCCGGTAGCGGCCGACGCTACGGACCCGACGACCGCCGGGCAGCTGATGGACGCCTACCGGCCGAGGATTCTGGTGCTCGCAGCAGGCGCCAGGCCGCTCAGCCGGCCGCTGCACCAGCACACCTGGGAGACCTTCAGCCACAACTGGCAGGTCGACGTCAAGCAGGCGTTCCATTGGATCCGCGAGGCCCTGCTGATGCCGCTCGAAGCTGGCAGCGTGGTGATCGCCATGTCCAGCGGCGCCGCAGTGCGGGGATCGGCGCTCAGCGGAGGCTATGCCGGGGCTAAGGCCACGATCAGGTTCGCCGCGAGCTACGCGCAGGATGAGTCGGATCGGGCCGGCCTCGGCATCCGCTTCCTATCAGTGCTCCCGCAGCTAACGCCAGCCACGGAACTCGGCGCGACAGCAGTGGCCGGGTACGCGGCCAGAGCCGGCCTCGACGTGTCCACTTATAGCAGCCAGCTCGGGCCGACGCTGACCCCCGAGATCGCGGGCAAGTCGTTCGTCGAGCTGGCCACCAACTCTCAACTGGCGGGCAGTTTCATGCTCACCGCCGGCGGACTTGCCCCGGCACCATGACGTCCGCAAATGGGGTCACTGCCAGGCGGGCAACTGCTGCAAGGCCCAGGTATTGCCATCAGGGTCGCTGAAGGTGACGAAGGAACCCCACGGCTGAACCCCCGCCCCCGCCATGATCGGTTAATTGTCGTCTCTGGCTGTATCCGGCTACATCGGACAGAATCCGACTGCGGACGATTACGTCGCGATTGGTGGCAGCTGGGGCCGGTCCTGGCTCACCTTCTTGCCGGCAAGCTAAGAGGTGGCACTGCATCAGTGATGAGACTGTGGCGCGGAATCGAGGCCGCTGGCGCGACCCGGTTGGATCCGACTGACCCGGATCCGTCCGCTGCTGCCGACGGCAAAGGCCTCCGGGTTGTCTCGCCGAAGTTGGCTGACGCGTTGATCGCGCTGGCCGTGGCCGTCTTCGGCGCCGTCGGCACGCTCGCCGCGGGGCACCAGGGCGGCGGAGCTCCGGTTGCAGCAGCGGCGATCCTGGCCGCCATGGGGCTGAGCCTCTACCCGCGGCGGCGGTTCCCTGGTTCAGTGCTTACGGTGGTAGCCCTGCTCGTCGGGGGTCTCGCCGCGGTAGGGACGTCGCTGGATGGCGGCTTCATCGCCGTCCTGATCTCCTCCTACAGCGCCGCCGTCTACGGCGGTCGGCGCCTGGCATTCGGGCTGGCTACGGGCGCTGTGGCCGTACTGCTCGGGATCCGGATCCCGGTCGGGCTCGGCGCGACGTGGCTTCGCTCGGCGGCGCCGGTTCACATCCTGCTCGCGGCGGGCGGGGCGTGGCTGGTGGGCCTGGTGATCCGCGGTCAGTTCTCGGCGCGCAGCGCCCACCTGGAGACCATGCGGGAGCGCGCCGAACTCGCTGCGGCCCGGCAGGAGGACGAAGCCCGTCGCGCCACGATCGCCGAGCGGCTGCGCATCGCCCGTGAGCTACACGATATCGTCGCCCACCATCTCAGCGTGGTTGTGATCCAGGCGCAGGGGGCGCAACGGACGATCGGCAGGAACCCAGCTCGGGCGATGGCCGCCATGACCCAGGTGGAGCAGACCGGGCGCACGGCGCTTGAGGAGATGCGCGGCCTGCTGGGCTTGCTCAGGTCCGGCGAGATGT
>WNFD01005543.1_pt1 | contig 12621 bp, 16 predicted proteins | sample 5400491 | NCBI WGS metagenome assembly WNFD01 (sample SAMN13153343, study PRJNA577476) | soil metagenome | isolation source: 120 cm saprolite under Douglas fir tree site 2 hole 2 replicate 2 | place: USA:California | collected 2015-04-18 | reverse complement strand
GCTAGGCAGTCCCGCGGCCAATCTGGGTAGCGCTCCCGCCAAGCCAGGCATTTCTCCCGATCAGCAGGCTGCCCCTGTCTTCCTACCGTTGTTGGCGTAACTCCGAGCTTGGAAGGGAGGCAGCTAGTGCCGCTTTTTATGGATGTTCATGAAGTCCCTGGCGGCGTGGCGATGGAAGACGTTGCCAAGGCTCATCTCGCCGACCTGCAAACGCAGGAGACCTACGACGTGCGCTACCTCAGCTACTGGGTCGACGAGAAATCCGGGCGGATCTTCTGCCTGGTCGAGGCGCCGTCCGCGGACGCCGCGGCAGCAGTTCACCGGCAGGCCCACGGACTGGTCGCCGATCACATCTACCGGGTCCAAGAGGGATCGTAGGAGGAGAACGCGCAATGAACAGGATGCGCATCATTTCGCTGGGCGGCGTGGCGGCCGCGGCCTTGGCAGTTGGCTTGCCGATGATCCCGGCGGAGGCGCAGACCTCGGTGATCCCCGCAGGGTATTCGGGATCCGCTCAGGTGTCGCGGCCACAACCGGTTCACGCGGATCCGGCTATGAGCCTGTCGGCCGGACCGCTCGCATTGGGGATTGCCGGCCAACTCGCATCGGCTCGTGAGGCCACCGCGAAGTACGCCACGAACCTCGCCAAGGCGAAGGCTGACGGCTACCGGATCATCACGAAGATGATGCCCAACATGGGCTTCCACTTCATGAACCCGAATATCGCCGGGTTCAACGTCCGCAAGCCGCAGATCCTCGTCTACGAGCACACGGGGGCCAAGTGGCAGCTCGGCGCCCTGGAGTGGGTGATCCCGAAGATGCCGACTTCGCCGCTGCCGAATGCCACGTTCGGCTCATTCCCCGCGGCGTGTCACTTCGCCGACGGCACGTTCATCCCTGATCAGAATCAGGCGACCTGCCCGACCAGGGCACCGCACACCGGAGCCAAGTTCACCTTCTGGCACCCGGACCTGATCACGATGCACGTGTGGGTTTGGTATCCGAACCCGGCGGGACTGTATTCGAGCACGAATCCGCTCGTCGCTCCGTTCAACCGGGGCTAGTCCGAGGGCTAGTCCGCCCCTCGAAGCCGGTGAGGAAGGGCTACATGAGGGGCGCCCTTCCTCGCCGGCGTTCATCCACCTGTTGGAAAGCGACTATTTGCGACCAAATGTCGGCCAGCCTGTGCATAATGCTGAGGATCGATCGCGGCCGCCGGGTGACCACCGCGCGCCGCGGTGCTGATTAATGGCGCCAGCCCTGACACTGCGAGGCGCCGCCCGCTTAGGGGAGGACTGCGCATGAGGCGCTCAGTGAAGGTTGCCGGCCGCAGAACGGCCGCCGCTCTGGCCACGACCGCGTTCGTGGCCGGTTCCTGGTTCGGGACATCTGGCACCGCTTGGGCCGTAGGCCCGACCGACTGGCCGGCGTTCCTGGGCGGCCCCGCGCACACGTCACGTACCGCCGACCCGGCCATTACGCCAGCCAATGCGCCTACTCTCGCGCAGAAGTGGCACTTCAACATTCCGTATGTGTCAAGCCCGGTGGTAGCCGATGGTTCGGTCTTCATCGGCTCGTTCGCGGGCTGGTTCTACAAGATTGATGCGGTAAAGGGCCTGCTGCAGAAGAAGATCTTCCTCGGCTTCCAGCCCAAGCGCACCTGCGCCGCCTTCGGATTCGCCTCGACCGCGACCGTCGCCCGCGACCCGAAGACCGGCAAGGACATGGTCTATGTCGCCGCCCCTGAGGATACCTGCACGCTTTTGACGCGGTGACAATGCAGCAGAGGTGGCGCTCGGCCATCGCGATCCCGTCGACAAAGGTGAACGACTACCTCCAGTGGTCCTCGCCGACCGTGGCGCACGGCAGGATCTATGTCGGCATCTCGTCCAATTGCGATACTCCCCTGGTTCGCGGCGGCGTCGCAGAATTCGACCAGGCGACGGGACACAAGCTGAATACGTTCTATACGGTGCCCAGTGGCCACGTGGGAGGTTCGGTCTGGTCGAGCGTGGTGGTCGATGGCTCCGGCAATGTCTACGCGACGACCGGCAACGGTGCCGACAACGCCACGCAGCTCTACCACACCGTCGCGATCCTCAAGCTGAGCCCCGCGCTCAAGCTGCTCGGCTCATTCCAGGTACCCAAGGCCAAGATTGTCGGAGACGGCGACTTCGGCGGATCGCCGACCCTGTTCACCGCCACGATCAACGGCAAGGCGGTACCGATGGTCGGGGCGTGCAACAAGAACGGCATCTATTACGGGCTCCGGCGGTCCACCATGAGCACGGTCTGGCAGCGCAGGATCGGCGTGAAGTCCAGCGAGAAGTCCTTGGCCAGTGCCAGGCGGCCGCGGCGTTCGACGGCCATCACCTCTACATGGGCGGCCCGGGTACGACCATCGGCGCAAGACCTTCCGGGGCTCGGTTGAGCGGCTCAACCCGGCTACCGGAGCGATCGGATGGCGCACCGGGCTGCCGAACGGGGTCCTGACGAGCCCGACCATTAACGGCAGCGGGGTCATCGGCGTCGGCACCTACGACAACACCAACCGGCCGAACCAAACGTACCTAGCTAATGGCTCGACCGGCGCGATCCTGCGGACACTGGATCCGGGTTTCGATTTCGCGCAGAGTGTCTTTGCCGATGGCTGGGTATACACGGCAAGCAGCACCGGCCTGTACGCCTGGGGGCCGTGATCGCCATGGCAGGCTTTCGTCATGGACAGCCAGCGGCTGCTTGATTGCCTTGAGTCCGACTTCCGCCGCCTCCGACGTGTAGCGGGCACTGCTGTTCTTGATCCGCCGGTCCCCAGCTGTCCGGGCTGGACCCTGTCCGACCTCGTCCGTCATGTCGGCGAGGTGTACCTGTACAAGGTCGAGATGATGCGGCTAGGCGGGCACGCCGACGCATGGCCACCCGATGGCATGAACGACGAGCCGCCGCTAGAGCTGCTCGACCGGGCCTACGCCGCGTTGACCGCGGAGTTTGCTGCCCGTCGTCCGGAGGACTACACGTTCACCTGGTACGACCCTGACCAGACCGTAGGCTTCTGGATCCGCGACATGGCGCAGGAGACTGTCATCCACCGGGTCGACGCTGAGCTAGCGGCCGCCGAGCCACTCGCTGCGATTCCCGGCGATCTCGCCGCCGACGGCATCGACGAACTGCTGGTCGCGTTCGTGCAGTACGACATCGCCCTCCTGCCCGACAAATTCGCCGACCTGCTCGCGTCCGCCGGCGACCGCACGATCGGCGTTGAGACGCCGCAGCGGTCGTGGCTGGTAAGCCTGACCGCCAGAGCGGTGCACGTGGACGGGCCGGGAGGGCGCAGTCCGGACGCTACAGTCCCGGGCCTGGCTCCGCAGGTGCTGCTCTGGCTGTGGAACCGCGGCGGGGCGAATGTGACGACCATCGGCGACGACGACACGATCGCGCTGCTGCGCAAGGTGGTGGCCGCCGTCATGGGCAACCGCTCAGAGGACTAGCACGACCGGCAACCACGGCTGGCGAACGTTGTTGCCCCGGTCTAACTTGACTAGACTAGACCGGCACGGGTGTACGCTTGTACGGTGTCCGAGAGCGTAAACGTCTACGAGGCCAAGACCCACCTGTCGCAGCTGCTGAATCGCGCTGCGGCAGGCGAGGAAATCATCATCGCGAGAGCTGGCCGCCCAATCGCGCGCCTCGTTGCGCTGGCTGAGCCGTCGGTTCGTCGGGTGCCAGGCGGATGGCGTGGCAAGGTCAGAATGGCCGCTGACTTCGACGAACTGCCCGACGAGATCGGCGCCGCGTTCCGCGGGGAGCGTCCGTGAGGCTGTTGCTAGACACGCATGCCTTGCTGTGGTGGCTGGCCGATGAAGGCTTGAGCAGTCGGACACGGGACGCGATCGCCGATCCCGCCAATCTCGTGGCCGTCTCCGCCGCCAGCGCATGGGAAATCGCCATCAAGAAGGCGCTAGGCAAGCTGACCGCGCCGGACGACCTAGAGCAGCAAGTGCACGCGGGCGGGTTCGTGCCACTGCCGATCAATATTGCTCACGGCATCGCGGCCGGACAACTTCCTCGTCACCACGACGATCCTTTCGACCGAATGCTGATTGCCCAGGCTCTCGCCGAGGGGCTGACGATCGTCACGCGTGACAAGCGATTCGAGGACTACGGCGTCGCGCTGATGCCCACCTGACAAGAAGGCTGACGACCGACTATGCGGCGGCGATGCGCCTGAGCACTCCGGGCAGCACCCGGTGGACTTGAACGGAGTAAGACCCGCCCATTGATGCTTTTCCAGCAGTCGGCGGAGCTCGGCGTTCTCCGCTCGCAGGAGAGCCTCTGTGCCGCTCATAATGCCGTCATTCTCGTCCGGTCTCTGCCGAATGCACCGCATCCGACGTAGCTAGCGGATCGAACGGACGACGTGGACGTTCGATGACAGTCTGGCGACCCTTACGCGGACCGGGTGGCCAGGGGAGCACCGCATTTCGGCCCCGTTCGACCTCACCATGGGGCTATAGCCGATCAGATGATAGGTACCCGCCGGTAGCGACAACCTGAAACGCCCGTTATTGCCGACGGTGACGGTGGACCGCGCGCCTGCCGAGGTCGCCGCTACGACGTGACCGGGCAGCGGGACAGGCGGTCCCGGTGCTGCGCCCCCCTCACTTTCCAGGGTGCCCGCTACTGTGCCATGCGCTACGTTGCCATTGCATCCGGCCAGCATAAGCAGGGCGGTGAGGAGCAACCCGGCCGCGCCGAATGCTCGCTTCACGTCAAGTTGGACGCGTGCCCGGGCAACTTGGTTGCGCCGATCGGACTGCCCACCGCGGCCTGCGGCGGGAAAGCTTCAGCCCCGGCCACAGGGTCCTGCTCGCCAGGCGGGCTGGCCGCGCCCATCGCCAAAGAAACTGACGTGACAGCGCCGGGCCAAAGCTCTTATCGTCTGGCACGCTGCGGACCAGGAAGGGGGCACCCGATGGCGGGGTTCGCGAATCTGATCTGGCTGGACCTGGAGTGCGCTGATCCGCCTTTGCTGGCTGAGTTCTACCACCAGGTGCTGGGCTGGGACGTCGCTCAGGCCAACGACGATTACGCGGTGCTCAGTGACGGGAGCACCCGCATCCGTTTCGGCCGGGTGGATGGCTACCGGGCACCTGGCTGGCCCGACTCGGCCGCGCCTAAGCGCTACCACCTGGACCTGCGAGTACACGATGTGCGGAACGCGGTTGAACGGTGCCGTGAGTTGGGCGCGAGCAAACCTGACTTCCAGCCGGGCGGCGACCGCTGGACGGTGCTCACCGACCCAGCCGGGCATCCGTTCTGCCTGTGCCTGGCCCAAGCGGGGTAGAACCCGCGCCTTCCGACGACCCGGTCCTCCAGAGCCAAGCCTTTGCAGGCTGCCGCATACATGAGGTCTGGACGCGGCTGTAAGCAAGGCCAGATGATCATAGGTCACCGTTTGCCCGCCGGTGAGTGTGACCGGCAGCAGCGACGCCGAGCTTGGTTGACCTCAGGCCAGAACACCTGCCGCCGGTAGCATCATCGCTGCTCGATCGCCCGGCAGCGCCGGATTGTCGTGCGGGTGGCCATCAGCCAGGTGCCGTGGGCGGCAGGGATCAGCCAGCCGTCCACCGGCTCACCCAGGTCATGGATTATGCCGACCTGGTCGATGGCTGTGAGACGTTCCTGTTGGCCTACAAGCTTGTTAACGATCACGTCGCCAGCGAAGCACGCATTTGGACATCTCCGTACACGCTCCGGTTCCGGACTGCTCCCGGTGCCCGGCCAGCGCGCCAATGAGCGCGATGGGGCAAGCAGCGAGCTATTGTCACAACCGCCCGGGTCGCACACGAGCGGTTGCTCAGTTGCTTGGCTGGCGCGGCGGGGGATACCACGACAATTAGTTCACGCCCCTACTGGAATCGAGAGACGAGATGTATCGTGACTTCTATCTACAGCCGAAGCGAGGCTAAGAACGGCGGTGCGAAACATGTTCGAGAGGTTCACCGATCGGGCCCGGCGTGTAGTTGTCCTGGCGCAGGAAGAAGCCAGGATGCTGAACCACAACTACATCGGCACCGAGCATCTCCTGCTCGGCCTGGTCCACGAGGAGGAAGGAATCGCGGCCAAGGCGCTGGAGTCGCTGGGGATCCGGCTGGAGCCGGTCCGCGAGCAGGTAGAGCAGATTATCGGCCGCGGCCAGCAGGCATCCTCCGGGCATATTCCGTTCACGTCGCGCGCGAAGAAGGCGCTGGAACTGGCGCATCGGGAATCGAACGACCTCCGCCACGGCTTCATCGACACCGAGCATCTGCTGCTTGGCCTCATCCGAGAGGGCCACGGGGTGGCTGCCCAGGTGCTCATCCAGTTCGGCGCCGACCACAGTCGCATCCGGCAGCAGGTAATCCAGTTGCGACCCGGCCAAGCCTGGTGGGGTGCGAGCAACGCAGCTTCCCGGCAGGGTAAGCGCGCACGGGCCCAGGCGATCAATGATGCCCTTGCCTATCTGGGCTCTGTGGATCGGCGGCTGACAGCCATCGAACGCTGGGTTGGCATGACTCCAAGCCCAGATGATCTTGACCTTGAGATCGCGCACGTGCGCCGTGAGAAGGAATCCGCGATTGATAGCCAGGATTTCGAGACCGCTGCCGCGCTGCGCGACAAGGAAAAGGATCTGCTCGCCAACAGGGCCAGCAGGGAACAGGAGTGGGCGGCCAGCGCAGCCGATCGCCTATCCCTGGCCGAGGAACTCGGCCTGGTCAATGCCGAGCTCGAACGGCTACGCGCCATATTGCGCCAGCACGGCATCGAATCAGCGGACGGCATTGCATAGCCAGCCCGAGTGTGGCCAGGAGCTTCCGTTGCTATCCCGAAGCGTTGCGGCCTAACCTAACCTGGCCAGATGGGCTTGCAGCGAGTACCGGGGAATCGAACCCGCAATGTCAGCTGGGGAAGCCGCACAGTACGGCTGGTGAGGATGCTTCACAAGTTAGCTTGGCTATGTGGAGCCTCGACGAAGCGGCCACGAAGCGGACGGATTTTCTCGCAATGGACCACAACCTGGTGCAGGCGGCCATTGCTGCGGTCGTGCTCTGCGTCGCGGCCGGCTGCGCAGCATCAGCCCCGGCAACGGCAACAGCATTGAATCCGGGCGCTGAGATGACCTACGGACTCGCGCCGCTCAAGCCTGGCACGCAGCTCGGCCTGCTCGATGTTGACCTTGTGAACCGAAGCCGATTGCCGATCACGCTGGAGTCAGTCGAGGGCATCGGTCGCGGCCTGGGCACCGTCATCCGGGTCGTGGAAGTAAAGATCGCACCCGCCCATGGGACTGGCAGGCAGGACACGCCGGGCGGGGCTTACCAGACCGACCCACCGGTGTGGTGGGTCGGTCGGGGAACCTGCATCAAGCAACGACTGCTCCCGTTGCACGGATTTCGGCTGGCGCCCGGCGGCCCAGCGCGAGTATGGATCGTCGTGCAGGTGGCCCGGCCGGGCCGATTTGCCGTCACCGGCTATTTCGTGCGCTACACGCAAGAGGGAACGCTCTACCAGCAGCTGATACCAACGGGCTACAAGGGCCTGGCCAGCCGCACCGCACCATTCATCCCAGTGTATTGGGCGCAAGCACGCTGTCTGAAGAGCATGAAGCCAAGGCTGCTGCGCGGCCAGCGCGTCCACAAACCATTAGGGACGGCTCGAACGGCTATGAGGGCGCAGCTACTGCACTAGCGCCGACACAGGCCTGCTGCTGGAACACTTAGTGCGCGAACACGCCGCAACTCCGGCCAAGCAATTTCGTTCTACTGCCCGCAGTGCTTGCGTTCCTCGCCCCCGAAATCGCCGTTGATTTCATTCTATTGACAAATGGCAATTAGCGCAACTAACTAGTAATTGCGTATGGCGCATGCTTATCCTCCTCTTGCACCAGCCCGGCCAGTGCGGATGGAGGATCTTCGTGGCTGCTAGCTCTGGGGCCATCCGCGCGGTCGCCAGTGTGGCGTATCGGTGGTATGCCGGTGCGCAGGCCGTTTCGGTCGTGGGCACGATGATGACTTACACCGCCCTGTACTGGTTGACGTTGCACATCACCCGCGGTAGCGCGGTAATGCTTGCGACCTTGGTGGCGGCTCAGTTCCTGCCGATGCTGCTGTTGAGCCGTCGTGCCGGGACTGTCGTCTCGCGGCACCAGGCGGTCCGACTGTTGATTGTCACCCAGTCGGCCCAAGCCGCGGCGTCGCTCGCGCTTGGTATTCCGTTGCTGGCGGGCTGGATGTCTATCTGGTACCTGTGGGTGCTGTCGTTCGCGGTGGGCTGCGTCCAGGCCGTCGATGTTCCGGCCCGCCAGATGTTCATGCTCGACCTTGTGGGCGATGCCGAGCTGCGGCGAGGTTCGTCGCTGTATGCGGCCATCACGGGCCTGGCCAAGATCGCAGGTCCGGGCCTGAGCGGGCTCATCATCGCGGTTAGCGGCGAGGCCGCCGTGTTCGTTATCGATGGCGTGTCGTTTCTGCTGGTAATCGGAGTCTTGGTGTGGCTGGAGGGCCGGGTGCGGGACACGGTCCCTTCTGCACAGGGAAGTGGTGGCACGGCGCGGCGGTTTCGCTGGCTCCTCGACCTGCCGCTCGGCATCCGGGTGGCGGCCGGAATGGCCCTGCTCATCGGCGGCTTCGGTATCCAGTTCGAGGTGACTAATCCCCTGATGGCGGTCAAGGTTTTCCATCTGGGCTCAGTGGGATTCGGCGTGCTCGGCACGCTCATGGCGGGTGGCGGTATTGCGGCTAATGTTTATTCGGCGAATCACCGTGACCCCGATTCCCGGGAATTCCTGACCTGGGCGGTTTTGTTCGGTGCTGCCGAGGTTGTCGCCGCCGTCATGCCGGTGGCTTGGGCTTATGGCGTCCTGATGGTGACTGTTGGCGCGATGATCCAGTTGTTCGCGATCAGTGCCACCGTTTACGTGCAGAAAGCAGCACCCGAGGCACAGCGAGGCCATGCACTCAGCGCCTATAACGCCGGCTTCATGGGCTTTGTCCCGGCCCGTTCGTTCGTTGTCGCTGGACTGGCTGCAGCTGCCGGTACCCGCTGGGCACTGATCGGCCCAGGTGCAGTGATCATCGTGTGCGGAATTGCGGCGCTGGCCATCCCCCGCTGTCGGGTTCCTTGACCGTAATCTATGGCACGGGTTTACCGGCGTCGGTGACCGCGCGACGCGGGGAGCTCCAGCCTCGCTGTCGGGCAGGTAGCGGGCACGTCTAGGAGGTGTCAGTCTCGTCGCTATCGTGCGGACCAGTCCTGATGCGCCCGGTGCTCCCGACGGGTCGTCGATGCTCGCGACACCGGGGCTGGACTGGAAGCGGTGTGTCCTTCCCCAGTTCAGAGCCCGAAGATGTCCGTGACCCGCTCGGTCAGGTCATCTTCGGTCATCGCGGTGCCGATCTCGATGGCAGGCAGTTCGAGGCGCTTCGTTTCCTCGCAGAGAAGTCTGGTGAACAACCGGTCACGCTCGAGCAGGTTACCCAGTGCCCTGTCCGGATCACTGGTCTTGTCGGCGATCTCCCGCAGCGAGCCCCGGCGGGCGAACGCGGCCCGGCGAAACTCGGGCGCCGGCAGAAGCCAGACGGCGTGACCGGGCTCGGCCAGCAGAGGTTTGACAAGGCGCGGCAGCAACCGGAAACCCTCAGCGATCACACCAGGTTCCGCCGGCAGGCGCAGCAGGTCTTCGACGATCAGGTCGAACAACTCCCCCTGGAACCAGTGAAAGCTCTCCAGCATGGTCTGCGGAGACCGGTGCACCCATCGCTCGTCCATGTCCATAGCCTTGAACCTGCTCAGCAACGGGGGGTCTTGCAGCGCGAAACGGCCGTCATGATCCGACATCACGTCGTCAGTCGCGTACACACCCATGCCATGCCGGCCTGCCACCCGGCGAGCGATCGTCGATTTGCCGGCGCCGCTCCCGCCACCGATCCAGTAGACATGCCTGAGCCGTGCACGCAGCGCCGCGGCGCCCGCAGCCTCGCCATGTCTCTCACGTCGCATCCTGCACCTGCACAAATCTGCCGTGGCCTCGCCTGACTCGGTTCGAGACTGCTTCGCGTCGCCATGCCCGCAGGCTAATAGCACGTCACCGGCACCCCATGTCTGGGTCGCGGCCTAGCGCCCTACCTAACCGCGGGGTTTGCAAGCATGGCCAGCCCGCAGCTCCGGTGCCGCGTAGTCAGGCGACGTCTGGGGGTTCTGCTGCCGCCTTCCCGGGCGGGTGCTGTCTGCGGGACTTGATCCAGGTGGCGAGAGACATAGCCCCGATCGCAAATACGGGAATGTTCGCCAGCCACCGTCCAGTGGCGTCAGTTTTCGAGACGAGTGCAACCAGAGACACGCCGGTCGCGAGGATTACTAGGCTGTCGCGGAGGTCGGACTCAGCGGCTGGTATCGCTGGCCCGTGTGCCATGCGGGACTTGATCCAGGCCGCGAAATACCAGGCTCCCACCGCGATCAGTGGACTTTGTACGAGCCACCACCTAGCCGTGCCAATGTTCCATTGATGCGCAAGCAGTGCTATTCCAATTGCGAGGATTGGCACGAAGATGCGTACGTCCGGCCACGCCTCACCCATCGTCCTGGCCCGGCCGTGTCGCATTCTCTTGACCTGAAGGCCAGTCGCGAGGTCGAGCAGCGTGATCATGAGGGGCAGGGCCGCATAAGCAATGAAAAGCCAGGCGATGATCTCGATGAACGTAGACATCGCCGCTCCAGCTTGGCCATCGGTCGTTGATAAGGCCTTTTCGTGAGTCTAAGGGCCTGGCGCCCCAGATGCGCGTGCGCCCGGCGCTATCCCTCCAGGCTTCAGCAACGTGCCGCCCGCAGCATGCTAGCGCCAGACCAATTAGCAACTCGTCCAGGACTTCGATACCGTCCACGGTTCGTTCAGTCGATACCGCTACGCTTTTGGTCAAGTGATCTGCCCCATGGATCGGCGCGAATGCTGGCCCCCGGTTGGCATGGGCTGCCCTGGTTAAGGGATCTTGGCGCCACAGTCTTCGTCTGGGAGGGGCGCTCCCGTCGTGAGGTTGCATCCGAGCTCGATGTAAAACGCGACCCGCCGCTCGCCTTGGCGGCACGAGCAGCGGATGAAGTCGCGCGGCTCGAGTTTGGCGTCGGTGGCGAGCTTGAGGCAGCCGAAGCGGCGTCTCGGCGGATCACGCCGTCTCGGACCGAGGAGAGATCGAGGTATTGGACTGCCCACCAGCCTGCGGCTTCGCGCGACGGCTAGCCCACCAGCCCGCGGCTTCGCGCGACGGTACTGTCCGTTTGAACCATCGGGCCGACATGGTGCCGACGGGGTTCGGGCTAGGCTGTGTAGTGCGAGACTTTGCAGGAGACGACTGGCGGAGGTGAGCGTGACGACGGACTCAGCGAACAGCATGCCGTCCCTTCCCGGCGAGACGCCAGCGTCCCTGGACGACTTGGCGCGCCGTAAGGGAGTGCATCTAGTGGAGTCGGTTGCGGACATGGCTCAGGATGGCGTCTTCGATTCTGACGAGGAGCTGGAGGCGTTTCTAGAACATGTCCACGCTGCCCGCCAAGCCGATGTTGCGTAAGTCATGCAATACGTGGTGCTTGATACGGATGTGGCCTCCCGAAGCATCAAGCGTCAACTGGACGGGCCGTTAGCCGCGAAGCTGACCGGCGTGGCATGGTGTATAACGTTCGTGACCGTCGGCGAACTCTGGCAGTGGGCTTCTGCTCGCGGGTGGGGACGTCGAACCCGCGACGGGCTCGAACTCTGGCTCGATCGCGTCGTAGTGTTGCATTCTGACGATGCCGTCTCGCGGGCCTGGGGCAAGATTCCGCCGATGCGCGCCGCCGCGGTCGGCCTCGTCCTGTCAACGATTCCTGGATTGCTGCATGCTGCCTCGCGCGTAACCTGCCGCTGGCGACCGAGAACGTGAAGGACTACGAGGACTTTGTTCAGCACGAAGGCCTTCGTCTGATCTCGCGGTGACATCACTGCTGCGGCCCCGGTCCGGCACCGACTGGCCCGGCGCCGGTGAGATCCGCGCATTCGGCACCTGATGAGCCGACTGCGCGGAAACCTGATCCGCATTGCGTCTAATGACGCCCGCAAACCCTCGCTCGCCGCACCCGCTGGAGACATGCGCCTCACGGGGTCTGACCTGCAATTCCTTGGAGCGGGTGGCGGGAATCGAACCCGCACTGTCAGCTGATGAATCTGTGCGGTGCAGGCTTCTACAACACGTGACATGCAAGGTGGGCAGTCCCTGAGTGATCGGGAGGACCCGCCATTCACCGGGCTCAGTAAGCGCGCCCGAAGATCACACGCTTGCCGTATGCTGATCGGCCATCGCATCGCACGCACGTTCCGGCCTCGAATTTGCCATCAAGAGGAATGCAGCGAGGTGTGGCGGCAGTCTCGGCTTTGATGTCGTCCTCGCATGCTGGGTTGCCGCAATGGAACGCCTGCGCCCAACCAGTCGAGATTGCTTGCTGGAAAGCGGGCCAGTCATCAACTACGACGGTGTTCGAATCGCGGAAGGCGGTCGCTCGCTCAAGCAGGAACTTCTGATAATCATTGAGCGTGGCGATCAGCGTTGGCGCTGC
>WNFD01041328.1_pt1 | contig 12622 bp, 11 predicted proteins | sample 5400491 | NCBI WGS metagenome assembly WNFD01 (sample SAMN13153343, study PRJNA577476) | soil metagenome | isolation source: 120 cm saprolite under Douglas fir tree site 2 hole 2 replicate 2 | place: USA:California | collected 2015-04-18 | reverse complement strand
CGGCGGCCAAGCCATGAGCGTTGACAACGGGTTGCCCTACTCGCTCGTCTTCGCGATGCAGGGCGTCTTCGTGCTGTTCCTCCTGGTCGCCGACCGCCTGAGTCGAGCGTGATGGACTGGTCCTTGGTGCTCGGCGTCGGATTGTTCAGGTCAGGTGTGCAGCTGGCGATGCCGACCGCGCTCGCGGCGGTAGGAGAGTCGTTCTCGGAGCGCGCCGGTGTTCTCAACCTCGGGCTGGAGGGGATGATGCTATGCGCCGCGCTCGCCGCGTTTGTCGGTGAGTACTACACGGGCAGCGCGGCATTGGGAGTACTCGCCGGAGTGGCGGTTGGCGTCATGCTTGCCGCGCTTAAAGCGTTTCTCAGTGTCTACCTCAAGACGGAGCAGGTCATCAACGGCATCGCCATCGTCATCTTCGCGCAGGGAATCACAGCGTTTGCTTACGAACGTCTCTTTCGCAGTCTGCAAGTCTCACCGCAAGTTCCACCCCTGCACACGATCCACGTTCCCATACTGGCCTCGATTCCTGGTATCGGCCCCGTCCTCTTCGATCAGAACGTCCTTATCTATGTCTCGCTCTTGACGGTGGCCGGCGTTTGGCTCCTTCTGTACCGAACCAAGTTCGGCCTCTCGGTGCGGGCAGTTGGCGAGAGCCCGATCGCGGCCGAATCGGTCGGCGGACACGTCGATCTTGTGCGGTGGCTGGCTCTGCTGGTGTGCGGTGCGATGGCGGGCCTCGGCGGCGCCGTACTCATCGTTGGCGATATCAACCTGTTCGGTCCGAACGTGACTGCGGGGCGGGGGTGGGTCGCGATCGCTCTCGTCATCTTTGGCCGCTGGAACCCGCTGATCGTCTTCGGGGGCGCGTTGCTCTTTGGCATGACCGACGCATTACAGCTCAGGATCCAGGCGGTCAGTGGTGGCACGCTCGCTGCCGTGCCCTACGAGTTTTTCCAGGCTCTGCCATACCTTCTGACGCTGACGGTGATGGTGGCGGCGACTGTCGCATCGAAGCGGAGCGCCCAACCCTTCGCGTTGGGAGTTCCATTTCGGAGGGAGGTGACTGATTAGACGGAAAGGAAATGCCAATGCCAACCACACGACGTTTCCAGAAAAGGAGGACAACACTGTCGTGACTCGGATAGCAGTCAAACGGCTACTTATGGTCGCAACAGCGGTCTCGCTTACCGTCAGCGCGTGCGGGAACTCGCCGCCCGCAGCGACGGCCCCATCGAAGGTGAAGGTGGCGCTGATCCTCCCCTGCCCGACAAATGATGGCTCTTGGTGCCAGCAGGCGTACATCGCGGCTCAACAGTTGCAGACGGAAGGGCTGATCGACCTCAAGGTGACATCCAGCGCGCCGCAAGACACGGTCAGTGTGACCCAGATAATTCAGCGCTACGCGCAGGGCGGGTCCCAGTTGGTCATTGCGGACTCCACCTATCAGGACGCCGCGTTCAACGCCGCGGCGACGTCCCCGAATACGGCGATTGCGTTTTCAGGCGGGGGCAAAGTGGGAGGCAATGTCTCGACGTTCGAGGTGCCGATTTACCAGCCGGCCTACCTTGCCGGGATAGTGGCCTCTGGCATCACAAAAACAGGCGTTATTGGAGGCCTGTCTGCCTTCGACTTTCCAATCTGCCATGCACAGATGGAGGCGTTCCGTCTGGGCGCGCAGTCGATCAAGTCAAGCATCAAACAGGTCACCACTTACATCGGGGACTGGAACGATGTTGCCAAGGGCAAGAACGCCACACTCGCGCAGGCCGACCAGAAGGCCGATGTCTTCGTCGTCTGCGGTGGCGGCCCCGCGTCGGGGATGATCTCGGCTCTCCAGGAGCGGAACCTCAGCGGCTTCGGCTATGTCGGCGACCAGAACTCTCTGGCGCCAAAGAACATGGTGGGCTCGCTTGTCTACAACCTCTACCCGATCTTCAAGGCGATGGTGAAGGACATCGCCGCCGGCACCTACACGGGCAAAGACTACGATCTCGGATTGTCGTCGTTTAACTTCGTCCTCAACCCCTCGTACTCCGTCGCGACAATTCCGCCTGACATCCTGGCGAAGGTTCAGTCGACCCAGCAGGCGATTCTCAGTGGGACGTTCACGGTCCCCTATATAGCGAAGTAGTTGCAGTCCACATGGGCGAAACGCGGGCTTCTCCGCGTTTCGCCCGGGCGTCTGTCGTGTGGCAGCAACGCTGTCGGCGTCAAAGAAGGCGATCGAGAGAGGCGCGTTCGACGACCGTGAAGATGCTCTTGAGCAACGCTACGCTCGCCGAACGGGAGTCGAGTCGACGTTCGGCTCGCCGATGGCCGGATCGGCGAGGTGGCCGGTGGCGGCAAGCTGATAGTGGGTGACGGAGATGAGAGGCTTGACCTCGCCGGGTAAGTACTGCTGCCCGCGATTGCGGAGCCACACACCCGCCTCGACAAGGCGCTGACTGCCGACCGCTTTGGGAAGCAATTCACCAACCTCCTTGAAGCGATTACTGCATGGCACGCATACCGCGAGACGCTTGGCGTCGATGAAGACTGAGACGGCATCATGGCTGTGCGCGACCAACCGCGTTCTCGCCGCGGACCAAAGAGGCCATGGCGAGAGCGAGCGAAGGCCGGTCGATCTTTCGAGGCAAGCCTTCGTCGACGATGCTGCGATGTGGATTCGCGAACTCGCAGGAAGCAGGGCAGTTGTAATAGGTCAGTCTCTTGGCGGCCACACAGCCTTCCTCCTCGCAGCTGAGCACCCGGACCTGGTCCGGGCGCTAGTTGTCGCCGAGGCTTCTCCGGCGGCAGATCCTCAGGCCCAGGGCATCGTCGGCGGATGGCTCCGCTCGTGGCCGGTGCCCTTCCCTTCCCGGCATGCCTCATTGGCTTTTTTGGCGGCGACTCACTTTGGGCACACGCGTGGACCGATGGCCTGGATGTACGGCCCGATGGCCTGTGGCCCAAGTTTGATGTGGACACAATGCTCGCATGTCTCGATGGTGTCGCCAGGCCTTATTGGGACGAATGGGCGGCGATTCGCTGCCCTACCGTCATCGTCCGGGCGGAGCGCGGCTTGTCACAGGAGACCGCGAGCCATATGCAGGAATTGCTACCGAACAGTCGTGTGGTTGACGTCCGGGGTGCCCGGCACGATGTTCATCTTGAAAGACCCGATCAGTGGCGAGAGGTGCTTTCTCGCTTTCTTGCTGAAGTCGCCAGGGACTGACGGTCCCTAGGAAGCGCTGCTAGACAGCGACTATTGGCGATAGCCTCTGCATTCGATCTCAGCGGAGCACCCGCGGGAAATTGGTCAACCAGCATTTCCTTGGTAAGGAAAAGGTCCCCGGTTCGAATCCGGGCGTGGGCTCCACCCCGAGACATTCTTGTCGCATGAAGCCCTTGCAAGCGGCGCGGACGCAGGACCATAAGCGGAACAGTACGGCGAACTCTTCGTCGACACCCGGACGAAGACGAAGGTGCCTTCGCGGCAATTAGACAGCTACCTCTTGGCTCATCAGCGACGGGCTGACCGGGCGACGGCTGCGCCCGCTCGACAACCGCCTAAGAAGCGGACTCGGCCTCGATTACCGACGCGAGCCGCGAGATTTGGTCATATACCCAGTCAGGAGTTGGAAGCTCCCACGGATATATGTGAAGATCGCCACCCTTCATGCGATTGTGCACGTCGCAGAGGAGGAGGCGATTGGAGCCGATTGTCGATCCGCCGGCCCAGTATGGAAACACGTGATCTGCGTGGAATGTTCGGGTTGCAAGCAACGGACATTTGTAGCCCCAAAGAAGCTCAGCGTTGCACCGACCTCCAGCGTTGCTAGGCGGCGCATAGAATGCTCTAGGCCCTTGGATAGCTTCCGCAGTTATAGCGTCGGGTCGCCAAATTGGATGAATAAGGAGCATTTGTCCTACGTGGTCAAGTTGGTTGGTGCGATGGCCAGCGTAGAGGCGGGACCAACCAGTCGCTTGCAAGCTGTCGAGTCGGTGTAGATAGTCCTGCGCGTTTCGCCAACGTTCCGTTAGGATCCTTCTCAATCCGCCCATCGAATGGTGACTTTGGTTTCTTGATTTAGGCCACCGAAGAACTCCATTCTGATAAGCAATTGCAACGGGCTTGGTACGGGTGCCTCCAGCTTTAGACCACGGCGAAGAACCGCCGCTGTTATTTTCTTCGCCAGGGGGCTGGATGCGTCTGCGACCGTTATTTGCCCAACGTTTGGGGTAGTGGCCTCGAGCTTCAAGAAGTTCCGTCCTGAAATCTTCGGTGTGATTGTTCTGCCAGACTGGATGACCAAAGAAACTCGATCACGGCGGGATGGTTGGCCGCTGGGTGTCAGTCTGGAAGCCACCATTTTTACGCTGGCGGCGTCTCCTCGGAGGTAGTCCGCAAGATCGTCAACGCCGTCAGGACTGCGATCGTCGCGGAACATCTGCTGGAACACGGACCTGGCCACCTTCCGAGCGACGTTGCCAGCTGCCCCCCCGGTCGTTTCAACCCACTGGTGGAAGCGCCAGTCCGTGTCCCCGAAGCCTAGTCGCTTTAACACTTTTACCCAGTCGTCGGGGGCGCCGTGGTGCCTTATATGGGTAAGAACGCCAATTATGAAAGCGTCCTGGATCGGCTTCGATCCATATCGACCAGGGGTGTCACCGAAGAAGACCGTTTCTTTAGCCTCGTTCTTCACAACCTTCTGAAGGGCCACATACGCCAGTCCGAGTTCAACCGCGAGGTCGCCTGGGGTCAAAGCCGGCCGAGCTGGTCCCACCTCGGCATAGTAGTACTGCAGCACGATGTCCTTGAGATCTTGGCATGTGTATTCAAACCCCCCGCCAGTTGGATGAGGGACGGGCTGGCGGTATGGATTGAACGTGATTGAATCGAAGAATGGGTTAGCGATTGAGTTACGTAAGGACTGCTTCTCACAGAGACGCGCGACCGTCTCCATCGCGAACGTGTGATCCTTCGAACTCGGATCACCTGGAGCGTAAGCAGAGAGTTGAAAAGCATACGTAAGCCACTCGTCATGAAGGGCATGCAGCTTTGTCGCAGAAGTGGTGACTTGCGCGAACAGCTTTGCGAAAGTCTGTGGCTTATAAGTGGGAACGCCGGAGTTCAGCAGGAGCACGAGTGGCACCTTGTTGTTCGACTGCTTGGACTTTGCAAGGCCATGAATGCGATGCTGCCCGTCCAAGATCCACAAGGGTTTCTGCTTGCGGCCACTGGGTTCAGGGATGGAGACAATCCAGATGTCCGTCTCAACGCCACCTGCAAGTTTTTGATGGCGCGCCTCGAGGCGGATCCCTGAAAAAGCATTTTCCGAGAGGAGGACGGGATTAGGCATCATTTCGCCGGTGTCATTGAAGAATCGACTTATGCTTCCGATTCGTTCAACATCCAATGGCCGTTGCCAATCCTTGATTGGAGGATTTAGGACGTTTCGTGCAATGTTCGAGTGATCCGTATCGTCGCTAAAGCTCGGCGCGTCGGCGATCCTTAGAATTACCTTCGCGGGCAAGTAGCCAATAAAGATCGGATAGGCGTGCACTCCCGATTCGACCTGCGCACGCAAACAAAGGAGTTCGGCCACGCTGCCAGAGTGTAAGGCCCCGGGCCCGGCAAGACTTCACAGAGGACATGATGGCGCCCCTACCTGGTTGGGAGCTACCCGCTACTGTTAGCCCTAGCTCCTAACCGTCAAGGACTAGGTGGTAACGAAGATGTGTCGCCCGGGGGGGGAGCCTGCTTGTCGGGGCCGTGAGCATTGTCGGAGAGGGAATCGTTGAGTACCCGGTATGTGTCGTGGGCGAGCTCTGTGGCTGCTCGGTCAGTCATGCGAGCCAATCGCAAGGTCAACACCGGCCCGGAGCTGAAGCTGAGATCAGCTCTTCACCGCATCGGGCTGCGATTTCGGGTGCTCTCACGTCCGGCGGGCCTCAACGTGAAGGTAGACATACTCTTTCCTCGCATGAAGGTGGCCGTATTCGTGGACGGCTGCTTCTGGCACGGTTGTCCTGAGCACGGGACCACTCCCCGAACCAACGCCGACTACTGGATTCCTAAGATCGAACGAACTCAACACCGCGACGTGCAAAACGACAAGGTGCTACGTGCCGCGGGTTGGGAGCCAATCCACGTATGGGAGCACGAGCCAGTTAACCTGGCCGCAGAACGTGTAGCCGCTGCGGTTCAGATCGGCTCAACCGTTAATCGGCTGGGTAGGCGTCCTCGTCTGGAGGCGACTACCCTTCGTCGGAGGTGAGCTACAAAGCTTGACCCGAACGTTCGTTCTGGTTATCCTCAGCGCGGCGCCCGCCTAGCCGTCTTATTCGAGGACCTGACATTACAACATGAAATTCATTGATCTCTTCGCGGGGCTAGGCGGTTTTCATCTTGCCCTGGAAAGCCTTGGGCACAAGTGTGTTTTCGCATCGGAGATCGACGACGAATTACGTGGCCTGTACGTAAAGAACTTTCCCGACTCCAAGGACTATGTCGTCGGCAACATAAAGGACAACCATCGCCTGGTGCCTTCTCACGACATCCTTTGCGCGGGATTCCCATGCCAGCCTTTTTCTAAGTCTGGTTTCCAAGGTGGGCACCTCGACACACGTGGAACTCTGTTCCATGAAATCGTTGTAATCCTTCAGAAGCACAAACCCACCTATGTCTTGCTCGAGAACGTCGGAAATTTCGAACAACATGATGGCGGTCGCACTTGGGCTGTGGCTAGGCGCAAGCTGCAGCGCCTCGGCTACACAGTTGTGGCCACGGAACACGTGAAGAGTGGCGGTCGAGGTCTCATTTCGCCCCATCACCTCGGGTTCCCGCATTCTCGGGAGCGGTTCTATGCGGTTTGTCGCCGGGGCCCTCTATCTGCCGACGTGCTGCCCTCGCCCGACAGGCAACGTGTCACGGATCTCAATCCGTACCTCCAGGCAAATGCTGGATTGGCCCCTAGCGATCTTCTAGAGACCAAGCTGTCACAACAACAAGTGGCGTGTATCAACCATTGGAACGATTTGCTCCGCGCCCTCCCACCTGGGGCCGAGTTTCCATCATTCCCACTCTGGAGCGACGAGTTCGAAGCAACCTATGCCTACGTAAAGACCACTCCGTACAGGGCGCGAAAGGACAAGTTGCTTCGGTGGACACGCGGTCTAGGTGGGAAACGTGAAATGACCAGGCAGGAAATGATCAACTTGCTTCCCAGTTACGCAAGAGAGGAAGAAAGCCGGTTCCCGCTATGGAAAGTGCGGTTTATTATGCAGAATCGCGCTTGGTATCGAGATTACCGAGCGTCGATTCCACCCAGGTGGCTCACGACTACGCGGTCATTCCCATCGTCACTTCGCAAAATCGAGTGGAACTGCAAGGGCGAGAAGCGTGACCTTTGGGAACATGTCCTGCAATTCCGACCGTCTGGACTACGCACGAAGCGCATGTACAGTATCCCAGCGCTGGTGGCACTTACGACGACGCAAATCCCGATCAGGGACTTCGACTACAAGGCTTTCCAGACTCTCACAGACTTCCAGTTGATCGCCAGGCTGCGTTTCATGCCCTTGGCAACGCAGTCCATGTCGATGTTGCCCGAGCAATTGCATCCAGACTGCTTGGCCACCAAATGCCAACCCAGATCACGCCAGACCTGGAAGTAGAGGTCAGTGCGTCGGCAGGGTGAACAGCCAATGCTGCCGGTCGTTCACGACACAAGCTAAGTGACGTCAATTTTGGATCACACCACCCTTCTTGGTGGATCGAACTGCCTGTATCTGTTACGCCATTACGATACGAATACAATCTCAGGAACTGATCCTGGCACGTCATCTCCGATGCCGTCCTTGCGAGGCACAACCGCCGTAGAGAACTCCTCCCAGCCCAAATAAGCGATGGGCGGTAAGCCCTTTAGTCACGTAAGGAGCTCCACATGAACGCAAACCAAGAGGCCCCGCTCAGATCGATTGGCCAGATCGCGTCGTCGATCGCCGAAGCTCTGCAAATTTCTGACTTGAGCTCAAACGATCCAATGTCCTTTTGGAGGGATGTCGCCGTTGCGCTTACGCAGACATATGAGGGCGCCTCCGCAGCAGACATAGCTAAGTGGCTAATTTTCGACAAGTTTGATCGAGAGTGGGATCCCGATGAAGCCCTTGATGAGGACACCGGTCTGCCGTCAATTAGCGCATACGAAGAAGTTCTCGACATCGCCAATCGATTAGAACAACCGGCGCCGGACGATCAGGTGTCCGCGGAAAACATCATCGCTGGGGACGAAGAAGAGGAAACAGGGTCGGACGCGCTGGCCGAGTTGTCTGAGGATATCGGCTTTTCGACTGCAGATCTCGGGCTCGAAACTGTCCTATCGCAAATCCATCGCGGCAACCTAATCATTAGCCCGGAGTGGCAGCGAAGCTTCGTTTGGAAGTCAAAGCGTAAGAAGAGGTTCATTGAATCGCTCTTGATCAACCTTCCGATTCCCTCGATCCTGACTTGGCTCGACGTCAGCTCTCAGAAGGAGTACGTCATTGACGGAAGACAGCGGCTAGAGACCCTAGTCAGGTTCTGTAGCACCCGCGAGCAGCTTCAACGTCTTCAGATCGGCGAGAAGCCTTTCAAGACCTTCACCTCGAAGGAGGCGCTGTTCGCGCCTGGGAAGCAGTTGGGCGAGGTTGCGAACAGACGCTTCGATCAATTCGCTCAGAGTTGGAAGGAGCGACTTTACAGACAGACCTTTCGCATCATTCGATTCAACCGGCTAACGAGGGCCCAGCTTTACCAGGTGTTCGAGCGATACAACACCGGAGGGGTCCAACTCCAGGCCCAAGAGATACGCAATGCCGTGTTTCAGAATTCTCCCCTGCACAGGTACCTGTGGAATCTCGCCCGCGAATACGCCGATCCGAAACCGGCACCGGACGCCGTCATTGATCGCATATCACGCGACCTGCGCGCGCGGATGGACAGGAAAGCCGACCGATACGGTGTCTACTCCTTTATTGGGCGCGTCATGGCCTTCACCTACTTTCAGGCAGGCCGGAGTCATCCACCGCGAGGTTTCCAGCCTAACTACACGGCGACGGTCGCCTCTGCCACGAACGACTTTATGGAGGACTACGAACACCTCGACTGGGAGGAACTGCGTAGTTTGTGGATTCGGATGTATGACAAAACGATTGACTGGTACACAAACGAACTGGCACTGGTGCGCCCGACTGCGAGTAAAGTCCCGTTCCACGCATTCCTAGCGACCGTACAACTTGCGACGACCCCGCACCTTTTGAGGCATATGGACGCGAACCAAGTGACCGAGGATGCGATTAAGGCTGCGATCCGAAGTTCGTGGCGCGACTTCGCGCTAAAGGATCCTGAGTCAGACAAAACCGGGCGTGTCGGTATCGTTTTTGAGAAGCAGAACTCGACGCTCTTTTGGAGCGCACAGCGTCGCTGGCTACAGCTCCTTCGTGACCAACTCGGCCTCAGAGATACAGATTCAGCCGGCCGGTAGATGAGGGCCCTCCTATACGAGAGCTCTCTCGGGCAGCCCGCCGGGCAGCGAGTCGCGCGACTGGGGGATTGGTGGGCACGATACCTTCGCAAGCTGAAAGAGAACGGCATTCAGTGGCGGGACGGGTCTCCCCAGTTGAGCGAGTTGGCTCAGTCCGTCCAGGACACAGTCGCTCTCCTGCCTGATCCGACTAAGTGGGGAGAGAGTCCTTCTCCGTTCAAAGGACTGATCGTAGGTTCTGTGCAAAGCGGCAAGACCACCAACATGATCGGCCTGACAGCTGCCGGTATCGACCAGGGTTATCGCATTATCGTCGTGCTCGCCGGACGGACTGAAGATCTGCGGCAACAGACTAGCCTCAGATTCAATCAAGATCTGATGGGCAGATCAGACGAGATCCCGGGATCAGGGGGGCGCACCACTCTAGCGCGACCGCCTGGACCAGGAGACTATGGGGGATTCTCACTTCCATATGCAATGGACGCCGCAAACTACAGCCCTTTGTTGTCAAGTATGAGCCAAACGTTGGAAAAGAATGAACCGTGCGTACTGGTGGTCAAGAAATGGCCTAAGTCGCTAATTCATCTGGGATCGAAAATACTCGGACCCCTTTACGCGCAGATCGGTGCACTTGCTCTTCCAATGCTGGTCCTCGATGACGAGTGCGACGATGGATCCGTACCAGGGCCCGGGGATCCGAAAGACATACCAGAGTTGATTACAGGGCTGTGGAGGCGACCTGGTCCTGAGACACCTCTAGTCGCATACGTCGGCTACACCGCAACGGCAGCAGCTTCGCTTCTTCAGGATCCTAAACTGGAACTCTATCCATCGCACTTCGCCCAACTCCTATGCAGTTGCTAATGCGGATGACCGATACACAGGTTCATTTGTCTTCTACGAGCAGTTTGGGGGCACGCCAGCTGTTGACGACAACTTCCTTGTTTGTCCTCAAGTTGGGGACGAGGAGCTAGAGCACCCTCCAGTCGAGAGTGACAGTCTTGTCGAGGCGGTCATCGCCTATTTCGTGGCAGGTGCCTTTCGCCTGGTCCTTAATCCTGCCGCTCGATTCGATGACCCCGAGCACCCAGCTCCGACACACACCATGATGGTTCAGGCCTCCAGCGCGCAATTGGATCACAAACGGTTCGCTTACGCGATCCGCGATCGCTTCTTCGGGCAAGATGACGGTCATGGAGTGGTTCGATTCACTTGGGAGAAAGTCGGAGTTCTATTTTCGAATGACGAGAGCCGATGGCATGCCTGGTATTCGAGCTTTGAATCAACAAGGAACAGGATTGAGAGGGAAGCTCCACATAGGCCCGACGTGCTGAGCCGACCGATCACCTGGGCAGACGTGAAGGAACGTCTTGGCGACGTAGTAAACAACGTAAAGCTGCGCGTTGTGAACTCGGATGTCGAGATCGGAACGTCCCTAAGCTTCACGCCGCCGATCGGGATGGATGGCCGACCGCAATCGCCACAAGACGTGTTCACGATTGCAGTGGGGGGTGGAATCCTGTCCCGGGGGCTGACCGTCGAGGGGCTGAGCATCTCCTACTACACCCGTGACGTAGACCGACCGCTCGAAGACGCCACGATGCAGATGAGCCGCTGGTTTGGGTACCGTGGCAAGCACTTAGAGTTCTGCCGCCTCTTCACGACAATGTCCGGTTACGATCGGCTTAAGGCGTTTCACGAAAACGATCAGCAACATCGTGCCCGCCTCGCGCTGCTGATGGAGAATCGCGAGCAGGTGGATAAGGCCCGCATTGCGCTGAGGACCCTCCCGACGGCGCTCCTGACCGCGAAGATCGGCATTGGCAGGACGCATGACATCGCTTTCAGTCCATATACACACGTATTCAGCACCGTTGAGGTGGGAGAACTCGCTCGAGTAAACCAGGAGCTCGCCCTAAGCTTGGTGAGCGAGATCGCTCGACGAGACGGAAAGGAAATTAAGGTCGGACAAGGGCGTTCGCGAGGCATGATTTCTAGGCGTTGGTCCGCCACAGAAGTGGCGGATGTGCTAGACGCCTGGTCGTTGAGCAGCCACAACCCCGATCCGGCCGATTATCCTCACGCTGAGTACCATCGGCCCGCCGACTCGGGACGCACGGTGGTCCGCCGCAACGATCCTCGTAACGATCCATACCTCGTCGCGGCATATCTGCGCTGGTGGGCTGCCAATCCGGCGGACGCACCGCCACCAACGTTCAATGTAGGGGTGACCTACGGGCTATTCGATGGCAATCCGGCCCCGTTCACCTTTCCGCTGTTGAACCGTGCAATTACAACGGACGGGGCCATGGAAGGAGGTTGGGGGGGCGATGACAAGACGATTGACGAGCCCCCTCTTGAGCTAATTGACGGCGCCGGTGACCGGATTAGGGGGGCGGAGGGCCTATTGCTACTTCACGTTATTCACGCAGAGGCACGTGGGCGATTTCGCAAAGGTCACACTCGGCCGTTGCACACGATCTCTTTTGGCATTGCAGTTCCGGCGGGGGGCCGGCCCTTTGCCGTTGTGGTGAACTATGACCGGCGCTAGTTCTGACGCTCCGCCGACCATTACCTCCATCACAGAGCAAATCGACGCGGCGCATCCGCCCCACGGTAATGAATGGGATCTGCGGACTATAGTTGCGCAGCGACTCCATGTCAGCCGCACCGCTGCCGACTGGCCTGTGATATTCATCGAGGGCGACGAAGCTTCTTTCGGCAACTACAGCCGATTTCCCGGAGCCAGACATGTCCGAGCGAAGGACATGGACACCGGGAGAGTGTTTGAGAGCCTGCAGGTAGCGGCGCCGCCGGAAGCACTTGGCGGTGCCAACGCCCTGGCGCACATCGTTTATGAGATGGCTCGTTTCCTCCGCCGTAATGCCAATGCGAGCAATGAGGAACTCTTCCTCGCTATTCGATGGGTGCTTGGGTTGCTGGGTACCGAGAAGGACGTCCTGACACTTGACGCGCAGCTTGGGCTCGCAGGGGAGTGCCGCCTGCTCCGCGAATTGCTTGATACGGGATTTAAGGTAGGGGTCGGGTCTGCAACCGTCTTGGCGAGATGGGTTGACGGTAAACGCGACTTCGCGGCTCACGGGATCAGCATTGAG
>WNFD01011171.1_pt1 | contig 12623 bp, 7 predicted proteins | sample 5400491 | NCBI WGS metagenome assembly WNFD01 (sample SAMN13153343, study PRJNA577476) | soil metagenome | isolation source: 120 cm saprolite under Douglas fir tree site 2 hole 2 replicate 2 | place: USA:California | collected 2015-04-18 | reverse complement strand
GCAATTGCAAAGAAGGTTACGGCAGAGGCTGAAACAAATGCGCCTACAACGAGATTGTCCGTTTGATAGACCAACTGAACCGCGATCGTTGTCAGAAAAGCGTAGAAGCTATAGGACCAGATTTGCCTAAGCGTCTCCCTTTTGGGCTTTTTCAGTTGAATCCGCAGTTCGGGGTAAAGCCGTCGCGCGATCCAGACCAGCAGCAGGTTGCCGGCCAATGTGGCCACGAGTTCGCTGAGAGCAATCGCAACGATGCCGTGCCCGGTGCGCAATACGAACACGACTCCCACGACTCGTATTGCCGTTTGCGTGAGGTTCACATAATTTTGCAGGTCGTAACGATTTAATGCCGATATCACGCCTCCGACCACGCCCATTGACATCGTAAGTGCCGTTGTCACACCGATGAGCAAAATAGCTTTGCGGGCATCGTTTGCCAGGTCCACCGGGACTTTGAAGACGTGCGGAAAGACCACAGCAATTCCTGCGCTCAGTAGCAGCGCGAGTGCGCTGATCTGCAAACGAACCCATAATGCGGCAGAGATTGCCTCCGACGCGCCTTTATGATCGCCCTTGGTGTGACCCTTGGAGACAAATCGAAGTACGGAACTTTGCATGCCGAGGTCCAGAAGACCCAGGTAAGCCACAACGGAGTTTGCCAGTACAAAGACTCCGAAGGCGACATCTCCAAGGCGATGCAAGATGAACGGAGAAAGAAAAAATCCGACCGCCATGTTGGCTATCGTTCCCAGCCAGTTGAACAGTACGTTTCGAGCAATATGTCGTACACGCAACTGCAAGCGAGGTCTCCGTGGGGTTGGCTAAACTTTGAGAAAAACGCGTCTTATGTCGCTGACACCAGATAGCCCGAAGGCCAAGGCCCAACTCTCTGGGTGCCGACAAGGTTTGACCATGCCAGGGCTTGCTGGCACTAACATAATTCTATAGTAGTGAGGCGCATCTTCTTCGTTCACATCAGAGAATGCGCGTCGTCTGGAGTAGTGTCAGAGTTATAGCAATACAAAGCGCGGTAGGGGGACAGGTTGCGGGTCGATACTTGCCGGGACGTCAAACAGCCATGGCCCGACCAATACCACTTGGGTGTGACTGACGTTCTTGTTCGACGAACTGAATGCCGAGTATCATCGTAGCAAGGTGCCATCTGAATCAAGATAATTGCACTGCGTTTATAGGTGAGTCGACGCGATTTCGGATGTACCCGGGCGCATGGCATTGACTTTGATTTCATCTCGCTTCTGCGCCAGATAAACGAAAGCAGAGGTTCTTCTTGATCACGGTATGGATCGATTGTGCAAGGCGGAGCCGGTGTTCAGACCATCGTCGTTGTGCAATGTCCATCGTATCTGTCCACCGGTCCAGGGTTGCCCGGAACGAGTGGAGGACAGGATGAAACTGCTCTTCTGGATTTGCTTTGTGCTGATAGGCTACGCCTACTTTGGATATGCCTGCTGGCTTTTGCTTTGCGCCCGTCTTCGCAGTCGACCCATTCTGAAGAAGCAGTTGAGTCCGAATGTCTCCATCGTCATCGCTGTGCGCAACGAAGAGGCAAACCTTGCTGCGAAGATCGAAAATATTTCCCTCCTGGACTACCCGCGGGATCGGCTTCAGATTGTCATCGCTTCGGACGGATCTACGGACCGAACAGCTACGATACTTCGCGAGCGAGCTGCTCGCGTGCTCTCGGTCATCCTCGACGAGTCGAAAGGAAAGGCGCGCGCCCTGAATGAGGCCGTGAAGTTGGCCACGGGCGAAATCCTGGTTTTTCTGGACGCGCGGCAGACCGTGGAACCTGATGCTGTGTCCGAGCTGGTTACGTGTTTTGCCGACCCGGATGTTGGCGCGGTAAGCGGCGAGCTTTTGCTTGAGTCCGCGTCGGGTATTCCTTCCGCTGATGCGCTCGGCGTGTATTGGAAGATCGAAAAGGCGACGCGCAAACTTGAGTCCGCAACAGGCTCGGTGGTCGGGGTGACCGGAGCAATCTACGCAATTCGGCGTGATCTCTATAGGGAAATCCCTCCCGGAACAATTCTCGACGATGTATATGTGCCGATGAATGTGGCCCGGATGGGAAAACGAGTGGTTTTTCAGCCTTCAGCCATCGCGCGGGACCGGCTTTTCATCGAAAAAGGGAAGGAGTTCTCGCGGAAGGTCCGAACCTTGACTGGCAACTACCAATTGTTGCGACTGGCGCCGTGGCTGCTTTCGACCTCGAATCCGCTACTCTTTCGTTTCATCAGCCACAAACTTTTGCGGCTTTTGGTTCCTTTGCTGCTGCTTCTGATGCTGATGGCTTCGGCGATCGCCACAGGGCCATTCTATCGGGCCATTTTCTGGCTCCAGGTGCTATTCTACGTTTCGGCCGCCTTTGGAACACTCAGTCCAGCCGCCAAGAAGTTCAAGCCGATCGGCATCGCCAGCACGTTTGTCATGCTCAACGCGGCTGCGGCACTTGCGTTCTACAACTTTGCTGCAGGACGAAAAAAGGTATGGCTTTAGTTAGCTGATTCTGTCAGCGTGCGACCGTCCGCTGTCGCTTGCTGACGCTATGGAGATGCATCTTGGGACTAGGACTAGGACTTACACATTATGTTCCGCTGATCGCGTACCTGGGCTTTTGGATCATGAGCATAAGGTCGCTGACGGGGCGGCCTCTTCTGGGTCTCTATTATTTGATTCCATTCCTTCCGTACCGCACGATGCGAGATCATTTCCTGGACTATCCGCTCGGCGGTAATGTACTGACCATCCTTGTGATTTCAGTCATTGTTGGAGCTGTGCTGCAGGGAAAAAGCCTGCCTAAATCAAAGCTCTACGCAATATGGTTAGTTTTTGGAATCTATCTCTATGTCTCGATGTGGTTCGGAGCTGCGCTGGGAAATGCGCCTGCGCCACTTTGGCTGTCGGACCTGAACTTCGTGACGTGGAAAGACTACATGCTCATTCCGTTGACGTTCGTAGCGACGGGTTTGGTTGTCGAAGACAGGAAAGCTGTCAGGACTGTCATGCTGATTACGGCTATCTCGTTATTGTTCATCGATAGAAGTTGCATACTCGAGAGCATGTCGAGAACCTGGGCGAATTTTGACGAAAATAAACGCGATGGCGGCCCACTGGGCTATGGCTCAAATCAAACTGCGGCCTATCTCGCCCAATTCGCTATGTTTTTTTGGGGAGCAGTACAGTTTCTCAAGAGACGGAAGATCAAGATCCTCTGTTATGTGTTGGTTGGCCTCACTGTGTTTGCAACCATGTACACGTTCTCCCGTGGGGCGTACCTTGCGATACTCTTCAGCGTCTTCGTCCTTGGGGTGTTGAAGGATCGGAAGCTTCTGCTGATCGGTGCGGTCTTCCTAGTGACGTGGGAGGCGGTCGTTCCGACCGCAGTCTATCAACGAGTTACGATGACTCAGAACTCCAACGGACGACTCGAAGACTCTGCCAATGAACGCGTCAAGTTGTGGCAGGCTGCAGAGGACTCGATCCTCAGCGATCCGATCTTCGGAAGCGGCTTTGCGACCTACCAATATACGAATCATGTGGACAATTTGAAAGATACGCACAACTGGTACGTCAAGGTTATGGTGGAAACCGGCATTATCGGGTTGATCATCGTTCTCTTTATGCTTCAGCAGATGTTTGCGTTGGCTTACCGTCTCTTCAAGAGAGCAGAGGACCCCCTGTATCGAGGCCTTGGACTAGGCCTTTTTCTTGCACTCTGCTCCTGCATTATCGCCAACTGTTTCGGCGATCGATGGACGTATCTCGAAATCACAGGTCCACTGTGGGTGCTCGTTGGAACCGCTATTTGTGCGACTCATATGCCTGAATACAAACCAGCGACAGAACTGACCGCGGAGGAATCAGCTGCTGGATCGAGCCTTGAAGGCCCACAGGATGCTGAATCGCCTCACGTGCTGCTGGTGCTCGATCAGTTTCCGAAGACACTTGGTGGCGGCGAGCGTATCGTTCTAAGACTCGCAGCTCTTTTGCCGAAGTATGGATATCGCGCATCGATCCTGACTTTTTCAGCTCACCCCGACAGCGCTGGGCTTCAAACACCGCCATGCCCCATTTACCTGTTGCCTCTGCCGCGTACCTACGATCTTGCAGCACTGCGGGCTGCTTTAGACCTGAGGCGGTTCCTCAAACAGCAACGAATCCAGATTGTTCAGACATTTTTTGAGAGCTCCGATCTGTGGGCGGGATTTGTAACAAAGACCATGTCCGACGCCAAGCTTATCTGGAGCCGGCGAGATATGGGGATTCTCAGGGGCAGCAAACACCACGTTGCTTATCGGCTCATGTCCCGTATTCCCGATAGGGTCTTTGCTGTCTCCGAAGAGGTCCGCCAACATTGCGTCGTGGTAGATCGAATCAAGCCTTCGCTGGTGGAGACGATCTACAACGGAATTGATGTTGCCGACTGGGATACAGCCTCCACACCCGCTAAACTTCCGGGCACTTCCGTGGTTGCGACTGTCGGCAATATTCGCCGGGTGAAGGGACACGACGTCTTAATCAAGGCTGCCGCGTACCTCGTCGCCCAGTTTCCCCAGGTCTCGTTCCACATTGCCGGGGACGTGCTGGAGCGCGATTATTTTGAGGAACTGCAAACCCTCATCCGCAATCTGAACCTCTCAGGCCGTTTTCATTTTGTCGGCGGTGTTGCCAACCTGCGAGAGTATCTTTCCACGGCGGATATCTTCGTCCTTCCCTCACGCAGCGAAGGTTTCTCGAACGCCATTGTCGAAGCGATGGCCGTATCTCTTCCCGTTGTTGCAACCGATGTGGGTGGAAATGCAGAAGCCGTAACAGATGGCGTTAGTGGCCTTATTGTTCCCTCGGAGGACCCGGCAGCTTTGGCTGCGGCGATCGCTCGGCTGCTCTCGGATTCGTCGAAGGCGCAAGAGATGGGAGCAGCAGGAAAAAAGCTGGCGTCGGAGAAGTTCACGACCGACGCCATGATGCATCAGATCACGCTTGCTTATGCAAGTTTGCTTGCGAGAGGGCCGTCTGCAACTTCGGTGTCAGATCGTGACCAGCAATAACCGTCTTTGAGATGAACCGTCTTTGAGATGGCAAAGGAGACGGCAAAGGCGAAACCCAGTTTCGGCTCGCGTGAGCAATGGACGCAGATCAGAGTTGTTCAACTAAGTAGCGCGAGTTCCTTGTCGGCGTCTTTGGCGGTTTGGGTGTTGGGCGCCAGAGCTGCTGCCTTTTTGAGATGGGTGACGGCGTCGGTGCTGTTGGAGAGCTTGGCGTACGTCATACCCAGGTGATAGTGGATGGCAGCGTCGTTGGGGGCAGCCTTGATGGCCTCCTCCAGCAGATCGCGCGCGGAGCTGTAGTTGCCTTTCTGGTAGTAGATCCAGGCCAGCGTGTCGGCGCTGCTGGGCGAGTTGGGCAAACCACGGCGGGCGATCTGGGCCAGAGAGAGGGCAACGTCAAGATTCTGCCCGGTCTCGACCATGAGGAAGGCGAGGTTATTGGCCGCCACCGGCTGATCCGGCTGGATCGCGAGAGCTTTCTTGTAGCTGTCCATAGCTGCGGTGCGGTCACCCTGCGACTCCTGCAAGGAGCCCAGGAGGGTGAAACCTCGCACGTCGGTTGGGTGGTCTTTGGTCCACTGCTGCCACTTGAGCACGGCTTTGGCGGGATCGCCGGCGCTGACTTCGGCCCGGGTGTAGGCAATAACGGCTGCGCTGTCGGACGGGTTGAGCTGCATTGCCTTTTCCGCCGAGGCGAGCCCGGCCTTGGGATCTCCGGTTGTCGTCTGAAGATCGGCGAGCAGGTCATACATATCGGAGTTTTGCGGAGATTTGGCGATCTGTTCCTGCACGCGGCTGATTGCCTTGGCCGGCTGTTTTTCAAACACAAGAGCGGATGCGAGGAGACGCAGGGCACGAGAAGAGTTTGGGTTGATGACGAGAGTTTGCTCGAGCAGGGTCATGGCCTCGGGAACCTTCTGCTGGATCAGGCGCAGCTGGGCTAGTTCCAGGTAAGCAGCGGAGCTTTTGGGATCGAGCTTGATGGCCTGATGGAAGTCCGCATCTGCTTTGTCAAAGTTTCTCTGGTTGCCCGCGGCCATACCGCGCCAGATGTAGGCGTTCGGGAACTGCGGATTGGTCGCGATGGCAGAGTCGGCGATCTGCTCGAGGCCGGTGTAATCGTGTGTCTCGACTGAGATTTCGGCGAGACCTGACTGCGCTTCCAGACTTCTGGGGTTGAGCTTGACCGCATCGCGGAAGCTCTGCTGGGCAACTGTCATGTCGCCCTTGGCGTGTGCAGCGCGGCCGAGCCAAATCTTGACCACAAGGCTGTCGGGATTGGCCTTTGCGGCCTTCTGAAGCGCATTGAACGCTTCGGTGGTTTTGCCGTCGTTGAGCAGAAGCATGCCGTTAAGAACGGCGACTTCGGGAACGTTGGGGTCAGTTTTGGCGAGCTCAGTGCCGACGGTCCTGGCCTTCGGAAGATCCTTATTCAAAATCAATAAGCGAAGATAGGCGACCTTGAGCGGCGTGCTCTTGGGATGCTTGGCAACGAGGTCGGCGTAGGTGGCTGCTCCAGGAACGAGCTGATTGGTGCGGATGTAATAGGTGGCGAGCATGCCGGCGCCGCTCTCGGAGTCGGACATGTCTTCGGCTGCCTGACGGAGAGTCGCCTCCGCCTTGGCAGTGTCGTTCTGGCGCATGTAGAGTTCGGCGAGGCTGGCGCGCGCCATCACGTTCTTCGGGTCGCCTGCGATGGCGGCCTTCATCTGCTCTTCAGCGCCCTGGATGTCCCCTTTCTTCTGCAGGAGCGCGGCAAGGACGAGGTGCGCGGCTACATTTTTGCTATCAAGCGACACAGCCTTGCGGAGCTGGTCCTCGCCCGCGGCTGACGTCGTGGGATCGGCGCTCTGTAAAAAGCCGAGGGAGGCGTGGAAGCTGGCGCGGTTGGGGTCGATGGCGAGCGCCTTCTGGATTTCTACGAGGGCTAACGCACGGTCTCCATTGGCTATGGCAACGCTGGAGAGCAAAGCGTGGGCATCGGCGTTGTTCGGGTCGATGGCGAGCACGGCGTTGGCCTGCTCGGCGGCCTTGGCCGGCTGTCTGCCTGCGACCAGAATGTTGCCGAGGTCGATCCGCGCCTGAAGGTTCGCAGGCTGAAGATCGACGGTGCGCATCAACTCGCCGTAAGCAGGCATCATCGACCCTTGCTTGATGAGGACTTTGGAGAGCTCATAATGGGCCTCGGCGAAGTTATGGTCGACCTTGAGGGCATTGGCGAGCTGGATGGTCGCTTCCTTGAGCTTGCCCTGCTCGGCATAGCGTTTGCCGCTTTCAAGGTACCGCTGTTTTTGCTTGTTGGGATCGCGATGACAACCCACGGTCAGACCAAGTGCAAGCGATACAGTCAAGACTGCTGAGACCCGACGCGCGGCCGAGGCTAGTGAAATTCTCATTGCCGATTCCCTCGAATATTTTTCTAACAAACTCGTGCTTTCGTACTGCAATTTTAGTGCTTAATCCTGTCGCGGCACTGACACAACTTGTGTAGACCTTCCGGCCATCTAATCTCAGTTCGGAACGAACCGCGGCAGATTCGGGGCCATCTGCTGAGTGAAGCGAAGGGCGCGAGCCCTCGCGGTTTCGAGCGATTCGGATGGCAGGACCTGGGTGATGACTCGGACCAGAGCGCCATCGGTTCGGTTCATGCGGATGGCATCCGCAACCATATACCCCTTGGCGATGTACTCGTTGGGGATGCTGCGGCCGTGCGCCTGATACCAGTAGATGACAAACTGCTTGACGTCGCCGTTGCCGATGACGTACTCACCCACCTTGTAGTTCTTGCCGTTGATGTCCTGGATCTCGGCGTACTTCTGCGAGTCGAAGGTCCAGCCGGCGCCTGGCAGGCAGTTCTGCGGGGAGTGCATCGTCTGTCCCGTCCTTTGACTCGCGAAGTAGCCGATAAAAAGGCTGATGGGGGGTTGTCCAGGTGATCCGGCCGGCGGCTCCCAGGTGTAGATGCGATTGAGGAAGTCGCCTTTACCAAGTACCTCCAGAGTGTCGTCGGTAAGGGGAAGGTCCTGTGCCGTCCAAAGGCCAAAGTTCTGGGGCATGTGGCTGAGGGGCTCACTGACGGGTACCTGGTCGACGTCTCCGCGGCTCTGGAGGACGAAGATGGTCGAGGTGAGGAGGAGAATGATGATCCAGAAACGGGGCGATTTCATGACAGTTTCGCCTTTACGGGAGAGATGAGCCGCATCGCGCGGTGAACCAGGTAGAGGCAGGCGAGCGAGACGACAAACATGACCCAGCCAGAGAACTCGTGAAAGAAGCCGAGAGCTTTGTCCGGGTCCCAGTATTGCACGCAGAGGCCGGTACCGACGATGCGGGCGACGTTGGCGGTGATGGCGATCGGAATGCTGGCCAGGGCAAGAATGACGCGACGGCTGGTGGTGCGCTCAAGGAAGTAGCCGTAGAAGACAGCCAGAGTGAACAGACTCATGAGGGAGCGGATGCCGCTGCAGGCCTCGGCGACCTCCAGTTTCATCACCGGCAGTTCGATGACGTTGCCTTCGAGGAGGACAGGAACGCCCAGTAGAGGCAGGATCTGGCTGGCGATGCGGGAGGCGAAGAGCTGCAGCGGGAAGGTGATTCGGTTGAAAAGGATGGCCGGAAAGGGGATGGCAAGCACGAGAACCAGAAGAGGGAAGCGAAGCTCGCGGACCATGGCCCAGCCGAAGAACGTCGCTATCAGGCCGGTCATCAATAGAATAAAGGAGATGCGGGCGGTAAAAAGCTCCACGCCGTAGACGCCAAGAATCAAAACCATGATCGAAAAGACGACCAGAGCGATTCCGGACCAGGTCTGCTTGATGGGGGTGGCTTTGAGAACCTTCCTTTTGTCCCAAATAAGAAACGCCGCGAAGAAAGGGACAAGGAAGCCGTGCGAGTAATCGGGGATGGTATACCAGTCGTAGACGAGCTTCACCGCGACCCGGTAGTAAAGAACAACCAGCAGGATGGCAATGGTGACGTAGGAAAGCCAGTCGAGCCGGGACGAGGCGCTGCGTGGTTTGGCCTGGGGGAGGCTGGGATCCGCTTCCTTGGCAACGAGGCCGGGGGTATAGGGCATAGAGTGAGGTGTCCCTGTCGTACTTCGTATGACGTTATACTTCACGTATAACGCGGTAAGCAATCAGCGTACCTCTTCGGGAGGCCAGTTTTCCCTTATTTATGATCTATCGCCCCAAAAGTGGTAGACAAAATGCGTCACAAAGGGAAAAGAATTTCACACTTGGGCTGGTAGTCTGCATACTGGGGAGTATCGCCAGAGGCACACCCATTTGTTTTCAGACACAAAGCGAATATTTCGCAGTTTTCGTATCGATAATTGAGAATACGCGACTTTTGGCACTCGCTTTGCAGGGAGTTTGAATGCTTGCGGATTACTAGACGGTCCAGCCGGAAAGATTTGTGAGACGAAGGGCAGTTTCAGCTGGAAGAGGATGCATCAGAATGAATGAGTCTACCTCAAGCTTAAGGCGAACGAAGATGGAAACTATTCAAATAAAGCGATTTTGCTCCCCACTGATCCTCCTGTTGCTTTCAGTCCCGGCCGCGGGTAGGGCCCAGGCAACACAAAAGACGGCACCACAGACGCCACAACAGACAGTTACACCGGCGCCTGCACCGACAGCAACGAAGCCAGCGGGGTCACCTGCGGGGTCACCTGCGACGTCCGGTCCTGCTGTCGGGAACTCTGTGAGCTTTGCGAACAATGCAACCTATGCAGGCCCCATGGATGCCTCGCGTTACATCATTGGGCCGGAGGACTCGCTGCAGGTTACGGTCTGGAAGGAGCCGACTCTGTCGGGCAACTTTCCGGTTCGGCCTGACGGGATGATCTCTCTGGTCCTGGTAGGAGATCTGCCGGCGGCTGGGTTAACGCCAATGGCGCTCTCAAACGATATTACGGCGCGGCTGAGAAAGTACATTCAGGATCCGGTCGTTACGGTCGCGGTCCTCGGCGTAAACAGCCAGCGGATCTTTATGGTTGGGGAGGTGGGCAAAGTCGGCCCGATCATGCTGACGCCCGGAATGACGCCGTTGCAGGCGATTGTCTCTGCGGGCGGGCTGTCGCAGTTTGCCAACTCGAAGCGCATCTATATTTTGCGAATGGTAGCCGGCAAACAGCAGAAGATTCCGTTCAACTATAAGCAGGCGCTGAAAGGCGAGAACACCGGGATGACCCTGCTTCCTGGGGATACGATCGTCGTCCCATGAGAAACGTTATGAAAATCCGGATAGCGATATCGACGACACTCCTTTTGACAGTGAGCTCGATCTCCCAGGGTCAGGCCGTGCCTACTGCCACTACCTCCATGGTCCCGGGTAGTTCAGGCTTGAGTTTTACTCCTCTCGATGGGGTATTCCACTATGCTCTAACCGCATCGGAGATCGTCCAGCTCGGCTACTACGGGCCCTCCAAAACGACTTATTCGACGGTTCTTTCGGGAAACGCGGCCTACACGGCGAAGAGCGCGGTACGTCCGTTCAACATGGTTTTTGCAGGCGGTGTCGATCTGAGCAATCAATCGGGACAGAGTACGACGACTTTCTGGAATGTGGCAGCTTCGCAGGGTTATGTTACGCGGAGCTGGATCTTCAACATCACCGACTCGTTCAGCTTTCTGCCGCAGTCACCAACAACGGGTCTATCCGGTATTGGTGGGGTCGGCGACCTGGGCGCGATACCAGCGCAAGGACCGGTGGCAGGGCCGGCAGGGGGAGTCTTCTCAAACGTCGGAAATCGAATCGCTAATTCCTTGACTGGCAGTGTAGAGCGCCAACTCAACCACGCCACCTCGATCAGCGGCAATGGCTCCTGGTCAGTGCTTAACTTCGTGAATGCAAGCGCGAATAGCGGCGCAATAAACAATACACAGATTTCGGGCACTGTGGCGCTCAACCGGAGACTCGACGCACGGAGCTCTGTGAGCCTGGATGCCGTCTATTCAACCTATAACTACAGCGGCCCGGGAAGCGGTTTTGCCGCGCCGGATGTTGAAACCCGGGGCATCAATTTGTCCTATTCGCGTCTTCTGAGCAGGACACTCAGCGTGAGCGTCTCGGCGGGGCCGCAATGGGTCTCGAGCTCCAACAGCACACTGATTCCGTCAAACCTTAATGTGGCTGCCACGGCGGGCATAACGTATTCGCGCGGCCTTACCAACGCATCTGTAAGCTACTCACACGGAGTCAACAACGGTTCCGGAGTACTGCCGGGTGCGGTGGCTGACACCGTCCTGGGTTCGCTGAGCCATACCTATGGCCGCTATTGGGTGGCGTCTATCAATGCGGCGTACACTCATACCTCCGGGCTGACACAACTGACACCCGGGATTCCGAGCGCTCCTAAGAATTCAGTCTATGACACTGTTTTCGGTGGCGCCCAGCTCACGCGACGAATCAGCCCACACCTCTCTGGTTACATTAGCTATGGGGCCCAAAATCAATCGAACAACTTTTCCGTTCCTGGGCAGAATTCATTGAACGGCACCTCTCAGACATTTGGGATCGGGATTACTTTCACTCCGCGTTCAACCCGTCTGGGACAATTTTAAGGAGTCACCATGCTTGGTCATCGCGCATTGACGTTGCAAGACTACACCACCATTCTGAAACGAAGGTGGTGGATCATTGCCATCCCGGCGATCATCTTTCCTATCATTGGGTATGGTATTACCTTCTTTGTGCAGCCCGAGTATCTTTCGCAGACACTTGTTCTGGTGGAGCAACAGAAGGTTCCGGAATCGTATGTCAAAGCTGTCGTAACCGAAGACCTGAGCGGTCGGTTGGCTTCCATGAAGGAGCAGATCACGAGCCGGTCGCGACTGCAGCCGATCATCGAGCGCTTCAATCTGTTTGCGAACTCTGGATTATCGATGGACGATCGTATCGACCGGACCCGAAAGAATATCGGGATCGCACCAATTCAGTCGGAGATTGCGCGAACTAATGGATTGCCGGGGTTCTTCATCTCCTTCAAGGCGAACGATGCGCGTACGGCACAGCTAGTGTGCGGAGAGATTCAGTCGCTTTTTGTGAGCGAGAACCTTAATGACCGGGCAGCGTCCGCGGCAGGAACGACCGACTTCCTGAAGGGACAGTTGGCCGATGCCAAGGCTAAACTCGATGAACAGGACGCGAGGCTGGCGAAGTTCGAACAGACCTATATGGGTAAGCTGCCCGGTGCGGAGTCGTCGAACATCAATATGCTCACGACGCTGAACACGCAGTTGGATGCGGCGACGCAGGCGTTGACGCGCATGGAGCAGAACAAAAGCTATGCAGAGTCTCTTATGTCGATTCAGCAGCAGAACCAGCCGCAGGCATCTGAGCATGGCGGACCGCAGACCCTGCAAGCTGAGCTGCAACAGCTTCAGGCCCAGGAGGCGGACCTGACGTCCCGGTACACGGACGATTATCCTGACGTGGTCAGCGTCCGAAGAAAAATTGCGGAGTTGCGACAGAAGATAGCTTCTGCGCCTCCTCCGGCCCCGGTGACGGCATCAACGACTCCCAAAGCCAGCGATTCGGTGAGCGTCCAAC
>WNFD01030505.1_pt1 | contig 12624 bp, 15 predicted proteins | sample 5400491 | NCBI WGS metagenome assembly WNFD01 (sample SAMN13153343, study PRJNA577476) | soil metagenome | isolation source: 120 cm saprolite under Douglas fir tree site 2 hole 2 replicate 2 | place: USA:California | collected 2015-04-18 | reverse complement strand
TGGTGCCTGATATTGTGGCGATTGTGGCGGCTGGTATTGAGGAGTCTGATATTGTGGCGATTGTGGCGGTCGGTATTGGGGAGTCTGATATTGTGGGGGTGGTCCCTGATACTGTGGCCCTTGCTGTGCCGACTGTTTACCCATCATGTAGCCTATCCCACCTGCCACCAGGTCGCCCAGTAACCCACCCATACCCATGCCCATCCCATAACCTCCCATTGGGAATAATGGGAAGCCGCGCCTTCGCATGTATCCCCCTGCCCAAAATGGTCCTCTTCTGTACATCGCAATTCTCCTTTGCTTATCTTCTCACCTGGATGTATAACTCTAGCTCTCCCGGCTATCTTGCTGGGCAGCTTTCAATTCTGCTTCAAGCTGCTCCATAGCAGACTGTGATACCATCCCCCCGGCGAGGAGTACCGCACCGGCCCTGTTGAGACCTTCTGTCAACCTGACGATCCACGCGTGTTCCAATAGAACAATGACCGCCGATGTGTCTGGGGGAATCGTTTCGGTGAGTCGCGCGATGTCTTCTGGTGTGAGTAGACCCATCAGGTCTTCCTTAATAGGGTCAAAAGCAGCCAGTTCTTCATCATTCAGGTCGTGAACTTCCAGCACCGTGACCGTACCATTGGCATCCTTTCTGACAAAAAACAGGTCAACAACCCGGATGAGACCTTTCTCCTGGATGGAGTTCAATTCAGGCACAATCTCTCTCGTGAATTGATGACCTTTACATCCGATCACTGCGAATTCAAGTGGGCCTATGGTCATATTCTTACTCCTTTGCTTTTGATGTGTGTTGCTACCCAAAGTCTGACACTTTGGCCCATCTGAAATTATATCACTATGCTGTTGGATTGGTTTGACCGGGAAAGCAGAAGATGTCACAAGGTATTAACGATGTAGAACTAGCGATCAATAGAATGACCGGCCTGCTCCAGAACCAGCAAAGCCCGTTCAACATCCTCCTCTTTGATCAATAAGTAATCAGTCGCATACGTAGCAATCGCCAGGACGCTGATATCTGCCTGGGCCAGTGGAATAGCCAGCGAGGCATTGACACCCGCTATGGAAAAATCAAAGGCTCCCTGTACCTGCATACAGCACCATCCTCTCTCCGCTTCAATGTCATCTGGCACATTGTCCTGCTGGCAAACAATAGATAGCTCCTCAGGAGTACGTGTCAGCGAGACAAAGTCGCCCAACAAAGCCCAGTAAGGAATGTGTTTATCGGGATGGAACTGGCAAACAGCATACTTATGTGGCAACAGTGATAGGCTTAATTTTTTCATTGGTTCTAATTGCTCCTTCATAATTATCCGCCTGCTTTTCATAAGTGTATCCTTACCTGCAGAGCTGATGGAGAGAGCCACAGCCCATCAATCGCGCCGCGTGGTGAGCACCAACGTCTAACCAATCGCCGATGGCCCTCTCCATCGGCCCCGACACATTCGCTGTTCCTGTTTCACAGGTGTTACCGGTTAAAGTATAGAGACTTTCACCTCAGGGTACTAGATACAAAATAGAAAAAATGAACCATAGTATTTTATGCACTATGCACAAAGCATGAAATACATCTGAGTTATTACAGAGTAAAGGTGAACCATTTTTGATCATTTGCTAGGGAAAACTACTATATGAGTATGCAAATCATACAAATTATTCTGTAGTGGCTTCAGGAATGGCTCGCGTTTGTTTACCGTCTCAGAGCAGGCAGAAAAGAATAGATCCGTGAAGAATGTTCTGTCGGAGAAAGAAAGGCACTATGCGAACGGCCGTTCGAAAAGAGAAGATTAGAGAAGTTTTTTGCTTTTCAATCTGCTATAATGGTCTAATGACCAGAAGCTGCCCATCTCATTCGCGCCAAATTACTAGCCTGATAGAAAAGAACTGTAAATCGTCAGATCATTCGCTAGCCGCTGAATTCAAACGTTAGGTGGCTCTGACAATCGAGGGAACGCTAATGTGTAGAAACATCAAGACACTCTACAACTTCGAACCGCCTGTGACCGAGGAAGAGATTCGTGCGGCCTCATTGCAGTTTGTGCGAAAGGTGAGCGGCTTCAACAAACCATCGAAAGCCAACGAAGCTGCATTCCTTGCTGCCGTTGACGAGATAGCAGCAGTCTCCAGCAACCTTCTCAGCTCGCTCGAGACGAACGCGCCACCGAGGAACCGCGCAGAAGTGGAGGCCCTGGCTCATGCACGTGCTGCTCAGAGGAGAAGTAAATGAATCCATCTGAACGTATCGACAAACAAATCGCAGAACTTGCCGACTGGCGCGGCCAAACGTTCGCCCGACTGCGCAAACTTATCCTCGAGGCCGACCCCGGCCTCACTGAGGAATGGAAGTGGAATACCGCGGTATGGTCTCACCAGGGACTTGTTTGTGCTGTCGGCGCTTTCAAGGGAACAGTAAAAATGAACTTTTTTCTAGGCGCTTTCCTGGAAGATCCGCATACACTCTTCAATGCCGGCCTTGATGCAAAAAAAATGCGATCGATAGATTTCCGTGAGGGCGACGCAGTTGATGAGTCTGCTTTGAAAGAACTCATTCGTGCTGCCGTAGCCCACAATGTTGGATGAAAATACGGTGACACAACAGAAAAGTGACCTCCCCATTGAGCTAGCCAGGCCTGCACAACGGGCGCTCTATGAAACTGGCTCCCTGCAGATTATGCATCGAAATCACAGCAGCCTCAAGATAGTTCTTCAGTCAAAGTAGCAACATGAAAGCGACATTGCGACGATACTCATCAAGTGTACGCGCATTCATATAGGACATGCTCGACTGGAGACCGGCCAGATAGCGGTGCAGTACAGTGGTGACCGTATCGCGGTAGGGCACCAGCGTCTCAGTACCCTCAACGTATCCCGGACTCGCGTTGCCGCTCTGCTGCTGAACAGAGAACGAAGCAGCGCCACGCATCACCTTGTACTTCTTGCCATCCATCGCAATGACGTGACCAGGAGCCTCTTTCGTACCGGCCAGCGCTGAGCCGACCATGACCGCGTCCGCCCCCAAGGCCAATAGTTTGCAGAAATCTGCTGGAGTCCGTATACCGCTATCACCGATAATAAGTGCCCGCTTTCGCACCATGACCGCCTCTGCCACCGCGTATGGCGTGGGCAAGAAAACTCCCGTCTCTGTCCTCGTCTCACAAACAGAGCCGCCAGCAATGCCGACGCGGATGGCATCGGCTCCCCAATCCTCAAGCATGGAGAAGGCTTCAGCAGAGGCAACATTTCCGGCCAGAAGGAACACATCGGAAGCTCGACCGCGAATCCGGCCCATGGCCTGCTCTACTTGCAGATGCGCGCCATTAGCAGTATCGAGACAAAAGAGGCGGCAGCCAGCAGCATACAGTGCTTGAAAACGCTCCTGGTAATCGCCTGTGATGCCAATAGCCGCGCCCACAGCGGGGGCTTCTGTGTCACTCCGGTGGTGAACTAGCTCGAATTCATGCTGCTGGCTTTCAATGGACTGAAAACGGTGAAGGATCCCCAGCGCACCCTCCTGGGCCAGGACTCGGCACATCTTCTCTCCGCAAACGTCAGGCATAGGCGATCCAATCAGTGGTAGCCCCAGGTGGAATGGACCAAACCGCATCTCGGGTCGAGCATCGGCCCGATGCTTCAAACTCATGCTCATATTCTCCACGGTCCGCAGAATGTTGCTTGCTGCTAACACACCAACGAAAAACCATTCTTTCCGTTTCTAATTCTATCATCGCCCCAAATCATACCATAAATTCTTTGAATGAAACGTAACTTAAACTTCTGTACTGGCTACTTGCCATATCGGTTCCAAAAATGAGCGACCATGTTAGCTCTGCTTCATCCTGATTTGGAGTGCCTATCGACGTCGCGACCAGAGCCGCTCAAGAAGAATTGGGCCGATGATCGAAATAGCCGTAAAGGCTCCATAAGCCAACGATGCCCATCCGATTGTTTTGCGCATGGTCGATTTGTTGTCCTTCATGAATTGATTGCTCCTCTTTTTCTAAACATAGATACAGTTCTGTACAGTATTTTATCTCATCGTAGTGGGCAGGTGTATGAGGATACCTACAAACTGGCCGGCGAATTGCAGCAGCGTATAAGCCGCGAGGAAACTGACGGAATAGAGGTGCAAGCTACGATACATCAGCATACGTTGGGAGAACTCTTGAACTAAGTTCTATGGTTGTGGATGTACGAGATGCACACCCACAACCATAGAACGAACAACTTTCCTTACGAATTGTTTGACGGTCGGAACATGTTGATAATGTTTCCCGCTGGATCTTTGATAGCGAAGGCGCGACCGAAGGGTTCATCGGACGGCTGACTCACAGTCTCAACACCATGAGAAACGAGTGTAGCGTAAGTAGCGTCCGCGTTGTCCACCATCCACCAGAGTTCAACGCCCTGGTGTGGAGAAACGTCAGCCTGTTCCTGCAGCGCGAAGATAGCACCCATGCCAGCATTTTGTTTGAACTGTACAAAGGTAGGATTTTGATCTTCCACAACAAAGCCCAGCTTTTCCGTATAGAAAGCACGAGCTTGCTCAATATCAGGTACATGCAGCATCACGAAATTGAGTCCTAGCAGCATTGTCAATCTCCTTCTTGGTTAAAGTGATTTTTCGACTCTGTGAACTTTCTGCTCACAAGAATACTATAACTGGGGAGAGTGACAACAGTATGTCAGTAGCAAAATGAATTTCAGCCTTTCCGGTGATTTTGCAGCATCTTCTGTGCCTCCTCGGTGATCCGTTGGCGGAGTGTCTCTGGCTCCAGCACGCGAACATGACTCCCCCAACTGAGAAGCCATTGCAGTACTTCGCTCTCCTGGTGTGGTTCGAGCGTGACGAGCAATCCGTCGTGTGTTACCTCTTGAGAGGTGATGTAGTATGAGCGGGCCTCTTGCACCCAGCGTGCGACTTCCGTGTCGAACAAAACTCGGACGAGCATACGCCTTCGCTGGCCTGATTGCGATTCACCCATCTTGAAGTTTGCTGGGCGCCCTGGCGCAGATGGCAGTAGGCTATGACGTGCCAGGCATTGAGGAAGTGAACGAGTCCATACGGGTCGGCCTCACGTGTGCTCTGGGCGGCGGCTGTAGGGGCAGTGGAAGTGTGGTGATGAGTAGAGACCCCTGGGACGCCCTCCGCCTCTGCTGTAGACGAGGGATGGCGCGTGAAGTAGCGAAAGCGGATGGTGTTTCGTTGGAGAATGGCGCGCCGCAGTTGCAGCAGTTTTTCCGTCTCGATTGGCTGCTCCATCGCATCTCTTGTGACGAAGCGGATGCTTTCTTGTAGATAGTGTACCTCTTCACGCAACTTTTCAGGAAGAACATTCTCTATCTTGCGGCTAGCCGAAAGTGCTGCAGAGCGATATTGCACATCGAAGCTTTGCGCCATCAGGTCGCTACCCAGGATCAGCATTGTTGCTTCATCAGTGGTGAAACTCAGAGGCGGCAGAAAATACCCTTTCATCAAAGAGTAGCCCAGGCCCGAAATAGAAACGATTGGCACACCAGCCTCTCCTAGAGCCTGTATGTCACGGTAGATGGTGCGTTTGCTCGTCTCAAAAGTTTCAGCCAGGTCTTCGGCGCGCTGCCTTCCCTTACCCTGTAATTCCAGGATGATGGCTAATAGGCGGTCGGTTCTATTCATGTAAGTACTCAATAAGTTCTCTTATTCGCATAGCAAAGATGTGAAAACACCTTGTGTTGCAATAATAGCACAGACGATATTCCCGTTGAAGAGCCTTCGCTGCCATATATACCTTTAAGATGATGATCTTTAGAAGAAATACTGAATTTGAGTCTTTCCTACAGTTTGTAGTATTATTAACATTGTACCAGCGCATTGAAAACGTCTCATACTGAATTTTGTGAAGAGGAAAACATCCAATTCTTTACGAATCTCAATGAGATTCATATTCAAAGGAGAGCAAAATGACAGAAAGAGTCTACAAGGTAATCGAACTAGTAGGGACTAGTGAAGAGTCGTGGGAGAAGGCGGCCGCAGCAGCTATCAATCGGGCTTCAAAGACCTTACGGGACATTCGAGTCGCCCGTATTGTCGAACAAGACATCCATATCGAATCTGGGAAGCCTCATACCTATCGTGTAAAGTTGGAGCTATCGTTCAAGTACGAGGGTGGCGAGTGACCAGTTACTAAATGCGCTCCCAAGAGGTTGACAAACATTTACTCGCCGATGTATCCTCAGAGCAGTAAGAATGAACATCCAGACAAGAGCCAGCAAATGGTTGGCGCAATCTTGTCCTGATTGCAGTGAAAGAGTGGGAACTCCGCTTTTTAGTCGTCGTTCATCAGAGTAGAGAAGAGCAGAAGAATGCGGGCAACACCAGATATCATGCAAGCCTTCAACCGCGCTGGTCAAAATCATGTTGAACTTGTGCCTTTCTCTGTATCTGTTATTGGATTTTATACTTTTGCATACGGTGTATGCAAAAGTATAACCATCGTAGTAAACATTTCTAGCTTCACGACTGTTGAAACCGGCGCTCATGCGGCGGTTTCTTCATGTGCAATGTTGCTTTTCGCCCTTCTCCTTACTTGCCTCACCCTTACGGGCCTTGCCAGACTCAACGGGCTACGGAGTCTGGTAGGGCTTACGACGATGCTAGCCACGAGCACAGCTTAGGGAGATAAAACGGGGGCAATGACGCGACCCATTCCACAGTAGGTATCCTGTAGAGGACCTCCCATCTCGCTGGAAGGTCCTCTTTTTTGTTGCGTATTCTCGGGTTTCATGGCACTTACCGCAGTGCATATGCAACTCAATCAATTGGTGCTATACCTCACTAAACATTTATAACAAGGAGTGTTACATGCTGAAAGAATTGATTTCTAGCACACGAAGACAGGGTGGGATGCAGAAAGGAAACATTAAGAAATATCAACCTTTTCCGCCCATCGATTTACCGGATCGCCAATGGCCATCCCGCACGATAACAACTGCACCCATCTGGTGCAGCGTCGATCTGCGCGACGGCAACCAGGCACTTCCTATCCCAATGGGACTCAAGGAAAAATTGGTGATGTTCCAACTCCTGGTCGATATTGGTTTCAAAGAGATAGAGGTCGGCTTTCCTTCATCCTCACAGATCGAATTTGACTTTGTACGCCTGCTGATCGAGGAGCATCACATACCCGATGATGTTACCATCCAGGTACTCGTGCAAGCCCGCAATGAATTAATAACGCGCACCTTTGAGTCGCTGCATGGAGCAAAGAAGGCAATTGTCCATCTCTATAATTCGACTTCGCCGCTCCAGCGGCGGGTAGTTTTCGGATTGGAGAAGCCAGACATCATTAACATCGCCACAAGCGGCGCGAAGCTTGTTAAGGAGTTGGTACCCACGCTACCTGGAACACAAATCATTATGGAGTACTCACCTGAAAGCTTTACGTCAACCGAAGTAGATTTCGCCCTTGAGATCTGCGAAGCTGTTGTTGACGTGTGGCAGCCAACTCCTGAGAACAAAATCATCCTGAATCTTCCGGTCACCGTTGAAGTCGCGACACCAAATATTCATGCAGACCAGATCGAATGGTTCCGCAGACACCTGCGCAATCGTGAGGCAACTATTATCAGCCTGCATACGCACAACGATCGCGGAACAGGCGTCGCCTGCACTGAGTTGGGATTGATGGCCGGTGCGGATCGCGTTGAAGGGACGCTCTTCGGTAACGGTGAGCGTACTGGCAACGTGGATATAGTTACTGTTGCGCTCAATATGTATACACAGGGCGTTGATCCCGGCCTGGATTTTAGCGACATGAGTGCGATCAAGGTCGTTGCTGAGAGATGCACGCGACTTGAGGTGCCGATCCGTCATCCATACGCTGGTGAGTTGGTCTTTACCGCGTTCTCCGGCTCACACCAGGATGCGATCAATAAGGGTATGACGGCGCAGGACGCAACCCCAGGTGCGTTGTGGCAGGTCCCCTATCTGCCTATTGATCCAAAGGATATTGGGCGTTCGTACGAGGCGATTATTCGCATTAACTCGCAATCAGGTAAGGGTGGTGTGGCCTATGTGATGGAGACCGAGTTTGACTACCAATTGCCCAAGGCGATGCATGCCGAGTTGGGCAAGATTATCAAAATCCTTGCTGATGAATGTGGCGAGGAACTTTCGGGTATGCAAATCTTCCAGGCATTCGAGCAGGAATATCTGCACCGCACCGAGCCGTTTGCGTTTGAATCATTCCATGTAGAGGAAATATCGCAGCAAGGTGGATCTAAAGTAGTTGCATGTACCGCCCGCATCTCCGTTGATGGTATTACGCGCGAACTGCATGGCAGTGGCAACGGCCCCATTGACGCTTTCGTACAGGCGCTCAACCAGAATGATATAGCTGACTTCAAGGTGCTCACCTATACAGAGCATGCACTTGGGGAAGGAGCCGAAGCACAGGCCATAGCTTATATTCAGATCCAAATACCCTCTGGCACAACATTCTTTGGCGCTGCGACGGATACGAATATCGAGCTTGCCGCAGTGAAGGCTGTACTCAGTGCTCTAAATCGCTCGCAGCAATATCGCGGATAACACGCAGAGGTTAACTGACACTCACCTATCACGTTGCTACTGGCTTAAAAAATCGTTGACCTCCTGCATGAAAGCATTGAATTTGCTGCGGTGAACATTATGCGTGGCTCCATTGATCTGGACCGCATGGCTATGCATGGGCAAATACTGCTTTGCTTGCTTCCAGGCAGCATTGTCCAGCGTCGTCCCAAGGGATGCATCGGCCCGGATCAAGAGCGTTGGTGCAGAGATTTTGGGAAGAAGTGGAAGAAGGTCACCCTCTTCACCTGCCTCGGAGAAGACACTGATAACCGCTTCTCGAGTCACTTTGTGCAACGCGTCGACCTTACCTTCAATATCAGCCTCGGTCCAGCCAGGGCTATTTGCTGTGATTTCGGCTCGCAATTCATGCGCTGGACGACCAATGTCCTTTGTATACAAAGCAGCTCGTTCTTTTGCATCACCACGACCAAAGTTATGGGCCGGGTCCTCCAGGATCACATGTGAGAATGGGGGAGCAGGCTTCTGAGACCCGGCTCCACTTGCCAGCACCATCGCCGTTGCTCCACCCCAGGAATGCCCAACCAGCATGGGACGTTCCAAACCCAGGATTTCTATAAATGCAACCGCGTCATCGGCGGTATGGCGGAGGCTATAGGCTCCCCGTGAGGGTTTGATACTATCGCCATGCCCGCGCATATCTAGAGCGTAGACCCGATAGCGGTTTGCCAGCGCGGGTCCAACACGCACCCAACTTTGAGCGGAACTCGTAATGCCATGCAGCAACAGCGCGCTGGGTAGTTCAGTCCGTTCGGCCCCCCAGCTTAGATAATGAAAGCGGCCAGCAGGTAAGTCAATCATATGCGATTGAACACTCGTATCAAAGCTATCTGTCATGCTCCTATCCTTCCAATGACTTTTGAGGTAGTCATTCTTTATTATGCCACAGCACTGTCACTTAATAATTGCAGGTGACAGCATTGACAAAGATGTGTTGTACAAGAGTCAATACTGATGCTATAGTGATATTTGAGTTCTCTTTCAATATCGTGGAAACGACCTTTCAGACATTGAAGGATTATGAGAAGACGACCGAATTTCGCCCAAACTATTCGTTGCGCGGGCTGAAGGCCTGCCGGTAGAGTTTCGTCAGGTGCCAGGTTCTGCGTTATAATGAAAGGTATGATGAATGCAACAACAACCTGGATCTCGTACACAGGGTTTTGCACTATTTGGCACTTACGCGCTCGAAGAGATTCCTCGAACCTACTCCTGGTTTGAAGAGATGCGCGCACACCATCCGGTCTTCAAAGACGAGAGAATGGGTGGCTTTTTAAGTAATACGTTAATCGCGAAGGACCCACCGGACCACCGCAAATTACGAAACCTGGTCAATCAGGCGTTTACTCCACGAGCGGTTACCCGCCTTTCCGATCGAATCACCCAGATCACACAAGAGTTGCTGGACCAGGTACGACTCCAGGGCAAGATGGATATTGTCTCAGACATCGCTTTTCCATTACCCGCCAAAGTCATTGCTGAACTGCTCGGCGTGCCGTCTGAAGATTGGAACATCTTCCAACGATGGGCACGTGTTGGTAGTTCAGATACTGTTAACAGCCGACAAGCGGATGGACGATCCATGCAGGTGGAAATGTTTGATTACTTCTCCGCGTTGCTGGAGGAGCGACGCCGTACACCGCGTGAAGATCTGATCAGTTCACTCAGCGTGGCTGAAGTTGATGGCGAACGGTTGAGTCAATCCGAACTGGTTAGTTTCTGCACATTGCTGCTGGCTGCCGGGCAGGAAACCACCAAGAACTTGATCGCCAATGCCACTGTGTGTTTGACGGATCATCCCGACACGATGGAACGGTTGATCCACGAGCCAGAATTGATGCCTACTGCGGTTGAAGAAATACTACGCTATCTACCACCTGTCTGGTTTCTCTTTCGACAGACCAAATCAGATGTCGAACTTGCAGGGCAACACATTCCAGCCAATCAGGCCGTACTGGCCTGGACAGCCTCAGCCAACCGTGATCCAGCCCGATTTCCTGATCCCGATCGTTTTGATATCGAGCGCGAGCCCAATCGCCACCTGGCCTTTGGGCACGGTATCCACTTCTGTGTGGGCGCTCCACTGGCTCGTCTGGAAGCCAAAATTGCCTTGCCAATGATGTTGCAACAGCTCAGAGGCCTCCGACGAGTGGAAGGGGTCCCGATTACCGTCCATACAGGGATCGTCTTTGTGATCAGATCACTACCTGTCACCTTCCAGCCGTATTAGGAACAGATCAGTTACCCTGAGAAATGTCGTAAGTCATCGCTAAAAAAAGGGGCGCGATCATGGCAAATGAGGACAGTACGCCCAGTTATCAACGAGATATCCGGCCGTTGTTCCGTGAAAGCGACAGGGAATCAATGGAGTTTGCTTTTGACCTCTGGGACTACCAAGACGTCTGCACGTATGCCCAGGACATCCTTGAGCGATTGACAGAAGGCTCCATGCCCTGCGACGGAGAATGGCCAGAAGAGCAGATCACCCAATTTCGAAACTGGGTCGAAGCCGGGATGCCTGCTTAACTCTCTTGACAGGTAAGCTAATCCTTACGTATACTATTAGCAGTAGAGAACACATGTTCTATTACAGAAATATTGCGCACTTCCCTGGCAACCATCATCAACGTTGGCTATCTGTTAATAGTAACCCAAGGAGTAGAGAAGGAGAAGGCTTTTTACACGGAATTTCTGGGTATGAAGCTCATACCGGCATTTTCAAGCCCAACCTTTGTCTACCTTCAACCTACGGAGGGAACGCCGATTGCCATACAAGAAGTGACGGCGCTTCCACCGGGAGTACCCGCACAGCAAGGTGGATTAGAGATCAATCTTGAGGTTGAGGACGTGGACGCTGCCAGACAGGAGTGGAAAGCAAAAGGTGTAGAGATACTAACAGAAGTGACAGATATGGGAGCCGGGCGATGGTTCAGGGCTAAAGATCCGGTAGGTCACGTAATCGCCGTGTACCAGTTGTATCCGCAGGTGAAAGACATGCGCCAGTAAGGTATGTCTTTCAATCAAGTGATTGTGCGAAAGCATGGAGGAGAAACATTCATTGCGCCTCTCCATGCAGCTCTCGATGTATGGGCGCTTTTGCAGCTCCTTTACAGGATGATTTCTAGAGCGTCCATACATCGTCATCTGCACCTCAAAAACAAAATTGCCGAAATCAGTAGCAAGTGCAAGGCAAGCATGGAAATCCCTGTCAAGCGGTTGGCTCGATTGGTAAGCTCCACCAACAAGAACATGTTCACGTTCCAATAACAGTCGGACGAAAAAACAAACAGATCAGCTTTCTTTTTGCAACGCAGCCTGCCGACGCGTATCTCCCTCCTACCAGTTAATGCCAACCGGTAGGAGGGAGATGCGCTGTGTAAGCGTTTTGGCCAGAGAGATAGCTCAGTGCACAGTCAGGGCCACATCGTCCACGTACATATACGTGTAGTATGAGTAGCCATTCGAGTTCTCGTGATCCAGGAACTGGATGCCGATCGTCTGGCCCGCATACTTGGACAGATCGAAGGTCAACCGTATCCAGGTGCGGTCGTTGGTGGTCTTCTGGAAGAGTTGCTGAATCACCTGCCCGCTCCCGTTGATGATGTCTGCCTCCTGCCAGGCATAAGAGATGGAGTCATTGCTGGCTGGCCAGTAGTAGAAACTCAGTATCCCGCTGGTGGCCAAGCTGGGAATGGTTACCATCTGGTAGGTGATCGAATCTCCTTGTTGGCCGTGGCTCAAACCGACTTGCAACGAATACCTCCCACTATGAGCCCTGGTTGTAGTACGCACCGGGGAGTCCTGTCCCGCGTAGGTCCAACCGTCGCTCGTCTCAAAGCCACCATTTTGGATCAGATTGGTGGTGGTAGGCGTCCCGGTGGGTGTGGGTATCGGCGTGGGTGTGGGTGTAGGCGTGCCAGTCGATGTCGGTGTGGGAGTGGGTGTGCGGGTCGATGTCGGTGTGGGTGTGGGTGTGGGCGTACCGCCAGTGCCGAACTGGACGTCAAGTA
>WNFD01010002.1_pt1 | contig 12625 bp, 7 predicted proteins | sample 5400491 | NCBI WGS metagenome assembly WNFD01 (sample SAMN13153343, study PRJNA577476) | soil metagenome | isolation source: 120 cm saprolite under Douglas fir tree site 2 hole 2 replicate 2 | place: USA:California | collected 2015-04-18 | reverse complement strand
AGGTGCGTCTCACCAAAGACCAGCATCCGGTCGAGGCACTCGCGGCGCACGGTGCCAATCAGACGCTCCACATACGCATTTTGCCATGGCGATCCCGGCGAGATCGGCCGATCGCGGATGCCCATGGCCCTCACTCGAGACCTGAAGACACGTCCGTAGGCACGGTCATTGTCGCGCACCAGGTAGGCAGGCGCCGATGTCCACGGGAAGGCCTCGGTGATCTGTCGGGCCAACCACTCCGCCGTCGGATGTCGCGTCACCTCGAACCACAGCAGTTGCCGCCGGCCGTGGCCCAGCACCAAAAACGCGAACAGTCGCTCAAAGGTCAGGGTCGGAACCACACACAGATCAATGGCCGCGATCGCCTGCGCGTGGTTTCGCAGGAACGTCTTCCAGCTTTGCGACGGCGGCCCATCCTGCACCATGTATTTCGAGACTGTGGACTGGGCGACCTCAAAACCAAGCATCAGGAGTTCACCATGGATGCGGGACGCACCCCACTTTGGATTTTCCTTGCTCATCCGTCGGATAAGGTCACGCAGGCCCCGATCGATCCTCGGCCGCCCTGCCCTATTGCGGGATTTCCAGCGCCAGAACGCCTTGAAGCCCGCGCGGTGCCACCTAAGGATGGTGTCCGGTTGAACAACGCGGGCCGCACCGAGCAGACCTGGCCAGAGCTGGGTCATCCATACCAGCAGCGCCCGGTCACTGCCGCGCAGTCGGACATGAGGTCGCGTACGCCTCAAGGCGATACTGAGTTGATGACGGAGAAACAGATTCTCGGCTTCAAGCCGGCACGGTGACTTGAACAAGTCGACGAAGAACATTCCAAGTGAGTGCAGGATTGCAAGCATCGCCCCCCAATCATGCGATGATTCTGCCTCACCACGCGAATCCAGCCCGGATGCAATTTTCGGAAAGGACAGGTGATCGGGTTGCCCAAGGTGATCGGGTTGCCCATCGAATTTGAAAGGAGAACAGACGTGAAATCCAAGGTCGGGGGCTGACTGTTTCAGGATTTTGCCGGCAGGTACGGATACCCACGCGCCATTCACCTTCACCTCGTAGTGGCCATCGACCTGTCTTCCTGAGGTGGGACGACAATCGGTAAGATTGCAGCACGGGCTTTTGGTATCGGGGCGTTCGAGGGTTTGATAAAAGCCGTGGTGCCACTTTTCATGATCGTGACCCAAATAGCCTTCTTGCCCCACCGCCGCATCAAAGCAAAACACGGCAAACACGACACCCAGCGTCATGACGAGACTCATGGCGGGGTTCCTCCGCAAATGACCCCGCTCCCAAGCAAAATGAACGATTGAGCGTCGGATCGGTTCCTCAGAGGGTCCACTGGAATCCGTTGCCAGCTCGACCGATTCGAGACTCGACGGGTTATCGCTCTCGGGCTTGTTGACCCGTGCGATCGGCCACATGCCCATCAGGTCGACCTGGCAAGCCGCACCCCAGCATCACCGACGTACTGTCTTGAAGTGGCCACCAGCTTCATCGGTGGTGACGATCGCCAAGGTCCGCATCCATTGGCGCGACGCCGGCTATTTCCAATTCTCGCAAATGCCGGCTTGGGCGTTTTGATCTCGACGAACCGCATGTTTGCCCCGCCGCTCGAACCGCCTTCGTGCTAATATATTAGCGCGCGCACCAGGTGTGCTGTCAGGGCTTGCATGAAGGACATCGCAGAGTGGCTCACATCGATCGGCCTGGGCGAGTACGCCCAGCGCTTCGCGGAAAACCGCATCGATGCGAGCGTCCTGCGCGATCTGACGAATCAGGATCTCGAAAAAATCGGCATCCCGCTGGGGCACCGCAAAAAGATGCTGCGCGCGATCGCAGAGCTCAGCGGGGTGACGCCGCAAGCCGTGACCGGACCGAATCGGCAGGACCCCGCCGAGCGCCGTCACCTGACCGTGATGATCTGTGATCTGGTGGGCTCGACTGCGCTGTCGGCCCGACTCGATCCGGAGGACATGCGCGCTGTGATCGATGCCTACCACGCCGCCTGCGCCCGTATCACGCGAACGTATGACGGCTTCCTCGCCGAGTTCCGGGGCGACGGGATATTGGCCTATTTCGGCTATCCAATCGCGCACGAAGACGATGCCGAGCGAACCGTGCGGGCGGGGCTCGATATCATCGCCGCAGTTGCGCGACTCGAGACGCGCGCCGCCGAACCGCTCGCGGTTCGCATTGGCATCGCGACCGGCGTGGTGGTGGTCGGTGAGGGTGAGTTGCGGGAGCACGCTGTGGTCGGGGACACGCCGAACCTGGCAGCCCGCCTTCAGGCCTTGGCCGAGCCCGGGACGATCGTCGTCGCTGCCTCCACGCGCCGGCTGCTCGGCGATCTGTTCCGTCTGTGTGACCTCGGCAGCCACGAGGTCAAGGGTATTGCCGAGCCGGTTGCAGCGTGGGCGGTCGAGGGCGTGTCCGATTCCGAGAGCCGCTTCGAGGCGGTCCGCGCGGCAGGTCTGACCGATCTCATCGACCGTGAGGACGAGCTCGACTTCCTGCTGGAGCGGCAACGCCTCGCCTGGAAGGGCGAAGGGCAGATCGTGCTGATCTCGGGCGAGCCGGGAATCGGCAAATCCCGTCTTGCGGCGGCTCTCGCCGAGCGCATCGCCAGCGAGCCGCACACGCGCCTGCGTTATCAATGCTCGCCCTACCACACCAACAGCGCGCTTCGTCCGTTTATTGCCCAATTGGAGCGAGCGGCAGGTTTCAAGGCCGACGATAGCTCCGAGCAACGCCTGGACAAATTGGAAGCGCCCCTCGCCATGAGCGCATCGCGGATTGAAGGCGTAGCGCCGCTTTTTGCTGCGCTGCTGTCGATCCCGTTCGGCGAGCGGTATCCGCCGCTGGCGCTCAGCCCCACGCAGCAGCGCCGCCGAACGCTGGCGGCACTGCTCGATCAATTCGAGGGTCTCGCCCGCCAGCAACCGATCCTGCTCTCGTTCGAGGACGCGCATTGGGCGGATGCCACCTCCCTCGAGCTACTCGATCTGACCGTCGAGCGGGTGCGCCAACTACCGGTCCTGGCGCTGTTTACCTTCCGACCGGAGTTCGAGCCGCCGTGGGTTGGTCTCCCCAATGTCGGCAGCTTGACGCTCGGTCGTCTCAGCTCCAACGACGTTGAAAACATGGTCGCGCGCGTGACCGCAGGGCGCGTGCTCCCCGTCGAAGTGATGGAACAGATCGTCTCCAAGACCGACGGGAACCCACTGTTCGTCGAAGAACTCACTAAGACAGTGCTGGAAACGCGCATCCTGGTTGAGGACGCCGAAGTCTATCGGCTCGAGGGGCCTCTGCCACCGCTCGCCATCCCAGAGACGCTTCAAGACTCTTTGATGGCGCGGCTCGACCGGCTGGCTCCGGTGAGGGAGATCGCCCAACTCGGCGCCGCAATCGGACGCGAGTTCTCGTATTCCTTGGTGCGCGCGTTGGTCGGACGCGACGAGAGCGCATTGAAGCATGGACTGGCCCAACTCGAGCAGGCCGGGCTCGTGTTCCGCCGTGGCCAGCCGCCGGACGCCGTCTACAGCTTCAAGCACGTGCTGGTGCGGGATGCGGCCTATGAGAGCCTGCTCAGGAGCCGCCGGCAGCAATTGCACGGCCAGATTGCGCGTGCACTCGAGGAGAGGTTTGCCGCCATCGTGGCGAGCCAACCGGAAATCGTCGCGCACCACTTCACGGAAGCTGGTCTAGTTGACCCTGCCATCGAGTACTGGCTCAAGGCTGGCGTGAAAGCGTACTCGCTTTACGCGAACGAAGATGCCGTGCGCTTTTTCGAGCGCGCCTTAACACTCCTGAAGAAATTGCCGGAGACCCGCGACAATCTCGAGCGGGCCGTGGATATTTGCTTCCAACTTCGTAACGCCCTGCTGCCGCTAGGCAAGACCGATCGGATCCTGCGCTCTCTGGATGAGCTCGACCCCATTCTCGCCCGCCTCGGAGACAAACAGCGCAGCGCGCAATACGCGGCATTCCGATGCAATCATCATTTCCTGATCGGCCAACAGCGTCGTGCCATCGAGTTTGGTGAGACAGGAGTCCGCCTTGCGCGCGAATGCGGCGACCGGGTCGTGCTGGGTCAATCACTCTTCCGTCTCGCGCAGAGCTATCACGCCCTCGGCGAATATCGGCGAGCGATCTCGCTGCTCGAGCAAGGCCTCGAATTCAACGCCAATGAACTCCGTCACGACCGTCACAACTTGAATATAATTCCCTCCGTACTGAACCGGACTTGGCTGGCGATTGCTCTGGTCGAATGTGGCGATTTCAGCGCCGGCATGAGGCACGCAAGGCGCGCGCTCGAAATCGCCGAGGGCGCTGAGCATCAATTGAGCAAGTTGTTGGGCTGGCTTTCAATCGGCTACGTACTCTCTCACAAGGGCGAGATCGCGGGAGCGGTCGGTGCCCTGGAACGCGGTCTCGACCTGAGCGATCGCTGGTCGTTCCGAGTTTGGCGCATTCGCCTCGTGTCTGACCTTGGTGTTGCCTATGCCCGTTTGGGCCGTGCGGAGAAGGGGCTTCAACTCGCCGAACAGGCAGTCAGCGATGGTGATAAGATGCAATTAATAGCGGACAAGCCAAGATTGTTGATCCGTCTCGGACAGGTGTCCCTCATAGCGCGCCAGATTGAAACAGCTCTAACGCTTGGAAAGCAAGCAGCTGCGATTGCGGCGGTGCACGAGGCGAAAGGAGACGAGGCATGGGCGCGATTCCTGATCGGCCGTGCCTACTTGGCGGCGTATGAGCCGAAAAACCTCGATGAACCAGAGAAGCAGCTTGACATTGCCCTTCGCCTCGCCACGGCATGCGAAGCTCGCCCGCTGGCTGCTTTTTGCAACACGACGCTTTGCGGGATCTATGCCCGACGCGGCGATCAGGTCAGGGCAAAGGAGGCCGATGCCGTCGCGACTGCAACCTACCGAGACCTCGGCATGCAACCACTCCCGCTGGATACGACGCTTTGACACTGGCTCGACCGCCGCGTGAGGCGAAGCTCATGTAAGAACCGCGGCGATGTGAAACCGTGTGGTCGGTCTGGTCAAAAATCCTCGAACGCAGCCGGTAGTGAAAGCAGCTAACTCTGGGGAGGTGGGACCCGCAAACCATGCCGAACGAACGTTCCTTGGACGCGAGACCGTGCGTTCCGTTTTCCTGCCTTCCTCACCTGTTGGAACATCAGGCACAACGTATTCCCGACTCGCCGGCGATTCTTGCTCCAGGACGCGCTCCACTGATCTACAGCCGCCTATATCAGCACGTCGAAAAATTGGGGCGCGCATTGCGGGGTATGGGGATAGGCCGTCGCGACCGGATAGTTGTGGTACTACCGAATGGTCCGGAGTTGGCGGTAACGATTCTCACCGTCTCAGCGAGTGCGGTGTGTGCGCCGCTGAATCCAGCCTTCGGGATCGAAGAACTGGTGGGATATTTCGCCGATCTGCGCCCTCGTGCACTGATCGCGCAAGCTGGAATCGAATCGCATGCGCGCCGTGCGGCGCTTTCTCGCGGCATCCCTATCATCGAACTTCTGATCGCATCCGAGGCAGAGGCTGGTCTCTTCGCAATCTCAGGAGACCAAGGTAGCGCGCCGTCCGAGGACCCGGTCAGCGCCAGCGACACGGCGGTGCTGCTGCCCACATCAGGCACAACGTCGCGGCCCAAGATTGTGCAGCAGAGCCACGCCAGCATTTGCATATCGGCCTACGCGCATAGTGCGGCACTGGCACTGAAAGAAACTGATCGATGCTTGAATGTTCTACCATTGTTTCATGGGCATGGTCTCCATGCCACCTTGGTTGCCTCACTCGCGGCGGGCGCGAGTGTCGTATGTACCCCTGGATTTGACGTCAATCGTTTCTCTGGGTGGCTGACCGCGTTTCAACCGACGTGGTACTCCGCAGTGCCGACCATACACCAAGCAATTCTCACCCAGGCGCAGCATGACCGCAAGCGACTAGCAAACAGTGGGCTACGCTTCGTCCGCTCCTCGTCTGCTCCTCTGCCGCCTCGCGTCTTCGCGGAACTCGAGCGGACTTTCGAGAGTCCTGTGATCGAATGGTACGGGATGACAGAGGTCACTTCCTCGCCCATTGCATGCAATCCGCTGCCGCCACACGAGCGCAAGGCGGGTTCGGTCGGGCTGCCAACCGTCTTGGATGTCTCGATCATGGACGAACGAGGGGCTTTGCTGCCTAGCGGCCAGACCGGTCAAGTCGTCGTCCGGGGCGCTGCCGTCACGGTGGGCTACGACGGCAATCCAGGGGCGACCGAGGCCGCGTTTGCCGGCGATTGGTTCAAGACAGGAGATCTTGGTTACTTCGACGACGACGGGTACCTGTTTCTTGTGGGCCGCACGCGCGAGATTATCAATCGTGGCGGCGAGAAAATCGCCCCCCAGGAAGTCGACGAAGTGCTGCTGGACCATCCAGCTGTTGCAGAGGCCGTAACCTTTGCCGTCCCCCACGCTACGCTTGGCGAGGACGTTGCGTCGGCCATCGTGCTGCGGCCCAACGCTGTGGCGACGCCGAACGCCATTCGTCGGTTCGCCATCGGGCGGCTCGCCGACTTCAAGATCCCGCGCCAGGTTGTCATCGTAACGGAGTTGCCGAAAGGCCCGACCGGCAAGGTGAAGCGTGTCGGCTTGGCGGCGAAGCTAGGATTCGAAAATGGCGGCGTCGTGCCGCGGATCTGCCTTGCGCCGCGAACGTCTCTCGAGAAAACGCTGGCCGGCATTTGGGCGACCGTCCTGCAAATCGAACAGGTCGGTATCCACGATAACTTCTTCGCGCTCGGTGGAGACTCTCTTCTAGCAACCGAAGTTCTCGCTCACATACATAACACCCTGCTCCTCGACGTTGAAGTCTCCTGTATTTTCGAGGCGCCGACCGTTGCGGAGATGGCTCAGCATCTCGAGATGCTAGTTGATTGTGGCCAAGCACGGCGGCTTTCTTCAGCCATTCCGCGCTCAACCCAAGAGGGTTGGGCACCGGCCTCGATCGCCCAGGAACGTCTGGGCACGCTTCAACATGCGCTGCCCGACATACCTTTCTTAAATATCCTTTACGCGCTCAGACTGACTTCGTCATTCGACGCGGCGGTCCTGGAACGGAGCATTAACGAAATCGTGCGGCGCCACGAAATTCTCCGCACAACCTTCGACGTCGAGGAAGGCCGTCACGTGCAGGTCATTGCACCACAGTTGACCGTGCCCCTGAGGTTTGAGGACCTGCATGGGTTGCCAGAATCCAAGATGGAGACCGCCGGACACCGTCTTATTCAAGAAGAGGCGCTTCACTCCTTTGACCTCGCGCGAGGTCCCCTGATGCGCGCTCGCTTGCTGAGGCTGGCCGAGCGGGAACACCTCTTGCTCATCAGCCTTCACCAATCTATCTGCGACGGTTGGTCGCTCGGCGTGCTTGTTGAGGAGCTTACAGCCCTATACGACGCCTTTTCCGCCGGACAGCAGACGCCACTTGCGCCTCTCCCGATTCAGTACACGGACTTTGCGCGCTGGCAGCGGCAATGGAGGTCATATCCGGAAATCGGTGCGCAGCTCGCATACTGGCGCGAGCAACTGCACGATCCGTTGCCGGAGATAAAGCTTGCCTCCGCCCGGCCGAGAGGGACAATCGACGACTTGCGCACCGCCCGGCGGGAGGTGACGTTGCCGCCGAGGCTGTCGGAGGCGCTAAAACGCTTTAGCCAAGAAGAAGGCGGCACGTTGTTCATGGCGCTCATCGCCGCCTTCAAAACGCTGTTGCATCTCTACGTGGCTGAGGAGGACGTGCGCGTGGCAACGCTGGTCGCCAATCGCAACCGACCGGGGAGCGAGCACCTCATCGGCCCACTAGTCAATACAGTGATTCTCCGGACGAATCTCGGTGGCGATCCCAGTCCTCGCGAGGTCATGCGCCGGGTTCGTGCGACAGCCCTCGCGGCCTTCGCCCACCAGGAACTTCCTTTCGAAGAGCTCGTCGAGACGCTCGAGGAAGAGCGTGGCGTCAAGCCAGAGACGCTATCTAAAATGATGATTTGGCTACAAAACGCCGCGTTGCGCCCGATTGCGAGTTCCGGACACAAGCTCGCTTTCGAGGAGGCCATTCCGAGTATGCTACTGCCGCTGGTGACAATAACGAAATTCGATGTTATTTTGATGCTGCGCGAAACCGGCCGTGGCCTGATGGGATGCTGTGTCTACAAGCCGCATCTGTTCCGCGCCACCATAATCGATCGCCTTCTTCGAGATTTCCGCAAGGTGCTTGAACTGATGCTGACGGAGCCGGAGCGACCAATCTCGAAAATCCGCCTAACCGTGAACGCGAATTCTTAGGGGATACATCATATGTGCAGAATAGGCGACGTATTCACCGCCGATGAGTTAAAGACTCTCAGTAAGACACAGCGCAACATCCTTGAAAAGTACGGTAAACTTATCGTGCTGACTAATCCGGCGATCCGGAACATAATTAAGAAGGATCCAAAGGTCCGCAATAAACTAAAAGGGTTGCTGGACCCCGCACGCAAGCGATTGACGCGCATATAAGTATTTCCATGCCGCCTGCCGCCTCCAGCGAAATGGCCCGTCGATTATCGCAGCGTAGTCGATCGACAAGGTCTGTCACCGCCGTTTCCTCGTGCGCTTCCTCTTGTGCTCCGTATTAGGCTTGGCCGCATCGATCAGCGCCGCGGTCAAATCCATCTGCGCCTTGAGCAGTGCACGCTGATAGAGCGATGCTTGCAGGTCATTGGCCTGTGCCGCCAAGCGGATGAACAGAGCGAATTCCCGGACCGTCTCGGCCTCATCTGGAGTCATCTTCCTGTTATGGCTCATCTCAGCCTCCAGGATCAATTCTGTGATCGCCAGCTTTGGGTCGGCTGTGCCGGCGCTAGCTGGCCGGATAGCTCGTGGCGCGCACTCTGCCAGATGAAGGAAGGCTCTGCGTGGACATTTCATCTCACCCCCACGAACAGTCGCGCTCGCCAGCGTTCAGTCCGCCTTAATGCCGGCCGCCCGAATCACCTTGCGCCACTTCTCAGTATATTCGACGACGAATTTACCGAACTCGGCAGGTGAGCCTGCGAAGGGCTCCGCGCCCAAATCAGCGAGCCGTGTCTTGAATGCGGGATCAGCAAGCGCGACGTTCACCTCCTTGTTGAGGATTGCGATGATCTCCGGCGGCGTGTTTGCAGGAGCGCCGATGCCATCCCAACTGCTCGCGTCGTAACCCGGCACAGAATCGCCGATCGGCGGAACATCCGGCAATGCGGTCAGGCCCTTGGCGGTCGTCACCCCCAGCGGCCTCAACTTGCCCGCCCTGATGTGCTCAATCGACGAAATCACAACGTCAAACGTGACCTGCACCTGGCCGCTAATGAGATCGAGCAGCGCAGGCCCCGCGCCGCGATAGTTCACCGTAACCAGTTCGACGCCCGTCATCATCTTGAACAACTCGCCATAAAGATGCGGTGCGCTTCCTACGCCGCCTGTAGCCATGTTGATCTTTCCGGGATTGGCCTTGGCGTAGGCGATAAATTCGCGAACTGTTGTAACCGGTACCGAAGGATGAACTTCCATCACGCCGCCCGCGCGCCTGACGCCTGCAACCGGGACGATGTCGCGGACGAAATTGAATTTGAGATTGTCGTACAGTGTGGCGTTCCAGGCGTTCGACGCCGAAACTTCAAGCAGGGTGTAGCCGTCTGGAGGCGCCCGCACGACCGTCTCGGCGGCGAAATTGCTACCAGCGCCTGGCTGATTCACGACGATGAATTGCTGACCGAGGCGTTCCGACAACCATTGCGCGATCAGCCGTGCACTGGTATCGAGTGGGCCGCCCGCTGCATAGCCGACGAGCAAGTGCACTGGCCGCGTTGGATACGTTTGAGCCCCGGCGATGCGCACCATGCTCAGCGGCGCGACAGCACCCGCCGCCAATTGAAGAAAAGTTCGACGGAGAAGTTTCATTGGATTCTCCCAGTGCGCTGCGCGCGCTCGGACGTTTCCGCTTTTGATGCTGTGGACGAGTCCTCCACTGGGTTGACCCGCAATGTCGGGTTTGACCCATTCCGTCTGGTCAAGGTCACGCCGTCTGGTCAACGTCACGGCACATCCAACCGCCGAATGGGTTGCGCGTCAAATATCTGCGCCACGTGTTTGCGACAAAGGGCGAACAAATTTTACGGGAAGGCAGACCAACAATTTGGCAGCGAATCGTTTCAAAGGTGCGACGCACCCTTGGGCTATCCGCCTAGCCTCGACAAGCGGACATGGGATTTGATCATGATCCATCCCGTTTGACGGCTATAGCTGGTTTCGATGGAGCGCACGCCACGCTGGGCTATGAACTTGGCAAAGTGCTCGGAGGCTAAGCAAGGCGCCTAGGCCGAGCGCATTCTCGCAACTTTGTACAATGGCCATGCAATCATTGTATGTGCTCTGTTCCCGCAGCAGACGCCCCAGGCGCGCGCGCCGATGCGTTTGTGTGAGAGTTTACGAATTCGCCATGGACAGGAAGAGCCGGCGTACCGGCAAGCCGGCGCGGCGCTTCAAAATTCAAAAAAACAACGCACTCAATACCTGGGAGCTGTCCTCCTTCTTCTGGGCACCGGCGAGCGCCGGGCTTGAGTTCGTTCTCTTTCGGCCCCGTTCTCAATTCCTCAAACTGGGACGTTTTTGAGAACCCTCCTGCTGCTGCGGCTCGGCTTGCGCGATCTCCGCGATCAGCTTCTTGGTGATGGCGTTGCCGAAGGAATTGAAGTTCTCCGCGACCACGACGAACGCGCCGGCGCCGCCAATGACGTTGTTGCGATAGTAGTTTGCAAGCCCGCCCGGAGGGTTGGTGTGGCTGGAATAGGAGTGGGATGGCGGCTCGGTCAGGATGACCAGCCCGTTGATCGTGATGCCCTTGGCGATCGCCACATCCCGCGTCGCAGCAGGCTCGCGGCCGGAATTGTTGTCGCCATCCCCCGAAACATCGATCACGCGGCGGTGCGCTTTGTAGGGTGCCCGATCGAGTAGGGTCATCCCGAAGTCGATCCCGGCGCTGATCGATGTGTTGCTTCTAGCGAACGCGCGCGGTGCCTCCATGATGCGATCCCCGAACTGACGTGCCGTCTCATCGTTGCTGATCACCGTCCAATCGATTACGACCTTCTGTTGCAAGACGCCGGACCATTCGATGAACGCAGCGGCGACGCGCCCTCTTGGGCTGCCGCGAAGGGCCTCAATCACTCGAGGGTTGGAGAAAGCCGCCGCGTATCCCGAACGCTGCAGCTCGAATTTTGGCTCATCCATGCTGCCGGAAACGTCAGCGGCCAGCACAAGGAGGAGATCGACGCGCTCGGCGGCGCGGGTGGAAGTCCAAGCTGTCGTTGCCATCAGCGCGGCAACCACGAAGGTTCGCAGAACGCGCATTATGTTGACACCGTACTCCTCCACTAAGAACAGCCGGGATGGTTCTCCTTCTTTTTGAATCACATCAAACCCACGTGCCGTTCTTATGTCGGTACCCGGCCGGCTTCCCTCCCGTCAATCTTGCCAAAACGATTTGAATCGCTCGGGCGACAGCTCCGTATAGTGCAGCAGCGGTGCCTTTGCCGCGGTCTGTTCATGAACTCGTTCCGGCTGCTCACGTAGTGCACTTTGTGCGCGAGGTGCTCACACTATGCGTGATATCGCGGCGATACCCGCGATGGCACTCGCCAAACCAAAGACCGTCGCCAAAAACTCCACGTCGTGAGCCCAAGCCATACCGCAGCAGAGGGCTGCAAACAGCGAGAGCGCAATCAGCTCCCGTACCTGCCATTGCATTTCGAGCTCACCAGCACCCCTGTGCTGCGTGATATCCAATACCTACATCAAATGCCCAACGCGGTATAGACGCGAAGAATCCCGGCCCCCCTAGAGCCTGGTCACTGTGCCAAAGTCGTCGCTATCCTGGAGCGGTTGCGAGCGCGGGGGATCCTGGGCGAGGCCGGCTCCACGCTGGAATAGGAAGGACTTGCAATTAGAGTGGCAGGCGTTTGTAGAACCGCCGAGCTCATCGGGGACCTCACTGTCAATAATAAGCTGGGCAGAGCGGGAATTGTGTTAGAACCGATACAGGGGCGATGCCTGTTTTGCGGAGGGCATCGTGACGCTCATCGTCTACTATCTGGTGTTCATGGTTGCCGGCGACTTCGCCGCCTATTTTCTAGGGCTCTTCGTCGAGTACGAATGGGGGTCACAGGCGAGCCTTATCGTCTTTCTGGCTCTCTATTTTCTTTTTCTCTGGGTGTCCTGGGTGCTTGCGGTGTGGCTCACCAAGCCAAGAGCGGGCGAACAAGCTGCGCCTTGAGCCTGATGACTTCGAACGGCAGCTTTCCCACATACCCGTCATCGTCATTGGCCTCCTGCTTTGCGCCGCCGCGCTGCCGTTGATTTTCCGGAGCGAGAGCCTGACCGTTTTCCTTCTTGCGGCGCCGCTGCTCGGCGTCGGCGTCGGCGCGGTTACACCGGTGACCAATGCGCTTATAGCCGATCTCGCCTCAACGCGGCGCCTAGGCGCCGCTATGGGCGTGTTCGGAACCAGCTGGGACATCGGCGAAGCAGCCGGCCCGATGATCG
>WNFD01005538.1_pt1 | contig 12625 bp, 8 predicted proteins | sample 5400491 | NCBI WGS metagenome assembly WNFD01 (sample SAMN13153343, study PRJNA577476) | soil metagenome | isolation source: 120 cm saprolite under Douglas fir tree site 2 hole 2 replicate 2 | place: USA:California | collected 2015-04-18 | reverse complement strand
ACGCTGATGCGGGCCGGGAAAGCCTACGTCAACATTCATACCAAGAAGAATCCCGGCGGGGAGATTCGTGGTCAGCTGGTGAAGCAGTAACTACGGAACGGCTTTGACGGTGTCCTGGGCGCGGCGTCGCTCGTCGGCGTCGCGCTCGGCTTGTTTCCGCTCCCGGAGCTCGCGCACGTAGCGGCGGAATTGCTGGAAGGATTCGGCGCGGGCGGCGGCGTGCAGGAGATCGTCCCGCATGTCCTGGAGCTGCCGCGCGCGCATGCTCTCGTCGAAGTTGCCCTGCGGCAGGAGATTGCCGAGCAGTGCGAGGGCCATCGTCGGAATCTTGATGCCCGCGACGTGAATGTAGGCGGAGTCGATGCCCCATTCCGGCTTGCCCGGCGTGCCGCCGATCGTCCACGACGGCCGCTGCCGTTCCCGTTGGATCACGTCCAGCACTTGATTGAGCGAGTCGACCATCGCGCGGAGGCGTGTCACCGCAACGTTGAGGCGGGCCGTCGTGTCGCCGTACAGCGCGTCCGCGACCGCTGCGGGCAAGCCCGGCCGCGGACTCACCCAGAGACGTCCATCGCCGACCTGCGGCGCCGGCGCGACTTTGCCCGCGTTGGGATCGTAGGCGGGCAGGCTGACTCCCGTGTCTGTCGGCGGAGTAACGGCGGGTGGAGGCGCGGCGGGTGGAGGTGTGGGCTCCCGTCGCGAAGAAACGATCGTCGGCCCTTTCGCGCGAATCTCGCGTGTGCCTGGAACGAACTGGAGCGTGTCGCCGATTTCGAGCGGCTGTAGCACGACGTAGTCGGCTTTGCGCCGCGGCGCCTGCCACGGCACGACGACGAACAGAATCACCGCGACGACGTGCAGTACCGCCGTGACGATCCACGCGCGTCCAACGGGAACCTTTCCAACCTGACGCTCAAACAGTGGCGAGCACCTTTCCTAAGCGTTCCGCCGCCTCGATCAGACGCGGAGTCGGAACCGTGAGCGCGATTCGGAAAAACCCCTCAGCGCCCGCGCCGAACGCGCTGCCCGGCAGCGTGACGACGCCGACGTCCTCGAGCGCGCGCATCTGGAACGCGGCGGACGCGAGTCCCTCGGGTAACGGTATCCAGAGATATAACGTCGCGCGCGGCGATTCGACATCGAACCCATTGGCGCGCAGCGCCGGCAGTACCGCGTCGCGGCGCTCCTTAAACTGGGCCGCGTAGCCGCCGGCGATCGACTCGGCCTGCTTCAGCACTTCGGCGCCCGCCGCCTGCACGGCGAGGAAGGCACCGGTGTCCACGTAATTCTTCACGCGCGCGAGCGCGGCGATGCGATCCGCCCTGCCAACCGCCCAGCCGAGCCGCCAGCCGGTCATGCAGAAGCTCTTCGACAGCGAATGGAATTCGACCGCGACATCCATCGCGCCTGGAACTTCGAAGATCGACGGCGCGACGTACCCGTCAAAGGTGATCTCGCAATACGGATTGTCGTAGGCGAGCACGATGTCGTGTTTACGGCACGCCGCCACGATCCGCTCGAGATACTCGCGCGATGCGATCGCCGCCGTTGGATTGTTCGGATAGTTGAGATAGACGAGCTTCGCCCGCTTCAGCACGGCAGCCGGAATCTCGTCCAGCTCGAGCAGGAAATCGGTGCGCGTGGTCAGGTTGTAGAGATACGGCTCGGCATCGGCGAGGATGGTACCGCCGTGGTAGACCGCGTAGCCTGGCACCGGCACGATGGCGGCGTCACCGGGATCGAGCACCGCGGCGGCGAGATGCGCGATGCCTTCCTTCGAGCCGAGCAGCGGATGCAGCTCGGTGAAGGGATCGACGCTCATCCCGAATCGCCGCGCCATGTAGCCGGCCGCCGCTTCGCGGAACGCCGGGAGGCCGAGCTGGAAGGCGTAGCGGCTCATCGCTGGATCGTGGAGGGCGCGTGTCAAGGCGTCGACGGCGACGCGCGGCGGTGGGAAATCCGCATCGCCCGCGCCCACGTCAATGAGGTCTACGCCCTGCTGAATCAGCCGCCGCTTGATCGCCGGCAGCTTCTCCATCGGATAGGTGGGTAAGGCGCCGACACGTTTACTGAAACTCGCCATGCCTAAAATCTAGCTCCAGGATAGCGGACTGCCGATGCTGTGCATCGCGAAGAATTCCTCCAGCTCGCGCCGAACGTCCGGCCAGTTGCCGATCGCTTTGGAGGCGGGTGGCAGGCCCTCGAGCATCGTCGCCCCATAGCGCTTGGTGACGACGCGCCGGTCCAGAAGTACTACGGCCCCCACGTCGGACTTGCTGCGAATCAGCCTGCCAAATCCCTGTTTCAACTTGAGTGCCGCGAGCGGCACGAGATAGTTCGTAAACCCATCGACGCCCGCCTCGGTGAGACGCTCCAGCCGCGCGGCGGTTAGCGGCTCACTCGGCACCTTGAACGGCAGCTTGGCGAGGATCAGCACGCGCAAGGCACGGCCCGGCACGTCCACGCCTTCCCAGAATGAATCGGTGCCAAGCAGAATCGCGGACCCGGCGTCGCGGAAGCGGCGCAACAATTGATCGCGCTGCCCTTCACCCTGCACCAGCAGCGGCCAGCGGCCGCCCACGGGCCCGCGGATCGCCTCGGCGGTGCGCCGCAACGCCGCGTGGCTCGTAAACAGCGCGAAGATGCCGCCGTCGGACGCATGCGCCAGCTCGATGAGCACGCGCGCCACTGCCGCGCCATGGCCCCCCCCAACCTCGCTGCCTTGGGGCTCCGGGATGTCCGTCGGAATCCCGAAGACGCACTGCGCGCCGAAGTCGAAGGGCGAGGGCAGTACGGCGCGTGTCGTGACGCGTGACGGAGGTAGCGACAGGCCCAGCCGCTCCTCGAGAAACGTGAACTCGCCACCGGCCGCGAGGGTCGCGCTCGTCAACACCACCGTTTCCACGCGATCGAACAGCGCCTCTTTCAGGACCGGCGCGAGGTCGAGCGGCACGGTGGACAGCGTGAGATTGGGCGTCCGGCGGCCGCGGCGTTCCATCCAGCGCACGGCTGGACCGGCGGGCGGCCGGAAGCCGACGGGCTGCAGTGTGCCCTTCAAGCCATCAGCGGCGGCGTCGAGCCGTCTCACGACGCCGCGCAGCTCACCGACGAGTCGCGTGCGCATCTCGGCGGGATCGTCGATGGACAAGCGATCGGCAATCGTCTCTACGCCGTCGCGCAGCTTGCCGAACGCCACGAGCAGATTCTCGAGCGCGACGTCGAGCCCCTCGCGCCAGACATTGTCCTGGGCGAACGAATCGGTGAGCCGCAGGACCGGGGCGCTGCTCTGCTCTCCATCGAGTCGTCTCGCCAGCCGGCCGAACAGCTCGTCCGCCCAGCGGCGCGCGGCCACGAGCGCGTCGAACACGCCGCGGGTCAGCAAGTCGCGGCTCGCCGCGGCCATCAAGTCGTCGCGGGTCCCGAGCTCGGCGGCGAGCGCGGGCAGAAGACCGCGGCCATTGCGCTCCAGCCTGCCGAGGAGCCGTTGCACGCCGAGCATGCTGACCTGCGTGCCGAGGTGCTGCGCCGCGACGTCTTCGAGATGGTGTGCCTCGTCGAGCACCAGCCGCCGGTAGGGCGGAAGCACCGCCGCTTCCTGCCAATTGTCGGACGCGATGCGCACGGCGAGGTCGGAGGCCAACAGATGATGGTTGACGACCACCACATCGGCTTCAGCGGCTCGGCGCCGCGCCGCGAACACGAAGCACTGATCGAAATGGGGGCATTTGAGCCGCGTGCACAGATCCGACTCGGCGGCGACCGCGTCCCAGACTTCGCTCGACGGCTCTTGCGCGAGATCGGCGAGGCTGCCGTCCGCCGTGCGCGACGCCCAGCTCGCGATCGATTCGAGCTCCGTCGCGCGCGCGTCATCGAACAGCGACTCCTGGCCGGCGCGCGCCTGCTCGAGCCGCGACAGGCACAAGTAGTTCCGCCATCCCTTGAGGAGCGCGAACGTGACGGCGCGCTCGCCGGTCGAAAAGGCGCGCGCCAGAATCGGAAGATCCTTGCCGACCAGCTGCTCTTGCAAATTGATCGTATTGGTCGAGACGATCGTGCGCTCGCCGTTCGCGCGCGCCCATTCGAGCGCGGGCACGAGGTAGGCGAACGACTTCCCCACGCCGGTTCCCGCTTCGAGCAACGCGATGCCGCCATCGTTGTAGGCGTCGGCGATGTACGCGGCCATGTCGCGCTGGCTGGGCCGGTCTTCGAACGCGCCCATCGCCTTCGCGACGGGGCCTGTCTCGGCCAGCAGCCCGGCCACGGCAATGGCATCGAGGCGCGCGAGCGAGCGGGCGCGCGGGCATTCGACGACGACATAGAGCGTGGTGACGTCGTTGTTGACGATGCCAAAGCCGACGCCTTCGTCGTGCAGGCGGGCGGCGACGTGCAGATCCGCTCCAGAGGGTTCGAGGAATCCGCTCGGATGATTGTGGAGCAACATCTCGCCGCGCTGAGCGACGCCGGGCAGCGCCAGCACCGCGTCGATCGTGCCCCGCGCGACGACGCGCGCATCCGTGAGCGTGCCGTTGGGATCCGCGCGGACGACGAAGGACACCTCGCGCCCATGGGCGGCGGCGATCTCTTCCTGCAGCAGCGTGCGCGCGGTCGCCGAGAGGCGCTCGACGCTCACGTCTTCAGCTCGCGCTTCTTCGCTGCGGGAAAGAGAACGTTATTGAGAATGAGGCGGTATCCCGGCGAATGTGGATGCAACGAGAGGTCGGTCGGTGGATCGCCGATCTGATGCTGCGGGTCTTCGGGATCGTGGCCGCCGAAGAATGTCCACGTGCCTTTGCCCAGATCGCTGTGGATGTACTTCACCCACGGCGCTCCTTCTTCCTCGGCGAGGACCGTGGCGCCGGGTTTCAGGCGGTTGCGCATGAACGACGTCGTCAGTCCGTAGAAATCCGGAATCACCTGGCGATGGTTTTGGACCAGCATCGTGGGCACGGGGTCGATCTTGGCGCTGAAGTTGAACAGCTTGAACGCACCCAGCGGTTGGCGCCGCGAGCCGGCGTTGACCTGGTGGCCATCGATGTCGGAGAAGCTCGCGATCAGCGGATTCGGCTCGATATGCCCACCGGTGAAGGCGAACGTTTGCGACCAATCGAGCTTCGCATCAGCATCCGGATCGATCGGCGTGCCGTCGGCGAACGTCGCCGCGATGTCGACGTTGTGCGCGGCGAGCGCGAGATCGATCGTTTCGGTCGCGGTGCACATCGCGAACAAAAATCCGCCGTTGTCGACGTACGACCGAATGCCGCGCGCCACCGCTTTCTTCAAATCGGGGACCGTCTGGAATCCGAGCTGCCGCGCCATCTGGCTGTTGCTCTGTACCATGTCGGCGAGCCAGGGCATCCCTGAATAGATCAGGAAGAACTTGGAGTACTGGCCGGTGAAGTCCTCGTGATGCAGGTGCAGCCAGTCGTACTCGCGCAGTGTCCCGTTGATCACTTGCAGATCCCAGATCTTCGTGAACCCAATGCCGGCGTATTGCAGCGCCATCGTAACGGCGTCGTCCCATGGCGCGGCATTGGGCGGCACGTACACGGCGACCTTCGGCGCCTTCTCGAGCGGCACCGCGTCCATGTTGCTCGCTTCGATTGCACCGCGAATCGTGGTGACCGCGCCTTCGTCTACCGGCTCGGTGCGCACGCCGTTCAACGCCGCATCGCGCCGCAACGCATCGGCATCGGGAATGAGAAACGAGCCGCCGCGATAGTTGAGCAACCACTCCGCCTTCAGACCCGCCTGGATCGCGCGGTAGGCGACGCCGTAGGCTTTCAGGTGATCGGACTGGGCGTCGTCCATGGGAACCAAGAGCGACGGACTGAGGGCCAGACGGCCCGACGGCCAAAAGGCGAACAGACGCGCACTGGCCGTCAGGCCGACCGCCCGTCCGGCCGTCCGGAGAAAGTCCCGCCGCTTCACGATTTCGGAATCGCCCCCTTCGCCCGCTCGAGCTCGCGCCTCGCTTCCGGCACGACGGCGCTCGACGGATACGTGAGGATCAGATGCTCGAGATGTGGAATGGCTTCGCTGCTCCGGCCTTGGCGTCCCAGCAGCCGCGCCCAATCGAGCTCAGCCGCCGGAGGCGCCGCCCCCCCCGCCCCCTCCCCCTCGCCGCCCGCGCGGACGATCTCGTCGAACAGCGCGACGGCTGTGACGTCTTGTTCGCCGCCGAGATGGGCGGCGACTTGCCCGGCGAGCAGCAGGACTTCCAGCCGTCCGCCTTGGACGGGCAAACGGCCCGCCGCGCGCCGCAAACCGGCAATCGCGTTCGTCGAGTCCCCACGGGCGAGCGCGAGCAACGCCGCCCCCAACTCCGGACTCGATTCCTGCTGGACGCGTTGCAGCAGCGCCATCATCGCCGTGCGGTCGGTCGCCGCCGCCCGATCGGTCGCATATGGTCCCGCGAGACGGAACGATTCCATCGCGTCCTTGAGATCGCCGCGATACAGCGCGATCCATCCGCGTTGGGCAACCGTCGTGACGCTCGAGTCATCGCCGAGCGCTGCCGTCGCGCGATCGAGCTGGCCGCGGGCGATGCGCGCCCTGGCGAGCGCGAGCCGCAACGCCGCCCGATCATCGGCCGACAAGCGGCTATTCGGGTCGGCAAGCTGCTTTTCGGCAACGTCGAGCTGCGCCCCCCCGTCCGCAATCAGCACCTGCAGCAGCGCCGACTGCGCAACGGAGTGCGCTTCAGTGGGCGCGGTTGAGTCGGTGGCGAGTCGTTCGAGAACGCCACGCGCGGCCACGCGATCACCACCTTCCAGCAGTTCGCGCACCGCGTCCGCGCGCGCACGGGCCGCGAGCGGCCAGGGAACGAGATCCGCCCAGCGCGTCAGCGCGAGGCCGCGCACGCGATGCGCCTCGGGCGTCGTGAGCGTTCCGGCAAGATCCGCGAACCGCCGCAACGAACCCTGCGCATCGCTGTCGCTGAGTGTCGGCTCGAACACAGACCACGCTTGGGCTGGCTGCCCCCACGTCAACAACAACTCGGCGGCGATCCGCCGGACGCGAGGACGAGCGTCGGGACCGGTCAGCACGCGCACGATGCGGTCGTGGAGTGGCGGAGGACTCTCCGACAGCTGGGCCGCCGCATTGGGCGCCCCATCCGGTGAGCGCACCACCGCGCGCGCCCATTCGCGCGCCGACGCCTCCCAATTCCCCGCGCGCTGCTCGAGCTCGGCCAGCTCGATCGCCAGAGTCCCCTCGCCACCAAGCGTTTTTCGTCCGGTGAGGTAGGCCCGTCGCGCGTCGTCCCACATGCGGTGATCGACCAACGCGAGACCCCATTCTCGGTACGGCGCATCGCTGTGCGGCGCCGTGGCGGCCCAGCGGAGCGCGGCGGCCTCGAGCGAATCGCCTTCGTTCAACGCGGCGTACGTGCGCAGCTCGAGACTGCGGAGCGCCGGATTATCGGGCGCGTGTACGCGCGCCCTCTGAACCAGGGGCAGCAGCTCGGGCATGCGGTTGAGGACAAAGAGCACACGCTCGAGGCCGAGCAGGGCGGGAATGTTGATCGGGTCCGCGCGGACGATCGTGAGATACACGTTGGCAGCGTCGGCGTAGCGACCCGTGCGCTCGAGCTCGAAGCCCGGGCTCAAGGCTTGGGCCCGCGCCAATGAGGGCGCGGCAATCAGCAGCAAGAAGGCGAGCTTAAGGCTTGTTTTCATTCAACCGACGGAAGTATTCCAACACCAGTCGCCGCTGCTCGGGCGTCAGACCGGACAGCTCGTCCCACGTGGGATAACGAACCTTGGGACCAGATCCGGTCGCGCCCGGAAGCAGCGCCGTCGGGATGTGGATGCTGTCGCCGGTCGCGGAGCGGCTGACGCGCTGCTTTTGATCGTCCGGTTCCTCGCCGGTGAGACTGCGGCCGGCGTCGAGCAGCTTGCGATAGAGCTGTTGCTGCCGTTCGAGCGTGCGCCGGTCCAGTCGCCCAGCTTCGAGCTGGCGTGCCAGCTCGCGAGCTTCCTGCGCCAGGGCGCCGGCTGCCCCGGCTTCACCCTCCGCCTGCAAGCGTTCGAGCTGCTCCGCGAGCGCGCGCTGGCGAGCGGCAAGCTCGCGCACCCGTTGCATGACGGCCTGGCCGCCGAGCGCCATCATCGGCAACAAGCCTTGCGCCGCGCCGTTCATTCCCTGCTGGTCCTGTGCCATGCGCGCGAGCTGCTCCAGCGCTTCCTGGAAACCGGAGCCCGATCGCGCCCCGGAGACGCGCTGCGCCGTTCGCACGAGGGCGTGCGCGGTCGCGTTGAGCGCGTCGAGTGCCTGTTCAGCGAACGGCGCTGCCGCTGCCGCGTTCGGATCGCCCTGCTCCAGCTGTTCGCGCGACTGGCGCATCTGGTTCTGCGCGAAGCCGAGTGCGGCCTCGAGCTGTGGAGAGACGAGCGCGTGACGGCCCGCTGCCTTGCTGATCTGCTGCTCGACGGCCTGCGTTCCCTCTTCGATGGCTGCCTGTTGCGCGCGGGTCGACGCGCCGGCCTCACCCGCCCGGAGCGCATCGGCAACGGCTTGCTGACGGCGGGCGAGCGCGGCCGTTTCGGAGAGCGCGCGGTCCAGCGCGTCCAGTGTCTCCTGGCGCCACGCGGTGGCGAGCGAGTCGCGTCGCTGGCGCAGCTGCTCGGGCAGGCGCGCGAGCGAATCGGCGGCCTCCTGGCCGGAACGGCGTGCTCCGCGCGAATCGCTTTGGCTGGCGGCATCGGCGGCTTCCTGCATGGCATTCTGGGCGCGACGCGCGGCGGCCTGCGGCGCTTTCAGCGATACCGACCGACCCGCCCGCTCGACGCCGTGCGCAAGGGAGTCCGTCGCCGCAGCGAGGTCACGCTCGGCGGCGACGGCGGCGGAGTCGGCGCGTTGCGCGACTTCCTTATTCCACTCCGTCTGGCGCCGCTGCAGGTCCTCGGCGTCCTTCGCCAGTGATGCCAGCTCTCCTTCGAGCGCCGCGCGCTTGAACAATTCCTGGCTGCGCTCGAGCTCATGCCGCAGCTGTTGCTGCGCTTCCGCGAGTCGCTGCAGGGCCTGACGCGTCGCTTCAGGATCGAGACGCGCGAGCGCTTCCTGTAACTCACGGAGTCGCTGCTGCAGCTCGGGCGTGATGGCCTGCTGGAGCAGCTCCTGTACCTGGCGGAGGCGGTTTTGGAATGCCGTGTCGTCGACGCCGGCCGCTTTGGCCGCGCGGGCGATCTCCTCGACGGCCTGCGACAGCTCTTTTATGCGCTGCGACATCGCGGCTTGATCGCGCGCGATTTCGTCCGCGCGTTGCGTCGCCTGGAACGACATGGAGCCGCTCTGCGGGTTACTCGCCTGCTGCCGGCCGGACGTGCCGGCCGTCGCCTCGCGGCTGCGCTGCTGCGCGAGATCGCGCGTGCGATCACTCAATTCGCGCTGCGCCGCAGCCACAGAATCGGCGGCTCCCGCCACCGCGCGCGCCGCCGCGCGTGTCTCAGCCCGCAGCTCCTCCATGCTCGGCAACCGCAACGCGATCTCGGCGCTACGGCCGCTGTGCGGCTCCGGCGCGTTGTCCCACGCTTCGACGTACAATCGCAGCGTGTCGCCCGGCAGGAGATTCCGATGCTCGGCGTCGATGCGGCCCTGCACGATGGCACGATCACCGACACCACTGACGTCGAGCGATTCACGCACGACGGGATCGACGCGCCCGGTCCGGCTCACGCGCCAGCTCACGACCGCGAGCCGCGAGATGCCGTGGTCGTCGCGCACATCGGCGACCAACTGCTGATGGAGTGACAACGGCAACGTCGTGTCTCTTCCCGGCACCGGAAGCGTCACGACCGGCGCCGAATCGGGCACGATCTGGAGATGCAGCTCAGGCGTCGTGCCTTCGAGCGCAGAGCCGTCAACCGTGCGCACCTGCAATCGCCACGTACCGCTGGCGATAGGAGTAAACCGGCCTTCGATCCGATTGCCTGCCACACGCTGCGCTTCCGTCCGGCGACCTGCTTCCAGCGTCCACATGGCGCCAGCGAGTGGAACGCTCGCTGAGCCGCTCGTGAGCACGGCGGTCCCGGCCGGCAACGGGATGACATCAGGACCAACCAGTAGCGGCTCGTCCGAGCGGCCGAGATATGAAGGAAAGCGAGCCGTGACCCCGAGGTCCGCGAGGAAGGCCGGCAGCGAAACGGTGACCTTGATCTCGTGGCTCGTCCGTCCGCCGCTCGCGGCCTTGAGATAGAGGTCGGATTCGATCGGTCCAAGCTGCCGCGTCGCACGCCCGTCGGCGTCGAGCGAGAGCAACGTCGGTTTCCACGGCTCCCCCGGACCACGCGTCCACAGCGTGACGCGAACCGCACCGGGCACCGTGACCATCGCTTGCAGGCTGCCGCCACGCCGCACTGTGCGCCGATCGACGGCCAGTCGCACAGGCGCGTGCGCGTCGCGCCACGCGCGAACCGGATGCCAAAACGCCGCGGCGCGGCCAGATGCGGGCGCGCCTGCGACGAACAGCACCGCTCCCAGCAACGCCGTGCCGGTGCCCGCAACGAGCCGGCGTCGCGTGGTGCGCCGCAACGTGGCGTTCACTTGAGGCGCCGCAAACGAAACGAACGCCGCCGCTCGCGTATCGGCCGCGAGTAACAGCGCAGCGCTTGTTCCCTGGCCCTTGTTAATGGACGGGCTCACGACGCCGACGACGCTCCCCGCACGCCCACGGGTGGCAGACTCAACCAACCGGCCAATGGGAGCGGCGGCCGCCTCGCCCCGCACGCGTAACACGGCCCAAACCGCTGCGGCCACGCTCAGCGCGATCAATACCCAGGAGATGGTCACACCGGGCACGGCCGGCGCCAGCACGAGCCCCAACGCCGCAGCCGCGAGCGCCACGCCGAGACCGGCGAGCACGACGGCGAGCGCTCGAGCGCGCGCATGCGGAGCGCCCAGCTGATGCAGCCGCCGCGCCGTTTCCGTCATTTGATTTCGCTCACCGCGTAGGTGAAGAGATTCACGCCCATTCGCAGCGCCGCCTCATGAAGCTCCGGTGGATCATGGTAGACCTCCGGATCTTCCCATCCATTCCCGAGATCCGACTGGTAGGAATAGTATACGACAAGCCGGTCTCCCAAAAAAATTCCGAATCCCTGCGCGGGCAGGCCGTCGTGCTCGTGGATCTTGGGAATCCCGCGTGGGAAGGCGTAGACAAGGTTGTAGATCGGGTGCGTCAGCGGGACTTCAACCAGCGGATGGTCCGGAAACACGCGCGCGATTTCCCGTCGGAACGACTTGTCCATCCCGTAATTGTCGTCCGCGTGCAGGAAGCCGCCCTGCTCCAAATAGCGGCGGAGATTGCGGAGCTCGACGTCGGAGAAGCGCACGTTGCCGTGACCCGTCATATAGAGGTAAGGGACGTCCCACAGCTCCGGGCCGGTCAGCGTCACCACGCGCTCGCGCTCCGCGACCGGCAGGGTCGTGCGCTCGCGCAGCGCGGTCAGCAGGTTCGGCAAGGCGGAGGGGTTCGCGTACCAGTCACCGCCGCCGTCGTAGTGGAGGCGGCCGATGGTGAGACTGGCGGCCGGACGGCCGGACGGCCGGACGGTCGGAAGAACCAGTAGCGGCAGCACGAGAAACAATCGCTTCATAACTCGTTCACCAGCCGATACGCAGCGTTTCGTGAAATTCCGGTTTCCTCTGCCAGTCGATCAGCGACATCTTTGCGCGAAAGGCCTTCGGCCAGCAGAGCCTTGGCGCGCTCGCCGGTATCCGGAGGGGGGAGCCGCTCGTCGACGCGCTGCTTTCCAGTTCCCGCGATGACTACTGTAACCTCGCCTCGCGCGGGAGCCTCCGCATAGTGCTCTGACAATTCCTGCAACGTCCCCGAACGCGTCTCCTCGAAGACCTTCGTGAGCTCACGAGAGACCGACGCTTGACGGTCGGCTCCACACACATCGGCGAGATCGGCGAGAAGTTGCGCGACGCGGTTCGGGGCCTCGAAGATCACGACGGTCCACTCGCTCTGAGCGACGGTCAGTAACAAACGGCGGCGGTCGTTGCCTTTGCGCGGGAGAAATCCGAGAAACACATAGCGGTCGCCCCCGATGCCTGATACAGACAGGCTTGCCGCGACGGCGGTCGGGCCCGGAATGGTCACGACTTGAATCCCCCGCTCTCGCGCCGCGGCGACGAGGGCGACACCTGGATCACTGATCACCGGGGTGCCCGCGTCGGTGATGAACGCGACGTCGCGCCCCTCTGATAGGATGCGCAGCAGGCGTTCCAGGGCGCGCTCGGATGAGTGCGCGTGAAAGCTCACCAGCTCCGCATGGGAGCCGGTGTGGGTGAGCAGCGGTTTGCTGTGGCGCGTGTCTTCGGCGGCGACGACCGCCACGCGCTTCAGCGTGTCGGCGGCACGCGGCGACAGATCGCCGAGGTTCCCGAGGGGCGTCGCGACGACGTAGAGGGTGCCGGCCACGTTACCACGTCACCCGCCAGGGGAGACGACCATAGAAACCGGCGGCCTGCAAGACATAGCGATGCTCGCGGGTCGCGTCCTTCAGGACTTTCGGCGCCGTCCCCGGCATCATTACTTCCGCCCCCTCGAGCAGCTGCAGCGCCCAATCGCTGAGCGCCGTCGACAGCTCCTCCGGCCGCACCACGCCGTCGGGCGTGTCGC
>WNFD01005537.1_pt1 | contig 12625 bp, 10 predicted proteins | sample 5400491 | NCBI WGS metagenome assembly WNFD01 (sample SAMN13153343, study PRJNA577476) | soil metagenome | isolation source: 120 cm saprolite under Douglas fir tree site 2 hole 2 replicate 2 | place: USA:California | collected 2015-04-18 | reverse complement strand
AAATCCCAATGCTCTATCTCCCCGCGCCCGGCGCGCCCGCAGTATGACGCGATGTATTGCGATTCGCTCGGAATGCCGAGCTCGGCGAGGTCGAGCCCGCGATGCCGCGAAACTGCCCCGGCGGAATATGCCAGCTCATGCAGTGATAGGAAAAATCCTCGAGCGGGTGGCCGAGCGTGGAAAGCTCCCAATCGAGGACGGCCAGAATTCTCGGCTCGCGCGGATGGAAAATCAGGTTGTCCATGCGGTAATCGCCGTGCACCACCGTCGTTTCGTCTCCTGCCGGAATGTTTTCAGGCAGCCAGGCGATGAGCCTGTCCATGGCCTCGATTCGTTCGGTCTCCGAAGCCCGGTACTGCCTGCTCCAGCGCCCGATCTGCCGCGCGAAATAGTTGCCCGGTTTTCCGTAGTCCGACAGCCCCGCAGCCGCGTAATCGATCCGGTGGAGCGCCGCGATCACGCGGTTCATCTCGTCGTAGATCGCGGCGCGCTCGGGCGGCGTCATGTCCGGAAGCGACTGGTCCCAGAGCACGCGGCCCTCGACGTACTCCATGACGTAGAACGCGCGCCCGATTACGCTCTCGTCCTCGCACAGGCAGTAGGTGCGGGGCACGGGGATGCCGGCCTGCCTGAGGGCCGTGATCACGCGGAACTCGCGCTCCACCGCGTGCGCGGAAGGGAGGAGCTTCGCCGCCGGACCGGGCTTGGCGCGCAGCACGTGGCGACTCCCCCCACCGCTGATCAAATAGGTCGGGTTCGACTGGCCGCCTTTGAACTGCCGCACGGTGAGCGGGCCGGAAAAGCCGTGGTTGCGGAGATAGCCCTCCAGCGCTCCCACGTCGAAGCGCTGGTGCTCCTGGATCGGCGTCGTGCCGGTGAACTGCCCGCTCAAGCGAAGTGGCCCCTTCCCCGCGAATCCCGGCGGCTACGCCATGCTAGCAAAGCGGGTCGCCCGAGTTTTCCGCTTGGCGGGCGGTGACGTCGCTGTCAGCCGGATGCCACTGTAAGTGTGCGCTCACATCCAAGGTTCTATGATCGGAAGACCATCATAGTAATTCATATTAATCATTATGTTAATGATAAACTCTCCAACCATGCCGCCCTCGCATCGGACCTGGCCCGCTTCCTGCTCTAACTAGAGTAAGGAACGAACTTTCAATCGGAAAAGAGGAGAAAGACCATGGAAACCGTAATCGTCGCACTTCAGACCCTGTGTTTTGCAGGTCTTGCTCTGGGTACTGCCCTGTCTATGTACCAGCTGATGCAACGCGACAAGGTTACCGACCATTTCCGCTACGCCGTCGCCAACGATTTCGAAACCGGCTACCGCCGCCTCGTGCGCAACCGCCGCCGGTAAGAACCGATCTCCTCCGTAGCACCTTTTCGGCGTACCCGCGTCTCGCGGCTACGCCGACTTTTTTAGAGAGCGCTCCTCCTGATTCAGTAAATCGGCTTTTCCCTGAAGTACTGGAAACGGTCGATCGAGCGCAACCTGAGCTCGCGAACGTCCGCGCCCTGCAGGATCTTGAGCGGAACTTCGACCCCGGCCGCGCCCAGGCCCCACACCCTGCGGTAGAGCTCCTCGTGGCTCTTCACCGCTTCCGCGCCGACGCCTACGACGATGTCTCCATTCCTGACCCCGGCCTTGTCCGCAGGGCCGTCCGGCGAGACCCGTGTTACGAGAAGATGCCCGTGCAGCTGCTCGGTCGCGAGACCCAGCCATGGACGCGCAGGCCCGCTCCTGCGTCCTTTCTCGATGAGGTCCGCGAGGATCGGTTTAAGCAGATCGATCGGCACGAACATGTTTCCCGGGACCTCCGATCCGCTCTCTTGCGTCTCGCGCACGTAAAGCGAGCCGATGCCGACCAGTTTCCCCTCGCGGCTCACCAGCGCCGCGCCTGCCCACTGCAAGGTCGGCGGCGCCGTGAAGATCGCGGTCTCGAGCAGATATTCCCAGCTGGCCGCGAACTTGCGCTTGGAGACGACGTAGGCAAGACTCGCCGCCTCGCGTCCGCCCGCAGGCAGGACCATGACCGGCTCGCGCGTGGCGAGATCGGCCGCCTGCCCCATGGGCATGGGCTTCACCCCCAGCGGCCCGCCCGAGCGCAGCAACCCGAGGCCGCTCGCGTGGTCGTAACCGATCAGCGTGGCGGGAACGGTCCTCTCGTCTCGCGTGGTGATCTCGATCGAATCGGCCTCGATCACGACATAGCCGATCGTGACGATGTGCCCGCGCTCGTCGATCACAACGCCGGTCCCCTCTCGGCTCGGACCCAGGGTCGCATTGCTGCGGGCGTTGGGAATGGCCTTCATCCTGACCCGTACCACGGCGGCAAGCATCTCCTCCGCTTCTCTTTCGAGCTCCGCCTGGGTCTCCTGGGATTTCTGGGCGTGCGGTCTTTCCTTCGGCTCCTGAGCAACCGCGCCCCCCAGTCCCAGCAGGAAGGCCGTCAACGCGGGAAGGATGCGTCTTGTAGTCATTGTGCCGCCCCTCGAGCTTGCTTTATCAAATTGTCATACTAAACGGCGCTGATTTCCACTGCGGTAGCACCAAACTCTCCCCCGGCTCCAGCGGCGTCCGGCCCGCCCGGTTATCATTTCCCCATGAACGCCTCGCGCGGCATGAGCCTGTTCCTCAATCTCGGGCATACGCTCGATCACCTCCTCATGCTCATTTTCCCCACCGTAGTGCTCGCGATGGGTGCCGAGCTCGGCCGCGGCTACGCGGCGCTCCTGCCGCTCTCGCTCGGCGGCTTCATCGCCTTTGGCGCCTTTTCGATCCCGGCAGGTTGGCTCGCCGACCGCTGGAGCCGGCGAGGCATGATGGTGGTGTTCTTCTTCGGCATCGGCATCGCGAGCATCCTCACGGGCTTCGCCACCGGACCGGTGCACATCGCCCTGGGTCTCACGCTCGTCGGCGTGTTCGCCGCGATCTACCACCCGGTCGGCATCGCAATGCTCGTCGCTAATCGGGAGAACGTGGGCCGGGTCCTCGGAGTGAACGGAGTCTTCGGCAACGTCGGCGTCGCGTTCTCCGCGCTGATCGCGGGCGCCCTCGCCGACACCATCGGCTGGCGAGCGGCGTTCATCGTTCCGGGCGCAATCGCTCTTGGCGTGGGGGCGGCATTTGTGCTGTTCGCACGCGAAGCGCAAGGTGAAACGCCGGCGCGCCGGAGCGGGTTCTACAAGGCCTCGCGCGCAGACCTCGCCCGCGTGTTCGCGGTCCTCACCGTCGCCACCGCCTGCGGCGGCGTGATCTTCAACGCCACGACTATTTCCATGCCCAAGGTGTTCGACGAGCGCCTCTCGGCCCTGACCCACTCGACCTTCGGCATCGGCATGCTCGTGTGCGGCGTCTATCTGATCGCCGCGGTGGCGCAGCTTTGCGTCGGCTGGTGGCTCGACCGCCGCTCGCTCAAAGCGGTGTTCGTCCCGGTGGTCGCGCTGCAGGTACCGCTGCTTGCTCTCGCCGGCACGACCGAAAGCTACCTGATGCTTGCGACGGCCGCAGCGATGATGTTCTTCGTCTTCGGGCAGATCCCGATCAACGACGCCATGATCGCGCGCTACACCGCAGAAGAATGGCGCGCGCGCGCCTATGCGGTGCGCTACGTCGTCTCGTTCGGAGCGAGCGCGCTCGCCGTGCCGCTCGTCGCCTGGGTTTACAAGTCGAGCGGGGACTTCAAGCTCTTGTACTACGTGCTGGGAACGCTGGCGTTCGTCACTTTTACGGCGGCATTGCTGTTCCCCGCCGAGGAAGAGAAAGCCGCTGCAAAAGAAATGGCGGCCTAGCCCGCCGACCTACGATGAGGGATCGATCATGAAATCGCTGCGCGTCGTGGCCGTATGTGCGCCGTTGCTGACGGGCGCGGCAGGCGCCCAGACGATCGGCATCGTCACCACCCCGGCCGGGTCCTTCTCCAACTCCGCCGGGCAGGCGATCGCCAAAGTGCTCGTCGAGAAGGCGAAACTCCGGGCCATCGTCCAGGCACAGGCAAGCACGGGATTCGAGGAAGTGGAAAGCGGCTCGGCGGATTTCAACGTGTCGAACTCGTTCGACGCGACGTTCTATTCGACCGGCACCGGCGAATACGAGGGCCGGGGCAGACAAGCGGCGATGCGCTACGTCGGCTCGCTCATTCCGTACCGGGTCGCCATGCACGTGCGCGCCGACTCCAGGATCAATTCGATTACCGATCTCAAAGGCAAGCGCGTCTCCAGCGAGTTCAACGCGCAGAAGACGATCGCACGGATCATCGAGGCGCACCTCGCGAACGTGGGGCTCGGCTACGGCGACGTGGTGAAGATCCCGGCGCCGAACGTGGTTCGGCAGGCAGAGGATTTCATGAGCGGCAAAGTCGACGTGCTGTTCTTCGCCCTGGGCTCCGCGGCCATCAAGCAGGCGAACGCGAGCGTTGGAGGACTGCGCGTCCTCGAAGTCGGCACTTCGCCCGACGCGATAAAGCGCACGCAGGCGCTGCTGCCGGGTGCCTACGTGGTGCAGGTCGCGCCGAATCCCGCGCTCGACGGAATCACCAAGCCGACCAACCTGATCGCGTTCGACATGGTGCTGATCACCAACGCCAAAGTGTCCGATGACGTCGTCTACAAGGTGGCGAAGACCCTGCACGACGGCAAGGAGGACCTCGTCGCGACCTTCCCTCCTTTCGCGCTCTTTCACCCGCAGAACATGGCGAAAGTACTGGAAGGCGTGCCGCTGCACCCCGGTGCAATGAAGTACTACAGGGAAATCGGCCTGGCGAAGTGACACCGCACTAATTCACTTCCAGCACCGGCAAAATCAGCTGCGACGGACGGCCGGCGTCGTGGTGAATCGTGTCGCTGCCGATCTTGTCGGGGCGATAGACGTGGAAGAAGAGGCCGTCCGTGATGGGTGAATCTCCGCAGGCGATCTCGACGCGGATGCGGTTACCCTTCTGGAAGCGCCAGGCGATCGCCATCAGGGGAATCTCGAGCGCATAGACCTTGCTCGGGGTGAGCGGCTTAGGGCTCGCGTGGGTGTAATGCGGAATGTCGTCGGTGCTGCGCGAGGCATCGCGTTCCATGCCGTGCGAGGCCCGCAGCCAGCCTTTGGTCACGATCGCGTAGCGCGGCTGCGCTCCTTTTGCGCGTTCCTGGGGCGCCTGAGGAAACTGCTCGGAGAGCTTGACGTGGAAATCCATGTCGTTGCGCGTGGAGGAGGCGTGCAGGATCGCCTTGCCGTGGCCGGCGATTTCCATGTCCGCGTCGAGCGGCGCGCTCGTGAAAGTCAACACCGCCGCCGCGGGATCGGGTCCCTGCGGCCCGACCGCGACCACCCCTAGCACCCAACGCGCGTGCGGATAGGCGTAAGTCGTGCTCCCTCCGTCCGCCGCGGGCGGCGCGCTTTGCAACGAGCCGTCGTTGAGCGAAGTGACGCTTCCCGTCGGCCCCTTGCCGAGATAGAACCTAGCTTTTCGCGTGCCCACCGGGGGCCAAGAATCGAAGGAGCGCGTGACGCCGGTGTTTTTCACGGCGTACTCGACGCTGGGACGCTGGTCGTAGCTCGTCTTCTCGCCCTTCAAGTGCTTGTCGTAGAAGGGCAGCAGGTGCTTCCTGTGGAACTCGACGTCGTTGAAGTCCACCTGCGAAGTGACCGCGGTCGCCGTGCCGGTGATGAAGAGCTTCTTCGGCCCCGACACCTTGTGGTAGCCCAGGATGTTCCCGGCCAGGTGCAGCTCCATCTTGGCCCACACGCCGATGGAAAAAACCGGCACCTTGATTCTCTCCAGGTTCTCGGCGGCGGTGCGCTCCCTCCAGTACTCGTCGTAATTCGGATGGTGCTGCACATCGAGGTAGAAGTCCTTCTCCAGGATGCGCGGGTGGTCGCCGTTCGCCGGATACAGGTTCGGCACGCGCACGCTCGCGTTGAACCAGTACAGGGGAAAGTTGCTCTCGATCCCGCCGCGGAACGCGAGGTAGCGGTAGGGGTCGTTCATCCCGTCATAGGGGGCGAGGCACGCCAGGTGCGGCGGGTTCTGTATGCCCATGAACCACTGCGACATGCAGTAATACGACTGCCCGATGCCCGCGACCTTGCCGCTCGACCATTTCTGTTTCGCGATCCATTCGATGACGTCGTAGAGATCCTGCTGCTCCGCGCGGGAGAGGAAACCGAACTCGCCGCCCGAGATGCCGGTCCCGCGCACGTCGGCGTGCACATAGGCGTAGCCCTGCTCGACGTACCATTCGATCGGACCGGTCTCGCGCCACAGGAACATCGGCCGCGGCGGCAGCTCGTTGTTGTCGTAGCGGTAGGGCGAGGCCGCGAAGAGCGCTGGAAACGGCCCGCTCCCCTCAGGCCGGTAGATGCGCACGCCGATCTTCACGCCGTCCCGAACCGGGACTTGGATATCTTTCTCCTGAATCATACCGCTTCCTCCTTGTCGCCGATCACGTATTCCTCCGCCACCAGCCGCACCGCGGGGGCGTTCATCTGCACGAAGTTCTCCTCGTCCTTGCGCATCATCGCGGGAACGGGTCCTCCGAACATCGCGCGGATGTCCTCGACCTTCGCGAAGTAGAGCTCCGCAAGGCCGTCGAAGTCCGGAACCACTGGGTTCCCGGGCAGCGCGAAGCTCGCGATGATGCGCTGCATGCTCGTGGTCTCGATCACCTTGCATTCGAGCCTCGAGTGCTGGTTCAGCCAGTAATCCTTGAACTGCGCGTGAGTCAAGTCGCGGCGCCTGCTGATGGTCCGGATGGTTTTCAGCTGCCCCGATCTCCGGATCGTCCCTGAGGCGTCCTCCTTTTCGGACACGAGATGCTCATCGGCGAAGATCTGCGGCGAAGACCTTGGATCGACGAAGTTCTTCGCGTCCTCGCGCATCGCGGCGGTCCCCGGCCCTGACAACGCCGCGCGGGCGTCCTCGAGGCTCCCGAAATAAAGCGCCACCATGCCGTCGAACGGCGGCACGGTCCCGCCCAGGGCGACCTCCCCGGTGGCGATGCTCGCCACGACTTTTTGCAGCGGTGTCGTTGCTATTGCGCGCCGCTCGTGCAGTGCGTGCCGGGTGAGCCAGTAGTCCTTGAATTGGGCGAGCGTCAGGTCCGCCCGTCGCTTCACCAGACGAACGATCTTGACCATCGCTGATTTTTGCACGATTGACTAACTCGCCTCATCCCCCGGCCGCGACAGCGCGCCGGCGGACGGCTTTCTCCCGGACGAACATCGCGACGGCCAGGCCTACTCCCGCCGCGTTGATCCAGCGTTCGGCGCCGAAGGCGTTCGCCGGCATGAAGAGGCACAGGCCGGTGACGCCGTGGCAGACGCGCGCGGCGAATCCGAGGGGACGTGCGGCGTAGCCCATCATCGCCGCGGAAATGAACCACACCCCCGCGACCGCGAGGAGCACATCGACGGCGATCGACAGCGGATCGCCTTTCAGCAGCAGCGTGCCCGAGAACACGAAGAGGAAGGGAATCACGAAAAGCGTCCAGCCGAAAGCCATGGCCGTCCAGCCGGTGCGGTTCGGATCCGCGCCCGCGAGATTCGCCGCGACGAAGGCGGCGATCGCCACCGGCGGCGAGATCATCGAGAGGCACCCGTAGTACATGATGAACATGTGCGCGGCCATTGGGTCGATTCCCATCTTGACGAGCGCCGGGGCCACCAGCGTCGCGAGCACGATGTAGACGCCCACGGTCGGCAGGCCCAGTCCCAGGATGATGTTGGCGATCGCGGAGAGCACGAGCAGCGCGACCAGGCTTCCGCCCGCGAGAAGGATCAGCACGAGGGTCAGCGTGAATCCCACTCCCGAGTAGTTGAGCGCGCCGATCATGATCCCGGCCGCCGCGCCGAGCATGAAGAGATCGAGCACCGAGGTCCCCGCGTCGCGCAGCATCGCGTAGAGGTCGCGAAAGCCGATGCGCTTGCCCCGGAAGGGAATGACGATGCCGAGAGCGAGAACGATCGCGGTCGCCACCAGCCCAGCCATCTCCGGTTCGTAGTTCAGTCCGAACAGGGCATAGACCAGCGCCACGAGCGGCAGCAGGAAATACCAGCCCTCATTGAGAACCTGGCCGAGCCGCGGGATCTCCTCCTTGGGCATCGGCAGGATCTTGCTGCGCGCCGCCTCCAGGTCCACCTGGATGAAGAGCGCGACGTAAAAAAGGAGCGCGGGTATGACCGCAGCCAAGGCGACTTCGTAGAAAGGCACCTGGAGAAACTCGGCCATGATGAAGGCCGCGATCCCCATGACGGGAGGCGTGATCTGGCCCCCCGTCGAGGCGCAGGCTTCGATCGCGGCGGCGAGATGGGGCCGGAACCCCGCTCGCTTCATCAGCGGGATCGTCACCGTGCCCACCGTCATGACGTTCGAGACGATGTTGCCGGAGATCGATCCGAACAAGGACGAGCCCACGATGGCGATCTTGGCCGGCCCGCCGCGGTACTTCCCCATCAACGCCATAGCGATTCCGGTAAAAAAGGTCGAGCCGCCCGCCTTGAGGAGCACCTGGCCGAAAAAAACGTATACCACCACGACGGTCGCGATGATCTTGATCGCGATGCCGAGAATCGCGCTCGAATCCCACACCAGGTAATAAGCCAGGCGCGGCAGCGGTATCGAGCGCGCGGCGAACTCCCCGGGCAGGGCTCCCCCGAACATCGCGAGCGCGATGAAAGCGAGGGTGGTGTAGAAAAGCGCCGGGCCGGAAGTGCGGCGCAGCCCTTCGAGGAAAAGCACGATCAGCGCGCCGGCGGCGAGAAGTCCGTCCCAGGGTTGCTTCGAGGTGAGCTCGGAGAGGCTCGCATAACGAATCGCCAGGTAAGCCGACGCGACGAAGGCGATGATCACCGCGGCGAGGTCGTACCAGGGTACGTTGCCGGTCCGCCCTCGCTCGCCGCGGACCGACACATGCAGGAACACCAGGGGCGTGGCGATCGCGAGCAGGCCGGCCAGAACCTGCTCGGTATAGAGCGAGAGTCCCGCCATCCGGAACAGATCCGCGGACAGCGCGATCGCTGCGCAGGTGAGCACGACCGCCAGCACGCTGATGAGCCTCCCCATCGGACAACTCTAGCGGCAGCGGCCGGGCCGTGCAATCCCGATGGCCTCCGCGCTGCCGCGAAGAGGAGTTGATGCCGGCGGCGGCAGCATGGCACTCTACGCGTTCACAGGAGGACTCATGAGGCTAAAACATGTTATACGGCTCGCCTGCCTCGTTCTGCCGGCACTGGTGGCGGCAACGGCGCAGGCGCAGGGCAGCTTCCCCAACAAGCCGATTCACATCGTCGTCGGCTTCGCGGCCGGCGGCGGCAACGACATCATCGTGCGCGTGGTCGCGCCCAGGATGTCCGAAGGTCTCGGCCAGCCGATCATCGTCGAGAACAAGCCCGGCGCGCAGAGCATCATCGCCGCCGAATATGTCGCCAAGTCCGCTCCCGACGGCTACACGCTGTTCATGGGCCCGAGCGGGGCGATGACCATGAACCCGGCGATCTACTCGAAGCTCCCCTACTCGCCGCTCAAGGATTTCGCGCAGATCTCGATGATCGGAGACTTCCCGCTGATCCTCGTCGTCAACTCCTCGCTGCCGGTGAACTCCGTGAAGGACCTGATCGACTACGCGAAGGCAAGGCCGAGCGATGTCAACTATTCGGCGAGCGCGGCGCCGTTCCAGCTCGCCGCCGAGCTCTTCAACCAGAAGACCGGGACCAAGTTCGCGCACATCCCCTACAAGAGCAGCGGCGACTCGGTGGGCGCGGTCATGGCGGGACAGGTGACGATCACCATCACGGACCCGCCGCCGGTGATCGGCCCGCTGAAGGGCGGCAAGGTCAAGGGGCTCGCGGTGACGTCGGCGAAGCGCGACCCGGCCTGGCCCGATCTACCGACGCTCGCCGAGGCGGGCGGCCCGGACATCGAGATCCGCCTCTTCACCGGGTTCCACGCGCCGGCGGGAACGCCGCAGGCCATCGTGAACCGCATTCAGCAGGAAGTGGCGCGCGTGGTGAAGCTGCCGGAAATCCGGGAGCGCCTGGACCAGATGTCCATCGTCCCGTCGGGGAATACGCCCGAGGAATTCCGCGCGATCATCGCGCGGGACATCGCCAAGTGGACCGCCGTGGCGAAGGCCGCGAACATCAAGGCCGACTAGCGTTTCGCCTTCTTCTTTCGCGCCGGCGCGCGCTTCTTCGAAGGTTTCGCCGGCCGTATCCACAGCCGCTTGCTCGCGAGGCGCGCGCCTTGCGCGAGCGCCTCGAGTTTCGCCCAGGCGATCTCGGGGCTGCCGACGCGCGGTCCCAGGCCGCAGTCGGTCCCGCCCATCACGTTCTCGCGGCCGAGGAGCTTCGCGTACCGGAGCAGCCGCTGCGCGACGAGCTCCGGATGCTCGATGAAATCGCAGCAGTGCCCGACGACGCCGGGAATGAGCACCGTGCCCTCAGGCGGCTTCACCTCTTCGAACACCCGCCATTCGTGCTCGTGGACCGGGTTCGAGGCTTCGATCGAGTAGCCCGAGGCGCGCACGCGGAAGATGATGTCGATAATGTCTTCCAGCGGAATATCATTGCGGTGCGGGCCGTGGAAGCTCCCCCAGCAGACGTGCAGCCGCACTTTCTCCCGCGGAATGCCGCGCAGCGCATGGTTGATCGCGTCCACGCGCAGCGTCGCGTACTTGCGGTACTCGCGCACGCTCATGTCGGGATACATCTGCCAGCCGTCCGGGAGATCCGGGTCGTCGATCTGCAAGAGGAAGCCCGCGTCCACGATCGCCTTGTATTCGTCCCGCAGCGCCTCGGCGATCGCGTGGATGAATTCCTCCTCGTTCCTGTAATGCTCGTTCCGGAGCCAATGCTCGACCGTGCCCGGCGTGTTCGCGGGCAGGAAGGCCTCGGCGACCTTCGCACCCCGGAGCGCCGCGCGAAAACCCTCGAGCTCCTGTCTCAGGGCCTCGTGGCCGACGTAGTTCAGCGGGGCGACGCAGCAGCTCAGCCGCTTTCGCATCGCGGCGCCGGCAAGAGTGCCTTTGCCCGCGCCGAAGTACAGGGGAAACTGCCGCAGATCGCGGGCGGTGATGTCGAGCGGAGCAGGGTCCACCCCGGGCCGGTAATCGCGCATCTCGATCCCGGCGATGCGCTCGCGCACATAGTTGGTGAAGTTGGTCTTCCCGAGCTCGCCGTCGTTGACGCTGTCGATGCCGCATGCGATCTGCTTGCGCACGACCTCGGCCACCTCGCTCTTCAAAAGCGCGGCAAGCGCGGCCCCGTCGTGCGGTTGTCCCTCCGCTCGGGCGAGAACCAACTGGCGCAGCTCGCTGGAGCGCGGCAGCGCCCCGGCGTGCGTGGTCAGGATCCTGTTGGTGCTGCGTATCATCGCCGTCCTTCGCTTCGATTCCGAAACCGTGCGCTACTCGGCGGTGATGTTGTTCTTCTTGATGACCGCCGCCCAGCGCGCGTGATCGCGCCGCATGAGCGCATTCAGCTCTTCGGGCGAGGACCAGGCCGCGTCCATGCCCTGCTTGTCGAAGTTGGCCTTGATATCGGGAAGCGCAAGGATAGCCCGCAGCTCGGCGTCGAGCCTGGAGACGACCGGTGCGGGCGTACCTTTGGGGGCCATGAACGCGTACCACATGTCGACGTCCGCTCCTTTGATGCCGAGTTCCTGCAGCGTCGGAATTCCGGGCGCGTTCGGGTGACGTTTCGCGCTGCCCACCGCGAGCGCCTTCAGCCTGCCGGCCTTGACGTGAGGCATGGCGACGTGAATCGGCACGAATCCGAGGTTGACCTCCCCGGAGAGGAGATCGGTGAGCGCGCCGGCGCTGCCCTTATAGGGCACGTGCAGCAGGTTCGTGCCGGTCAGTTCCTTGAACAGCTCCATCGACATGTGATGCGGCGTGCCCACGCCCGGAGAGGCGTAAGTGAGCTTGCCCGGGTCGGCCTTCGCCTGCGCGATCAGACCGGCGACCGAATTGATGTTTGCCTTGGGATTGGCCGTGAGGAGCAGCGTTCCCCAGGCGGCGAGCGAGATGGGCGAGAAATCGGCAAGCGCGTCGAAGGGAACGTTGCGGTACAGGCTGGCCGCGATCAGCATGGTGTTCGCCGTGATCATCACCGTGTGTCCGTCCGGCGCCGACTTGGCGACCATTTCGGCGCCGATGTTCCCGCTCGCCCCGGGCTTGTTCTCGATGATGACGGGCTGTCCCAGGCGCTCGGAGAGCTTCGGCCCCACGGTGCGGGCGATGATGTCCATACCGGTGCCGGGCGTGAACGGAACGACGACTTTGATCGGCTGGGACGGATAGGCCTGCGCGAGCGCGCCGGACGCGCTCAGCATGGCGCAGGCCGCAAGGCCGATGTGGAAAATGACGCTATGCATCGAGGTCTCCTCCTCCAGGGGCCGGTATTGTAGCGTGATTGCATTCGGGCTCGGCCGAGCCTGCGTCCCACTCTTCTCCCACTTTAGCGTTGGGCTGAAAAAGGGTTGACAGCGCGCGGCGCTTCGCCTCAAATTCTTTTCCCCAGTGCCTTGCAGAACCCGACGGGAGTCGCCCATGACCCAACGCACCGCTCCGCCCTTCCGCGCCGACCACGTCGGAAGCCTGCTGCGCCCCGCCGAGCTGCACGAGGCGCGCGCGAAGGCAA
>WNFD01005535.1_pt1 | contig 12629 bp, 18 predicted proteins | sample 5400491 | NCBI WGS metagenome assembly WNFD01 (sample SAMN13153343, study PRJNA577476) | soil metagenome | isolation source: 120 cm saprolite under Douglas fir tree site 2 hole 2 replicate 2 | place: USA:California | collected 2015-04-18 | reverse complement strand
CTAGGTGAGTGAGCAGGAAGTGGCATTTTCAAGCATCGGCGTTTCCGCGCCGGGTCATTCGAGTCCAGCGCTCGTCGGATCGCGCGTCTACGGGCACTACAGAGGCCCCTTTTTCGTGAGACTCATTCTCAAATACTTTATGCTCGGTCACCTAGTGCCCCCCCGGGCTGATGGCTGCCGTCCAGAAAGGAGTTACCAAAAATGCTTGACAAGACTTAGAGAACCTAGTGCGCCCCCGGGCTGATGGCTGAGCCATGGAGGACCCAGTGGGCAGCAAAGCACTGCACTCGATGGCCTCACGAGCCGCTGACAGGTGGCCCCCTCCGTTCCCAGTTGTGTATGTTGCTTCTGATCTGCAGCCGGCTGGAGACAATCCGAGGACGTCCGCGGGAACACGAGAGATTGAAGGGCTGAGTGTGAGTCCGGGCGGCGGGACCGTTCCAGCACGTCAACGCCGGTATCGGATCCGCGTCGTGACCGACGCAGGTGCAGATCTGCCTGCGAGCCTGGCGGAGGCCCTCGGGATCCGGATCGTTCACGGGGCGGTCCACTTCGGGACGGAGCTCTGGCAGGGATCCGAACAGGAATTCTGGGAGGCGGTGCGCCGTGGAGGGCCGGCTCCGTCGACCTCCCCGCCGACGGCAGCGGCCCTTGCCGAGGCCTTCTCCGGTGCGGAGTTCGTGTGCTCGATCCACGTCTCGGCCGAGCTCAGCCGGACAGTGGAGCACGCAAAGGAGGCGGCCGCCGGTGCCGAAAGCGTGCATGTCGTGGATACCCGCTCGCTGTCGGTGGGGACGGGGCTGGTGGCCGTGGCGGCTGCGGAGGCGGCGGAGCTCAACACGGGTTTTCATCAGGTGAAGGCACTGGTTCGGCGTCTGGTCGATCAGGCTCACGTGTACGCGGTCATCGAGGATGTGAGCTTCCTGATCCGGGGTGGGCGGGCCGGGCTGATCGGGTCGTCCGCCAAGCCGGGCAGCCGGCAGGTCCTGGCGGTGAGGGGACACGCGATCCCGCTTGGCCATGCCCGGGACCGGCCGGGGGCAATCCGCGAGCTGCTGCATCATGTTGCCGGCCACGGCGGACACAGCGTTGACCGCTGGGCCGTCGGCCACGGCGATGCCGACGACGCTGAGGACTTCGTCGGGCGGGCCCGCCGCCAGCTCGGTCGCGCGCCGTCCTTTGTCGTGCCGCTCGGCCCCGCCGTCGGCACGCACGCCGGCCCCGGAGCACTGATCCTGGGGGTTCTCGAAGCCGGTTAGTTTAGGGCACTAGGTCAAGAACTCCTCATCATCCAGTGCCGGTCGGGGTCTCCCTCGATACAGGTAGACCTCCACATCCTCCACGGTCACCATGCCGTCGGAGAGCATCTCGTCGATGATCGGGAGGAACGCTTCGATCCGGTCCTCACGGTCGATGAGCTGCACAATGATCGGCAGGTCGTCGGAGAGGGACAGGATTCGTGCGGTGTGCAGGTGGCTGGAGGCCCCGAAGCCCTCGATGCCCCGCAGCACGGTGGCGCCGGCCAGGCCCTCCTCCCGGGCCCGCTCCACGATGACCTTCGCCAGAGAATGATGACCGAAGCGGTCGGACTCGCCGCAAAAGATCGACAGTCGCTTGCCCGTGCCCTCAAGACGCATGCGCCCTCCCAACCAGGATTCTAGGGAACTCCGTATCCGGATGCCGCCGTGCTCATGGCCTCTGTTCGTCGCCCGGGATGGCGTCGATCACCGGCGCCCGCCAACCGGCGGGCCGGAGCTCCAGGCGGTTCCAGCAGCCCGTGCGCTGCTCGATCTGGTCTGGGTCCGCCAGCCCGGGGATCAACAGATGCAGCATGCATCGATTCACCGCGTCGTGGGCCACGACCACCGCGGCGCTCGAGCCCACTCGCCGTTCGATCTCGGTCCATGCAGTCATCACCCGGGCGGCGAAGACATCTGCACCCCCGATCCCCGGTGCGCCGTCTGGTCCGCCGGGTGCGGCCTCCAGGTCTTCGCGGGGGCGTCCTGCCCATGGGCCGTCGTCCCGGTCGGCCAGGTCGGGCGACGTCTCGAGGGGGGCGGCCGTGAGACGGCTGATCGCAGCCGCCGTCTCATACGCGCGCACCAGCGGGCTGGTAACGACGAGCTCCACCGGCACGGAGGCGAAGAGCTGAGCGAGCGCCTCGGCCTGGGCAAGGCCCGTTGCATCCAGAGGCTCGTCCAGCCGTCCCGCAAGAAGCCGGCCGCGTTGAGGCGGGTCTGGCCGTGGCGCACCACATAGAGCGTGGCCAGGGAAGAGGTGGACGCCACTCAGCCCAGTGCGCTCAAAATGAGCCCGAGTGCGGCGCCGGCTAACCCCACCACCAAGCTGGCGGCGGTGTTCGCGGCAGCCTCGAGCACCGAGCCGTCTTCGAGGAGGCGCACCGTCTCGTAGGAGAACGTGGAGAAGGTCGTGTAGGCGCCGCAGAATCCTGTGCCGACGACGACCTTTGGGACGCTTCCCAACCCGTGGTAGAGCGCGAGACCGGTGATGACGCCGAGCAGGAACGACCCACTCACGTTGATGACGAAGGTGCCCCACGGAAAGACGCTTTGGATACGCTCCTCGATGAAGGCGTCGGTCAGGTACCTGGCAGGAGCCCCCACGGCCCCGGCCAGTCCCACAGCAAGAAGAAGCATCATCGCCGGCTCCCGGCCCGGTACATGCGAATGTCCACCGGCTCGCGCACGATGAGGCCCTCCGCGATCAGCTTGTCGAGCTGGGGGAGGAAGGCACGGATGCGCTCTGGCTGGTCGACGATGACGATCACCACCGGTAGGGCTTCCCCCAGCGGCAGGGCGTGCGGTTCGTGGATCACCGTTGAGGCCCCGAAGCCCTCCACGCCGCGCAGGACGGTCGCGCCGGCCAGCCCTGCCCGGCGGGCTCGCTGGACAATCTCGGTGTAGAGCGGATGATGCCCGAACTGATCGTTCTCATCGACGAAGACGGTCAGTCGCTCTCCTCGTCCTTGGATGTGCATCACATCCTCCGTTCGCTCCCGGGCCACGCCCGGCCGAGGACGACGCCGAACGAGACCGCCCCGAACCCCACCAGCAGGCTGGCGACCACATACGTGACGGCGACGGCCACCGCGCCGGCCTTGATGAGAAGGTTGGCTTCGACCATGAACGTCGACCAGGTCGTGTAGGCGCCCAGGAACCCGATGGCGGCGAAGGGGCGGACGAAACGGGTGGGCGGCCACCGCTCGCTCACGAGGGTGAGCAGCACACCGAGCACGAACGACCCCGAGACGTTGATCCAGAACGTCGTCCATGGAAAGGTCCCCGGCCGGGTGTGCACCAGCAGTGAAAGCTCGTAGCGGGCAGGAGCCCCCAAAGCACCACCGGCACCAATGGCAGCCAGCCGGCGGACTCGCTCCCCGTGACGCCGGCGAGGTCGTGCAGAGAATGCTGCCGACCCCGACTGCGCGGCGTCGATATCGTCGCAATTCTCCGGCGCTGCGTTCATCCCCTGCACCGCTCGATCCGAACGGTCTGCGTGGGGCACTGAGGCGGTGGCGTCCACGAGCGGATTGTCCTCACTCATCTTCGTGCCCAGCCCGGCCGCCTACGTGTTCGATTCGTTCCCGCGCCGAGACATCGGGGCCGGGCGCCTTCGTTCCAAGGTGGTCGCCGTCCAAGGCAGCGAGGGTCCATCCCGCACCTCCGGGTTTCTTTGACCAGGACCCATCAACCGTCGTGGTGTTCGGGCCTCGGCCCGGGTGGGACCGATCACCCGGGGCACATGATAGCCCGAGCCGGCCGAGGGCCGGGAAGGACGCCGAGGAGCTTCGACCCATCCTTCCGGCGTCACACAGCGGTGGCTGGGTACCGTCGGATATCTGCGATGAAGCTCGCCTTGAACCGCGTCGGTCCCGGCGCTGATGGGCCTCATCATCACGTGGGCAAATCGTTGCCAGCTTCCTGGCGGCAGCCGTTGTACTTCTCCAGGCCAACAATGGGGTTCGAGCGAAAATGGCACGGGCTCCACCAAAGAGGATGACGCCAGCCGATGCCAAGGACACCCCGGTTGCGCAGGACGTGGCCCTCCCGCCCATCCGCCGGTGGGCCATGGCCGGGAGCCACTCGGCCCGCATCGGCCCCCTCGGGATCTCTCAATCGCCGCTGCACGCCGGCGGCGTGGGACTCAGCTTCCGCAGGTACCTGATGGGGACCGTTCGAAGCCCTTCTGGAAACTCGATCCTGGCGTACAGTCCACTGATCGGGAGAACGAAGGCGACGCTGCCCTCGCGCCCGGCGTGCAACCCGCCTGTGATGCTTACGCGATCTGCGGGGCGGACGGCCTCGGGGGCCCGGGGGGGCACGGGGGCCTTCACGACCTTCAAGTCATCCTCTGGAAGGCCCGCGTCCTCGAACAGTGATGGACCCGGGGCTACCATGCCCGACGCCCAGCTTGTTGGTCACTAGCGAACTCGGTCGTTACCGCTTCGGTCGGCATCACAGCGCTCCTTTCCAGTTCAGCCAGAGTTGGCACACATCAACTGGTAGAAGCCATTAGCGTCGTTCGACGCGGTTTGAGGCGAGCTTCATCGCCGGAACTCAGCCTACTGTGGCGCCGTCCCTGCCTTCAAGCGCCTTCATCACAGTCTCGATCTGTCCGGCGATCTCGTCGAGCTCGACTCGGGTCTGCCCTGCGGCCTGGACAACGAGCTGCGCCTCCCACGACCTGCACGATCGAGACCTTGACGTGCTCGTCGAGCTCAGATGCGTTGATCCCTTCCTCAGCCTCGAGATGGGCCGTCGCTTCCTGAAGCAGGCGGGCACCCTCCCGGGACCGGAGCTCCTCGAGATCTGCCTCGATGATGGAAACGATCGCATCCACCTCTTTGCGTAGCAGCGCGGGGACGTCGTCGCGGCGGGCCCGGGCATCCTCGAAGAGTCGCTCCAACTCGCCGGCTCGTTGGCGAAGCTCGTCGGCGGAAAGGCGGGCTGATCGCTCCGCCACCGCCAGCGAGTTGCGCTCGTCCGAGGCGAGCTTGCGGGCTTGCATCGCAACGGAATGCAGAAAGGTCCTTCCCTTGTCGTTCATCAAGAAGTGCTGGAAGTCCGCTCAAACTCGGGAAGCCCCGATGAACCAAGCGCCGTCTGGTCGCCGTCCAGCTTGCCTTCGAGGGCCAGCCTGGCACTGGTCTTGATCAAGATGCTTGACGGTAGGGTTGGGAAGTGGTCCAGATTCTCTTGGTGACGCTAGCTCTGGGGTCGCCTCTCGATCGACAACAGGCGCCCAACTTCGTCGTGGTCGACCTGCAGCGTGGTGTGGTCGATGCCAAAGCGCTCGCCGAGCAGGCGCTCCAGGTCTTCACGAATCTTGTGGCAGTCGTCGCCGGGCCGGACCAGGACGTGGGCCGACAGTGCCGGAAACCCCGATGTGATCTCCCAGATGTGCAGGTCGTGGACGTTGGTCACCCCCGCATGGCTGACGAGGCTCTGGCCAATCTCGCTCGGATTCATACCGACCGGGGCCGCCTCAAGAAGAACCCGACCGGCGTCCCGCAGAAGCTGGTACGAGGCGTGCAGCATCAGACCGGCAACCGCCATCGAGGCGATCCCGTCGGCCCGCAGGTATCCCGTGGTGAGGATCAGCACCGCAGCTATGGCCGTGCCGATGAAGGCGTAGAGGTCGGTCATGATGTGCTTGTAGCTTCCCTTGATGTTGAGGCTCCTCTGGTTCGCTTTTGCCAGTTGCCACGACGCCAGCAGGTTGACGCCGATGCCGGCAAGGGCCACGGCGAGCACGGCGACTCCTTCCACCCGGGGCGGCGAGATCAACCGGGGGATGGCCTCGACCACAACCAGGACGCCCAGGACGAGCAGGGTTGCTCCATTGACCAGAGCCGACAGGATCTCGGCCCGCTTCAGTCCAAATGTGAGGCCCCCGGCAGGGCGACGAGCCGCCAGGTGTACGGCCACGAGTGACAGGCCGATCGCCGCGGCGTCGGTAAGCATGTGGCCGGCGTCGGAGAGGAGGGCAAGCGAGTGCGCCACGACGCCCACGACCACCTCGCCGACCATGAACGTCAAGATCAGGGCGAGCACCATCCCGAGCCGGCGCTTGTCGGCGTCCGGGGCTACCGCCCCGTGGTGGTGCCCAACCTGTGAACCGTGCTTTGAGGTCGTGTCAGCAGGCATCGCTACAGGATTCGCCTCGCCAGCTCTCGACGCCCTCCCGAACGGCCACACCGGCGATCACGAGCGCTGCGAGCGAGTCGGCCCACCAGGCCCCGAACGCCGCGTTGGCGCCCAGGCCCACCAGGAGGGCCACGGAAAGGTAGGCACAGATCATGTTCTGGCTTCCTTCGCTCACGGTTGCCGCGGAGCCGAGCTTTCGACCGACGCGCCGCTTTGCCGTTGCCAGGAGTGGCATGGTCACGGTGGTGAAGCCGGCGAGAGCAATGCCCGGCCAGCTCACCTCCGCACGACTCCCCCCCGCGAGGGTCCATGCCGTGTCGACGACGACGTAGGCAGCCAGCAGGAAGAAGCTCACAGCTACCAGTTGCTGGGCACGACGCTCCGCCGTCGCCGAGTCGCTCCGTTGACCGCCGAAGCGCCAGATGACCACGAAGCCTGCGAGCGCCTCGATGAGGGAGTCCGCACCGAAGCTGATCAGCGCGGCCGACGAGGCGGCGATCCCGAAGGCCACAGCCAGCGAGAACTCGATGACGTGCCAGGCATTGGCACCCCAGGCGAGCAACCGTGCCCGAGACACGAGCTTGGCGCGTATGCCTTCGGGCAAAACACCGTCCTCGGGGCGTGCCTCGGCATCCTTGCCGGCATGACCGCCAGCAAGACCAGGTGCGGACGAGGCGTCAGCCACTCCTGCTCCCTGTGCTCTCGTGGCCGAGGTGCTGGAGCCCGACGTCAAGCAGGAGCCGGATGTGGGCGTCGTCGAGCGTGTAGAAGACGTTGCGGCCACTTCTCCGGTAGCGAACGATCCGGCCCGCCCGGAGTAGCCGGAGGTTGTGGGAGCAGGCGGTTTGGCTGAGCCCCGTCACGGCCGCAAGGTCGCACACGCAGAGCTCGCCGCCCTCGAGCAACGCCAGGATGAGGCGGACCCGGCCGGCGTCGGCCAGCACCCGGAAGGTCTCGGCCAGCTCCTGGGAGACGGCCTCGCCGGGGAGTCGATCCCTGACGGAGGCGGCCTTCTCGGGCTCCACGCATTCCACCTCGCACCGCTCCAATGGAATGACAGCGTCGGAAGTCATCTTCATAGATGTGAAGATACCACGAGGTTTCGGCACCCCCGGCCGAGCGGGCGGGGGGCCGGCGGATCTTCTTTCCTCCAAAAAGTGCGGCTAGCGCACCTTTTGGAGGAAAGTACGCTCCTCCCTCAAGATGAAGAGTCCTCGATACGACGGCTTGTTTGGTTGTTTGGTAGATCGACCAGTCAGGTAATCGGAACGTCTGCGCCGATGTTCGAAGGTTCCTGGGGAGCCTCTGCGGCATGCCCCTGAGCCCCCGATCGCGGCCCCGGGAGAGACCCGTCGAACTCCCGGCCGCTAGGCGGCGGGGGAGCCGCGGCTTGGGCACGGCGCGCCGCCTCAGTATTCAGTCGCCGAATCTCCCGCTCCCACCGCTTGCCCTCCCCGTCGCGACTCATGAGGAACACCATCGCCCCCACGAGGAGGGGGCAGCCGAGAGCGCAGCAGAGCAGGAGGAGCACGTGATCATTCTACGAGCCATCGTAGTAATGAATCAATACCTCACTGCCGTCGTGAAGCCCAGGACCGGCCGCCTTGCTGAAGGGAGGCGGGGCCGACAGCATGGCGGGGAATCCTGTCAGGAGCACGGTCCTTCCCTCTCCGAGCTATGAGAAAAGCCGCGCAAGCTCGTCGGGTTGAGGCATCGGACGAAGAGCGATTGGCTGAGTCAGCAGCGACCAATGGTGCTTAGCGGAACACCCCCGTATGGCCGAGGGAATAGCGGCCGGGCTGCGGATAGAAGGACAAGCCGTGGGGCTGCTGGCCGACCCTCACGCGTGCGCGCAGGTGTCCGCTCGAGGTATCGAAGGCGTACACCTCGGAGTTGTAACGACCGGAGAGCCACAGGGTGGCACCGTCTGCGGACAGCCCGCCCATGTCCGGGCTTCCGCCGCCGGGGATGCGCCAGGTGGCGACGACGCTGTGCCCGGCAAGATCGACGACCGAGACCGATCCTTCGCCGCGGTTGGCAGCGTAGAGGTATTTCGAGTCCCGGCTGACGTACAGGCCGTGCGTGCCCTTGCCCGTCGGCAGGAAGCCGGTCACCCTGAGCGTCTCCCCGTCGACCTCGAAGAGGCCGCCGGCGGCCATGTCGGCGACGTAGAAGATCTTCCCGTCGGGGGAAAGCTTGACGTCCTGGGGCATTCCTCCCTTCCGAAGTTCAAGGGAGCCGACCACCTCTTGGCGGGCCACGTCGACCTTGATGACCTTGCCGGCGAACTCACAGCTCGCAATGACATAGGTGCCGTCGGCCGAGAAGTCCATGTGGTCAACACCCTTGCAGGGCACGGCCAGCGAGTGGGCCAGCGCCATGGTGTGGGGATCTCGAAAGTCCAGGCGGCCCAGGGCTTCGGCCACCACCACCGCGTACTTCCCGTCCGGGGTGAAATACAGGTTGTAGGGGTCGTCGACCGCACCGGCGTGCCGGGCTTGCCCGTCGCTGGATCGATGGGAGTGAGGCTGTTGCTCAAGTCGTTGGTGACCCAGAGAGTCTTCAGGTCATAGGAGGGCACGACGTGCTGGGGCAGCCGGCCGACCGGGAAGTGGTCGATGACGGCAAAGGTGGTCGGGTCGATCACGTCGACGGTGTTGTCCTGGGAGTTGGGAACATAGACCCGAGCCGGGAAGCCCCGCACCACCGGGCTCAGGGCACCGGGGTGGTCGGCGGCGTAGACGTCTCCCGGGTCCAGCAGCGGAGGCATGCCCGCAAGCAAGCGTGGTGTTCCCAATGGATGCGCCGGCCCCGCTGGGCCGGGCCGGCGGGTTCGGTCTGGCCGCTGGCGAGCCCGATCCAGAGCATCCCACCAGGGCAGCAGCGATGGCCAGGGAGCAAAGAAACCTGCGGCAGCGAGGTGCCAATTGGTGCCTCCTTCTGGCTGACCGGCGGACTCTTGTAGTTCAACTGCGGGAGGTCTCTTCGGGTGACTCCCCGCCGAGCCATGCGCGAGAGAGTGGCAAGGGCCCGAGGAAGGTGCCCGGCTGACCCCGCGCCTTGGCCGGTGCGGGACCGCTGAAGGTGCCGCCAGCATGGGTGGAGCACCCCTACCGCTGGATAGCCACGCATGGAGAACCGCTGGGTGAAATCCCGTGGGCATGCCGGTTGAGCACCCCAGCCCCGTCGACCGCGGTCAAACAGACGTGATGGCCAACGTGATGACATCAGCCCACGGGGGTCACCGGTGGACGAGCCGATCGGGATTACCGGGGGGGCCATGGACCGTCGCCTTTCTTTGGAACGAGTACCCTCGAGGTAAGCCATCCAAGGTCAGGGGGCCAGGGGCTCGGGCGCGGTCTTGAGGCGGTAGCGGTTGATGAAGCCGCGCACCTGCGCCACGCTCACCGTCCGGCAGGTCTGGAGACGACCCCACGTGGTGAGGCCGATGGTCTCGCCCGCCGGCAGTTGGGGATAGGGGCTGAGGATGACCTTGGTCTCGCCCGCGAACTCCTGAGCCAACTGCTGGAAGTGGGAATCTGAAGCTGAACCCGTGTACCAGATGTCGACGTAGCCGTGCTCGAGCGAGTGCACCGCCTGGTAGATGCTGTCGGTGGCATTGGGATCGTCCGAGAACGCGGTGGTGTACACGCCGGCCCGTAGGGGAGTGGGGTTGTGATCCCCTCCGGAGGGCGGAGAAGTGGCGTAGGTGACGCGCTCGCCCGGCCCGAGATGCCGGTGGGAGAGATTGTCGCCCGTATCCTTGACCGGGGTGCATCCCGCCGCCAGGGATGCCTGGTTGAAGGCCCGGACGGCGGCTCCGGATCGGACCTTGCTCCACACGATGAGTCCCGTGACGACGATGACGATCAACCCGAGGACGCCCCCGTTCCGGAGCCAGCCGCGGCGCTGGAGCGTTTTGCGGCGGCGCTGTTCGGCGACACGGCGCTCCAGCGCCGCCGCTCTGGCTTCATCGCGGGCAGCCGCACGAGCGGCCACGGACCCAGGCCGGGGTCCCTTCGCCGGCACATCCTCGGGTCTCTGCCCGCGGCGACTCTTCTGGCTTTTTGGCGGAGACGGAGACCGGGTTGGCGCTTCGGGCTCCTTGGGAGAGTTCAGGGACTCGGCCTGCTGCCTCTCGTGAGGTCGATGCTCGCTCGGCTCCGGTCTCGCCCCGGGTCGGGTACCCGCCGGACCACCGGTTCCTCCCGGACGGGAGGCTCGATTCTTGCCCGGCCCTTCCTTTGCCATGCCCCAGTCTCCCTCCAGTCTTCACGGCGCCCTGCCACGGCTCAAGAAAGCGAAAGTCTATCCTTCTGTCACTATGCCATGTAGTAACTAGTCCAGGTCTTCGGCCTGCGCTGGATTCAGCTTCCGGTCAGCCGCACCCTTGGGTAAGCCACCAGAGCGGACCATCACGGTCAACCCGGCAGTCAGAGCGCTGCGGCGTGGCGTGGGATGGCGTTTCTGCCGGCGCCTACGCCGTTCAGGGGTGGACCCCCGGAGACGGGGGCCGCACGACGACTCCGGCCGTGCACTACCCCATGAGGGGCTGAAGGGCCGCCTGCGCCTGGCTCGCGGTGAATCCCCCCTCGAATCGGGCGGCGATGATGCCGTTGCGGTCTATGACGAACAGCCATGGCTCGGACTGGAAGGCCCATTCCTTGAAGGTGGGGCTCGGAATCTGCCGCTCGATTGTCTGGGTCTGGTCGTTCAGGTAGACCTCTGCGTGGACGAAGTTGGCTCGGCCCCGGAGGTTGGCCTCCACGGCAATGAGCTCGTCGAGGCTCGGCCCGCAGTTGCGCGACTGGCAGAACTCGGGGGTGCCCACGAAGAACGCCGTCGGTTTGCCGCTCGAGATCGCGTCCTTCAGCGTGATCTCGTGCATGTCGCACGGGGGCTTTCGGGTGCAGATGGGGCTGACCCCTTCGTTGTTCGCCACCGTCGGGGTGAGACTCGGAATCGCCGCGTCGCCCGGGATCTTGGTGTCGGTGTTTCCTTTGGCTTTCACTTGGATGTAGGTGGTCCCGATGAGCCGGGTCTGGGTCGTGGTTTCCGCGATGAGGGTCCAGAACCCGGGCGTGGAGAAGTTGATCCGCACGGCGTTGAGGCCCTGGGGGAGCGGGGGTGGCCCGTCGGGATGGGCATAGCCGAACCAGGGGGACGGGATGGGGCCCGTGGGCATGAGCCTGGCGCTGGGGTCGGCGGTTGGCGTGATCCACATCCGGGCATCAGTGCCGAAGATGCGTGCCCCGTTGGCACCGCCGTGCTGAAGGAAGAGCACCACGTAGTTGTCGACCCCGGCAACGTAGTCTTCGCCGCCCACGAACACCTGCAGAGAGCCATCCCCCGCTTGGCGGCGGGCGCTCAGGAGCTGGCCGAAGGTGGGGCCCGTGAGGACATTGGGGCGGGTGCCGAACTTCTCGTAGAGCCCGCCCAGCACAAGGCCTCCGGCCCCAATGAATCCAAGGTGGAGTAGCTCGCGCCGGGTCAGCTTCATGCCGCCACCTTGATCCCGAGGTACTGGTTGATGAGCTGACGGAGCTCCGGCGCGTCGAGCTGGCCAATATGAACGCCCGCAAGCGTGCCGTCCGCGCGGACGAATGCGGTGGTGGGCGGCAGGACTCGGAGCGAGATCCGGCTGTACAGCAGCCCCCCGCCGTCGAAGGCGAGGGGGTAGGACACCGCGCGCTGCTTAGCGAACGCGACGGCCCCGGACCGGTCCTCACCGTCGACGCCGAGCAGGTCAAGCCCGAGAAACTGCACCGCGCCTGCCGCCGCTGCGTACACCTTCTGCAGCTCGGGCATCTCTTTTATGCAGGCCCCGCACCAGCTCGCCCAGAAGTTGATCACCATGGGTTGGCTGTTGGCGGAGTCGGCGAGGGTGACGACGGCGCCCGTACCGAGGGCTTCGAGCTTGCATCCGCCGGGAAGCTGGCTCCCGACCGCGACGAGGGACCGGGCCTTGCCGCAAACCCGGGCGGCGGGCGCCAGGGCGGGGGTGGCGTTCTGAGAACGGACGATCACGATGGCGGCCCCCGCTGCCAGGGCAACAACCAGCCCGCCCACAATCCACCGGACCCTGCCTGGCGCGGGCCGGGGCCCCGGCCCATCCCCTGCCGCCCCGCCGGGGGTCCCCGTCAAATGAGCCAATGGTTCCTCACGAAGAGCCTGGCCAAAGGCGTGAAGAGGCGCTGCCAGGCACCGGTCACCAGCAGCACGCCGATCGACACCAGCAGCGCCCCGCCCAGGCGCTCGATCACTCGCCCGTGGCGACGCAGGAGTCCGAACGTTCGGCCGCCCCGTGTGTAGGCGAGGGCGAAGAGCAGGAAGGGGACGCCCATGCCCAGCGAATAGAGGAACAGGAGGAGCGCGCCCTTCGAGGCGGTCTGGGTGGCGGCGGCGGCGGTGAGGATCGCCCCCAGCACCGGGCCGATGCAGGGGGTCCACCCAAAGGCAAAA
>WNFD01005534.1_pt1 | contig 12629 bp, 13 predicted proteins | sample 5400491 | NCBI WGS metagenome assembly WNFD01 (sample SAMN13153343, study PRJNA577476) | soil metagenome | isolation source: 120 cm saprolite under Douglas fir tree site 2 hole 2 replicate 2 | place: USA:California | collected 2015-04-18 | reverse complement strand
CTACTTTTATGATGCAGCTGGCAACATTCTGGAGTTTATCGCACATCACGATGTGCCAGATAGCACGCCGGATGGGTTCGACGAGCATTCGGTACTCCATATCAGCGAGATCGGGCTGGCCGTCGAGAACGGGCTGGCACACGTTGCCGAGTTCAAAGACCGGTTGGGTATTGAACCGTATAGAGGAGAATCAAGCGACACGTTTACAGCCGTGGGCGATATCTATGGACGGTTGATCGTGGTCAAGATTGGACGCTTCTGGTTTCCGACAGATACCGATGCGGCACCAGTTGCACCTGTCGAAGTGACGGTTGAGGGAGCAGAGGAGCAGCAGTATCATGTTTCTCCCTATCCCTATGAGATTAATGTAGTAGCCAAGACATCCAGGAGTTGAAGCTACCGACAGCCTCCCTTTGATTGCTGTGTGGGCTATTTCAGGGTGCGCGCAAAATTGCTGATGGCATCAACCGCGCGTTGATAGCCGCCAGCCGCGCGCACGGTTTGCTGCATGGCAAGGACGTGCTCGCGGAAAGTTGGAGTGTGGTGGACCTGGTCCACTGCCGCGCGCAGTTTCTCAGCCGTCAGATCGTTTGGATCAAGCGCAATGCCAAGGCCCAACTCGGCACAGCGCTGCGCGGTCTTCTCCTGTTCGATTATCTGCGGAACCACAACCACCGGCACACCAAAGTACAGGCTTTCCATCACGCTGTTCATGCCGCCGTGGGTCACAAAAACGCTGGTCCGCTGGAGCACCTCAAGCTGTGGAACGTAGGGAGCGAGCAGGAAATTCTGCGGGACTGCGCCGAGAGCGGCTTCATCGACGCGTTTTCCGTGGGCCATGACAACCTGCCAGGGCTGATGGTCAAAGGCGCGAAGGCAGAGCTTGAAGAAATCTGGCCGGTTGTTAAAGGCAGTGCCAAGCGAAATGAAAAGGGTTGGCTGAGCTTCCAAGCGGTCGAGCGGAAAAGCCTGCGCATCCTTGCGGGGGAGAATGGAGGGACCGACGAAGACAAAACGTTCATCGAAGGTCTCCCCTGCTGGCTGAAAAGCACGCGGCAAGGGGACGAGTCTTCTTGACAAGTCAGCCAGGCAGAGATTATTATATCTATTACTGATATATCCACGTTAGATATATGGGGCAGAGTGCTTCAAATAACAATGTTGATCTGATAGCACTGAAAGGAATGTTAGGTATGGCTATTCGAGCGGTTGCTTTTGATATCGGTGGAGTACTGGAAATCACGCCTGACACCGGGATGACGGAAAAGTGGGAGCAGCGCCTCCATCTGAAACCAGGGGAGCTGGATCAACGGATGGCAAGTGTATGGAGAGATGGCTCCCTGGGAAAATGTTCGGAAGAGCAAGTGCAACAGAGCCTGCGCGAGATCATTGGGATGGACCAGGCGGAGGTCGACGCCTTTCTGCACGACCTCTGGGAAGAGTATCTGGGTACACTCAACGTCGAGATGGCTGCCTACTTCAGCAGCCTGCGTCCGCGCTATCAAACCGCCATCATCAGTAATAGCTTTGTCGGTGCCAGGACCAGAGAGCAAGAGCGCTACCATTTTGACAAGATGACCGACCTCATCATTTACTCCCACGAAGTAGGAATTGCCAAGCCTGATCGGCGCATTTATGAACTGACCTGTGAGCGCCTTGGCGTGCAGCCAGCAGAGATGATCTTCCTCGACGATCACGAGAGACCTGTAGCGGCTGCTCGCGAATTTGGCATCCATGCTATCCTCTTTCAGGACACCGCCCAGGCCATCGCTGACATCCAGGCCTGCCTGCAGGCGCATGCCTCATAACATGGTGCGCTGCAGGACATGAGAGGGGCAAGCCCTCTCACTACTATACACGAGCCTCCGAAGCTGCTCAGTGTATGGTAGTGGACCCCATGAGGGAACCCTGTCCGGGGAACAGGTAATCATGCCTGTCGACCTCGTCTGCAAAAATCTGATGCTCACCATCAGCGGGGTGAGTCGTGCCGGATTCCCCTGCTTCACCAGCGCGTGTTACACTGTGTTAAAAGGGCAAAACCCCCATTTTCTTCAGGACTGGAGATTATCTATGAAAGAAGCTGAAATGATCCTTCGCATTGATAAGGATATTGCGTGGCTGCCACGACCAAATGAAGGGCAGATTGTCCTTTCTTCTCTACTCCCTCCACAGGAGTTGATCACGACGGTTTTCGCCCTCGCCTTTGCTGGGGAGCGCCTTCTGCTGACGAACCTCACGAAGCACGGGTGGGATATTACTGGGGGCCATGTTGAGGCTGGCGAGGGTCCCGAACAGGCTGTCCGCCGAGAGGTGCATGAAGAAGCAGGTGCAAAACTCGGCCCACTGCACCTGCTTGGGTATCAACGTCTACGACTCCTTGGCCCTCAACCGGCCTCATACCGTTATCCCTATCCTACCTGCTATCAGGTCTTTTATTGGGCGCGGGTAGAGTCGTTGGAGGATATTGTTCCAACAGCGGAAACGCAGGGACGTGACTTCTTTTCTCCCTTGCAGGCCCAGGCTATTGCGTGGGTGCAACGAAACAGGGACCTCTATGAGGCCGCGTTGGCGGCAGCTACCGGGTGAGTGGAGTCTCTGCGTCTTTCACAGGTAGGTTTTTGTAATGATTATGCTTGCAAAACCCTACCTGCGGGCCGGTTGCGTGTATGCCTCGATTGTCTGTACAATCTGGTAGAGAAGAAGACCGAGAATGCTGGAGAGCTATTGTTATGAATACTGGCGCCATCCTGCAAAAACACGCTCATCGCCAGATACCTCTGCCCAGGGGGGAGTGGATGCTGCGCCAGAGCTGGCGAGACCTCCTTTTTGCGCACTGGCCAATGGCAGCGCAGGTATTGCGCCAGTTGATCCCCGCGGCCCTCACGCTGGATACTTTCGAACGGGAAGCCTGGGTCGGCATCGTGCCATTTCAGATGCGCGAGGTATGCCCGCGTGGCATACCCAGGTTACCCTGGTTTTCGGAATCGCCAGAACTCAATGTACGCACCTATGTTACGATACAGGGCGTTCCAGGTGTCTACTTCTTCAGCCTGGACGCGGCTAATCCACTCTTCGTTGCGGCTGCCCGCGCGCTCTTTGCCCTGCCCTATTTCCATGCCAGGATGAGCGTTGTGCGGCATGGCGATACCATCCACTATAGCAGCCAGCGCACACGTGCAGGGGACCCTCCGGCGGCATACCGGGGGCGGTACCGTCCTATTGCACCCGTTGCCTATGCCACGCCGGGAAGCCTGCCATTCTGGCTGACCGAGCGCTACTGCCTGTATACAGTTGATAAGCGCGGCCAGGTCTACCGGGTGGATATCCATCATGGTTCGTGGCCCTTGCAAGCAGCCGAGCTCGAGACGATTGACGATACCATGGCGCGTTCACACGGCATTCTCTTGCCTGACACAGCCCCGCTGCTGCATTATTCGCAGCAACAGGATACACTGGCGTGGCTTCCGCGCCGGGTCGAGCTTTAGTGCAGCAGCGATAGCACAAGGTATATCTTCCCAGGCGATATGGGCGAAATTAGGGCGCGAACACAGGAGCAAAGAGCATGAATCGCATTGATCGCTTGACCGCCATTATCTTGCTGTTACAGGGTGGCAAGCGCACTGCCAGTGAGATCGCTCGCCGCTTTGAGGTGTCGAGACGCACGGTTTTTCGTGACATCGAGGCGCTCTGCGAGATGGGAGTACCGGTTGTGACCGAGGCTGGCACGCACGGCGGCTATACGTTGATGCCGGACTACTCCGTGGCTCCGCTGCAGTTGACGTCACGCGAGACCCTCCTATTGCGCCTGGCGCTCAGCAGCGTCTCCCAGTTGGCCGATACGCCCTTCAAACGGGAGCGCGAGTCACTGCTCGCCAAAATGCAGGCTCTGATTCCTGCGCGGCACCAGCAGGATACTGAACACCTCCTGCAAACCATTCACCTCGACGTGCCGGTACGCAACTATGCCACGCCATTTATCGAGCAGCTCATAGAAAGCGCGCGCACGGGGCAATGGCTGCGCATCTCGTATCGCTCGGAACGAGGAGCCTCGCAGCAAACCATTCTGCCGCGTCGTCTCTATTCCGCCGCGGGCTTCTGGTACTGCGAAGCCTACTCGCTCGAACGCCAGGAAGAACGCACGTACCGCGTCGACCGCTTTGTCGAGGTGAGCGCAACTCAGGCCCCTGAACATCTCGAGTCCTCACATTCAGAGCTTCCTTACGGGCATCCTTCGCATGAAGAAGTACGCATCCAACTTACAGCGCGCGGGGTGCTGATGATGGAGCGCGACCGCCACCTGGGTGAAGCCATTCAACCACATGGCGAGGAGGGAGGGCTGCTGTGTTTTCGCTGCCCTCCAGTGGAGTACGATTGGCTGGTACGCACACTGCTCGGTCTTGGTTCCGAGGCGGAGGTGCTGGCTCCTGATTCCCTGCAACAACTGCTGCGACAGGCTGCTCTGGATATTGCGCATCACTATGCAAAATAGTGACATAGGATTGTCACTATTTCTCTCGTATACTCATTATGTGGTGACGATTTTGCCGCTACAATGGAGGTTAACAAGTTACTATGGGTTTTGCCCCACCCCGGGCGCCATAATGGATTTTAACGATCAAGATCGGTCATAAGTTGTCGCCCTGAGCGCAGCGAAGGGTCTAGCTCGAGGGGCACAGAGATGCTTCGCTTCGCTCAGCATGACAACCATGGGAAGCGTATCGTGTCACGAGAAACCTTAGGTGTGGCACAGAGATGCTTCGCTGCGCTCAGCATGACAACTCCTGACCGATCTTGGTTGTTAAACCGTATAATAGCGAAGCCCATAATCCTCAGCAAAAGGAGTCTTCAAGCATGGTCGACCCGCTGGCCGTGCAGCAGCGGCTGCACAATTGGTGTCAGACCCCTGAGACGCGTCTGCCCGGCGATCACATGGCCCCGGCGTTCATCGAGCGCGTGGGGGTTGCAACGCTTTATCCCGCCTCCCCGGAGATCCCGAATCTCTTCTGGGCTTACCTGGGTGACCCCGAGGCCAGAACCGATTCTGGATGGGATACGCCCAGTGGCGAGGTCTACACCTGGCGCTGGAAGGTGGGTCGAAAGTCCGCCGCCTTCTACACCGCGCTGATTCGCAAGCGCCCCACCTGGATTCGCTGGTCTCTCCTGCCTGCCATCCTGCGGCTGTGCGGCTCGCTGCGCTCGCCGGAAGAACTCTACGAGGTGGGGCTACTCTCTGGCAACGCTTACCGGATTGCGCAAACACTCGAAGCCGCTACAGGAGCGCTTGGCACCGGAGAGCTGCGAGAACAGGCGAGCTTTCCACGCGGAGCTCCTTCACGGGCCGCTTATCTGAAGGCTGTGGAGGAACTCGAGACGCACCTGCTGCTGGCCAAAGTCTTTCTGAGCGAGGGCGATGCAATGCATCACACGCTGGTAAGAAAACAGTATCCTGACCTGGCTGCCGCTGCAGAGCGCCTGTCGCTGGACGAGGCTCTCGACGAGTTCCTCCAGGTCTACCTCCCCCAGGCTGTCTACGCCAATCCGACCATGCTTGCCAGGGATCTCAAGATTCCCACAGCAGCTATGTACACTGCTTTTGAGAGACTGGTGACCATGGGCAAGGTTGTCCCGATGCCACTTAGCGGGAAAATTAGCGGCTATGTGTGGTATGAAGCTGCTACAACGATAACGAAGAATGAGAAAGGAAACCCTCATGGAACGGAAGCAACGACTTCAAAAAGCGCAGGATTTTACCTGGCGTAATGCCCGGCTGATCGAGCGTTACCTGTTTACCTCTCTGTTTGACAATGGCGGCACGGAGCCGGTGCTCGCGGCGCTTCGCACGTACCAGAACGAGGACGGGGGCTTTGGCAATGCGCTGGAACCCGATAAGCGCTGCCCTTCCAGTCAGCCGCAGGATGTAGAGTTTGCCCTGCACATTTTGGATGACATCAATGCTATGAATGATCCTATGGTCGCGCGCGCCTGTGACTATCTTGCCGGCATTACCACGCCTGAGGGCGGTGTGCCGTACGCTTTGCCTTCGGTCAACGCGTACCCACACGCCGACTGGTGGACGGTCGGAGACAATCCACCAGCCTCGCTCAATCCGACGGCGGCCATTGCGGGTCTGCTGCTCAAGCATGGCGTCCAGCATTCCTGGATTAAGACCGCATCAGAGTTCTGCTGGCGCGAGATTGCTGCCACTAGCACGACCGAGTTTCACACGCTTATGCCCGTCATTATGTTCCTGGAAAACGCTCCAGAGCGCACACGAGCAGAACACGAGTTGCAACGCATCGCCGCTCTTCTCTCACAGCCGGGCATAATTGAACTCGATCCGTACGCGGAAGGCTACACGCAAAAGCCGCTGGATTGGGCGCCAACACCACAGAGCTTCTGCCGCCGCTTATTTGACGACGAAACTATTGAAAAGCATCTGACAGCCCTGGCTAAGCGGCAGCAGGCTGATGGCGGCTGGCCGATCTCGTGGGACGCGATCAGCCCGGCTGTCGAGAGTGAATGGCGCGGCCGCGTCACCATTGGAGCGCTGCGCACGCTGGACGCGTATGAAGGGACCCGCTCAGGTTGATGTTATGTTACATTCCACGAGTACCTACGCCGCGCCCCTGGGTAACTAGCCTGGCAATCAACAGCAGCACAATGGCGCCAACGAGCGCGGTGATAAACGTCCAGAAGATCCCGCGGACAGTGATACCAAAGAGACTCAGGATGAATCCACCTAGCAGGCCACCAATGATACCTACTACAATATTTCCGATGATCCCCAATTTGTTATTCTGGATCAGTCGATCCGCTATTGCTCCGGCAATGCCTCCGATGACAATCCAGACGATCCACACCCAGAAAGTCCCCAGGATGCTAGCCAGGACAAATGCTAATGTCATCGATTTCGTTCCCTTTCTGTATTTCTCCAGTGAAACCTGGCACCCGCAAGGGGTGCCACTACATTTCCGCCTTATAAACCTATCCAGATTGACTACCACCTTAGGTCTGCCGCAACGCGTCGAAAGCAAGCGGCCTATTTTAAGTGTACTGGTCTCTCCAAATGGCTGGTTATTAAAAACAAATAGCGGGGAAATTTAGACAGCTTTGTGCATTGCTGAAGATTGTACATAAGTTTTCCCACACGATGCGCAACGAGGATGAGATTATACTCACCTTTCTGCTGTGATACAATGCAGGATCAGCCACTATCATAACAGAAGAGCAGAAAGGAGTTGCTTATGCGTCTGGCCATCCTCTCAGATATTCACGGGAATCCTCTCGCCCTGGATGCTGTTCTGGCCGATATCCAGAGCCAGGGCGAGGTTGATGCGTACTGGGTGCTGGGTGATTTTGCCGCTCTTGGCTATGATCCGGTTACCCCGCTTGAAAAAGTGACGGCCCTCTCTCATGCCAGTTTCACCCGTGGCAATACGGATCGCTATGTAGTGACGGGGGATCTCCCGGTGCAGCCAGAGAAAGCACTGCAAGACCCCTCTCTGCTGCCAGAGGTCATCGAGGCGGTCAGAAGCTTCTCCTGGACCAGGGGCTATCTCAGCGCTGCAGGCTGGCTGGACTGGCTCACGAACGTGCCGCTGGAAGTTCGTTTGACCTTACCTGATGGCACACACGTACTCGGTGTCCATGCTTCTCCAGGCAGAGACGACGGAGCAGGTATCCAGCCCAGGCACAGCGATGACAACCTGGAGCACCGGCTGGCTGGCTGCGAGGCGGACCTGGTCATCGTCGGGCATACCCATGTTCCGCTCGATCGTCAGGTTGGCAGGAGACATGTCATCAATCTGGGCAGCATCAGCAATCCAGTCACGTTGGGCCTGCAGGCGACCTATGTGCTTCTTGATGCCGATGAGCATGGCTACAGCATCCAATTGCGGCGCGTGGATTACGACCGCGAGGCTGTGATCAAAGCCATCGAGCACTCACGTCATCCCACCCCTTCCTTCCTGATCGGTTTCATGCGCGGGGAACGAGTTCCCTCATCCGATCCGGGCTTCTTCCAGGCTGGCAGACGTGCTGAGAACCAGAAGGAGAAATAAGCGAGAGCAGACCAGAGCAGAGGAGATTCAGGGAGGATAATCACCAACTTTGCCACTTCTCTGCTTGATGAGATCACCTCGTTGCACATCGCGTGGGAAGAGCCAAGCTTTCGGGTAATCCGCAATTGCTCACTGATGCTCCCATGCCAGCCGCACACCAAGCGCGATTAGCACAACGCCTGTTACTCCATGCAGGATGTCACGTACGCGGGTACCAAAACGGCTTTGCCCGGCCCGGCTGACTAGATAGCCATAGAAGTTGAGCCAGATCAGAAGTATCGTCTCATAGGCGAGCATCATCAACAGCAAGCGCAGCGGGGGATCGCCTGGTCTGATAAATTGTGGCAAAGCCGAAGCAAAGATCGCACCGGCCTTCGGGTTTAACAGGTTGTTGAGGAGCCCCTGTCTGAAGGCTACTCGTTCACCAAGCTGCGTCGCCCGCGGAACATGTGTGGTCAAGGCGGCATGCCTGCCCCCCCGGAAGCTGGCGATCAGGCTTCGCAGGCCGAGATATCCCAGATATGCCGCACCGGCGAACTTGAATACGGTGAAGACAAGCACCGACCTCTCAAGGAGGACAGCGATGCCGAGCACCGATGCAAGCGCCCAGACGATGCTTCCCACGGCGATGCCAAGCGTGGTGAAAGAGGCCGCTCGCCTTCCGGCCAGGAGCGCATTGCGTGTGACCAGGGCTGTATCTGGCCCGGGCGTCACAATCAGCAGCGCTGCTACAGCCAGATAGGCTGCAAACCGCACGTCTAAGAAACCCATCTCAGATGCCTTTCGGTACTGGTAAGGAACTTTATACATACAGGTGGGTAACCTGAGCATAGAATAATAATAGAAGAAGGACAAGCGCCAATCTCCAGACAAGCAGGGAGCCATTTCCCACGGGTTGCGCAACCCGTGGACCCAGGTGCTATACTGAAGCAGGAAGCGAAGAAAGGGCAACTGCAAAAGGAGGGAGTACTACATGCGACAGGTCTGGATCACGAAAGCCGGTCCACCCGAAGTCTTGCAGGTGCGCGAGGCGCCTGATCCTACCCCACGTGTCGGAGAAGTGCGTATTCGCGTGGAAGCCAGCGGCATCAACTTTGCTGATCTCCTGGCGCGTATGGGTCTTTATCCCGACGCGCCCAAAATCCCCTGTGTCGTCGGCTATGAGGTGGCCGGAAGGGTTGATGCTTTGGGTGAAGGGATCACAGAGTTCCAGATAGGCCAGCATGTCATGGCCCTCACACACTTTGGTGGGTATGCCGATGTCGTCTGTGTGCCCGCTATCACCGTCTTTCCGCGCCCTCCACAGATGAGCGCGCAGGAGGGGGCAGGGATGCTCGTCAACTATGTCACGGCCTATCAACTGCTCGTTGTGATGGGTTCGCTCCACCAGGGGGACCGAGTTGTGATCCAGAGTGCTGCTGGTGGCATCGGTCTGGCAGCACTTGATATTTGCCGCATCTACGGCGCGGAAACCATCGGTGTAGCGTCTGCTGCCAAGCATGCCTTTTTGCGCTCCCGTGGGCTGGATCACGCCATCGACTCTCGGGGAGCAGATGTAGCCAAGGAGATCCAACATATCAGCAAGGGCGAGGGCGTGGAGATGGTGTTAGATTCGCAGGGTGGCCCCTCCTGGCGGCAGAGCTACGGCCTGCTCGCCCCCACAGGACGACTGTTGATCTTTGGTGCCAGCAGCCTTGCCCCAGGACATCGTCGCTCCTTTCTGTCGTTGCTGCGCTTTGTCCTGACCATGCCGCGCTTCACACCTCTGCGCTTGATGAACGACAACCGGGGTACCCTTGGGGTGAACGTGGGGCATCTCTGGCACAGGCCTGACCTGATTCGAGGTTGGGTTGAGCAACTCCTTACATGGTATGGTGAGGGGAAAATTGTGCCTCAGATCGATCGCGCCTTTCCTTTCGTCCAGGCGCCTGCCGCCCATCAGTACCTACACGATCGCAAGGCGATTGGCAAGGTCCTCTTGGAGCCCTAGAGCCCTCGGGATGTGCATCTCGGTGCACATTTTTCTAAAGTGGCGCCACAGGCTCATTTAATTCGCTCGCTTGTTCCTGGCAAGGAATGAGATATACCTCTGCTCATACAGTTTTTTTACCAATTTCTTACACTTTTTTGAAGTTTGTCTGTTACACTGAGTGGCAGAATCTATCTAACGCCATGGGCAAGTTTTTTTCTCCGCGTGCCGCCTGCGGCGGCGAGAGGAGGAAAAGGGATTGGGGACACCCCATTACCTGTCCCCCAGACAGGGTCCCCCGTCAGGGGCTGCCGCCCCTGAACCCTGCTCAGAAACACCTGCTCATCGGGTTATCTAAGCTTTATGTATTTTGTAAGGACAAACAAGCGATGAAAAAAGCTATTGTGTCACTCGTCATTATAGGCGCCTTTGTTATTTATAGCATTATACATGCTTACTCCGGTCTCGTTGCCGTCGTAGCGAATACTCCGGGGGATTCGCCTTCCTCATCAAGTTCAGCTACGACTACTTCCCCAATTGAGACAACAGTGACACCCAACGCAACCCAAACGCCAGGTTCCCTCTATAGGGACGGTTCGTATACTGGAAGTGTTGCCGATGCGCAATGGGGAGTTGTGCAGGTCAAAGCGATCATTTCGAATGGGAAAATCACTGACGTGAAATTTTTGCAGTATCCCAATGATCGCAATCGATCAATATATATCAACAGCATCGCGGATCCGCAACTCACAAGTGAAGCAATCCAGGCACAAAGTGCCAATGTCGATATAGTGACAGGCGCTACCGATTCCAGTGATGCCTTCATGCAATCCCTCTCGGATGCGCTTGCGCAAGCGCAAGCATAAGCAATGAAACAACTCCAACTGCTTATGGGCATGCCCATTACCGTCGAGGTGGTCGATCCGAGTGTTACCGAAGCTGATATAGAAAGAGTTTTTGCCTATTTTCGCGCTGTTGATGACACTTTTAGCACTTACAAAGAGCACAGCGAGATTTCGAAAGTAAATAGGGGCGAGCTTTGTGAAGAAGAGTATAGCGATGAGATGAAAACGATCCTGGCATTAAGCGAGCAAACCAGACAAGAAACACTGGGGTATTTCGACATCCAGCATAACGGTATGGTTGATCCTTCTGGGATAGTCAAAGGCTGGGCGATCCTTAAGGCCGCACACATGTTGAAAGAAGCTGGATTTAGCAATTTCTACATCGATGCAGGTGGTGACATCCAGGTTGCGGGGAATAAAGACGGCGAGCCCTGGCGCATTGGTATCCGTAACCCGTTCGAGCGCAAAGAAATTGTGAAAGTCCTGGCGGTCACGGATAAGGGTATTGCCACGTCTGGAACGGCAATTCGCGGGCAGCATATCTACGATCCGCATCACCCGGATACTCCGCTCCAGGATATCGTTAGTCTGACCATTATCGGTCCCAACGTGTATGAAGCTGACCGGTTTGCAACAGCAGCCTTCGCCATGGGGAAAAGAGGGATCTATTTCATCGAACAGTTAGCAGGGTTTGAAGGCTATATGATCGACGCTACCGCGCGAGCAACGTTTACCAGTGGTTTCGAAAGGTACGTACTGCGGCCATGATAACACGCATCGATGATCTGCTGGATCGCATCACTATGTATCGATTGGTGCTCTATGTGCTTATTGGGCTCGTCGCTATAGCGGCGGTTCTGTCGTATTTGACGCTTCTTCCTTTTTCGCCACTAGCGCTGCTCCTCTCAACCTTATTTCTTGTCATTATGTGCTGGGCAGCAAATTCGCTACTCGCACGCATTTTTGCAGCGCCAACCAATGTGGAATCAGCCTATATTACGGCCCTCATCCTGGCGCTTATCATCGATCCCGCTAAATCACCAAATGACCTCCTGTTTCTTGGCTGGGCAGCGATACTGGCGACATCTTCCAAATATATTCTCTCGCTCAACAATAAGCATATCTTTAACCCTGCTGCAATAGCAGTCGTCATTACCTCATTTGCACTTGGTGAATCCGCCAGCTGGTGGGTGGGAACCGCGAGTATGCTGCCGGTCGTGCTCCTCGGCGGGGTGCTGCTTATACGCAAATTACGCCAGGGAGAGATGGTATTGCTCTTTATTATGGCTGCGCTTGTTACCGTTTGTGTGGTCAGCTTCCTGCAAAGGCTTTCTTTGACGAAAGAGCTGCAGCAATTATTGGTTGAGTCACCGCTCTTTTTCTTTGCGGCTATTATGCTGACTGAACCGCTAACTGCACCGCCCACGCGAAAATTGAAGCGCGTCTATGCAGTAATTACCGGCATTTTGTTCATTCCCCAAATTCATGTTGGACCTATCTACTCTACTCCCGAGCTGGCGCTGGTCATCGGCAATGTCTACTCCTACATTGTCAGTCCCAAGCAGAAGGTCGCGCTCAAGTTGAAAAGAAAAAGTAAGATGGCATCTGACATTGTTGATTTCGTTTTCAGGCCAGCGCAAAGACTGGTATTCGAACCTGGGCAATATATGGAGTTTACGCTTGCGCATGCGAAACCGGACAGCAGGGGCAATCGCCGGTTTTTTACCCTTGCCTCATCGCCAACCGAGGAAAATC
>WNFD01023862.1_pt1 | contig 12634 bp, 11 predicted proteins | sample 5400491 | NCBI WGS metagenome assembly WNFD01 (sample SAMN13153343, study PRJNA577476) | soil metagenome | isolation source: 120 cm saprolite under Douglas fir tree site 2 hole 2 replicate 2 | place: USA:California | collected 2015-04-18 | reverse complement strand
CTATTTTGTCGCACCTGCCATTCACCTGCCATTCGATACTGCGTTGCACTGCCTAAGACCGTCTAAAAGCGCCGTCCGTTGCTTTGTATGTTGTTGAACTTACGTTTGCAAGTGTTTTCGAATCCCACTCTCTCCGCCACACAGTCTGGGTCGCAGAGAAATCGGGCTGCATTACTGCAAGAATCGCTGAAAATCGCCGCAATTTCGCAGGTCTTGCCTTTAAACCGCACCGGAGAAAGTGTCCCGTCGAACGCCGCGGGCACGTTTTCTGGCGTTTTTCTCTGGAGGGCACACGTACAGTCCGGTTTCAGTGACTCCATCAGGCGAAGGTAATGCGATCACAAACCGATCATGCGGCGAAAGTGCCTTGACTTCGTAAGCGCTTGGGAATGCCGTTTTGTCCGCAACCCCGTTTGTGGGTATTCCGGTTGGTCTAAAATCGGGGAGCCGGCCGGTCAATGATCACAAGGGCGACGCTGCGGGGATGGGTGAACTACTATCGATGCCAGGCCCTGGCCATTTGGGAAAGGAGTTTCACAACAGTGGAAGACCGGGCAAGCGATCAGGTAGACTTTCATTCCCCACTCTATCGTTCCGCAGAAGGATCGCCACATGACCGAAAGTGATCTGCTCCGCTGCCTGATACAGGTAGTCGGGCGCGTTGCAGTGCCCCGGCAAGAGGTCCGAGAGATCGTGGGCCCGAAAAAGAAAAGCAGAATCAGAGCCTTTAACCTTTGCGACGGAAGCAACTCCCTTACCGAGATCGCGCGAAAGGCAAAAGTCAACCAAGGAAACTTGAGTCGTTCCGTCGCGATTTGGCTGGCGAACGGAATAGCCTTTTGGGTTGGCGAAGGGAGAGACGCCCGGCTGCTGCACATCCACCCGATCCCCGAGAAAGAACGAAGGCGCGCCGAGGGAAACCGGGCGAGATGATCTGGAACGGAGTCTCTCGAAAGACGGTCTTTACCCTCGGCGCGGGCGCGACCCGAGGGGCGTTCTCGCACGTCCGCGTGCACGGCAAGAAGATTTGCGCCCCGCTCAACAGCGACTTCTTCAAGGTCGTGAAGGCGTTCGCGAAGGCGGAGGGCGGCAACTATCCTCACCGGTACGAGCGAGTGCGTGAGGTGTTCCAGAAGGAGTTTCCGACGCGCGGAAAGTGGCCGATCGGGATGGAGGACGCGTTCAGCCTGCTGTTCGTGTCGAAGGACTTTCCGGAGATCTACGCCAGGCGCGGTCCGCGCCGGAAAGCGGGGAGCCGGAAGGAAATCGAACACTTCCTTCGGCTCACGTACGGGGTCCTAGGCGCCATCGAGAGGGAGGTCACACTCCCCACCCTCTACGACCGGCTCGTCTCCGGCTTGACGCAGGGGGACGTCATCCTCACCCTGAACTACGACACCCTGCTGGACTCGGCCCTGGCCAGGGCGGGATGGGACCGGACCAAGGGCTACGGCCTGATAGGGGGCACGCAGAAGATGAAGGGCAAGCACAGAACGGCCCTGTCCCCTCGCCTCGCCGGCGTGAAGCTCCTGAAGCTGCATGGCTCCCTGAACTGGTACGTCAGAGGCTCCTTCGAGAAGATCGCCAACGTGTTCAACGCGAAGCCTACCAGGGTAGACGTATCCGACAAGCCAAGAAGGGGAGTTCAGTCAGCACGATTTTGGAGAAATCGAAGTGGAATTCGTCCAGGGCACCAGCCGGCGCATCCATTTTTTCGCCTCCCGTCTGAAGTACTCGCGCTTGATGCGTGTCAGTTTGGTTAAGGATGAGGCGGTGGAAAGTTTGGTGCGCACGCTGGCGGAGCATCTGGCCAGCTGGGGCGGACGTCCCCTCCTGTGTGTGTTTGATCGACCCAAGACGATCGCTCTGCAGTGGCGGAAAAATGCGGAAGTGACGGAATGGAATCCCATCTTTGCCTACGCCACTCTGGAGCTGGGGGTGGGGGTGGAGCTGTGCTGGCCCTATCGCGCCCAGCAAAAAGGCAGCGTGGAGAACCTGGTCGGTTTCGTGAAATCGTCGTTCTTCAAGGTACGCCGGTTTCACGATGAGGAAGATCTTGGCCAACAACTGCAGGCTTGGCACGGGGAGGTGAATGAGCAGCGTCCGTGCCGCGCCACCGGCGTGATTCCCGCGGTGCGTTGGGCGGAAGAGAGGCCTCGACTTCGTCCTTTGAAAGTGCAGCCGGAAGATCTGGCCCTACGCATTCCCGTCTATGTGGGTCCCACCGGAACCGTGCTGCACGAGGGCCACGCTTACTCGATGCCGCCGGAGGCGATCAGTATGCCGGCCACGTTGTACTTATATGGGCAACGAGTGCGCATCGTGGCCGGTCGTTATGAAGCGGAGCATCCCAGGAAATTCGTGGCGCACGAAGGATCTTCCCTGGCTGAGCATCGCGCCGCGCTGGTGGCCGCCGTATCCGGAAAACGCGGCCGACGCTATCTGAAACGGCAGCAGTTGCTGGAGTTGGGGGAGCCTGCGATTCGCTATCTCACCGAGATTGTGCATCGTCGGCCGGGGCAGTGGTTCCAGGATGTCGATCGACTCCACGCGATCCTGCAGAGTCATGGCCCGGAAGTTCTGCGGCGAGCCATGGAAGCTGGCCTCCAGGCACAAGTATTTGGTGCGTTTTACGTGGAGAGATGTCTGCAACCAGGGTTGAACTTTGCCGAGGCGGTGCAATGAGAACGGAAGACCGCGAGGTGGAGGACGCCGGCGGTGCGGCCGTGCCTGCGGAGGTTCGAAAAAAACAGCAAACCGGGGATGCTAGGGGTCGACCGAGTTGGAGATCGTCGTTCCGGGGCGCTCCTGGCGCAACATTTTTCTGTGGGTTAATCGGAAAAACTCACCGCCGTAGCCGGGGCGGTGGGAAAAGTGAAAATCCCGCTGCTGTTGCGGGATTTTCAAGTGAAGTGGAAAAGTCCTGCCTTTGGACTTTTCCACGGAACGGCTTTTTCCACGGCCCTTGTACCCACGGATGGTACAGAGCCGTAAATACACATACGGAGGAAGCAATGACCAAGAAGCATTCCAAGCCCATGCCCGCGTTGGCAATCCCGAAACTTTCCGAAGGCCAGCTCGAGCCTCTGTTCCGACGTCTAAACCTGGCGCACACACGCCGCATCTACCAGGAGGTAGCGGATCGAGCCGAGAAAGAAAACTGGTCGTATCGCGACTTTCTCGCTCTTCTGCTGGCTGAAGAAGTGGCGCACCGCAGCCAAACCCGCCTGCAGCGCTGCACCCGCCAGGCTCACTTTCCGTTCTTCAAGACCATTGATGAGTTCGATTTCACTTTGCAATCGACTCTGCGGCAATCACTGCTCGGTTCCTATCTGGGACCGGACTTTGTCACCGAGGGCCGCTCCCTGATCCTCTACGGCAAGACGGGCCGCGGCAAAACTCATCTCGCAGTTGCCATTGGCTATCGCGCCATCCAGAATGGCTTCGAGACTCTTTGCACCACCGCCGCCAAACTCATCGAGGATCTGTCGAACGCCAGTGCCAAAGGCCTCTTACAGCAATCGTTGTCCACCTACACTCGTCCTCACGTCTTAGTGCTGGACGAGATCGGCTATCTGAGCTATGGCCCCGACGCTGCCAATGTTCTGTTCCATGTGGTAAATGATCGCCATCTGAGAAAACGGCCGATGATCTTCACCACCAACAAGCCCCTCAGTGAGTGGGGAAAGGTGTTGCACGACGAGGACCTGGCTGCTGCTATCCTCGATAGAGTCTTGGAACGTGGCCGCTTCGTCCCCCTTGACGGACCCTCAGGACGGACGCGTCATCTAAACTTGGAGGAGGCCTCGCATTCCAAAGCCGAACGGCTCAGAATTTCCGGAATTAGCGGCTCAGAATTTCTGGAACTCACAAGAGGGAAATCAGTAACTGATTGTTTTGACCGATGAGCAGGTTACTTGATGGTCGTGCTCAGCCGGAATTCAACAAATCGAATCTCCAACTCTTGAGGGAACTATCCGCTCCCTTCCGAATGGAACGTGTTTCCTTTAGCGCTTCGAGGTCCTTCAGCAGGTCGGGGAAATAAGAGTCTTGCGTTCGTTATACGCCTTCGGCGTGAACTCAGGGTACGCATCTTTGCGCTGCACATGCAGGAAACCATTTTCGATGTCCCTCCATGTGAAATACATCAACTCCTGCATGCGGAGACCGCAAAGATGGAAGGTCCTGAACGTAATTTTCTGTATGGAATTGCACGCTGCAAAGAACTTTCCCAATTCCTCCGGCTCATAGACCTCGACCGGTCCTTCTTCATATTTCGGAGCATCCTTCTGTGTGACGAGGTTGAGGCCGTTGGCGCGAAGAAATTTGGCGATTCGCATGAACTTGTTCGCGGCCGCTCGTGCGGGTCCTTGTCGAGTTGTCTTGCCGACAAGACAGGCAAATGCACGCTCTTCGCTCTATTTTCCGGTACTTACGTTCGCCGTCCTGGTCCCTTTTCTGGAGTGAAATGTGGGACCTCATTTGCCTGTCGATGAAACAATGAGTTTCATGGACACTTGAATCTACGTCGGGCAGGTCACGAATTCTGAGCGGTCGGGTCGCGGATTTATCAGGAGATCTGGGTCGCGGATTTTGCGTGCCATTGGAAAGAAAGGGGCGCGTGGGGAGCGCGCCTTTTGGGTTGTGATGAGTTCACGCGAGATGCGGGCTTTAGGCAGCCGCAACGAGCGAAATTTTACCCTCGGCTTCCGGCGGCTTTGCCGGCGGCGATTTTATGGCTGGTCGAGGCGTGGACATTGAACGTGCGAATCACGGGTTCGGACTCAAGCAGGTGCCGAATCGTTTCATGCACTTTCTGGTACTCCGCGCGCTGATACTGCTCGGCATCCTCTTTGGTTTTCCAAAAGCCCAGTGCCAGCACGCGATTGTCCTCTTCGTCTGAGACGAAAACTGTCTCATCCACGAAGCCTTTCTGTTTCTTCAGGATTGGGAGGACTTTTTCATCGATGGTGTCGGCGAGTTGTTTATTTGTGCCTGGTTTGGTAGTTAGTTCGACGATTCGGGTAAACATAACACGCGCTCCTTTCGTTGGTTAAGGATGAAAGGAATCCGCCGCGGGCGGATACGACGGACACACTTTTTAGGTGTTTCAAAATTACGCTACGCCCCGGTCAGACTGAGGGTCAATTACCCAAGAATGGTGCAACGACTCCGGCGATGGCAGACCGCTAACACGTTACGTGGAGGATTGCATTGGTGTCCTTCTGGTCTTGTTCCAAAACCTTGATGGCCTCGGCGGTTGGCAGAACCAACAACTTGATCTTTAGACTTCTTGCATCACCGGGAATCTGCCGTATGCGCCGGTGCCGATGACGAGTTGGCGGCATTTACAGGGTATGTTTTCTTCAACGGAAAGTGGCGTGTGCCCAAACTCCTCGCGGAATTGCTTGGATGTTTTTTTTCTTGCGTTTAGAGATCTCCCCGCGGTCGATCACGACATCATGTTCATACGTGCTGCCGTCGATCTGGATGGAGCCAAAGGAGAAATTGTCAAACTGCATAGGCGCCTCCTTGGAAAATGTGGTCAGGCGCTCTTCTTCGAGGTGATGGCGGAAAACGCCGACCAGCGCTGCTCGACGTTCTTGCCGCCGCAGTGCGGACAGGAGATCTTTTCCTTCTCATGCCGAGCAATTGTCAAAGTCTTCAAAAAGGCTTTCTTGCAGTCACGGCGGAAGAATTCATAGTGGGGCATACAGACCTCCACAGTGCTGAAGGGTGACGGCAGAATTCTAGACCCCTAGGTCCGCAGGTTCAACATGGGGTCAGGTCACGCCGACCGCGCAGCAACGGAGCCCCTCCAAGCGCCACTGTATGCGCACGCCTGAAGGGGATTCAATGACCTGTTTTACGTACTTTCGAGCGTCTCCGGCAAAGATCGAAATTGCGCGTTCCGTTATCCTGAGCAAAAGCTCTGTGGGCCCCTCACAATCAAAGCCAATAGGAATTGCGTCTAGAAACGTGTCAGCAATCGAACAAGGAGTGGTTCTTTCTCCCTCTCTTCCTCCTCGTGCTGCACGGCCGGCTCCATGTCTATGAGGGTCGAGAGCTGTTCTGACCCTGGGACAACGAGGACGGCAAAGATCAGACCGGCAGGCAGATCGCCCAATGTAATTTGCCTGCCGTCCGAGAACTCAAAGACGTCCCGCTTCGGCCGTTTTAACATTCTGAAGACCGCCTCGGCCTCGGTGCTGAAGTGGAGCGACGCTTGCTGACTTTCGGAGAATCGAAACAGGACCCTGGTCCGATCTATAAGGCAAACCGGACAAGGCCTTGGGGCGTCGAGCTCGGTTTCCCGAACTACCCAATTCGAATGCCAATTCATTTGCTTGATTCCAAGGCGCTGTCCAGTCTTGGCCTCTTCTATCTGGTTCGCATACTCAGTCGAGAACCAACACATACGTTTATCCTCCAATCTTGAAAATTGAGCCGGCCATCGAGTCTTTGGAAAAGCGCGGATGACCCAGGCTCTGCCTTGATGATTTCAGGCTTGTCCTCGCAGGAGGGAGGATGTCGTGGGGTTCGGCGGATCTGGTGCCTACTTCGTGGCCCTTGAGGTCTGAGTCGGCGCTCGGGTCGGTCGTTCCATTGCCCTGTCCTCCTCCCAGACTCAGAGTCACAGTATCACCCGAGGTTCACTGAATCAAGGGGGACGTGATGCCGAGTTGGGAGGCAAGCAAGCGGCCAGCCTCAAATCGGTCCCGGAACACCGTGCGATCTCATCCTATGCAGCTTGCTCTGCTTTCCTGATGTATGTGCCCATGAGTTCTGCCGGTTCTAGGATGTGTCCGTCCATGGCGGCGCTGAGCTCTTCGTGGGTTGCGCGCTAGGCCCGGCGGTTCGGATGGTGCCCGGGCTTCCCGAAGTTCGCCTTCTCGCGCCTCGGCAGAGAGAGCAGACGGTTAGCAGCCCGCAAGTCCTCCAAGAGCTTGGCGGTATCGCTGGCCGTGTAATATTCGTTCTGCTGGTCATCCGAATCGTGGCGCAACGTCGTCGTATGCGCATTTTCCTCGGGCCAGCGCTGATCGCCTTCTCATAGCTCTACTTCTTCGCCGCGACACACAGCTTGGCGCAGCTCCGCTTCGGAGTGTTCCTCGTCACCCTGCTTTTAACGGGCTTCACAGCTTTTGGGGAAATTACTTGCCTCGAGTTTACCCAACACATTTGCGAGCCACGGGTGAGAGCTTCGCGTTCAAAGTTGGAGGCAAGACGATCGGGGTCTCTGCTGCCTTCCTCACAACCTAACTGGCCAACGTGATACCCGGCTCAGGCGCTAGCGCGCGTCTCGCACATTCGGCCTGCAAATATTGATCCCGTTCAAGGAGGGTGCTTGGGTCCGACACTAGTTCTTTAGGATGAAGGGCCTGGAGAATGAAGGGACCTGGCGGTCCGGTATTGTGCCTACATCTGAATCCACCAGAAAATCGACCCCGTATAGATACAGACAATCCCAGAAACCCGAACAAGTTCCGTGCTTCGGGGCGGGAGAAATTCGACCTGAATTTGTCTGCGAGGCCTAGTAGTCGGGCATGTGTTCGAACCAGCTCACCAGTAGAATCGGGCATCCAGACGCGCACTCCACGCCGGGAAAGCTCCTCAGCCAGAGGATGGGCAAATGCTACAATCCGCAGCCGAGGGGGGACAACATTGGCGAACTTGTCTGCGATTTTAAAGCAGTTGAAAAAGGAACGCGCTCAAGTCGAGCGGCAGTTGTGGGGCCTTGACGCGGCCATCAGAGCATTTGCCAGCGTCTACACTGGAGCAAAACCGGCACGCAAAAGGCGTAAGATGTCAGCGAAGTCCCGAGCGAAGATTGCAGCCGCCCAAAGAAGACGTTGGGCGAAGGTCAGGAAGTCGAAGAATGTGTAACAGCAAAGAGGTCGCCGACGCCGACACCGGAGCAGGCTCAAACGACAAGATTTCCTGCAAGATTTCCTCTCACCGCACTTGATAACGGCCTACTCGGAAGTTATGTTGCACGTCGGCCCTAGGCGGAGCCGGAACTCACCGAAGGCATCCACGAATGCGATTCTTGCTCGAATCCGCGCAAGGAACCGGTTGGCTTGTGCGTGTAGGAGGCATTCCTGCCGGTTGAGCGCAGATCGCGACTTCGGGTCATGTTCAGGTTTAACTTTTAAGGAGCCCGCAATAGGGGCCTGCAATATAATTTGCGGAAACAGAACGGAGACCCCATGCGCCAGTCCATTCCTCGACATTACCCGTACCCGTTCGTCTTTTTTGCAGGTTTGCTCCTTCTCACCACGATTTTTATGCTCTCTCCAACCGCGGTTCACGCGCAGTCTGCTTCGGCCACGGGACGGCTTGAAGGAACAGTGACTGATTCCACCGGAGCCGCCGTCCCGGGCGCAGACATTACCGCGCGTAACCAGAACACAGGGATTTCCGCGACTGTCCAGTCGAGTGCCGAGGGCGATTTCACGCTTCTGTACCTCGATCCCGGGACCTATGAGGTCTCCATTCAAAAAGCTGGATTCAACAAACTTGTGTTGAAGGACATCACAATCACGGTTGGCACCCGCGCGATCATTCGCCAGCAACTTGCCGTTGGCAGGGTCGAAACCAGCGTTTCAGTCAGTGCGACCACACCTTTGCTCGATACTGCCGAATCATCTCTCGGCACGGTCGTGGATCAGAAGAGCATCAGCTCTCTTCCCCTCAACGGGCGCAACTTCACCGACTTTGCTCTGCTCACCCCCGGCGCCACCACAGACGGCGATTTCGGCATGATCAGCTTCAACGGTGTCGCGGGAAACTTCAACAACTACACCGTCGATGGCGGCAACAACAACAACGCCTTCTTTGCGCAGCAGATCGGACGCACCATCCCCTTCCAGTTCAGCGAAGATGTAATCCGTGAATTCCAGGTCACCAGCACCGGATTCGAAGCCGAGTTCGGCCAGGCCGGGGGTGGCCTAGTGAATACGGTCACTAAGAGTGGCACCAATCAGCTTCACGGCGATGCCTACTACTACATCCTTGACTCCTCCACCAGTGCCAACGACAAGATCAACGAGCAGCAGGGGATTGCCAAGCCTCACAATCGCAGGCAGCAGTTTGGCGGCACGGTCGGCGGACCGATCATCCACAATCGTCTTTTCTATGTCGGCAATTACGAAGGTCAGGTACGCAATGAACCATTGACCGTCAATGATGGGCCCGCGGTTAATGGTCTGCCTCCGGATTTTTTTACCAACAACCCCGGCCTGGCCACTCAGGTTCAGGCAGCAGCCGGTTCTTTCCCGCGCAGTTTCAACCAGAACGTAGCCTTCGGAAAGATCAACGGTGTGATTAACGACAAGAACACCTTCAGTGTTACCTACAACTACCAGCGCTTTCGCAGTCCGCACGGATATTTCAATACGCCCACCTCAACCGGCGACGGTCTTTCGCTGACCGATGGAGCCACCAGTCATTTCTTCCAGGCGTCGCTGCAAACCAGTTTCAACGCCACGACCATCAATGAAGTCCGCTTCCACCTTGGCAGCGATTACCACTTCGATCTTCCGGCATCTCCTCCTACGTCCCCGGCGGTCACTATCCAGAATCCCGATACCGGCTTCGTCTTCGGCGGAAACCGCTTTCAACTCGCCAACACAGACCGCCGTTACGAATTCACCGACACCCTCACGAAGGTTCTCGGGAACCACACCCTGAAAGCTGGACTGGACATCAACATCAGCCACAACACAGACTCCTTCACTTACGGACCCAAGGGAGAGTACCGTTTCGCCGACCTCACCGATGTGCCCAGCGGCACTTTCGAACTCTACCTGCAATCGTTCGGGCAATCGACTATCGTTCAGACCTCGCCCACATATTCCTTCTTTGCCCAGGATCAGTTCCGCGCCAAACCGCGCCTGACGCTCAATTACGGCCTGCGTTATGACCTGCAAGTCTTGCCCCAACCCAAACAGTGCAATCCGGCCTTCGCTCTCACTTGCCACATTCCTTACGGCAAGAACAATGTTTCGCCCAGAGTGGGATTTGCCTACGCGCTCGACCACAAAGGAGACACCGTCGTTCGCGGCTCCTTCGGTCTGTTCTATATTCAGGAAGACTTGCTCGACGTTTCCCAAGCCTTCGCCTCGAACGGCGTAACCCGTCCCTTCCTGGTCGTCGTCGGACCGAAATTTGGCAATTCAAATCCTTTGGTCACTTACCCCAACAGCCTCACATCGTTTCCCAGCGGAGCAGGCGGCACTCCCTCCATCGTCGTTTTCTCTCCGAATTTCCGCAGCCCCTACGTCGAGCAGGCCAATGCCGCTGTGGAACATCAGTTCGGGAACCAAACGGCGCTCAGTGTCGGATACGTGTACAGCCACGGCCTTCGCCTGCTGGGAAATTCCAATGGTGTCACCCGGCAGGCCAACGGCAATTTCGGATTCGACCTCAACCTGGTCCCTCCCGACCAGCAACCGATCTTCTCCCCTGGATCCTTCGCCACCGCGACTGTAACCCTGCCCAATGGAAAGACCTACACCACGCCAGACTACAGCGCGATCGACGGCTTCCTCGATCCCAACTTCGGCACGATCAACGCTATCGACAATTCCGGCCTGTCCGTCTACAACGGCCTGCTAGTCTCGTTGCGCCACCACTCGCGCCAGTTCCTTACGTCGGTCGCCTATACGTTATCGCGCACGATCGACCAGGGAAGCGGATACTTCAATCAGTTCGACCAGGGCTTGCAGCGCGGGCCTTCGCAACTGGATCAGACTCACCGCTTTGTGGCGACCGGCGTCTGGTCTCCTCAGCTTCACGCGCTGAAAAACTTCGAATTCAGCGGCATCGTGACCCTGGCCAGCGGCCGTCCCTACACCGCAGTCTTCGACAGCCCGGAAGTGAACTTCTCGATCGTTCCCGGCGAGAAGTTCAATTCCTTCCGCGGCCCAACCTTCAAAGATTTTGATTTCAGCGTCTCTCGAGTTTTCCATTTGGGAGAGCGCGACCAGCTGGGATTCCGGGCAGAGGCGTTCAACCTGTTCAATCACCCGAACTACCAGCAAAACGTAGTCGACAATGTGCAATACACGGCAAACCTGGTTGGCCCTAACCCCGCAAGCAGCACCGACCAGCTCTGGACCGCAGACCCAAACCCGGACTTCGGAGCGCCCGGCGCCATTGTCCCCAAATTCGGCTCACGGAGTTTCCAGTTCTCTACACGCTTCACGTTCTGAGTTTCGGTTTTAACCCCCGGCACGATTTGAGCGCACCAAACAGGAAAGTCTAGGCTCATTTCTGAACATAAACTCTTAGATGTGCGTCCAAGTCCTGATTAGTCGCGTGGCGGGAAATCCACTTCTGACGCCGAATGCATGGTACCCCACTCATAAGTATCTCGGGCTCACGCAACCAGAGACTCCCGACCAAACCGACCACGCAGGCCAGCAGGGCGACTGTGCCGGGCCGCAGAGTTTGGTGTGCAATCCAGTAACCAGTGAGGAAACGAGCAACACAACCCCGTAGTTGGTGTAATTGATTCCATGACAATGTCGGCTCCTTTCTCCCGAGCCTGTTGGTTGGCTTTAGCACCACCAACTCTACTCGGGGCTGGGAGCCGACATTGTCATGGAATCAATTACACCCACTACCGGGTCAATGAGTTCTATAAAAAGGGATGTCAAGAAAAAACTCCGCCTCGACCGGAGTGGAGATTGTTTCTCGAGATCCAGCCCACTGTAGTTTCACTTCTCTGGAGAGGTTTGGCTTGTTGTCCATTCTCGTGAGTTTCTCTGCCCTGGTGACGATGCTATCGAGTTTGAGAGAGCGGCAAGCGAGACTGATTGCTTCAGAGGCAACCATGGTTCTATCCGAGGCTCGTGGCCTATGGCTATTTCTGGTTATCCGAGGGGGCATAACGTGTAATGGGTGACTCGGTGCCAAAGCACGCGGGGCCGATCTCATTGACTGATACTCACCCTCGAACCGAGCATCTCCCGAACGCGACCGACCACCACCGGAGAGAATCCCAGGGACGGAAAGCCTTCTTCACCGGAGATGCTCAAGCTGCTTGCCGATGCAAATGTTTGGGGTCGAAACTCACTCCTTTCTTCCATATCGTTAAGGTGATCGTGGCTATCTTCCGTGCCAGTGTCAGACGCGCCATCGTCGGCCGCATCCCCTTCTCCACCCGAGCCACATAGCAGTCGTGCAGAGGACCCGGACGGGTGCTGGCAGAGATAGCAGCACTTTTGAAAAGATTCTTCACATCCTGATTGTGGTTGTCATTCAGACCACGCACGCTGATGCGCTCACGGTTGCGTTGCCGCTTGCCTCGCACGTAACGATACTCGCCGCTGTCATGTGTCTCGACGGCGAAACCACTGTAGACCCAAAGCTGGCGCTTGGTTCGGAAACGGTGGGGTGTCTGCAGCAATGCCACCAGCAGAGCAGCGCGAATCGGACCGATCGAAGGAATCTGACGAAGTAACTTCACTGCAGGATGCTGGTAACTCTCCCGCAGGAGTTCGCGTCGCGCTTGCAGGCGCAGGGGTTGCAGACTATCGAGTTGCTGGTATGAATACTCGGCTCGAACCCGAACTCCTGGTTCCACGATCTTGGCCAACCACTCGGCGCGATGACGGGGAGCATAAAC
>WNFD01010546.1_pt1 | contig 12635 bp, 5 predicted proteins | sample 5400491 | NCBI WGS metagenome assembly WNFD01 (sample SAMN13153343, study PRJNA577476) | soil metagenome | isolation source: 120 cm saprolite under Douglas fir tree site 2 hole 2 replicate 2 | place: USA:California | collected 2015-04-18 | reverse complement strand
TAGTCGAAGGAGTTGGTCAGGATGCCGTTGGCGAACAGCTCGAGCCGGTAGCGGCCCGGATCCTCACCACCCTTGTGGTACCAGACGTACGTATCCCAGAAGCGGGCTAGCTTGAGGTCCACCGGCGTGGCCGTCGCGCTCGCGGCGGCATCGGCCTTGCCGATCGGGGTGGCCGTCGAATACTTCGGATTGCCGAGCTGGGCGACCTTCGTCGGCACGGCGGTCAGGATGTCCTCAGAATTGACCTCAGCCACCAGCTGCGACGAGTCGGCATTGAAGACACGCATGGTGAAGGGCAGGCGCAGGTGCTGCTTCAGTCCTTCGACGTGCAGGCCGATCTGGTCCTGGTAGAAGAACTGCGTGGCGGCGGGCGCGTCAGAGTCGCGGCCCGGGACCATGCTCAGCGTGACCTGGCCGAAGTAGCGGCGGCCCAGCTCGGTGTCCGGCGTCAGGGTGCTCATCAGGACTGGCACCGCCGTTGGCACCGCGGGCACGGCGGTGGGCGTGGCCGGGACCGGCGTCGCGGTGGGCGCCAGCGCGGCCTTGCTACGGTCGATCATCTGGGTGATGCGCGGGTCACCGCTCGGGCTGAGGGTGTGCGCCGACTCGAATGAGGTCAAAGCGTCGCGGTACTGCCCCTGGCCATACGCCTCGAGGCCCTGTCGGAAGGCTTGCTCGGAACGATCTTGCAGGCCGGCAAACGGGTCGGGCGTGGGTGCGGGGGCCGGGCTGCCAACGCAGCCGCTCGCCAGAATTGCCAGAACGATCGCTGCGCCGAAACCGACAAGAGCTCGCGAAGCCCTGGCCGCGGTCGCAGCGGAATAAAGTCGCGTCATAGAGTCCTCTCTGAAACCACCATCCGAGTGCGTCGAGTGGACTATCGGCCGGGTAGGCGACCCCCTTTAGGGGGGAATTGGCCTCCCACACCCAGGGAGTACGAAGGTACTGTGATTGGCTTTTCATCAGTCACCCGCGGCAGGTTGATCGCGTTGGGGGACCGCTTTTGAACTGTGAGCGAGTTCACACCTGGGCTGTGAAGAGGCTTACAGAATCCGGCATGGCCGCGGGCCTACGTTGGGCACATCACCTGATTACGAAAGAGACGCCGCCATGTCCGCCCAGTCGCCGACCTCCACCGCTATCGCCCTGCCGCACCGCGCTTCCGAGACCGCTCCCGAACGGGAGAACAAGCTCTCGCTCAATCGCATCGCCGCCGCCCTGCAAGTCCTGTTGGCCACCCGCCGCGCCGCGCGCAACGAGGAGCACGCGTATTGGTATACGGTCGCCCGCGGGATGTAACACTCGTTACGACTTGCCAAGAGCGGCCGTTACTATGACGGCCAGTGCCAGGCGACGCGCCTCGTCGGCGCACCTCACCCGCAAGTAACCGCCCGCGCTGTTCGGCGTGCGGCGGTGCCCTACGCCCGACGCATCGCTTCTGCCCCAACTGCGGCGCGCCTGTCTCACCAGCTGAGCCCGCGCCGCAGCCGACGACCACCAGTGTGCCGACAGGTGGCCCCTCACTGCAGGTAGCGCCGGGCCCGTCGATCGATCTGAGCGAAACGCGCCGCCTGGTGACGGTGCTGTTCGCCGATCTCTCGGGCTCGACCATGCTCGGTGAAGCCCTCGACCCCGAAGATCTCAGGCGCATTCTGGCGTCCTTCTTTTCGGCGCTGTCGCGTGAGATCCAGCGCTTCGGCGGCACCGTCGACAAGTACATCGGCGACGCGGTCATGGCCGTCTTCGGCGCACCGATCGCCCACGAAGACGATGCCGAACGCGCCATCAGTGCGGCGTTAGCGATGCAGGCGGCGATCGGTCACCTGAACGACGATCTCGAACGTAAGCACGGCATGCGCCTGTCGCTGCGCATCGGCCTGAATAGCGGCGAGGTCATCGCCGGCCTCCTCGCGGGCGACGTGCAGGGCGCCTACACCGTGGTCGGCGACACGGTGAACACGGCCCAGCGGTTCGAGTCGGCAGCGCCGCTGGGCGGCGTACTGGTCAGCGAGACGACCTGGCGCGTGACCAGGCTCGCCTTCCAGTTCGAAGTCCCGATCGAGCTCACTCTTAAAGGTAAGGCCGAGCCACAGAAGGCGTATCGCGTGCTCGGGCGGCGCGAACACGAAATCGAGCTGCTCCCGACACCGCTGGTCGGCCGCGGCACTGAGCTGGGCCAGCTCCAGAGCTTGCTCGCACGGGCGATGGCCGGCCACGGCAGACGCGCCCACATCACCGGCGAAGCCGGGGTCGGCAAATCTCGATTACTGCGTGAGTTTTTTGCCACCGTCGACCGCTCGGTGATGCAGTCCGTCAGTCGCTGCGCGTCGTTCGAGACCGATACCCCGTACGCGCTGGTGAGTCGGGTGCTGCGGCTCATGTTTTCAGTCCGGCCCGGCGCCGACGAGGCGGCGGCTCAGGTCGATATCCAGAACAGCTTCGCCGTGATCAACCAGACCCTGGACCCACTGGAGATCAAGCTGTTGCTGCACGTGCTGGGCTATGGCGAAAACTCCGGACTCGATCCGCAATCCAACCAACGCGTGCTGGTCAGTCTGCTTCGGCGAGCGCTCGAACACTGGTCCGCGCGCATGCCGCTGCTGATCGTGCTGGAAGACATGCACTGGGTGGATTCAGCCAGTAGCGACGTGTTGGCTGAGCTGGCGCGTGACGTCGAGTCGCGCCGTTGTTTGCTCTTGACGACGAGCCGCCCCGCCTGGACCCCCATCTGGGAAGCCGAGAGCATCGCCCTCGACGCACTCGGCGACGCAACCGCCCGCGCGCTCGTGGAGTCGGTCTTCGGCGTGCCCGTCGACGACGCATTGGCCGAGACCATCCTGGCGCGGACGGGCGGCAATCCGTTTTTCATCGAGGAGGTCGTCCGCGGCTTGTGGGAGTCGGACATGCTGCTCGAGCAAGATGGTCGGGTGGTCGTCCAGGCGGGCGTGATACCGCGCGTCCCGGCCACCGTGCAGGAGGTCTTGACCGCCCGGCTCGACCGTCTGCCGACGAGCGCCAAACGCGTCTTGCGCCCCGCCGCGGTGTGCGGGCGGCTCTTCCGCCAGCACGTCATCGAGCACGTCCTGGCCGATGACACCGTCACCGAGAGCATTGCCACGCTAGATCGCGAACGTTTCGTCGTGCCGCGACCAGTCCTGGGCGAGCCGATCTACCTGTTTCGCCACGCCCTGATTCAGGAAGTGGCGTATCAGACCCAACTGCAGTCGCAGCGCCGCGCCAGCCACGGCGCCATCGGCGAAGCCATCGAAACGCTGTACACCGACCGCCTCGACGAGTTCGTCAGCGAACTGGCATTCCACTACGGCCACAGTGACAACGACCCCAAGGCGCTGCACTGGCTGGTCCGCGCCGGCGACCGCGCCAAAGCATTGTTCGCCAACCAGGAAGCGCTGGCCCTGTACGCCTCTGCCCTGGAACGTGCCCAGGACGGATCCGAGCCCCAGCAAGCCGGCTCCCTGCTCGAACGGGTGGGCGACGTCCAGTCACTGATCGGCCGCTACGACGAGGCGATCGCCAGCTTCCGCGGCGCGCTCGCACGAATCCGCAATCCATCACCCGTGACACACGCTCGGCTCGAAAGGAAAGTGGGCACGGCGTTGCGCATCAAGGGCGCGGCGCGGGACGCGCTCCGCATCGCTATCGACATCGGCACAGCCCTCGACCAGGAGGAGTTGATGGCCGAAGGCCTGAAGCAGCTCGGCAACGTGCCGCTGCACGGCGGCGATCCACGTGAAGCCGTCGAGCTCTTTCAGCGGAGCCGAGTGATGTTCGAGCGACTCGAGGACCTGCAAGGCATTGCTGACATCCGGCTCAACCTGGCGGTGGCCTACGGTCGGATGGGGCGTTGGGACGAGTGCCTCGCCGAGCTCCAGGCAGCTGGCCCCATCTTCGAGCGGATCGGCGACCTGCGCAGCATCGGCGTGGTCCACAACAACATCGGTGAGCTGCATCGGTTGCGCGGCGACTTCGAGGCGGCCAGCGCCGCGTACCAGAAGTCGATCAGCATCTCGACCCAGGTTGGGTACGCATCGGGCGTCGCCAATGCCTTGACCGGATTGGGCATGGCCCGCGTCGACATGGGTCAGATCGAGCAAGGCCGTAAAGATCTACTTGAAGCTGAAGCCCGCTTCGCTGCTCTGGGCCGATCGATCTATCTGCCGGAGATTCACCGTTTCCTGGCTTCGGCGGAGCTGGCCCTCGGCAATCTGGAGGGAGCCACGCGATCCGCGGAGCGGTCGCTCGAGCTGGCGGCCGCGGCGAATGCGCCCCACCAGGAAGCGATGACGCAGCGGGTCCTTGGCCAGATCGCCCTCAAACGCGGCGACGTAGCTGCCGCCCGGCGGCTGCTCGAAGCGAGCCGCCAGACCCTGGCTGAGGTCGGCGAGGCAGCCGAGCTCGCGCGGACCGAGGAGGTCCTCGCGGCCCTACCCACTATTTAGGGGTTGTCGCCCCCGTCGTTGTTGTTGCTGTCTACGTTGTTCCCCTGCTGCGGATCGTTCGGGTTCCGTCGCGTCTGGGCGGGCGTGGGCGCGGTATCGGAGATGAGTACCAGCGCACTGCCGTTGGGGTTGCCCTCAACCTTGACGGTGACCACGTTCTTGCCCTTGTGCAACCCCTTGGCGATGTCGATCGTCCGCACCTCTCCTGCTTTCAGACCGTTCATTTCAAAGGTGCGTTTGTTCACGACGATCTCCAGGCGGCTGACGCCCGGCCGACCGTTGTAGACAGTGACATAGCGCTCGTTCGGCAGGATGTCGCTCGCGGTGGCCGTACGGGCTTCACCCCGACCGCCGACTTCGAGCAGGGCCGGATCGCAGTTGGTGACGTTGCCAGCGACGTCGACTACTTCGAGGCTGATCACGGTGCCCAGCGTCGAGAGTGTCCGGTATGCCGTCACGGTGAGGGGCGACTGAGTCCCGACGGCAAAGTCGGGCACGCTGAGGGTGGCATTGGTCAGGCGCGTTGCGCTGACGCTCGCCAGGCCACTGCCAGGGCTCCTGTCCTGGACCGTGATATTGATGAACCGCTGGCCTCCGGACGTGCCAACAGCGGTGATGGCGCACGACGGCCCCGTCTTGTCCGATACCAGCGTGCTGGTGGCCATCGAAGGCGAATAGCGGTCATCAGAAACGCTGAACTTGCCCCCACCGAAGGGAATACCGTCGGGCTTGTCGGGGCTGAGGAAGTACGCCGTGACCGTGTACGAGCCCGCGGGCAGGTTCAGCCCGCGCAGCTGTGCCACACCGTCGCGGCCCGTCTGCGCACTGATCGTCTGCGAGGTGCCATTGCCATTGACATAGAAGAAGACGGCTTCGTCGCGCAGCAGGTGGCCGTCGGCATCGGTCAGCGTGACCAGGAATGGCGTGGTCCCGAAGGCCAGGCTAGTCGCCTTCTTGAGCACGGTGTAGTCGGCGCTGGCCGTCGTCCCCAGCAAGGTTGAGGTTTCGGCGAACGCGGCGGTGACCTTATACGCGCCGGGCAGGCCCAGGATCGTAAGCGTGGCGGTCGCCGTGCCGTTGACCGTCTGCACCGCCACCTGTTGCGAGCCGACGGTGAAGATGACCTGACCGTCTGCTGGCTTCAGCGTATGCAGATCCAGGAGCGAGGCGCTGAACGTAGCGGAATGGTCATACGGCGCCGGCGTGCTTGGCGGCGTCAAGGTCAGTTTCGTAGCGTCCTTGGGCGTCGAGATCGTGGGCGCCTGAACGACCTGGTAGTACAAACCGTTATTGGCGGCCACGCTCACCAGGCCGGTGCCGGTCACCGCCTGAATCAGGATGCGCAGGTCGGCCGGCGAGGCAGCGGTGCCCACCGTTTCGATGTCGCCCGAATAGTGCCGTTCAAAGGTGTCGGGCGCATTGATTTGCGGCGAAAACAGGCGCGCGTTCAGACAGACATTGGGCGGCGTGGTCTGGCCACGCACCAGATTGCAGCTAGTCCAGTTGCCGAGCCCGCTCGAGTCGTTGTGGAAGGAATTCGTGCCCACGGCGGTATAGGTGAGCAGCACGTCGGAGATGTCCGCGGCATTCGCGCCGCGAATCGTCGCTTCGACGTGGACAAGCGTGCCGTTGCTGGTCAGCGCTACGTTGCCGACTGTCGCTGGGCCCGCCACCGCAGCTGCGCCGAGCGAGGACGAATAGTAGGTCCGCAAACGCAGGCTAGAGTTCAGGTACTTCCGCGCGACGCTGCCGGTGCCGTCCGGGGTCGACCACTGGAATGGCGTCACCGCGAGCGTTTGATCGAGCAGCTCGTTCAGGCCGAACGGCATGATCGGCGTAAAGCCGCGACTATTCGGAACGCGCGCGAAGCCCGCCTCCTCCGTTGCCGGCAGATTGATCAATGGACGGTAGTTCTGAATGTCCTGGTAGTCGGCGCTGAGCATGGCCACACCGCGCGCGGTGCCGGCCGCGGTAACGGTAGCGTCGAAGCCCTTGAATGGCTGGACCGCGCGGTAGGGCAATGCCTCGGCGCCGAAGTAATTGGCGACGGTGCCGCCATCGGCGAAGAAGAATTGCGCGGCACCGTCATGGAGGATTTGTTCTGACAAGGTGTATGACGGAGAAACGTCTCCGACGGAGAGCCCGCCGCTAGTCAATGTCGGCGTAACACCAAGCGGCGCTACGCTCGGCCGCGGCTGGCGGGTTTGCAGGTTCACACTCCACATTGGCGGACCGTAGAACGTGAGTTGCTCGACGGACTTCTTGTCGACGCCGGTCAGTGTCAGTGCGCCGTCGATGTAGTTGCGCTTGGCTCGCGTCAGCGCCAGGCCGACCGGAACCGCGTCGCCGTAATCGCTGTACCCGAGCTCCTGGGTGACCGTACCGAGCAGGCGCTCGGAGTAGCCCATGAAGTCGGTGTCGCCATAGCCGTAGCCGGTGTTGCCGAGCACCATCGCGCCTTTGCCCGAGAGCACCTGGACAAAGTCGCGTGGGTTGGTCACGGGCGCTGCCTGGGCCTGGCCGATCACATCCGGATTGACCAGGTTGTAGCCCAGGTGACAGCCAATCGACATGATCAGGGCATTGTTGAAACGGGTGTCGCCTGGTGGTGAGAGAGCCTCGAGGTCAGCGGTGGTCAGCACCGTCGGGTGGGCCGAGTCGTAGTCAGCGGCAACCGCGACGTTGGTCGCGGCGTGCCAGTTCAACGCCAGAATGTCGAACTTGCTGCCCGGCGCGAAGACCTTGGCCTTCAAGTCGGGCATGGTCCAGGAATCGCTGATCAGCAAGCCGTCCGGATGCGCGGCATCGATTGCGCCGGTTTCGGTCGTGAGGCCGCCAGCCTTGAACTGCTTGGCCTCAAACGCCGCCAGATCCTGCACGAACGTGTAGCCGCTGGCCAGCGCCGTCTTGGCTTGCAGCACACCGCCACTGGCGTTGAACGTCTGGAGATTGCTGGTGACATCCTCCAGCGTCTCGACGATCCGGCCAACGCCCATGTTTGCTTCGGGAAGGTTGATCTCACTCTCCAGGTGCGAAATGGGCGTGAAGCTGATGTAGTAGTTGTCTGTCATAACGTAGTCCGAGCCGAGGGAGGCGGCGCTCTGGCTCTGGTCGAGCAGGCCCGGGTTGTAGCGCTTCTCCTGCTGGATCTCGGCGTAGTCGGGCAGTAGCCGATACGGCAGTCCGGTGTGGCCGCCGATAAGCGTCACGTACTTCAGCGCTGAGCCCGGTTGGTTGCGGTACTGCGCAATGATGTCGTGAATCGACTCGGACACGATGTTGGCCGCGGGGACACAGCTCGACTCCTGGTCCCACTGCGCGTACTCGTTCGTCAGATTGGGGTCGAGCGTGGCCAGGTCGATCGCGAAGCCGTTGACGTTCGGCTGCGCACTGAACGTACTCAGCGTGTCCTGGAAGCTCGTCAGCGCCGCTTTGTTGCTGAGGTCCTTGACCGATAGCCCATTGTTGGCCTTGAGGCGATCGGAGTTGTACAGAATCAGCGTCGTCGGGTTGGCTTGCGGAGTCGGCGGCGTGGTCGTCTTGGCGAAGTTGCCGATGCCGCACACCGGGCCCGCGGTAACGCTCAACGAAAGTAGCTGCGTTGGGTCGAATGTGGCGTCGGTGTTGAATACGCGCACGTAGTAGTCGCCGGTGTTGTCCCAGGTGTTGCGCGTGATCTGGCCGTGCTTGGAGAACGCCAGCAACGCGCGCTGTTCCGCCGCCGAGTACACCGGAGCGTCTTTCGCACCCGTGGTGCCACACGCGGACGCGGAACAAGGATTGCTATCCCAGCCATTGCTGTCCCACGGGTTGCTGTCCCAGCCGTTGCTATCCCACGGGTTGCTATCCCAGCCATTGCTGTCCCAGGGATTGCTGTCCCAGCCGTTACTGTCCCAGCCGGTGCTCCCCGCGCCGGGCAATGACGCGGTCAATTGACGAACGTTGAGCGTCGGGTCCGACTGCTTGGCGAGCAGGCTGTCCGCCTCCTTGCGCAGGTCTCGGAACAGCTCGACGCGGGTTTTCGGGTTGAGCGGCTTGGTCGGGTCACCGTTGGCGACCGAAACAAAGACGGTCGAACCCGGGTTGATGGGGAGCCTGGCCCAGAACGACTGACCAGGTTGGCAAATGCCCCCGGTGATGAGAGTGGTGTTGCTCAGTTGGTATGCGTTGTCCCAACTGCTGTGGTCCTGGCTATCGGGGGCGGGGCAGACACCGGGCGGCCTTGTTGTGCCAACGTTGTCAGCGTTGGTGGTGACCGCGGCCCCGCAGGCATTCCTCACTTGCGTGCCAGGACCATCTGCGAATTGGGTGAACTCGACGAGGTAGGTTGCGTCCGCACCCAGCCCGAGGAACGTGTAACCGGCGTTGCCATCGGCGGTGGTTCGTGCGACCAGGTTGGAGCCGCTGAAAAGCTGCACCAGAGCATTTGGCAGTGGCGTGTCGACGCCGTTTACTTTGCAGGTTGCAGTGCCGCTAATGCCGCGGCCTGGCGCGGCGACCGTGAGCGGTCCGCGGCCGAAGGCTTGGACGGAGTGCGTGTCTGTGGCGCGTACCCGATACAGGTCGGCCGGCACGCTGGCCGACAGGGTGAATGGCTTGTCGAAGTCCTTGCACGCGAAAAGGCTGCCGAGCGTGATGACCTGATTGAAGTCGCTCTCGCTCGTGATATCGATGGTGACCGGCTGGCTGCAGGTGAAGCCGCCGACATTGACGATGATCGTTCCGCCCGGTGCAACCGTCGTGGGCGAGAAAGAAACGCTTGGCAGTGACTGCGCTACAGCGGGCAGTGGCGCGAGCACGCTCGGTGCCAAAAGCGCGAGTCCGAGCAGCGCTCGCAACACAGGTTTCGCAGTCCGAAAGCCAGTCATCTAACCTCCCCTGACACCCCTCCGACAAAAAGTCGCCCCATCATACAGGTGTGTTGGCAGCCGTCAACCACACCCGCCAGGCGCCCAAGTATTCTTGAGCGAGCTTCGCCCACTCTTGCCGCGGGCCAGTTGCGATCAGGTTGAGATTCGAGCAATGTCCGTGTTCTAAACGTGCCTATTCCGTGAAATCACGGATGGCATCGACCGCCATTCTGTCGTAGCCTCGGACCGAGACAGAGAGGGAGTTTGTCCATGAGCACCCCGACGACGCAGAGCGACTCGACGCGCGGTGGAGGTCGGCGGGCCATGGCGTCATCCACTCGTGCTGAACCTGAACTTTTGGCCCAGGTCGGCCTGTTCGCCGACCTGACCACAGCCGAGCTCGTCGGGCTGGCCAGCCTGATGCGCCCGCGGCCGTACGCCAAAGACGAAGTGATCTACCTGCGCGGCGATCCGGGCACGGCGTTCTACGTGATCGCCAGCGGCAAGGTGAAGATCGCACTGACATCACCTGATGGCAAGGAGTTGATCCTGCGCCGGCTCGGGCCCGGTGGGTTCCATGGTGAGCTCGCCCTGCTCGACGATGAGCCGCGCTCCGCCGACGCCGTCTCGACCGAAGCCAGCGTCCTACTCGTGCTGCAGCGCGACGCGTTTCGTCAGTTCCTGTCCGAACATCCCGGCATCGCCACCAAGCTGCTCAGCACAGTCAGCCAGTACTTGCGCCGCAATGCCGAGCTGATCCAGGACGCGACGTTTTTGGACGTGCCAGCGCGTCTCGCACGGATCCTGCTCGAGCTCGCGAGCGAGCCAGGTGCTGGCGACCTACCTGCACCTGGCGCGATCATTCCCGACCGCATGAAACAAGGCGAGCTCGCCGCACTGGTCGGCGCAACGCGCGAAAGCATCAACAAGTGGCTCGGCTCGTTCGAGAAACAGGGCCTGATCAGCTACGACAAGGGCCAGATCACACTCCTTCGCCCAAGCGGGCTCAAACAGCGGATCTATTGATGCGGCGGCCCCCCGACAGGGGCGGAACATCGCTATGCCGCGAGATCGTCCTCGACGACAACTGCCGAAAGCTCTAGCAACTTCTCGAGCTCCGCGGCCGGCAGCGGACGGGCAAACAGGAAGCCCTGGCCACCGTCGCAGCCGAGCGCGCGCAGCTCGGCCTCTTGCGCAGCGGTCTCGATGCCCTCGCCCGTGACGGTCACGTCGAGCGCCTGGGCGAGATCGACCACACTGCGCACGATGGCCGTGTCCTGCAAATCCGCACCGAGGCCATCCACAAACGATCGATCGATCTTCAACGTGTCCACCGGGAACCGTTTGAGATAGCTCAATGAGGAATACCCGGTACCGAAGTCATCAATAGCCAGCTGGAACCCCAGCGCCTTCAATTGGCGCAACGTCGAAGCCGCCGCTTCGGGATCCTGCATCACCGTGCTCTCGGTGATCTCGAGCTTGAGCGCACTCGGCTCCAGGCCCGCGTCGCTGACGGCGCGCATGATCTCCAAAACGAGGTCGGGCGTCTGAAACTGTCGTGCCGATAAATTGACGCTGACCACCAGCGACCGCAGCGCGGGGTTGTGGTCGCGCCACTTGCGCACCTGCAAGCACGCCTGCTCGAGCACCCACTGGCCGATCGGCACGATCAACCCGGTCTCTTCGGCGATCGGAATGAAATCGACCGGCGCGACGATCCCGCGCCGTGGATGCTCCCAGCGCGCCAGCGCCTCGACGCCGCTGATGCTGCGGTCGGCCAGCGACACGATCGGTTGGTAGTAGACGCGCAGCTCACCCTGGCTCAGCGCGCGACGCAGCTCGATCTCGGTCTGGAGTCGCTCGCGCGCGCGGGCGTCCATGGCGCTGTCGAAGACTTCGAGGCGGCCCTTGCCGTTGGCTTTCGCTGCGTACAGGGCCACGTCGGCCTCGCGCAGGAGCTCGTCGGGCTGTTGGCCGGGGCGGCTCATGGTGACGCCGATGCTGATGCGCACGAAGACGTCCTGGGCGCCCAGCTCGAACGGCGCGACGCATTCCTCCAGACAGACCTCGGCCAACGTGATGGCCGCGGCCAGATCCTGCACATCTTCAACCAGGATGGCGAACTCGTCGCCGCCGAAGCGGGCAATGGTGTCGGTGGCGCGCAGGGCCACTTGCAAGCGCTGGGCGAAGGCGACCAACAGCAGGTCGCCGGCGGTATGGCCCAGGCTGTCGTTGACGGTCTTGAACTCGTCCAGGTCGAGGAAGAGCACGGCCAATTGGCCGCCATCGCGATCGGTGCGCGCCTGGGCGTGCACGATGCGGTCGTAAAACAGCGCCCGATTGGCCAGACCGGTCAAGCCATCGTGGAAGGCGCGGTGGACGAGCTGTTCTTCGAGCGCCTTGCGCTCGGTCACATCGCGGCTGTTGAGGACGATGCCGTGCACGTCCGGGTCGTCGAGGAGATTGGTCGCGATCGTTTCGAGGTTGCGGGCGATGCCATTCGGCAACTGGAACGACCATTCGACTGGACCAGTCGATCCACCGGAAACCAGCCCGTCTAAGAATGCGCGCGCGCGCAGCACCTCGTGTGGTTCGAGCAAGTCCAACAGCGACGTGCCGACCAGGCCCAGCGCGTCACGACGCAGAATCTGGGTGACCGCCGGGCTGGCGTAGCGCACAGTTGCGTCACGCTCGACGATGGCGATCATGTCCGACGAATGCTGCACCAGCGCGCGGAACCGCGCCTCGGTCTGCGCGTGCGACAGCTCGCCTTCGAGCCCGCGGATCTTGCGCGAGACGCGCAACACGGTTTCAACGCCCAGCAGCGTAGTCAGCACAACCAGCACCCCGAGGGTCAGGACCAGAATGGGCGCCCCGAGCATGCACGAGTATCGGCTCAGCCCGGTCGATCCTTGAGGAACCCAGGTAGGGGGTAAAGCCAGGCACCAGCCCCGCGTTCAGGCAGATGATTGCACTGTTGTCTACAGAAATGTAGACTGTGGCGTATGCCGCAAGAGACGACGACGATTCGCGTGTCGCGCCGAACCCACCAGATCTTGGGTGATCTAGCCCGGCGGCGCGGTCGATCCGTCTCTGATGTCGTAGAGACGTTGGCCGAGAGCGCCCGCCGCCAGGACATCCTGAAGCAATACAACGCGCGAATGGCTGAATTGCTTGCCAATCCTGACGAACGGGCGGAGTGGCAACGAGAGATCAGCCAATCTGAATTGAGCGCAACCGAAGTGGTTGACGGTGCCCAAGCCCGCCCGCGGTGAGGTCTGGTTCGCCGATCCGCCACGCGAGCTGCTGGGTAGAGAGCAGGCTG